>Ga0316603_10001871_pt1 | contig 11389 bp, 8 predicted proteins | sample OWC_soil_day10_n_FD_207649 | JGI IMG/M metagenome (GOLD analysis project Ga0316603, IMG submission 207649) | Wetland soil microbial communities from Old Woman Creek delta, Ohio, United States - OWC_soil_day10_noCT | ecosystem: Environmental > Terrestrial > Soil > Wetlands | place: USA: Ohio...
CTTCCAGGAGTTGATCCTTCGTTACTTGCAGGATTTCAAGCTTCACATTTTCCCGGAAATCCGTCCCGTCGACGAGAAACTTGAGGGATCGCCATGCCGATTCCAGCTTTTGGAATTCCTGCTGGTGAAGGATGGCATCCAGCTGGAGGCTGAGCTTTTTGTCGATCTCGGCGATCATGCTGTCCAGGACCGCTTTGGAGACTTTCAGCCCCTCCTTTCCCGGTTCCAGGAGCTGGGAAATCAAGGCTTCGATGCCCCTCTTGGCGAGGGAGTAGGCTTCGTCCGACGGCTTGAGCTTCGTCGCCTGGGCAATTTCGTCTAAGAGTGAAACCTGCTCGACTTCCTTTGTTTCGACGGCAACGGCCTTTTTCTGCTCTTCCTTCATACCTCTCCCTCCTTATTCCTCGACCCCCATCTCTTTGAGAAGCTGCTTGCGGGCGGATTCGTCTTTCACCAGTTCCTGGATCTTCTTCCGAAACTCCGGAACGTTGCTCAGCGGTCCCTTGAGGGAGCGCAGGGCTTCCCTTACCTCCAGGAGACGATTGAGTTCGGGAACTTGCCGGACAACTGACTCCGGTTCAAAGTCCTTGATGGAATCGACCTGCAATTTGACACCCATTTCTTCGTCCGGCTTGCCGGAGAGCTTGTTGGGGACGGTAAGGTTCAAACGGATGTTCTGGGCTTTCAAGACCGCGTTGAAGTTGTCTTTATCGATATTGATAGGTTCTCGCTTCTCCAGCGGTCGATCATCGGGAGCCCCCGTAAAATCTCCCAAGATCAGGAGTTTCAGAGGAAGCTCCACCTCTTCTTTCGCATCCCCCGTAGCGGGACGGTAGACGATATTCACTCTCTCCTTGGGCGCGACAGATGCTTCTTTGGCCATGGCGTCCTCCTTTGGGCGGATAGTTTAGCACTTTCTCAAATATTAATAAAGACGAACCTTTTAACCGTAGCAACCTTCTCCGGGTTCTCAATTCAAGCCCAGGCGGATGGCTTCCGCCAGGTTGATTCTGGCAATTCGGTGCAAAACCTCCCTCGCCTTTTCCTTAGGGCCGGGCTCCGTAGAGGCCTCCAAACCGACCCAAACCATCCGCAGCCCTCGCAAGGCCAGGGAAGGATCCCATTCTTCCAGACGATAGCCATCGATATCTTTCAGAAGTTGCTCCAAGTAGGGCTGAGCGGTGCGGGGTTTTTTCATTTCCATGAACAGCTGGGCAAGCACCAAGCGCCAGAGCCACTTCTCCCTTTGGGAAAAGCTGCTGTGGAGTTTTTGTTGGATTCCTTCGACCGCCTCGAGGATTTTGTCCTCCCGCAGCAACTGCCGGGCCTTTTGGATTTCCTCCTCCATCGCGTCCGGCGAAGGGGATGCCGGACCCACGTTCAAGGCTGCGCCCGCTGGAGCCAGGGAACCTTTCCAACTCGCCTCTTTCAGCCACTCTCTTGTTTCCGTGGCCGCAAACGGAGTCCCGTCCGCAAAAAGCAGGTCTTCCAGGCCGGGAAATCGCTGCAGGAAAAAGGCCGTTTCCTGGCAAACCGCCTCCCGGGCTTCGTGATAGCGCTTTCCCAAATGGCTTAGAGCCTCAGCCACCCACCGATTCAGATCGATCCAAAAAATGAATTCGGGAAGCCTTTCTTCCGCTGACTTCAGCAATGATTCAAACTCCCCCCTCTCCTTCAGATCCGTCAGCACGCTTTCCGCTTGGGCCGCGGGGGGAGGAATCCGCGTGCGCCCGTTTGCGGCCGGAGGAAGGGAATCCACTCCCGCCCAAGCTGCCATTCTCGCCAGGCGGTAGGCTTGGGGAGAGGAAAGGTCCTCCTGCCAAAGAAATCCCGTGACTTCCTGGATCTTCCGCAAGGCCTGTTCTAAACCCCTCTCGGCGTCCCGTTTGGAAGCGATCGTTCCCGCTTCCTCGACCTTGAGTTCGGGTCGAGCCGTCCGGGGAGGGGAAGGAGGTGAGGATTCGGTCGGTTTTCCGGTGGAGGTGGAAACAGCCTGTCCCGAAGCAGGTTGTTCAGTTGTTTGGATTGAATGGGTATTTACAAATTCCTGAAGACCTCGGGTCGATGGGGCCTCTTCGATCTTCTGGCCCAGGAACTGGTCGATTTCGGCGAGATATTTTTGGATGGATTTCAACAAATCGGAAGAAACCGAAATCGGTTCGGCCTGCTTTAGCGAAGCCTCCAATTTTTCCAGCCACCACTCGATGGCCATAATGCGGCCGCGCATTCGTGTTTTCGCCGGGTAAAGATTTTCCCAAAAGTTCTCCACGAGATCTCGAACGATCTGAATCCCCAGGGCCAGCCCTTCGGCTTGCCGGTTGTATACCAAAGAGACGGACAGGTAACTGGCGGCCAGCAGATCTTTGGACTTTCCGGCGAGAATCTCGGATGCCAGTTTCTCGACTCTTTTCCAGTCCACCCCCCCGGAAGCGGAGGGCTGCGATAGCTTGTCAATTTCAGCTTGCAGCACTTCGAATTCAGGAGCGTAACGCATATCGGAACCGGTCGGCTGGTCCGGCTGAATCGGTTCCTTTCCCAACGAACGAAGGTCCATTTCCCTTATTCCTTCTTCGAAGCGATCGTCCACATTTCCTTGAAATCCGCCGGCAGGAGGGGCCGGTTAAAAACCCCCAGGAAGGTTTTCTCCAGCGTCCCCCCTATAAAGACGGCATTGGGAATCCCCTTTAGCTTCTTCCTCAAAAAAAAATGCCCGATGTTAACCATCTTGACATCATCAAGCGCCGGCTTTTCATTCAGAGGAAGGAAGAAATTGGAATCCTGAATTCCCCGAGCCGACCGGGTTTCCCATTCTTCCCGCCTGGGGAGGGCCCCCTGAAAGGCATCCGGTCCCAAGGAATCCTCCAGGCTTCCTCTGCGTCCCATCATCTCCGTCCATTCCGCCCGGGGAGGTTGGATGTCCCGCAACTCCTTTTCCAGCTCCTTTAACTTCAAAAAGGACCGGATGGAGAGGTACTCCATCTGGGCCCAAGACGTCTCGCAGGCCAGCGGCAAAAGATCCCAGTGTTCTTCCCAGTCCTCGAGAACCCCGCTTCCCAGGATAAATAGCGGGTATCGCCGTCCTAAACTGTCGCTGCTGTCTCTCAGCAAGCCGCAGGCCAGCATCTCCTTTTGCGGACCCCGTACCCAAAATCTCCAGGAACAAAGGCTCGGAAAAAGGTCTTTCTCGTCGGCGGTCATTTGAAAGCCTTTCCTCACCCATTCCGCGAAACTCTTCACCAGCCGCTCCCGGGGGCCCGATCGGAAAAAATCTTTTAGGGCGGGGTGTTTCCCAAAAGCGGTCCAATCCCAGGAATTTGTGAAGCGCTCTACTCCCAACACGGAACAATCGTCCTTGGCGCCTGCTTCGGCATAGCGGTAAACCTTCTCACCGACTGCTGATCGCCGCCAATTTCGTACCGGATCCGGATGTACTGGATGCCCATGCGCTCCAAGGCGGTCTTCTCCCCTAAAAATTCATGGGAGTAAAAAGTTCGCAACCCTCCCTGAAAGTCTTGCAGAAATTCCGGAAAAGCGTTGGGGCCCGAATATTTCTTTTTTAGGGCGAGGTCCCCGATATCAACCTGAAAAGTGACATCGCTGCAGGACTGGGGGGTCCACTGGAAATTCTGCGGGCCCTTGGGGTAGCTGAAGATCTCCAGGGCCTGGATATTGGCCCCGCAATGAAGCTGCAGGATCGTTCGTTGGGGTAAGGAGCGGGCGCCGGGATTGGCTTCCCCGGGGAAGCCCCGGATGGGCACAAGGTAATTGCTTTTCATCAATGCGGCCTTGCCGGCTTCCCGCTGCTGAAGAAACGCAAAGAACGAAGGCTCAAAGGAAATGGTTTCCCCTAAAGCCTTCTTTGCATAATATCCCCGATCCGCGCTGCGGACGAGAAAGGGACCGGCGGGTCCCTTCAAAAATTTCTCGACCGGGCCCTCGGGCGAAAGGAGAAGCTGGGCGGCCTGCAGATCCTGGTAGGCCTTCATTTCCGACAGGACCGCGCTATCCCACTGGCTCTGGAGGAAGCAGCTGGCTTCCAACCGCATGAAAATCTCATAGAACTTCAGCGGTCCGGCGAGAAACGTTCCCAGGATCTCTTCTCCCGGCCTGCTCCCTTTCAACCCCTCCTTCATTCTCGACAAGGCTCCGAAGGCGCCATACAGGGGAGCCTTGCTGGTGGCCGGGTCATCCCCAAATACCCGCGCGGTTTGTTCGAAAGCCTGACTTCGGGAAGCCGCGATGGGTACGAGGCTGGTCAGTGCCTGACGATAATCTTGATAGGCTTTGGCCGCCTCCAGGAAAGATTCCATCCTCTCTTTCCCTTCTTGGAGCGCGTCCCTTTTCTCCGCCGTGAAGAGTTTCTTAATCTCGTCGGCCGCCTTCGCCACCGAGCCCGCCGCCGCCGGGGCCGCTTGTTTGGCGGCCTCGGCCGTCTGGCCGAGACGCAGCTGATAAACCTGGCGGACCCAGCGGGGCAGATTTTCCACCCCTAAAAGGGGGCCCAATTCCGTTTCCAGGCGGGAGAGGAATTCAAAATGGGGGCCCTGCTCGGTCCCCATCTTTTCCGCGATCTTCTGCCACTCTTTCTGCCCCCGGATTCTTTCCATTCCCTTGGAAAAATTGACCGCGAATTGAGACCACACCTGGGAACATTCTTTCTGGTAATATTTGTCGAATTCCTCTTTCCGGCCGGCGAAAGCAGCCTGTTCGCCGAATTTGGCTTCCTGCATAAAAGCGTCGATCAACTTTTTCCCTTCCCGGGTGAAGGCGGGGGGAATCGTCGGCTCCCCCCCCTTGGCGGAGGTGCCTTTCCAAAAATCCCCCAGGGTGATCGCCGGGAGGTCCTGATCGTTGGCATAGGCGATCAGCCACTTCAGTTGTCCCCCTTTTACGGAAAGGAGGCGGTCCAATGAGCTCTGCAATCCGGAGATTTCTTTTTTCATGAGTTCGTCATCCGAGCGCCAAATCTGGTAAGAAAGGAACAGACTGACAAATCGCTCCCGCGCGTCCGCCGGGGCTCCCTGCTGGGCGCCCCTCAGGGGCAACTCATAAAACGGAAGATATTTTTCGCCGGCTCCTTTTTCCTCGAGAAAGCTCAAGTCTTTCCCCGCCAGCCGTTCCTTCAGGAGATGGATGCGTTTCACGAAGTGATTCACGTAAAAAGCGACCGACCCGTCGGGAATGGAATCGGGAAGTCTCGCCAGAAGGTTGGCCATGCGCTGCTCATGGGGGTCCAGGAATGCTTTTCGAAATTCGACGCAATACCGATCTTTTAAAGTCCGCTCCGCTTGCAGGCCGGCATCCAACCCGAACCGCGGAAGCCTCCAGGCTCGATTTTTCTCTTCTACTTCCAGGACGGCATCACGAAATTCTCTCAGGCTCTCGAGGTTGGCCATCCTCTCCCCGGACAGGGGACCAGCCTGGGTAAATCGGGAAGGAATTCCCTTCAGAATCTCAATGTTATTCAAAAAAGAGAAGAAGAGGAGGCCGGAAAAGGCAATGCCCAGGATGATCCACGCGACCAAGCCCAGATTCCGCGTTATGGTCCGCCATTCCATCACCCGTTTGGTGGGCGTCAGAAGCCCCCGCTCTCGGGGTAAAATCTTCCCAAAAAAATCATGGAGGAAGAGGCCTTTATCGGTTCCGGGCAGCACCTCTTTTTCCCCGATCAAACCGAGATTCTTCAAGAAATGGGAATAAGGAGTCCCCTCCTGGCGCCCGCTGCTGAAATAGAGCCCCCGTAAAATCGGCGTCTCCTGATAGGGATTTTCCCGAAAGGCAGCCTCCATAAAGTGCCCGAGACCCTGCCGCAAATGCCCAAACTCTTCGGGGAAGAGAAAAATTCCCGGATCGAAGGTCTTGGAAACGGGTTGCTGAAAGAGGAGAATCCGGAAGTGGCGCAAACGTTCCCCGATGGCTTCGAAAATCTGATCGAGGAACGAAGCGGGGGGAGCGGAAAAATCTTTTTTCAGGACCCCCATGGCCTGATCAAGGCTTCCCGCGGGAAGTTGATCGCTGAACGGGGACATTCCCCGAATCAGGTCGCACTTGGTAACCAGAACGTAAATCGGCACTTTGGCACCCAAGACCCGCATTAATTCGTCAATTCTGCGGCGGATGTTCCGACCTTCTTCGTCCAAGGACTCCGGAGGGGCCCCCAACAATTTGTCGGCGGCGATGGTGACGATTAGGCCGTTCAGGGGCTCTTTCTTGCGGTATTTGACCAGCAGGTTCAAAAACTTCTGCCATTCCTCTTTATCCCGCCCCTCATCAACCGGGATGGCATACCGGCCCGCCGTGTCCAGGATGACTGCCTGCTCGAAAAACCACCAGTCGCAATTTCGGGTGCCGGCGAGTCCGGAAGTCCGCCGGAACTCCGCAAACGGCGAGGAGAGACGTGCGCTCTCGATGGCGGTCGTCTTGCCCGATCCGCTTTCTCCAATCACCAAATACCAGGGAAGAACATATAGAGGATTTCCCTGCTTGCGCAGATAGGAACGCTGCAGGGTCTCTACCGCCTCTCTCCAACGGTCTTGAAGTTCCCGGTAGGTTTCCTTCTCCTTGCCGGCCAGACTCTGCAACTGGGCCTCATCCTGGGCGATGACCTGCTGCACAAAACGCTGCTCCTGGCGGCGACGCCACAGCTTGCGGAGAAAAAGGGCCCCCACCGCAATGCCCAAGGATCCCAGGAGCAAGAAGCCCACCACTCCCCAGGACCATCCCATGACGTAGCGGGCTCCTACCACCAGAAGCAGGATCAATAAAACAATCAAAAGGAAAACCAGAAAGATTTTTAGGATTTTGAAGAAAGTTTCTTTCATAAGTGGAACCTATTTTAAAAATTTCCTCCCGCTCCGTTCAAAATCGCTCGAAAAATCAGGAAGAGAGCGCCAAAGAGAATTACCGGCCCGGCAAGGGCCAATCCCGTCAGCAAAAAGACACCTCCCCTCCTCCGGGATGGACTGGGCGGAATTGATCCCGTGGGATAGGCTTCGGGGAAGAGTTCCCTTCCTCCCAAAGAAGGGATCCCCACTGAGCTCCCAACCAGGAGCCGGAGATTGGAGGTTTTCAAGTGCTCCAAAAGGGGTTCATCTCCCGGATGACAGTAGCGCCCGGAAAACCCCAGGGCAAGACATAAGAAATAAACCTCCCGAACCTCTCTCTGGTGCGGTCCCAAGCTGTTCAACCGCTCAAAGAATTCCTCCCCCGCTTCCGTGGTGCCATAAAAGAACCGTTGCAACTGCTCCCGCTGCCACAGTTGTTTCTGATTCCAGGAGGAATTCAGAATCGCTTCGTCAATCCAGGCGCAAACCGCGAAGCGGCCGGCCTCGTGATCCTCCTGCGAGAAAAGACCCTTTTTCACCCCCTCATCCCCTTGGGCGAGGAGCCGCAAAACGGTGGCTTTCACCTGATCATAGGAGGTTTGACGGGAGGCGGGGGTCTTCAAGAAAAAAATAACGTAGGCAATGGCCTCCATGAAACAATCGCTCAGATGCTGGGTTCTCATTTTCCAACCACCATTAATTCTGCCTCCAGGTCCTCGGGAGCCCGGTCCCAATAAAATGCTAGATTATTTCCTTTTTTTACCGAGCCCCACTGGTCATGATGATGATCGATCTGAAAATACAGGCAGGAGGCTCTCCGGGGCAGCTCCTGGGGGGGGACCGGGAGATGTTCGAGCCCGATCCCGGGCAAAGCCCGGGCGATAATCAAGGGGAGAAACTCCCGTGAGCTCAGTTTCGCGGCCGTCCCGAGGGAAGGAAGCAGGGCCTTGGGATCCTCCTCGGTTTTGAGAACCAAATAAAACCGGTTCCGCCCTTCGAAAATCGTCGGCGGAAGATCGGCGGCAAAATACGTTCCATCATAAAGGAGCGGGATGATATATTCGGGTCCGGCCGTAATTTCATCCAGCAGCTGCGAAATCAGGATTTGGGCCGCTGAAAAACATTCATGCAGATTTCGGTGGTCATACGGCGGAAGGATTCGCTCCCCGGTCTTTGATTCTCCAATGGCATTCACCTTCTCCGAAAAAGTCGATAGCTCCCCGACGATCTGCCTCAAAACCCCGTAAACGAGCCAGGGGTGAATCCGAGCGGCTTCTGAATAATGGAAAAACATAGGAATATAACGATTCAGGGATCTCAGGGCTAAAAAATATACCATATCGCGAGTGCCGAACTCCGCGGTTTGAATTCCCCGCTGGCTCTTATATTCTTCCAGGTTGCGCCCCCGGGCCGAGATCTGGTCCCGGATCTCGGTGACGATCTTCGACAAGGGACCGGAAGCGGCAATCGCCAAGCAGGGCGGAATAAATTCCTCCGAAAGGCGAATAGCGCTGCCGCTTCTCTCCAGTTGAGCGGCGGGGATGAGAACATAATCGCCCAATTGGGGCATTTCCGTCTCCCAGAAAATTTTGAGCACGTAATAAAGCCTCTTGACCTGGCCATTCGGGCCCCCCGGCATGCAAATCTTTCACTTCTTCGGGATCGGCCGAGGCCACAAAGCGAGTGGGAACCTCCGATAAATGCTCTAATTTCGGGAGAACGGTGACGTTTTCTCCGGCGTAATTCCACTTTTTAAGACCGATGAATACGTTGAGCGGTTTCCCTCCCTCAATCCATCCTTCATCGAAAGATCGAGCCTCCAGCATAGCATTTCCGGGGAAAACCGCATGGGTCCCATCGGGAAAAATAAACTCTCCTCGCAGAGGGCTAAACGTACGGTTTTCCAACGCCGTTTTTTGGACTTCCATCTCCCCGACGCCCCAAAAATGAGGGGGCCCGAACTCCCGAAAGGGGGTCAGCAAGGAACGGGAGTGCAGATCAAACAATTGAAAATGCTGCGGCTGTAAGAAAAGGCCCTGATGCCAAAAAAGAGGTTTATGGATATCCATCATTTTCCCTTGATTTCCTGGATCAGCTGGGGACCCAGATAGAGTTGAATGTTGAGAATATCAGGTTTCATCGTTTTCGTTTGTCTTTTCTCATCAAGAAACTCTTCTCTTACGGGAATAGGGAAAAGGCGCACGGAGTTCTCTTTTTCCAGCTGATAATATCCCCCCACGATTCCCACGTATTTGGCGCCCTCGGCCCGGTCCAGGGATAAAAATATTTCCTTGGCGGGCTGCATAATCTGTCTCCGGGAACTGGCCACGCTGGGGTCGAAACGGGTGCATTCCAGAAGTTTTGGCAACCCGTCCTTTTCCTCCCGGAGCTGGTTGAAGGCATTGGGGTCCGCCATTTGGTAAATGCAAAGAAGGAGGGTGTGGGGAACCCCGTCGTAGATGTTCAAACGCGGGTCGCTCCTCAGGTAAAGATGGATGGCATCCTTCCCGAAGGACCACGTGGTCGGCATCACGACGACCGGCGGGGGAGGAGGCGGGGCGACGGGTTCCGGCGGTTTATAAACCGTGGTGACGGGAGCCGTTTTCTTGGCACAGGAACATAGGAGCAAAACCATTCCGAGAATAAGAATGAGCAGAACGATTCTTTTCATGAGGATCCCCCGCGCCCGGTGTGGTACTGTTTTTGGCAATTTTTTTCAAACTCCCTGAGAACTTCCTCCAGAAAACGCCCCGACTCCACCCAGCCTTTGCACTTCAGGAATTCCTCTTTGTAAATTTCAAAGAGCTTCCCTTTATGAAATGGTCCGAAACCGAAGGCGCCCTCCCCCATTTGGGAGATTCGCTCCGGGTCCAGTTCGTTTAGGATGTCGAGGGTCTTTTTGTGGGTGGCCTGTCGAAAAGCGCGGTGGGAGATCAGGAAAGCCTCCCGGATCTGATTCAGGTATTTCTGCAGGGACTCAGGCTGTGCCTCTCCTTTGAGCGAGGAGCCGATGATCAGGCGAATGGTTTCCATCTCGCCTTTTTGGCCGAGGAATGTCGTGTGAATGACCCCGATAATCTGATTCAGCGTATCAAAAAGGGTGTTCAAAGACCGGGCCAATTTATCCAAAAACTCTTCAGAACAAAGATCCGAAGCGGAAACCTTCTCCCCCAAAAGGAGAGACAAGAGGCGGGAAAATTCCCCGGTTTCCGAATTTTTTTCGGCAACCGGCTCGGGCCTCAGGCCGCGGCAGTAATCAATCAACAGCTTCAGCCGCGCCGCCTGTTCCGAAGGCGGATCCATTTCCCAGGCCCGCCGCAGGAAGTCCTCGATGGATGACTCGGCCTTTGAAGGATTTTCGCGGTACAAATTGTTGATTTCGGCGGCCAAGCTTTCCATACTCATGGATTCAATCCTCGATGACTTCGTATATAGTCTGAAAGTGTTCTTTTCCGTCATTCCCTCTGTGAAAACGGGAATCCAGTCTTTTCGTTAGCTTGGCTGATTCTGGATTCCCGCCTGCGTGGGAATGACGACTTTTTACGAAACCATCAATCCTTTGGCTCTTTCCGTTCTTTAGTTGTCTTTGCTTTCAGAATTACCGTTTGCGATAAAAAATCTCCCTCTTGCTCTTCCCGAGGCTTTTCTCTCCTTTTCCCCCCTGTCACAGGATCATTTTCTCTCAGAGCCCCCAGGTTTTTCCGGGAGAATTGCGAAAATGAGCCGGATGGATCTGCGTCATGGGGGGAAATTACCACAGTTAGGGTAGTATTTTCTATAGAAATATTTTGGGGGTTGGATTTCGCGGGTTCTCTGTTCAAACCTTCCCTCGAAAGGATGACAGTTTTTTCCAGGTCCTCCTTGGCTGAATCTCTTCTGCCCTCCCCTCTTGTTGAAAGGACCACGGTTTCTATGGATTCATCCCCCGAAGGGACCGGACGTTCCGTTTTTCCGGAGGGGATAATCATTGTCTCGGTAAGGTCGCCTTCTTTTGGGGGAGGCTTCTTTTGCCATTTCTGGAGAATCCCGGAGAGGATTTTTACCAAGGCCTCGTTTTCGAAGGGAATCTCGTGTTTGCTTTCCACAGGCTCGGAGGCGAATAAGGATTCCCGCACCTCCTGCCTCAGGCTGCCGAGCCGATTCAAAAAATCCTCTTCCTGCCAGGAAGGATTGGAACCCAAACTGCTTCTCAATAAGGCAAGGCCAAGGCCAAGGGATTTTTCCCAAAGCGGGTCCCATTTTCTTGCCGGCTTCCTTGCCCCCGGGTCCCAGAAAATATTCTCTGGGAGAAAGACAGGCACGGAATTTCCGGGAGAGGAAAAAGGCGAATCGGGCCCGGCCGGGGGCTGTTCCAAAACCTTAGCCAAAGCCTGGTAAATCTCGGTGATGTTTTGCTTTTTGTTGACCAGGAGAGTGTAGAACCAAAGACAGCCCAAAAAATAAAGGAATTTCGAATTTGGCGAGGGCAGGAACGGGGTGCTCTCCGGATGGATGCCTGCTGGCTCAATCAAATCGACTTGGAAATTCCAATAAAAGGGCAGGAGGCTTCCGGGATTGGCCAGTTT
>Ga0316603_10001873_pt1 | contig 11385 bp, 14 predicted proteins | sample OWC_soil_day10_n_FD_207649 | JGI IMG/M metagenome (GOLD analysis project Ga0316603, IMG submission 207649) | Wetland soil microbial communities from Old Woman Creek delta, Ohio, United States - OWC_soil_day10_noCT | ecosystem: Environmental > Terrestrial > Soil > Wetlands | place: USA: Ohio...
GGACGGTGTCAATGAAGCGTCAATCGGTTTCAAAACCAGATTGGTGTCATATTGACCGAAAACACCTAAAGTGAACCGAAACGGTCTTTCGAGAAACTCCCTGGTCTCCAGAATGTCCTGATATTGCCGGGCAAAGGTTCCTAAATCTGTCAGCGGATCTTTGACGTAGACCGTCTCAAAACGTTCCTTCGCCAAGCCGAGTTTCTTCTGCTTAAGATAGATGATCCCGATTTGGAAATCCACGGCCTGGCCAAGAGACGGATCAAGAGATCTTGCTTTTTCAAAGGCCTCAACCGCCTGATCATCCTTCTCCTGTTTCTGCCGATAGAGTCCCCTTAGGAAAGCTGTCTTGGCCGGGTAAATCTCCTGCTGTTCGGCGACGGCGAGCCATTTCCCTGCTTCATCAAGGCGGTCGAGCTGTATCAAGACATCGATGAGGTCTATTAGGGCTTCCTTGATCTTCGGGGTGAGGGTGACGGCTTCCTCCAGGTGAACCGCCGCTTTGGGGTAGTCCATCATTTGCTTGTAAGTGAGGCCCAGGAAAAAAGCCGCAATCGAGGATTTCGGATCCTCATTTCTCGCCTGACTCAACATCTCGGCGGCTTCTTCGTAATTCTCCTGTTTGTAAAGATCGATGCCTTTGAGGAGATGGGGACTATCACACGATCCTCGCACGGGAAGGAAAAGGAAAGCAAACGGCATCAACCCAATTACGAAAAGAAATACCAGTCTTTTCATCTTCACACCCCTATAATTGACCCGGAATTTTGGACCACGAGCTAAGGTGGATTTGCGGTAAAATCTACTAAGCACGTGGAGGGTCAAAAATGATGACAAAGAGCCGGAAGCGTTACGGTGCAGTTCAAATTCCAATTCTGCCTCTGCCCTGAGGCTTTGAGTTGATCGAGTCTGCCCAGGGGAGCGACCACCCTCTGACGAACCTAAGAGCCATCACGGCAGGACTCTACAATCTGGAGATACTCGTGAGGGTGATCTTTTGGGACCATTTTTCTTACCCCTAAAGAACATGGCCGCATAATAAAGGATCGAAATCAACCGTGTCAATAGAGTGACTGAATTTTATTGACCCTATATCATTTACATTTCGGTAGGCGAGACGAGAAGGTAAGACTTCCAAATCAGGCACCCAATTCCTTCATCTTGCTTTCTTTGGGGGGCGTTCACCACAGGTCTTCGTTTAGCTATTTCATTAATGGATGTCTTGGCCCACGGGAAGAGGTCCGCCAGGTCTTCGGGCTCCACATAAGACCCATTGTCGAAAGGAAGGACCATGAAATCTGAATCCTCTATGCAGGTCTCGGTGCACAGGAACGACATCCAGCGGCATCGCTCAGGGGTGGCCGTGCGTGCGTTTCGTGAGCGCGGTCTCCAGCAAGCCTAACACGGCATCGCGAACCAAGGCGGTCTCGTTTTTGTAGAACTCGCTGCCCCAACTGAGGGCGCGTTCATCACCGAGTTTGGCCAGGGCTTCAAGGAGGTGCGGTCGCGCGCGATCCGAGGCGTCCCGGTAAGCCGCGGCGAGCGGAGAGATGCTCGGTTTGCCGAAAGCGACGAGTGCGTCTACCGCCGCGTAGCGGACAGTGTAGACTTCATCGTCGAGTTTGCGAATCAGGCACGCAGTCGCGCGGCGATCGCCAATGCGGCCGAGCGCCTGTGTGGCTCGCAAGCGGACAAGTTCTTGGTCAGCATCAAGAGCTTCCATGGCTGGGCTGAAGGCTTCAGCAGCACGCATGTGGCCGAGCGTGTAAAAGGCGGTCGCCCGCGTCCTATCGCGTTTCAACAGCGGTAAAACGGCTGGGATGGCTGGGCGCGCAATTTCGTCGAAGCGAGCGAGGAAGAAGCAGCAGAGGCCAGCTACTTGTTCGTCTTGGGTTTGGCGGAGCCCGGCGATCAGGAGCGGGATGGAGTCGGTGTTGAGGTGATCGACCAGCTCTCCGAATTTCAGTTGGTAGATGAGATTCGGGCTGCTGATTCGGTTAACGAGGTATGGGAGAACTTCGGCGGCGCGCTGTTTGACTTCTTCCCAAGCCTTGCTGGCGTCGGGTTGATCGCTGATCGCACGACGGAAGAGATGTTCAATCGGGTGCTGCGGATCGACGGGGCCGACCGCGTAGAGGCGACCGGGTGGTGTAACGCCCCCCGTCCTCAGCGGAAACTCAGGGGGAACGACTTGGCTAAAGGCATCCGACGCTGCACTCTCGGTATCCAGGCCTGCGCCGTACATCGGCTTCAACCAGATGCCGTTGTTGCTGTGTCCTTGTGGGTAGTTGTCCTTGCCAGCGAGGTCGAGCATCAACGCAATTGAACCGTATTCTCGTTTCTCGCCGCTGTGGCCCCTTGCGAGGCATCGGTCCGGTTCGGTGGCGGTATAACTGTCATCGCCGGCGTGATCGAGCAAGAGAGCGAAAGAATTGTTGATCGCTGCGCCCTGAGCTTCCATATTGCCGGTGTATTTGTCGTTGCCAGCCCGTTCAATCAACATGCCAACTGAGTAATCGTGCGCACTGCCCTGACAAATAGCATGCGCGCTGTAGGCGTCGTCGCCAATCCAATCGATGAGCGCACCGGTGCTTAGATGTATTCCGGCACCTTGGCAGTATTGATAGGCGTTGTAGATGTCATTACCGTCCGCGTCCAGAAGCAGACCAACGGAGTACCAGTAGCTTGCGCCCTGACCGTACACGTCCGCCTTGTAATGATCGTCACCTTTCAGGTCACATAAAATGCCGATCCCGCCACCGGCATACGGACGCATGCCGAAGCCGAAACCCTGCGATAGTGAGAAGTAGCGGCCGGGCAGCCAGTCGCACGGATATTTACCGCCGGCGAGGTAGCACTCGTCACCGCTTTCATCAAGCAATAATCCGACACCTTGCACGCCCCCGAAGCCCTGTGCCATGTGCGCGGCTTCGTATGTTGTATCGCCGTAGCCTTGCCAAAGGATGCCGGTGCCGAACATGCCAGCACCTTGGGCGAATGTGTCAGCAACGAATTTGTCAAGGCCGCCGTAGTCCTTGAGAATACCGCAACCGAAGAAGCCTACGCCCTGCGACAAGTGTTTTGCTTCATAGATGTCATCGCCGCCGCAATCCACGAGGATACCGATGCCAAACACGCCCGAGCCTTGGGCAAAACTTGCCCGTGAGATGTATTGGTCATCGCCACCCAAATCGATCACGATGGAGACCTGACGCCCAGCAAATCCATTGGCACCGCCAGCACAATTCATATACGTGTCGTCGCCGCCGAGATCAATGATCATGAACGCCTCATTCTTATAGACGTTCTGGCCGGTGCCGCCGACGATGATCTTGCCCAGTTCGGTGTCCGTCTCAAGTTGGAAATCATCAACAGATTTGTTCGTTCGGAGCCTGACGATCGCCTCGTCCACGGCACCGGCAAGGTTCAAAGAAACTTCCAGCAGCATGCGTGGGTCAAACTGATCCGACGCACACAGTATAGCGTCCGGCAATTCGGTATCCTGAAGGCTGAGGGCTGCGGCCAGTTCCAGGAAACGTTTCAGGGGCTCCGTGTCGATGCCGAATTGGCGCCAACTGTCCATCTCAGCTATGTCCTTTTCGAGGTGTAAGCCCCCCTGTGCGAAACTGGCTAGGGCGGCGGCACCGTTGGTCGGCAGGGACTGCCTCAGCAACGAAGTCCCTAAAGATGCCGCGGCAGCGATCTCCTGGACCGCTTGCGCCACTTGTGCCGGTAGTTTCGCGAGAAACGCCAGGTCAACAGCGACCGCGGGATGATTGAACTCGAGTGTGGGAGGAGCGATTTCAAGTTGTCGAAACGCAAAGCCGGTAAGTTTGCGAAGGCTGGTTGCTTGAGCGCAGTTGGTGAACACGGAATGCGCGTAACCGGAAAGACGGAGCGGCTCTTGGAGAAACAGCTTCGACTTGCCGAGGATTAGTTCGGACTTAATATTGGTTTTTTGAAAGCCAAGGTCGCGCGCCGTCATCTTGATCGCGCGAAGTCCAAGTTCGATTGCGTGTTCGCCGGCTGCGTCTCGTACCGCAGGAGCTTCAGCACGGTGGCACGGAGAACACAGAGCGAGAAAAATACCCCAGAATAGCCACTTCACGAGTGGTGATTTTCCTTGCACAGGCGTGCGAGCGTTCACAACGCAAGCCCAACAAGCTCAAGGTGATAAATTATGTGGTTACAGAACTTGCTTAGGATGGACACGAGTATAAAGGAATCAGCCTTCTGTGTCAAGAGCAAAGCAGATGAGCAAAAGGCTACAGAAAAATTAGGACTATACTTCAAAACCTCTTGGGCGTGAAAGATCTGTTTCTTATAGGGGGTTAGGGACTTGGAACCGATTTGCCCTGCGAATTTTCTGGACATCGGGGTCAAATATCTTATATACTAAAATGTTAGGTCGAAAATTACCTTGGAGGAAATCAAAAACCATGGTTCTGAATTCAATAACCGGCCTGTTCTCTCACGATATGGCCATTGACCTCGGCACCGCCAATACCCTCGTCTACATGAAAGGAAAAGGCGTTATTCTCAATGAGCCTTCGGTGGTTGCAGTAAAAAAGAATGGTAGAGGGGCGGGCAAGGTGCTTGCCGTTGGGCGTGAAGCGAAAATGATGCTGGGCCGAACACCCGGCAATATCGTCGCCACCCGTCCCATGAAGGGCGGGGTGATTGCCGACTTTGAAATAGCCGAGGCAATGCTCCGATATTTCATTAGAAAGGCGCATGCGGGACATAGACTTGCACGACCGCGCATCATTATTGGAGTTCCAAGCGGGATCACAGAGGTCGAGAAGAAAGCGGTGAAGGAGTCAGCCGAGTCTGCTGGTGCCAGGGAGGTATATTTTATTGAGGAGCCCATGGCTGCCGCCATAGGGGCTGGCCTTCCAGTGACAGAGCCCAAAGCCAACATGATCGTCGATATAGGCGGTGGTACAACGGAAGTTGCAGTGATCTCACTTGGGGGGATTGTTTACAGTATTTCAGTGAGAGTGGCCGGGGACAAAATGGACGATGCGATCGTAGAACATATCAAGAGAAAGCATCGTGTTCTCATCGGCAGCAGCACGGCGGAGACCATTAAAATGACGATTGGCAATGCGTTTCCCGGAGATGCCCTAGAGGACGTTGAGGTTAAGGGGAGAGATCTGGCGACGGGTATCCCGAAGCTTCTCACTATGTGCTCCGATGAGGCGAGGGAGGCGATCTCCGAACAGGTCAAGGCTATTTCGGGAGCCGTGCACACCGCATTGGAACAGATGCCTCCGGAGTTGTCTGCAGACCTTATTGATTTAGGGATTATGCTGGCAGGAGGTGGAGCGCTGCTGAAGAATCTGGACTTGCTGCTCAAAACGGAGACCAAGCTCCCGGTTAAGATTGCGGATGATCCTCTCTCAGCGGTGGCGGTGGGGGCAGGGATGGCTCTGAGCAACCTGGAGATCTTGAGAAACCTAGAAAGATAGCGGATCTGATTCAATTCACAAAGAACATGAGCGCCACTTCGGCTACGCTTTTGCTTTTACCGGTCCCTATTTTGTAATCCTCGCTGAGCTGATCGAATGAACCGCCTTAGCCTTGGAATCCATCCATGAAACTGCACCCAAGAACACCGTGGATCATTTCAGTGGCTGCGGTTGTGTTCGGGTCATTCGGCCTTTTCCTGGTTCTGAAGATTCCTCACCGCACATGGTTCGACTGGTACGTATATGTTGGAGGCCTGATCCTAATCGGTGTTCTGTTTGGCTTCTGTATTGGGTTTCTGGCACGATACCTATGGCTTCCTTTGATGTTCAAGCGACGGACAATGGGTAAACTCAAAACTGAAGAGACCACAATCATTGCCACAGGAGTCCAACTGAGTGGAACGATTGAAGGAACTTCAGACGTTATTCTGCATGGAGCTCTTGAAGGAGATATCCAGCTTTCAGGGACGTTGGTCCTGGGCAAGAGCGGGAAGGTGCGTGGAGAAATAGATGCGACGAATGTGGTCGTAGAAGGCGATGTGGAAGGGATCATCAGAGCCACAGGAAAAGTTGAAATACGTGACGGTGGAAAATGCAAAGGGGATATATTCACACCGACGATTGCGATTTCTGAGCATGCCTATTTCGAGGGAAATATGAAGATGGAACTGGAAGGCAGAGAGCCAAGAGTTCTTAATCTTATTGAAAAACGAAAACCTCACTCCGAGGACGAGGGTGTCCTGCCACAATAGGAGTTTCAATAAGAGAGGGTCAGGTCCTAGAAACACTGTATATGTACCGCTTCAGCCTTTCTTTGTCGTCTTTATTCATGTGGGTGAACTTCACACCTGCACAGTGACGGTATTCACCCGTAGCCGGCACCAGGCGGACCACACGGCCCCTTAGCCTGACCATGTCGTCTTTCAGCCCGACAGTGATCAGAACCTCTTCTCCTTCTTTCAAAGCGCGATGGCTTTCGAGAAAAAGACCTCCTTCGCTCACATTGTGAGTGCGCCCCATTCCCCGACTGAGAAATACCCCGTCTTCACCCAAAATGACGTAATCCACAAGATTCAGCGTCCGCTTCCGGTCCCACTTCCGCCGCTGCGCTTCTGCCATACGTCGTTCACCCCTGTTCCGAAGAGTCTCTCCGGTAGTTTATGGGACAATAATATCTCATAAATAACGACGAAAGTCCATTGTTTTTCATGGATTGTGAGAGGTCAAGGAAGGAGACGGTATTTTGTGCGCAGGGATTCGGAGAGGCGCTGGATCGCCTTGAATGCTTTCTCAACAGTTTTTTCACCGTCCGGATTGACGAGGCAGCAAGTGGCCGGAGAAAGCAGACTCCTGGACAGCAAGAACTCGCGATCAATGCCCTTGTCGTGGAGCCTGGTCCAAACCTCTTCGAGCCTCTTCTCAAGGGAGAGGATGCTCTCCTTTTCAAAAGGCTCGAAATTGGTGGGCACAATGCCCCACACGATGAACCCGCCTCGATCCAGGAACCTGCGTATAGAGGCGGCGTAGGAGGCGAACACTTCCCCATTGGAGTAAACGTCCATGCTCAGGATGTCCAGATCCTGGCCCAACAGAAAGTCCCAGTCCGGATTGCCGCACAGGTGCACGCCGCGGGGCCTCTGGGTCATAGAGAAAAAGGCCTCCATGTCTTGCCTCGCAGCCCGGTCTCCGTATCCTGCCATGGCGCTGAACAGAAACTGCAATCCAGGCTCGTCGATGAACATGAACGCATTGGGGTTGAGGGTCTTCAGGCGCGTGAGCTGCACATTGACCCTTTTGGCCATGAATTCCAACATGAAGGGGCGAACCGTGTCATCAAAAAGAATGGGGCGGTTGTCCTGATCATGGACATTAAGGCCGAAACTGATGGGGCCTTCCAATTGACCACGGATCGCCTGGCGGTCGGAGAAATCCATCTGAAGGAACTTTGTGTAGACCACCGAGTAAGTGTCGCTGATGTCAAAGTACTCAGGCTCTTCAAAATGGGCCATGGTCTCTTCCAGCTCATTCATGAACTTCTCCAAGGAGAAACGAAGAGTCCTTTTCTCGAGATCCAGCACGATTCCGGGAAAGTGCTCTGAGGCCTGAACGTACATGTCTTCATAGTAGTTATACCGGGGAAGCTGAGGCCAGAAGGGGATGTCAAGGGACAGAGCAATATCCAAGGCTCTGTCCACATCTGCGTGAGGCATCACCGCCATTGCGGTGGTCAGAAGATTTCCCGGAAGACCCATGGGTGTCTCACCTCAGCGCCCATGCGGAAAGCTGCTCTCCGCTTCTTTGACTATGTTTTTGTATTCCTCATGGAGAAGGTTTGAGTCGAATTCATATCCTTCTGCGAGCATGGAGTCTTTTTCTTCCTTGGTGAAATAAACCATGATGGGCAGAAAAAAATGCTTGTCCTCCTTCTCGATATGTTTTGGGTAGAAGGTCACCAGCGAATGGAGGCAATCGGCGATAGCAGGAAGAACTTTCTGATCCCCTTGCTTGTATTTTTGGTTGGCTTCTACCAGGGTTTTGGTGAGTTTTCTCCCCTTCGTGTGCTCCTCCAGGAGCTGCTCGATGCTCCTCCTGTGCTCGGAAGAGATGGCTTTCTTGTTAAGCTCCCTGAACAGAATGTCTTCCTCTTTGCCGTGGTGACACCGGTCTGCGTAAGCGCGAATAAAGTCCGTGATGGTCTCGATAAGTGGGCTGGAGACGGGGTCTCCGGCTTGAAAGCGGTCCAGCTGGCTTTTCATAACTTTGATCATCTTTTCAATGAGCCTGTGCTCGATCATCAATGGGCCGATGGGCAGCATATTGATTTCCCCCTTTCATTCGCCTTCGCCAGGATACTCTGCAGCTTGCTGCAGAGAGGATCGGCCTTCGCCAAGGGCTTCGGCCCGATAAAATGGCGAGGCGACCGCGCCGTAGCTCGTGAGAGCGAAGGCGGGTAAGGCTTCGACGCAATTCCGCTCAAGATACCCCGCAGCTTGCTGCGGGGAGCTTCATTTTCATCCCGTTCTTCGGCGCAGGGATAATTTCAAGAGCGCTCAAGATTCCTCTAAAAGATCCTGAAGCCCCTTCAGGCCGTGATCACAGCTCTGTCCTGTTGCCTGCAAGCACGGTATGATCTTTTTAAATGACGCCGGTGCCGGTAGGTGAAGCCGAACCCGAATGAATCATTATTCCCAGTGGATGCAGGAAACAGGGCACGCTTCCATGGCGTCCTCGATGCACTCTACCGGGCCGGCCTCCGGTTTGATGACTTCTGATTTCTCTCTGTCCTTGTCCAGTTTGAAGACTTCAGGACAGACGTCTTCACAGTTGCCGCAACCGATGCACTCCTCTTCGTCAATGACCACTTTTTTAGCCATCAAAGACCCCGTTCAAATAGGCGGCGCGATAGTGACCAGGGCGCGCAGCTCGCCTTTTGCTTTCAGACCATGCGGCTCCGCAATATCACAGACAAGCACATCCCCGGTTCGCGCCGGAAGGCTGGCGCCGTCCTTTCCGAGAAACTCGCCGACCCCTTCGATGATGACAATGCTCACCTGGCCTTCAATGTCATGGCTGTGAATGGGGAGTTCCTGGCCGGGCCTGAAATTGAAATTGATGATCTTGAAATAGGGGGAATCGTGGACCAGCAACCTTTTAATGCCGGTCTCTTCAAACCCGCCAGACTCGTAGAGACTGACTCTCTTCATGGGTGCCTCCTTTCTTCCGGTCACATGTCTTTAAGGTAAATCTTTTCGTAATGCTCCTCCAGACGGGCAAGATGGCCTTCCTCGTCCTGGGCCAGCTTCTTGTACATTTCCGACATGGGAGCATCGCCGCAGTTCTTTGCCATATTTCGATAAAAGTCGACAGCCCGTTTTTCTTCGTGAATAGCGTAGATCATCACCTCTTGCACCGTAGCATTCGGGTTCAGGGGTTTTTCCGCGAACAAAAGGGAGAATTTCATGCTCGGGCCTGATCTTGCTCCTGAATCATGTAAGAGAACTGTTTCTTCGAAGAAGGCTCTTTCCAGGATGTACTTGTGTCTCAGTTCGTCGAGAGCCAGGTCCCGCAACAGGTCCTTAGCCAGACGGTCTTTGGCCTTCAGATAGGTATCCCTGTAGACCCTGAAGCTTCCCGCTTCCGTCTCGATCGCCTTCTCCAAAGCCGCCTCTCTCGTATAACAGGCTTCCTCCATGGCACTCTTCCTTTCTATGCTTTTGCGTGAACTTGGCCGGACAAGCACCCCTTCCGTTTGGAACAAAATCTAGTCATTCACAGGGTCTTCAACAAGGGCAGACTCCTCATCACCGACTTAATCGACCTTTAGGCGTTCCATCCCTTCCCGCTCAAGGATTTCTCCGAATCGTTCGCCGCTGCGGCAGTACTGTTGGTAGAGGTCAAGGCAGCGCTCCACCATGCGGAGTGTCTCATGGGGTTCGTAAATCCGAGGCAGTTCCTCTCCAAGCCGTGAATGGCGCCCCAGTTTCCCTCCAAGAAGAATGCGGTACCCCTTTTTGCCCTCGCTCAACGTCCCGGTTGGGCAGACCCGAACACACTGGCCGCAGGAAAGGCAACCAGAGGCATCAAGGAAAGGTCTCCCATCGCTCAGCGCTATGGCGTTTTCTTTGCAAGAGTCCACGCAAGCCCCGCATTCGGAGCACGGTTGCTCCGAGATTTCCGGGACGCAGGCTCCAATGAGCCCAAAGTCAGCGATCTGAGGTCTTGAGCAGGCATTTGGGCAATCGGAGACCGACATGCGAAATTCATGATGCATTTTGAGCGGCCCCTCTACCCGCCCCTTCAGGAAATCTTTGAGCTTTCGCCGGGAGAGGGTTTTTTCGAGTTGAGCGGGTAGAGACTCGCAAATGACGGCACGATTGGGGCATCCGCTTGAACCGAAACAGGTTTCCACCTGATAGCCCTTGACCTCCTCCTCCATGTTCTTGAGAAAGCGCTGCTGGCAGTTGCGAACATGCTCCATGGTCACGCTTTTCGCACGACACCGCAGGGCCTCTTCCTCAACGCGTTTCTTGACGCGCGTTCTAACAAAAAAGGGGACACGAGAGACAGCCTGCTTAGCTTCGTCAGTCCAATCCACAATGGAACTCCACCTGAGAGATTTTACCGAATTCTTACACCAAAAGGAAGCCGTGTCCTTGACCTAAGTCAATTCTTAAGGGTTACAAGTGAGAAGTGACGGATGACAAGTAAGTAGTGACGAGCAACGAGTGACGAGAGATAGAAGCAAACAAGCTAAGACTGAAGATAGGGGTGAAGGACGAGTGCCCATAGGTTTTATTCTGTCTCCTGTATTTTGCCTTCTGTATTCTTCTTCAGAAAAACGATGGTCGCTCCCCACCCTGACCACTCGCTGTCTAGTTTGAAATTCAGAACCAGAGGGTGCTTTTCAAGGAGAGCGTGCACGGTTCGCAGGAGAACCCCTCGCCCTTTGCCGTGGATGACTTTCACTTCCAGAATCCCTCTTTCATGACACACCCGCAGGTACTCATCCACAACCGATGCGGCCTCTTTCGGTTGAAACGTGTGAAGATCAAGGGTCCCGTCAATAGGCTGTTCGACAAACTCTTTTTGATTCATATGTTGTGCCTATAACACGCCAAGGCAAATTTTACAAAGCAGCACTTCGGTCCGCATCAGACCTTTAAGGTAGCCCCTAATTGTATTTCTGGACAAAATACAGTCCACTCGATTAGTCCATTGCTCTTTGGCAACCATTCCAAGCCTTTTGGCGCCGTAAATTTTTCCTCGTTGTAGACACACATGCATTCCAAAAACCTTCAAATCGATTGAAAGTATTTGAAATCAGTAGGCTAAATCTTTTTGCCCACACCATCTTATTCTTGACATAACTTTTCAAGTTTGAGTACATGAGTGATTGGCGGCAAGGATTGGGGTT
>Ga0316603_10001874_pt1 | contig 11383 bp, 11 predicted proteins | sample OWC_soil_day10_n_FD_207649 | JGI IMG/M metagenome (GOLD analysis project Ga0316603, IMG submission 207649) | Wetland soil microbial communities from Old Woman Creek delta, Ohio, United States - OWC_soil_day10_noCT | ecosystem: Environmental > Terrestrial > Soil > Wetlands | place: USA: Ohio...
CATCGACGCCGAGCTCCTCGCGGAACAGATCGGCCTTGCGCAGGAGCTTGGCGTCGTCACGCGACGGGCCATCGCGGACCACGAGATCGAGGACGATGGCGTCGCCCATGCGCGTCGCGACGACCTGCTCGACCCGCGAGCGGTGGTCGGTGTCGAGGCCGTCGGCGATCCGGAGCAGCGCAGAGAGCCTGCGCAGCTGACCGCGGAGCTCCTTCGGCAGCGTTGATTCGGCGATGACCTGTCGGCAACGCGCGGCGTCCTTGCGGTTCGTGCGTGCCATCAGTGCCACCATCTCGCGACCGATGTCATCGAGTCCGGGGATCCTGGCCCACCGGATCATGTACTCGCTGTGCTTGTGGTGACCGCGCGGGTTGACGACCTCCCCGACGTCGTGGAGCAGGGCGGCGACCTCGAGCAGCACGCCCTTGTCGTCGGGGATGCCATGGACATCGCGGAGCTGATGGAATAGCGCCCGCGCGAGCAGGCGGACGTGCTCGCCGTGCGTGGTGTCGTGATCGACACGGTTGGCGAACGCGCGCGCCGCGGTGAGCAGTGCCTTGTCGTGAGCTCCCTCGGCGCGCTGCAGCTCCTCGCGGGCGGTCTCCGCGAGCTCGAGGAGCACGGCCTCGCGCACGCCGACGCCGGGCGAGATCAGCTTCGAGATCCCGAGCTGGCGCGCGGCGGTGGCGAACACGAGCGCCGCGATCCCGAGGACCTCGGCGCGGTCGCGCTTGATCCCGTAGCGCTCCATCCGCTCTTCGACCGAGGCGCTGACGATCGCCGGTAGCACCTTCTCGAGGCTCGCGAGCTCGAAGGACGGCGTGGTCGGATGGTTGTCACCGCAGATCTTGGCGAGCGCGTCGGCGTTGCCACCCGTGGCCGCAGCGATCCCGGCTCCGCTGATGCTGTGGGTGATCGTGTGCATCAGGGTCGCGGTGTAGCGGCGCACCATGCCCGCCTCGGGATCGCCGATCGCACCGTCCAGCCCGAACGTCTCGAGCAGGCGCACCGTGCCGACCGGCAGTGAATAGCCGCGCCATGTCGCTCCCTGGCGCAGGTTGACCTCGAGGCTGCCGCCGCCGAGATCGAGGATCGCGCGCAGCCCGCTGCCGCTCGGCGGGCCGGCGTACGCCGAGCCGAGCGCGAACATCGTGGCCTTGCGAACGAGCCGGGCCTCTTCCTCGCCCTCGATGACCTCGAGCTCGATGCCGGCCTCGTGATAGAGCCGGTGTAGCAGGACGTCACGGTTCGACGCGCCGCGCACCGCGCTCGTCCCGACCGCCCGATAGATCGTCACGCCGTGGAAGTCGAACCGCTCGCGGAAGTGCACGAATGCGGCGACCGCCTGATCGATGATCGCGGGGTCGAGCTCGCCGCGGGTGAACGCACCATGGCCGAGGCGCACCGGCACGCGCTCGGCTTCGATCCTGGTCAGGTCCGACGGGCCGAGCTCGGCGATCACCACGCGGATCGCGTTCGACCCGGCATCGATGGCACCGAGCCTGACTGGCGCTCCCATCGCCAGCACGCTAGCACGCTCGTCGTGGCGCGACGGGGAGATCTCGGGGGCTCGGCTGGCGGGGCTGGCGGGGCTGGCGGGGCGCTGGAGGACTACGACTTCTTCGTCGGAGGCTTCGGGCCTTTTCCGCCGCCCGGGCCGCCCATCTCCGGCGCGCCGGGGCCGGCGTTGTCGGGAATCTTGATCCGGTCGGTCATCGTGACGCCTTCGAGCACCTCGACCTTGATCCCGTCCGAGAGCCCGAGCTTGACGTCCTTGCGGACGAACGTCTGCGGCGTCGTCTCGACCTCGATGAATGGCTTGTCATTGTCGTACTGGACGAGCGCCTCCCGGATCGCGAGCACCTGCTTCTTCTCGTCGAGCACGATGTCGGCGTTCGCGCTGTAGTTCGCGCGGATCTGCATGTCGGGCTTCTTGGCGACGGCCGCCTTGATCTCGAACTGGATCGCGCCGTCGATCAGCTTGCCCTTCGGCGAGATGTACTCGAGCTTGCCATCGAGCTTGTCCTTCTCGATCGCGCCGACCTTGATCGCGAGCTTCATGCCTTCCTTGATCTTCGCCACCTCGGCCTCGTCGACGCGCCCTTCGAAGATCATGTCGTCCATGTCGGCGATCACGGCGACCGTGGTGCCGGGGTTGAAGTTGTTGGCCTGGATGACCGAGAACCCGACCTTGACCGGCACGTCGATGACCATGCCGTCGTTGGTCGCGGTGACGATCAACGACGACGTTTTGCCCTGGCCCCGGGTCGCGCCTTCCTTGACCAGCTGCAGGCTCGAGCCCGCCGTCGCCAGCTCCTGCTTGCGCAGCGCGAACTCGGTCCGGTACTTCTGGAGCTCGGCATCGGCGACGACGCCCTTCTTGTAGAGCTCCTCGTTACGCTCGAGCTCTCGCTTGGCGTTGTCGTAGGCGATCTGCGAGGTGCGCACGCCCGACTCGGCCTGGTTGGTCTGCATCGCGTCGGGGTTGATCGCGATCTTGCCGAGCGGATCGCCCTGCTTCACCTTCTTGCCAGGCTCGACGTAGAGCTCCGAGAGCACGCCCGTGACCTTGGGCTTCACCTCGACCTCGCGGCGAGGGACGATCGATCCGGTCGCGACCGTCTTCTTGACGATGTCGGTCTTCTCCGCCGTCTCGGTCTGATAGATGACCGGGTGCGCCCGCGACTTCATGACCAGGTAGACAAACGCCAGGCCGATCAGGGACACGACCAGCAGCAACAGGAACCACGTGAGTACTCGTTTCATGGCAGACCTCTGGATCACTCGGCGCGTAGGGCCTCGATCGGCTTGATCGAGGCGGCATGGGAAGCAGGCATGATGCCGGCGATCGCGCCGGAGACCACGAGGATGGCGACGGCGGCCATCACGGTCGAGAGCGCGATCTCGGGCGGGCCGAACGGCAGCTCCTTGGCGTTGGAGAGCCCGAGGTCGGCGAGTGCCATGATGCCCACCCCCACGGCCACGCCGATCAGGCCGGCGATCAGCGTCAGCGCGATCGATTCCTTCATGACCATCGAGATGATCGACAGCGGGTTGGCTCCGAGCGCCTTGCGCACGCCGATCTCCTTGGTGCGTTCCTTCACCGTGATGAGCATGATGTTCGAAACTCCGATCACGCCGGCGAACAGTGTCGCCCCGCCGACCACCCAGCTGAGGAGCCTGAGTACCAGCAAGAAGGTCTGGAACCCCGCGAACTTCTCGAACATGTTGAACGAGCCGATCGCGAGCTGATCGGTCGGTGCCACGCGATGGTGATGGTTGAGCGTCTCGCGGACCTGGCGCTCGAGTTCGGGTCCGTCGGTACCCGGCTTCGCCGTCAACGCGAAGAACCCGACGCGCGTGCCGATGTTGAACGCGGTGCGCAGCGTCGTGAACGGCACGAAGATCGTGTTGGCATCGCGATCTCCCATCTGGCCCGAGCGCAGCGTCTTGGTCACGCCGACGACCTGGAAGTACACGCCGCTGATCTTGACGAACGTCCCGATCGGATTGACGTCGGGTCCCCAGAGCTGATCGCGGACGGCGGCCCCGATCACGGCCACCTTGCGCTGCTCGGCGATGTCTCGCTCGTTGATGAACCGCCCCGCCTCGTACTGGAATGCCACGATGTGCTTGAGCTCGGGGTAGTCGCCCATCACGGTGAACGAGCCAACCTTGCTCTCGTAGCTGACTGTGAAGTTGTTCATCCACCCGCCCAGCTGGAGGCGCGGGGCGAGCCACTCGATCGTCTTCAGCTTGCGAAGTAGCTCGATGTCATCGATGTTGAACGCGACCTGGCGTCCGGGCGGGAGGCCGTCGTAGCTTTCCGATGTCTGCTGGCCCCACACGAACAACAGGTTCGTGGCCATGCCGCTCATCTGGCGCTGCATCCCGGTCTGGATGCTCGAGCCGAACGACAGCATCAGCATCAACATCAGGATTCCCCAGAACACTCCGAACGCGGTGAGAAACGTTCGCAGCTTGTTGCTACGGAGGGTCGCCCAGATCTCTTTCCACTTATCGAGGTCGAACATGGGCAGGACGCCTCACTGATCTCGCAACGCGTGGATCGGGTTGACCTTGGCCGCGCTGCGCGCCGGGAAGAAGCCGGCGAGGGCGCCGGCCGCAACGAGGAACAGGGCCGCGCCGACGCCGACCCGGAGGTCAATCGACGGATCGCGGATGAAGTCGGTGGTGGCGAGCCAGTTCGTGATCTCGAGGGCCAGGACGCCCGCCGACAGTCCGAGCAGGCCGGAGATCCCGGTCAGGAACACCGCCTCCTGGATGATCATGAACACGATCGATCGCGGGGTGGCCCCGAGCGCCTTGCGCACGCCGATCTCCTTGGTGCGCTCCTTGACCGCGATCATCATGATGTTCGACACCCCGACGACGCCTGCGGCGAGCGTGCCAAACCCGATCACCATCACGAAGATCGAGATCATCCAGAACATCATCTTGAACCGCTGGAACTGCTCGACGTTGTTGTGGACTCGCACCGCCTGGCGATCGGTCGAATCGAACTGGTGGCGCTCCGCCAGCTGGCCGACGACCTGATCGATGATCAGCTGGGTCTCGGCGGGCCCGGCGTCGCCGACGGTGAACTCGAGCATGCCGAGGCGATCCGCGCCGTTGAATGCGAGCTGGGCGGTGGTCACCGGGATGTACATCTTGCGCTCTTGCTCGGCGCCCCCCGGATCGGTGAACACGCCGACGATCTGGAACGGCACGCCTGCGACCTCGATCCACTCGCCGATCGGATCCTCGCCGGGGCCAAACAGGAACTGGACGACGGGCTGGCCGACCACGACCGACTTGCGGCGCTGCATGATGTCGCTGGCGGTCAAGAACCGGCCTGCCACGATCGTGTGCGTGGCGAGGTAGATCGCGTCGGGATGCACGGCGTCGATCTCGAACGAGTTGGCCTTGCCCCCCCGCTTCGTCATCATCCCGCCGTAGCGGTTCCCGCGGATGAAGTACTGGCCCGAGATGTGGTCGATACCCGCTATCTTCTGGGCGCGGTCGAAGTCGCGGTTGTCGAACGTGATGCGGCGACCGACGTCGTAGCCATCGTGGGCGACCGAGGTCTTGTTGGCTTGGACCCAGACCCCGTTGGTCGCGTCGCGGGCGAACTCGTGCCGCATGCCGTTATCGAGCCCATTGCCGAGCCCGAGCAGGAAGACCAGCACGAAGATGCCCCACGCCACGCTGATCGTCGTCAGCGCGGTCCTCAGCTTGCTGCGACCGATCGTGACGAGCACCTCGGTCCAGCGATCGAACGAGACGAGATCTCGCCACTGCATGACCGTGACCCAGGCCATGTTGACCAGCGCGATCACCAGGAGCACGAGGCCGACCACGACGCCGACCACGATCGCCAGTCCTGCGAGGATCCCGATCAGCTTGAGCAGCGGGATCAGCACTGGAGACGCCTCCGCGCCGAGGCGCGCACCGAGCTCCTGGACTCGCTCGTCGGCATCAAGTCGCCGCCGCCATGCCGGGGTGGCTCGCGCTGACGGCTAGCTCGTGCGCGGTCATCACCTTGCCGTCGCGCAGCCGGATCGTGCGCTGGGTCCGCGCGGCGACCTCTGAATCGTGGGTCACGACGAGCACGGTGATCCCGGTCTGGTGGATCTCCGAGAGCAGATCCATGATCTGCTTGCTGGTCTCGCTGTCGAGCGCGCCGGTCGGCTCGTCGGCGAGGATCAGCCGAGGCTTGCCGATCAGCGCGCGCGCGATCGCGACACGCTGCTTCTGACCGCCCGACATCTCGGAAGGCAGGTGGTCGGCCCAGTCGCGCAGCCCGACGCGTTCGAGGTACTGCCCTGCGATCTGGTTGCGCTTGCGACGCGTGACGCCCTGGTAATACAGCGGCAGCGCGACGTTCTCGAGCGCGGTCTTGAACGGCAGCAGGTTGAACGACTGGAACACGAACCCGATGAACCGGTTCCTGTAATGGGCCGCGCGGCTCTCGCTGAGCGATCGGATCAGCGTGTCGCCCAGCCAGTACTCGCCCGAGTCGTACTCGTCGAGGATGCCGAGGATGTTGAGTAGCGTGGACTTGCCCGATCCGGACGCGCCCATGATCGCGACGAACTCGCCGTCCGCGACTTCGACGTCGATGTCGCGCAGCACGTGCAGGCTGTGCGTGCCGACCCGGTAGTACTTGTTGACCTTGGAGAGGCGCAGCACGTCACGCGAGGCTAGCGCCAACCCCGTGCGAGGGCCAGCCTGCGGACTGCTGCGGATCGTTGAGACACTGCGACACGTGCGACGCCCCGCTGCGACGAGGGGCCCCCGTTGCGGGGGGGGCCGAGGGCCGGCAGGGCGGCTACGCAGTCGTGAGGCCGTCGAGCGCCTCATCGAGCGAGGCCGCGGTCGACGGCGCGAGCACGAGCACGCCGTGGGCGCCGTGGACCTCGCAGGCGGGGGCGAGGTCGCAGCGGTCGAGACAGGTCACCGGCGTGATCGCGAAGTTGGGGGTCTTTTCCCAGCGCGCGACGAGGTGATCGAGCAGGTCGAGCGCGCCCCAGCGCTGGCAGGTCCCGGCGCATACCCGGACGGTCACGGGCGCGGGACCGGAGTCGACGCGCAGCTCGGTGGCGAGCGGGATCGCGGCGAGGTAGTGGCTCGTCGGACGCCCGCGGTCCTCGGCCAGCTCCATCATCGGCCTCAGCGCGACCACGTCGCCCTCGGCGATCTCCTCGAGCTCGAGCCCCATCGACGACAGGCGACGCAGCTCGAGGTCCTCGTGGGTCACCGAGCGGGTAGGGACCTTGGCTGCCATCAGTTCACGGCCGTGAATCGGAACGCGTAGGGGATCTGCGTGTTGGAGCTGGGTGGCTTGTCGAGCTTGAGGCGGCCGACCTCGGTGATCACGCACTGGCGGACCTGCGGATCCTGGATCTCGTCGCGTCGGATCAGCACGTTCTTGAATCGGCCCGTGCCGGCCTCGGCGATCAGCTCGACGGTGATCATCCCGTTGGGCAGCTTGCGGTTGCGGGCGAGCGCGATCTGGTAGCAGCCATCGAGCCGCGGCTTGGTGGTCTGCATCTGGGCGATGATGCTCTTGCGGACCTCGGGGCTGCCGGTCTTGCAGCCGGCGCCCGCGACCAGGGTCGCGATGACGATCGACGATGCGATGAGCTTGGTCATGGCTACTGGTCCTTCACGATGGTCTTGATCGGACCCTGCTTCACGATGTTGAACTCGACGCGCCGGTTCATCTCCTGACCGGCTGCATCGTCGTTGCTCGCGATCGGGACCTCGGGGCCAAAACCCTTGGCGACGAGCCGCTTGGCGTTGATGCCCTTGCTGGTGACGTATTTCATCACTGACTCGGCGCGTTGCTGCGACAGCTTCTTGTTGATGTCCGCGGAGCCCGTCGCATCGGTGTGGCCTTCGATCTGGACCTGCTCGATCTGCGGGTTGTCCTTCATCACCTTCACGACCTCGTCCAGCAACGAATGCGAGATCGGCAGCACGTCGGCCTTGCCGAGCTCGAACTGCACCTTGTCCGAGATCACGATCGTCGATGGCAACAGCACCACGCGATCGGGCCCCGGCGGCGGGCGCTTGGCCTGGATCTCGAGCGCCGGAAACGGCTGCTCCTTGACCGTGAACAGGGAGCACCCTGTGGCACCCAGCATCACCCCGAGTATCAGACCTCTCATGACGGCATCCTCGATCGCACCTGCGGGGTAGGCAAGCGATCGCGACCGCTCTCTGACCAATGTGATACAGCGCGTTCGTGATCACCATTCATCATCTCAACAACTCGCGATCGCAGCGCGTGCTGTGGCTGCTCGAAGAGCTCGAGCAGCCGTACGAGATCGTGAAGTACGAACGCGATCCCAAGACGATGCTCGCGCCGAAGTCGCTCCAGGCGATCCATCCGCTCGGCAAGTCGCCCGTCCTTGTAGACGGCAACGCGACGCTCGCCGAGTCAGGCGCCATCCTCGAGTACCTCATCGAGACCTGTGCCAAGGGCCGGTTCGTGCCGCCGGCTGGCAGCCCGGCCGCGCGTGACTACCGGTACTTCATGCACTACGCCGAGGGATCGCTGGCCCCCTTCCTGCTGCTGAAGTTGATCTTCCACCGCATCAAGACCTCGCCGATGCCGTTCTTCGTCAAGCCGATCGCGCGCAAGATCGCCGACAAGGTCTGTGGCGACTTCGTCGATCCAAACCTCACGCGTCACCTCGCGTTTCTCGGGGATCACCTCGAGAAGCACCCGTGGTTCGCGGGTGACGACTTCACCGCAGCCGATATCCAGATGAGCTATCCGGTCGAGAGCGCGGTCGCGCGTGCCAAGGATCTTGGCGTGCCGCCCCAGCTCGAGGCATGGGTCGCGAAGATCCACGCACGCGCCGCATTCCAGCGCGCGCTCGTCAAGGGCGGTCCGTACGAGCTCGCGTGAACCTGGTGGAAGATGGCGTCGAGCTGCCAACCCTGGGGTCAGGTCAGGCGCGACCCTTGGGCATCACGGGCACGAGCAGTCCGTGCTCGGTGAGCAGGCGCGAGAGCTCTGCGGAGAGCTCGCCCCGCTTGCGATGGATCTTCTCGGGCGCCATCGCCTCGTTGAGTCGGCGCCGCGCCTCGTGCATCCGCCACGCGATCGTGCCGTCGCTGACGTTCTGAACGATCGCGACCTCGCCATGTGAGAGGCCCTGCAGCGACACGAGGATCACCGTGGTCCGCATGTCGATCGGTAGCGAGTCGAGGGCGCGGAGCAGCCGCGCATAGGTCTGGCGGAGCTCGGCCGCGCGACCGGGATTGCTGCGGGCATCGACCGCGATCGCGAGCTCGAGACGAGGATCGTCGAGCGTGTCCTCACCGCGGCGCGCACGGTCGCGACGAGCGTTCAGCGAGCGATTCACGGTCATCCGATAGACCCAGGTGAAGAACTGGCTGCGGCCTTCGAAGTCGGCGAGCGCACGGTAGGCCTTGAGGAACACGTCCTGAGTGATGTCGTCGGCCTCGCTCGCCGAGCCGGTGATGTGGAGCGCGAGCGCGTAGATGCGCTTGCGGTAGCGGCGCACGAGCGACTCGAACGCACGCTGATCGCCCGCCTTGGCGGCGGCAACGAGCGCGCTGGCGGTGGCCGCTTCGCGCTCGGCGTGAGTCATCGGGGTGGTCGACACGCTTCGGAGAGTTAGACGCATAGCCTAGACCAAGGCTTTGCGATTTGTTTGGCCGGATGCACGAGCCTACATGTGCTCCTCGCGCGCACGAGCCCCGGCGCTGCAAGTGGCCGGGTTAATTGGTTTCGTCGTCACTGCTGGTGGGCGAAGCCAGCGAGAACGGAGCGATCACCGCATCGAAGTAGCTGCCATCGTCGCACCACATCCGATAGGTGCCGTGCATCGTGCCGACCGGCGTCGTGAGCACGCAGCCCGAGGTGTACTGGAAACTCTGCCCGGGCGACAGCCGTGGCTGCTCGCCCACCACGCCATCTCCACGGACCTCTTCGACGAAGCCACGCGCATCCGTGATGACCCAGTGACGCGTACGCAGCTGCGTGGTCCGTGCGCCTTCGTTCGAGATCGTGATCGTGTACGCGAAGACGTAGCGATCATCGGGCGGTGACGACTGGTCGGCGAGGTACTGGGACTCGACGCGCACGTGGATGCCGTCGGTCATCGCAGAGGAGGTGGATTCGGCGACGGTGGGGCGCAAGCCCGCAATCTGGCGCGATGCCGCATCACTTGCAAGCCGCAGCGGTGGCGCTGCGAATCGAGCACGGCTCTGGTCACTCGTGTCATCATCGAGCCGTGGCCCGTCCTGACTGCGAGTTCCCATGCGCCCGTGGATAATTGCCGTTTGCGCCGCGTTCGGATGCGGCCCGATGTACTCGAACCCGAATGGACAGCCGACCCAGCCGGCACCGGCCTCCGGTCAGCAGGTCTCGGGACCGCCGGGCGGCAACGCCGATCCGCGTAGCAACGCCGGTCCGAGCAGCACGGCCGATTCCTGGGGAACCCCAACATCGGACCCTTCGACCGCTCCCGCGGCGGATCTACGCCAGCCGCAGCCGCAGCCGCAGCCGCAGCCGCAGCCGCAGCCGCAGCCGCAGCCGCAGCCGCGCCCGGAACCGAGACCACAGCCCGGGCTCTCCGCCGATGCGCAGGCGTTGCTCGACTCGCACAACCGGGTGCGTGCGCAGCACTGCGCGGCGCCGCTGACCTGGTCCCCGCGGCTCGCGAGCGCGGCGCAGGCGTGGGCGAGCTCGCTGCGTGATCAGGGCTGCAAGTTCGGCCACAGCGGCGGCAAGTTTGGCGAGAACCTCGCTGCCGGGACCTCGGGATCCATCGACGGGCAGTCCGTGACGGCCATGTGGTACGACGAGCTCAAGCTCTACTCGTTCCGGACCGGTGGATTCTCGATGGATACCGGCCACTTCACGCAGGTTGTCTGGCGCGCTACGACCCAGATCGGCTGCGCGACCACGACCTGCAACAACATGGACATCTGGGTCTGCGAGTACGACCCACCGGGCAACGTCGAGACCCAGTACCGTTCGAACGTCTTGCCGACCGGCTGCCGATAACCGCGCAGCAAGCGGGAAGATGCGGCAGTCACAATCTGAGATGGAGTAAGTCTCTTTCTCATCAGTGTCTTGGAATTCCATACACAGCAACACTGTCCACGACCGGTGCACGTTCATCGCAGCGTGCTTCATCGGTGAAACCCATTGCCCATGGCAGGGGCGTGTCTCTATAGTTGTGCAGAAGCTGGGTTCTTGGGCCGCAAGAGAAGGGGACTCCGGGTCGCGCCACCGAGGAGGCCCCCCATGAGAAGACCCAAACGATCTGCTCGCGAAGAACCACCTGCGCTGCCCGCGGCTTGAGCTACCACCGACGATTCGTGATGGTTCCCTTCTAGCAATCACCCAAGAAAACGGACTTGACCCATGGCAGATTTCAGCGTCCCGGTCCACCCCCGGCTCGAGCCACACCTCTCTGCTGACTTCCTTACCGGAAGGCCATCCCTCGGCTGGTTCGCAGATGACGGAAACATCCTGGTACTCAAGTCGCACTCGACGGTCTATTTCGCGATACCAAAGAACGCAAATTCCTCAATGAAGGTATTCCTCTCGAAATACCTCGGCACCTCTTCAGACGCAGATGTCGCCCTGCACACTGTCAACTATGAGAACGCCAAGCTCAAGGAAGAGGGGGCCATGGTCGACAAGAGCGGAGCCAGCAAGTGCAAGGGCTACTTCAAGTTCGCGATCGTCAGGAATCCATGGGACAGACTCGTCTCGGCTTACCGAGACAAGATACGGCAACCTGGATACAGCGACTCAGAAATCACCGATGGACTTCATGAGGGCCTTTGGAGTTTCGGGAGAATGTTTCGCGCAGGAATGAAGTTCGATGAT
>Ga0316603_10001875_pt1 | contig 11378 bp, 8 predicted proteins | sample OWC_soil_day10_n_FD_207649 | JGI IMG/M metagenome (GOLD analysis project Ga0316603, IMG submission 207649) | Wetland soil microbial communities from Old Woman Creek delta, Ohio, United States - OWC_soil_day10_noCT | ecosystem: Environmental > Terrestrial > Soil > Wetlands | place: USA: Ohio...
TCGTCGGTCGGCGTGGTCGCGGGGCGGACCCCGACGAGCTCGCCGTCGCGCATCACCGCGACGCGGTCGCACAGCGCGGCGATCTCGTCGAGGCGGTGCGAGATGTAGATGAACGAGGTGCCGGCGGCGCGCCGCTCGCGGACGAGCGCGAACAGGCGCTCGATCTCGCCCTCGGTCAGCGCGGCGGTCGGCTCGTCGAGGACGATCACGCGCGCGCCGGTGTCGGTCGACGATGCGAGCGCCCGCGCGATCTCGAGGATCTGCTGGACGCCGACGCCCAGGTGAGCGACCGGCGTCGCGAGGTCGATCGCGGCGGCGTCGGCGCCGAGCACGTTCTCGAGCATGGAGCGCGCGGTCGCCTGGACCTGGTTGCCGTCGACGATCCCGAACCGCGTCGGCTCGCGGCCGAGCACGAGGTTGTCGGCGACCGACATCTCCGGGACGAGCGCGAGCTCCTGGTGCACGACGGCGATCCCGGCGGCGCGCGCATCGCGCGTCGAGTGGAATGCCTGCAGCTTGCCACCGACGAGGACCTCGCCCTGGAAGCTCCCCGCGCCGTACACGCCACCGAGGATCTTGATCAGCGTCGACTTGCCCGCGCCGTTCTCGCCCACGAGGCCGAGCACCTCGCCCGGCTCGATCTCGAGCGAGACGTCGTGCAGGGCGCGGACGCCCGGGAACGACTTGCCGATCTTGCGCAGCTCGACCACGGCCGTGGTCGACGCGTTGCGCACGCGCGCCGGTGGCGGCACCGGCAGCGGCGTCTGGTCGCGACGGGTCGGCGTCGACGTGATCACCGGCGCGCTCCGCGACCGAGCCGCACAGATCGGGTTTCCGCCCGCCGACGGAAGATCAGCAGACCGGCGAGCGCGAGGACGATCCCGTTGCCGGCGGAGCCCGGGCCACCCTGGCATGCGCACGCGATGCCGGTCCGCGGATCGACCGCGCCACCACCACCCGGTCCCGGACCGCCGTCGGGGTTCTCTCCCACGTCGAGCTGACCGCAGTCGCTGTGCTCGAATGCGAGCGCGCGATCGAGCAGGGTCATCTGGTACGCGCCGGCGCCGTAGCCGACCATCGGGATGCTCCCCGAGTACGCGCCGATCTGGCCGCTCGCGCTGCGCGTGTTGTAGAGCTCGGGCAGGAGGTTGTGATTGACCGAGGCCTGCGCGGTGACCCAGCCGAGCAGCTGGTCGGCCTTCTCGACCTGATCGGTGCGGCGGAACGCCGACGATGCGCGCAGATCGATCAGGATCCACTCGTCGGTGTCGTACTGGTCCTGCGAGCCCTCGAGCCGCTTGTAGCCGCCGGCCGGCGTCTGCAGGTACGAGAAGCCCGTGAGCGTCGCGCGCGCGATCGGATCGGTGGGCGCGAGCAGGGACCACGTGATCGTCTCGACCGTGGCGCCGTCGCGATAGTTCGTGCCTTGCGCGAGGCGCTCGAGCGATCCGGCGAGCACCTTGCTCGAGTCGACGAACAAGGTCTTGATCGACGTGGTCGCCCGCTCGGCGAAGCCGCGGTAGCGCTCGACGTCCTCCATCCGGTTGGCGCGGCGCGCGAGCGTCGCCATGTCGCAGAAGCCGCGCGCGAACGCTGCGGTCGTGTACAGCCAGTGCTGGCGGTTGCCGTGGTGGACCTCCCAGATCGAGGAGTCGGCCATCGCCATGCCCGCGGTCTCCATGTTCTGGACCATCGGCTCGGCGACGCCCTCGCGGATCGCGTCGTAGACGACGTCGCCCTTCTTCGTCGTCGCGGAGAGCCACGCCGTGTCGAGGCTCTGATCGACGTACGTGCGCGCGCCCCACAGGAACAGGCCCCAGCCGTCGGTCTCGATGTTGCGGGTCGGCGCGCCCGAGTAGTCCGCCTCTTCCTCGCCGTCGCCGAAGTAGCGCACGGTGCTGATCCGGTAGCCGGTCGCGTTGTTGACGAACTGCGGATACCGACCCGCGTCGGCGTCGAGGTAGAAGTCGAGGCCCTTCTTCGCCATGTCGTGGTGACCGGTGCGGGCCATCGCGACGAGCGCGTACATGCCGTCACGGACCCAGCCGGTATGCCAGCCGCCCGGCGGGAGGCTCGCGAGCACCATGCCGTGGTTCTTGCGGCGCGGGCTCTCCGAGAACGGCTCGAGGATCTGCGCCATCCGCAGCACGGACTCGGACTGCCGCCAGATCTTGGTCTCGGTGTCGTCGAGGCCCGCGACCGGCGGCTTGCGCCAGGTCTCGAACTCGGCGAGCACGTCGGTGTACAGCGTGTCGGCGGTGCGGCCGTTGAGGAACGTCGACCACGCGGTGTGCGCGCCGCTCGCGTCGGCACCGGCATCGAACAGCACGGCCACGCCCCACCACTTCGAGGTGCCAGGCGCGATCGATCCGAGGTCCTTGGCGAACGCGTTCTTCTTGTCGGTGCCCGAGCAGCTCGCCTGCTCGGTGATCCCCGCGCCGGCCGCGATCGTCTGGTAGACGGAGTCCGCACAGCTCGACACGTCGGCGCCGCCGATCGGTGCGTAGACGATCGCGCCGCCGCCCGGGCCGGTCTCGCGCGCGAACGTCCCGTCCCACGTGATCGCCTCGCCGTTCGAGCCGGGCTCGTCCGGGTTCGGCGCGGAGCCGAGCTTGAAGTTGTGGATCGCGTAGGCGGTGACCGGGACCGCGGAGCCACCCGCGTTGGTGACCTTGAACAGCATGACCATCGCGTTGCCCGCGTAGCCGAACGGCGACACGTAGAACGTCTCGGTCGTGACGCCGCCGAACGCGACCGACGAGCGGATCATGTTCGACTCGGCGACGTAGCCGATCTCGCTGGGGGCGCGACCGCCGAGCCAGCCCGCCTGCGTGCCGGCCTTGAGGCCGAAGTACGTGTCGAACGCGAGGTTGCGGCGGACGATGCCCTCACCGTCGGGGTTCGCCGGGTTGGCCTTGATGAACCGGTACGGGCGCTCGAGGTAGTGCTTGATCGCGTTCGCGCCGGCATCGAACACCTGGAACCCGAACCCGTTGCCGGTGACGAGGTACCTGAACGACGGGACCGGCTCGACGGCCTGCGCCGGCTGCACGGCGAGCATGGCGAGCCCGAGGGCGACGGTCGAGGCGGGGACGAAGCGGCGAAGCACGGCCCGACCGTTTCCACGATCCGTGCCCGGCGCGCGGGCCTCCCCCGATCCCGAGAGCGCGCGGGATTCCGCGTACCTGGACGCGTGACCCAGGTTCGATCCGGTTGCGAAACGAAACGTCGCCGGGCCGCGGCCGCGCTGCCATTCGCGACGTCTCGGGGGCCGGGCTCGACGACGCGCCGGCTTTCCGCGAGGTTCTGCGCGATCCGTCGCCGGCGGCGCCTGCGAGGCGGGTGGCATGTGGCTTGAACCAGGCAGCGGCGATGCGCTTCGTCGTCAGTCTCGTCGTGGTCTCGCTCGCGGGCTCGGCCTGCCGCCCGCCGGGCTGGGGCCGGGATGATGGCGACGACGTCGATGCCGGGGGCGGACCCGACGGGCCACGGATCGACGCGGCGGTCGATGCCGCGGCGACCTGCACCAAGGCGTTCCGGCTCGACGGTCACTCGGTCGCGAGCTCGGTCGCGCTGACCGGGAGCTTCAACAGCTGGGCGCCGAGTCCGCCGGCGGCGATCGCGTTCACGCTCGGCAACGACGGCGCGTGGACCGGCATGCACACGTTCGCGGCCGGGCTGCACTCGTACAAGTTCATCGTCAGCGGCACCCAGTGGATCCCTGACCCGACGAACCCCGACGGCGCCGACGACGGCTTCGGCGGGCGGAACAGCCTGTACACCTGCGTGCCGTGAGACGCTCGCGCGCATGACCACAACGCTCGGTGCGTTCGCCGTGGCCGTGCTCGCGCTCGGCGCGTGCGGCAAGTCCGAAGACAAGTCGTCCGGCTCGTCCGCGAAGGAGCCCGCTGCGAAGGCGCCGGCCGCGACCAGGTCGGGCCTCGAGCTGTTCGCCGGCAAGGTGCCCGCGTTGCCGCCACCCGTCGACAAGATCAAGCCCGGCATGCCCGGTGATCAGGCGAAGGCCGCGGCCCCCGACGTGTTCGCCGCGAAGTACGGCTACGAGCTGCCCGGCTACGACGACGTCGAGATCAAGGTCTACCTCCACGACAAGAGCCAGCGCGTCCACGAGACGCAGATCGAGCTCAAGGAGCCGCTCGAGACAGCGAAGACCGAGCTCGCGAAGAAGTGGGGCGAGCCGCGCACGACCAAGAACTCGATCGACGCGGCGATCTACTACTGGGATCATCCCGCGACCGGCGTGCGCGCGAAGCTCGAAGGGCGCGCGACCAAGAGCGTGATCCACTTCTCCGACGTGATGTCGAACGAGCAGCTGCTCGGCACCACGCCCGGGAAGTTCGGCTTCGAGACCACGCCGCTGCTCGGCGCCACCAAGGACGCCGTGATGAAGGGGTACGAGGTGCGCGATCCGCAGGAGCGCGCCGATGATCCCGATGCGGTGTGGTTCTCGCTGCCGCCGCTCGACACCTCCGAGTACGGCGGCTCGGTCGCCGTGCGGTTCAAGAACGGCGCCGCGACGGGCTACACGGTCAGCGTCTCGTTCTCGTGGGATCCCGCGGCCAAGGCGAAGCTGCTCGCCGGGCTCGAGACCTTGTTCGGCAAGCCGACGCCCGATCGCATGTACCTCGACTTCCCGGGCCCGCCGAAGGTCAAGGTCGACCACGACGGCAAGGACCAGCTCGTGATCTGGGTCGCCGACTACAAGAAGTGACCGCGGGCCCCAGGCCGCGGCGTGCTAGCGTCCGCGCCATGCGCACCTCGAGCCTGCTCCTCCTCGTCGTCGGTGTTCTTGGCTGTGGTGATGACGGCGGCGGCATCACGCCGATCGATGCCCCGCCCGATGCCCCGCCCGATGCCCCGCCCGATGCGCCCCTGGTCGACGCGCCGCCCCCGCCGGTGGGGCACCACCACTACGTGATCGACCGGAGGCTGGTCCCGACGAACAACAGCCAGGCCCGCGACTACGGCCTCGACCTCAACGGCGATCAGACCGTCGACAACCAGCTCGGCATGGTGTTCGGGACGCTCTCGAGCCTGGGGATCGATGTCCAGGTCGGGACCACGCGCGCGATCGACACCGGCGCGATGATCACCCTCGTCGACCTGGGCGCGGATGATCTCATCAACGCCGCCACCGCGACGTTCGCGCTGTTCGATGGCGCGAACCCGATGCCGCTGCCGTGCAACGGCTCGAGCGACGTGACGTGCCGCCGTCACCTCGCCGGCACGGGGACGTTCACCGCCGCCGCGACGCCGGTCCACCCGGCGCTGCCGGGCGCGATCGTCAATGGGACGCTCAATGCCGGGCCGGGCTTGCTGGCAATCGAGCTCGTGGTCGCTTCGTCGGCGCCGGTCGCGGTCACGCTGCTCGGCGCACGGGTCAGGGCGACGACGATCGCCGCGACCGGGATCGGGACGCTGATCCTCGCGGGCGCCGTGTCGCAGACCGAGATCGACACCAAGGTCATCCCGGCGATGCGCGACGGCTTCATGGCGTCGGTGACGGCCGACTGCTCGGCGCTGGCCAATCCTCCTGGGTGTGGCTGCGCGACCGGGAGCGCGGGCAAGTCCGCGATCGACCTGTTCGATGCGCCCCCGAAGGACTGTGCGATCAGCGTCGACGAGGTCCGCACCAATGCCCTGATCCAGTCGCTGCTCGCACCCGACGTGACGATCAACGGCGTGATGGCGCTGTCGCTCGGCGTCAGCACGACCGCGGTCCCCGCGGGCTACGTCGCGCCGTAGTAGCCTGCCGGCATGTCCCTCGACGCGCTGCGCACCTTCACGGTCGATCTCGTCGAGCGCGCGCAGGCGGGCAAGCTCGATCCGGTGATCGGCCGCGACGCCGAGATCCGGCGGACGCTCCAGATCCTCGGCCGGCGCACCAAGAACAACCCGGTGCTCGTCGGCCTGCCCGGCGTCGGCAAGACCGCGATCGTCGAGGGGCTCGCGCTGCGGATCGCGATGGGCGACGTGCCCGAGAGCATGCGGCCGCGGCGGATCCTCGCACTCGATCTCGCGGCGCTGCTCGCGGGCTCGCGGTTCCGAGGGGACTTCGAGGAGCGGCTCAAGGGCGTGGTCGCCGGCGTGCTCGCCGCACCCGAGGTGATCCTGTTCATCGACGAGCTCCACACGATCGTCGGGTCGGGCAGCCGCGAGGGTGCGCTCGATGCCGGCGACATGCTGAAGCCCGTGCTCGCGCGCCGCGAGTTCACGTGCATCGGCGCGACGACGACCGCGGAGTACGAGCAGCACCTGATGAAGGACAAGGCCCTGGCGCGGCGGTTCCAGCCCGTGCGGGTCGACGAGCCGTCGATCGATGACGCCGTCGTGATCCTCCGCGGGATCAAGGATCGCTACGAGGCCCATCACCGGATCCGGATCTCCGATGCGGCGGTCGTGGCAGCCGTCGAGCTGGCGGTCCGGCACATCAAGGATCGCTACCTCCCGGACAAGGCGATCGATCTGATCGACGAGGCGGCGAGTCAGCTCAAGCTCGAGGCGGAGAGCGTCCCGACCGACGTCTCGAACGCCGAGCAGTCGCTCGTGCGGCTCGAGATCGAGTATCGCGCGCTGCAGACCGAGGAGGGGGCCGCGGCCAAGCATCGCCGGGACTGGCTCGAGATCGAGCTCGCCAGCGTCGGTGCGAAGACCCAGGCGCTGCGCACGCGGTGGGACGCGCAGAAGCAGATGGTCGCGAGCCTTCGCGAGCTGATCCATACAGAGGAGACGCTGCGCGCCGAGGAGGAACACGCGCGCCGCACCAACCAGCTGAGTCGGGCCGCGGAGATCGCGTACCGCGGCCTGCCCGAGGTCAGCCGGCGCGTCGAGGAGCTCGAGGCGCAGCTGGTCGCGACCCAGACCCCGGGGCTGCGGCTCCGCGACACGGTGACCCGACGCGACATCGCCGAGATCACCGCGAGCTGGACCGGCGTCCCCTTGAGGGACCTGATCGGCAGCGACGACTAGGTGAGCAGCAGCGGCGTGCCGGTGTCGTAGCGGACGACGGCGAACGTGCTGCGGTAGGCGACGAACAGCGAGTCCTCGAGGACGTAGAGGCCCATCGCGGTCTGCGTGGTCACGGCGTACGCCTCGTGATCGACGAGGAACACCCCGCGGACGGCGTTCCACGGCTCGAGCGCGCCTGCTGCATACGGCCGCGCGCGGGTCGTATCGATCATCTGGATCAGCTCGTGCCAGCTGGCCTTGGGCTGCTTGGGTGCGAACTGCGCGAGCGCCTTGTCGCGCTTGTCGGCCTTCACGAACCGGTCGATGAACGGCACGATCGCGGTCTCGAGCCCGACGTCGGTCGCGAGGGTCGGGCTCGGGTCGAAGCGTTGCTTGGTCAGCATGTCAGGTCCCACACTTGTCGGCGGCCCCGAGGGTCCGCGACGAAAGGATGCACTTGCGGGCGCGCTGGGACCAGTCGTCCTTGGCGCAGGTGGACAGGATCTGCTCGAGGGCCGCGGGTAGCTCGGCCTCGAGGCTCGCGCGCAGCTGCGCGAGCTCGTCGGGCGACATCGACCGCGCACGGTCCTCGGCCTCGGCGCCGATCAGCTCGGAGACCTTCTCTGCGATCTGCTCGCATGTGATGCCGACGGGCTCCGCCGGCGGGCTCGGCTCGGGCGGCGGCGGGCTGGTCGGCGGGCTGGTCGGCGGCTCCGCGCTCGGCGTCGCCGGCGTGCCGCCCCACGGATCGCTCGTCGACGACTGCGGCGCCTCGGCCGCGGGGACGCTCGGCGTGTAGTCGACGTTGGTGGCCGCGGCGTTGGTCATGTGGGGCTGCAGCAGCTTCTCCCACGCCTTGTTGATCTTCTTGTATTCCTCGGGACAGCGCTGCGCGCGATCCTTGGGCAGGTTCCCCGACGTCACGAACTCGCCGTACTTCTCGGGGGCCGAGCCGTAGATCAGGCACAGGATGTTGTAGAAGCGCTGGCCGTCGAAGGCGTGCTCGTCCCAGAACGGCGTCTTGTTCGCGCCCTGCTGCGACTGGAGCTGGAACCAGTACGCCCCCGACAGCGCCATCGAGACACCGGGGTCGCCGCCTGCGATCAGGATCAGCGTCGCGAGCTGATCGACCGAGTCCTCCTCGCGGCCGACCGCGGGCAGATCGAGGACGTGGATCAGGCCGTGCCCCGCCTCGTGGAAGAAGCTGAACATCACGGCGCCCATCACCGCGTTGCCGAGGTCGGTCTCGGTCTTCGCGGTGGGCTTGAACACCTGGAGGAAGTAATCGAGCAGCTCGTAGCAGACGATGATCCGCTTGCCGTTCGGATCGTAGAACGCGTTGACGGTGCCGCAGCTGACGGTCTGGATGTCGACGCTCGAGGGCACGCGCACGGTCTTGTTGAGCCCCTCGGCGACGTTCTCGAACACGCGGTTCTGGACGAAGATCTGGCGATAGTTGTCGTGGGCCGCGTTGCCGGACGGGTTGTACGTGACGCGGAACCCGTTCGACGTGGCGACGTTCGCGAAGCCCTTGATCGCCAGCTTGTCGGGGACCGGCTGCGCGATCGCCTTGATCGCCGCGGCTTGCTCGGCCTTGTCCTTGACCTCGAGCGCCGCCGCGGGCACGGCGGCCTGCGTGTCGAGCTTCGCGAGCTCGTCGCCGGTCTTCGCGCCCAGCTGGGTGTCGGCCTTCGCCGGAGGTGCGTTCCACGGATCGTACGCGGCAGCGCTGCCCGCGGCGGCACTCCCCGCGGCGCTGCCGGTCGCGCTGCCGGCGCTGGCGGTCGCCGCCTCGTCCTTCTTCTTGCACCCGGCGCAGACCAGGAGCGCGATCGCGCACCACGTTCGGATCCTCATGGACCTCGACGATACCAGAGCGCTCTAGTATTCGTCGTGATCGACGACGGTCAGCGTACCGCCGCCCGCCGCACCGAGCGCGTCCCGCGCCTGATCGGCGGTGGTCACGGCGACCGTGACCGCATCGTCGGGACGGAGCTGGCGCCGGCACGCGGCGCGGACGTCGTCGGCGGCGAGCGCGCCGAGCGCCTCGGGGAGCTTCGCGGTGTAGCCGGGCGGAAGGTCGAACACGGCGTCGCGTACCGCGAGCTGCATGCGCTGGCGCGCCGTGGCGACGTGGAACGGCATCGCACCGACGAGGTAGCTGCGCGCGAAGTCGACCTCGTCGTCGGTCGGTCCCCGGGCGGCATAGTCCGCGAACAGCTCGAGCGTGAGCGCGACCGCCGGCCCGGCGACGTCGATGCCGGCCGCCATCCAGATCTCGAACCAGTGCGGGAGCCGCGAGCGGCGCAGCGCGCAGCCGGCTCCGTAGCTCCAGCCGCGCTTGACCCGGATCTCCTGCATCAGCCGCGAGCTGAACATCCCGCCGAACACGGCCTCCGCGATCGCGAGCGGCGCGGTATCCGGGTCACCGTAGCGAACGCTGAGGTGACCGACGCGGAGCTGCGCCTGCGTGCGGTCCGGCTTGTCGACGAGGATCGTCCGCCGGCCGCGGGCGGGCGCGGGTGGCGCCGCCCCGGTGGCGTGGATCTCGATCAGGGGACGCCCGGTCGCCGGCAGCCGCTCGGTGAGCCGGGTGACGATCTTCGCGGCGGTCGCGTCGTCGATGTCTCCGGCGAGGCCGATCACGAGGTTGTCCGCGGTGACCTCGCGCCGCCAGATGTCGACGGCGCTCGCGCGATCGATCCGGGTCAGCGACGTCTCGGTCCCGAGCGAGGTCCGGCCGTAGGAATGGCCCGGGCTGCACACCCAGTCGAACCAGCGGGTCGCGAGCGCGCTGTCGTCGTCGCGGATCTCGTCGAGGACCTGCGGCGTCTCCCGGAGCAGGCGCGCGTGCTCCTCCTCGGAGAACCGGGGCTCCGCGAGGACATCGGCCGCGAGGTCGATCACGCTGTCGAGGTGACGCGCGAGCGCCAGGCCGGACACCGAGACCGCGTCGCGCGACACGCCGACGTCGAGTGCCGCACCGAGCGAGTCGAGCGTCTCGTCGAGCTCCGCACGGTCCCGTCGACCCGCGCCACGGCGCGCGAGCAGCGCGGCGTGCCGGTGCAGACCCTCGACGCCGCGCGGATCCGTGGAGGCACCGCCCCGGATCGCGACGTCGAACCACACGAGCGGCGTATCGGCCGAGGTCTCGACGATGATCACGGGACCCGCGGTGCGCTCATCCGTGGTCACGCGTCGTCCTCGGCGTCCTCGTCCTCGGGCTCGGCGATCACGATCGTGCGCCGGTTCGCCTGGAGGTAGGTCCGGACGACCCGCGCGACATCGTCGGCGGTCACCTGCGCGAGCCGCTCCGCGATCGAGTTGACCTTGCGGAAGTCACCGAGCGCCGCCTCGTAGTGGCCGAGCGCCTCGGCCTTGCCGTCGACGTCGACGAGTGACGTCCAGAAGTCGGTCTCGGCGATCGCCTTGGCCTTCTCGACCTCGGCCTTCGCCGGCGGCTTCTCGGCCATCAGTGCGAGCTCCTCGTCGATCACGGCGAGCAACTCGTCGGCGGTGTGGCCGCGCGCCGCGGTGACGGCGAGGCGGAGCAGCGACGGATCGCGAAACGGGGTCAGCTGCGCATCGACCGAGGACGCGAGCTCGCGCTCGATCACGAGGCGGCGGTAGAGGCGCGCGGACGGGCACCCGGCGAGCAGCGTCGCGACGATCTCGAGCACGGCCCAGTCCGCGTCGTCCTGTCCCGGCGCCTTGTAGCCGACGAGCAGCCGATCGGTCGCGATCGGCTTCGGGGCGCGAACCACGCGCTCGCGCGTCTGCGGAGGCTCGCTCGCCTGCGATGGCTCGGGGAGCTGGGCCGGCGGGATCGCGCCGTAGTGGCTCGCGATCAGATCGAGCAGCGCGGGCTCGTCGAAGTCACCGACGCACACGATGGTCGCGTTGTTCGGTGCGTACCAGGTCCGGTAGAACGCGCGGATATCGGGGAGCGACAGCGCGCGGATGTCCTCCATCCAGCCGATCGTCGGCCAGCGATACGGATGCACCGTGAACGCGTGCGCCATCAGCTGCTCGTCGAGCCAGCCGTCGACGTCGTCCTCGACGCGCTCGCGGCGCTCGTTGGTCACGACGTCGCGCTCGGACTCGACGGGGCCGGACTCGAGCACGAGGTGCTGCATGCGCTCCGCCTCGAGGCGGACCCCGAGCGGCAGATCGCGCGCGGGCAGGCTGAGGCGGTAGTACGTCCAGTCGACCCAGGTCGCGGCGTTCGACTCGCCGCCCGTGCGCTCGACGAGCCGATCGAACTCGCCCGGAGGCAGGCTCTCGGTCTGGCCGAACATCAGGTGCTCGAACAGGTGCGCCATCCCCGTCGCGCCCGGTCGCTCGTGGCGCGAGCCGACCCGGAACCACGTCTGCAGAGCGACGATCGGCGCGCGGCGATCGACGGCCGC
>Ga0316603_10001876_pt1 | contig 11373 bp, 9 predicted proteins | sample OWC_soil_day10_n_FD_207649 | JGI IMG/M metagenome (GOLD analysis project Ga0316603, IMG submission 207649) | Wetland soil microbial communities from Old Woman Creek delta, Ohio, United States - OWC_soil_day10_noCT | ecosystem: Environmental > Terrestrial > Soil > Wetlands | place: USA: Ohio...
TGACCAGCAGGTGGATGGCAAGGATGAGGATTTCACGCACCGGGCGAACCGTACCACCACCGCCAGTGCGTGCAAGGCTGCACGGCGCGTGCGGATTGCGTCACACTGCGAATTCGCCACTCACAGGCTATGGAATTCCTGTCCTGACGATCAACAATCACAAGCAAAGTGGTCCCATGCAAAACCGACTGCTCTTTATGGGGCTGCTGCCAGTGGCATGGGCAGCGCAGTGTTTACCGTGCGGGGTGCAACCGCCGATAGCTTGATGACCGAGGCGATGGCGGCCTACCGACACTTTGTCGGCGCGAGTTGGGACAAGCGCAAGAGCGCGTGGGAGACCGGTTTCAAAGAACTTTACCGGCATGCACCCAGCAATGCCCGTGGCATCGATGCCGAGTTGCATGCATTGCAGGCACCTGAGCTCGAATCAGCAGCCACCAGCCCGCCAAGGTGCCCACCAAGCCGGCGGCGATTGCCGCCGACATCCAGGTGGTCGGATCCTGCCAGTTGCCATCGCCGTACCGAAGCGACAAGAAACCGCGCCGACCAGGCGAAGCCCAGCGCCACCAGCACCGTGGGCGGTGCCAATAGCAGAATAGACTCGGCTAGAAGCAGCCTGCGGGTGCCATGACTCATTCCGCGGTTGCCTTCTGTGGGTGCTGACAAGTTAACTATTGTCGCTCTGAAAAGCGGGTATTCGGCGCCACGGACAACTCAAACCAGAATTGCAGTGGGAATTGCCGTCGAGTTATCGGGCAATACGCGCCAGAGTGAGTAGCGTCGGCCCATGCCTGCGAGTTAACTTGTCAATGCCCCGCTGACGACTTGATCTGACAACAGCGCTGCCGGATCAGGCCCGTGCTCCCGCTTTCTCCAGGCCTGCGACATACATGTCGAGCTGTTCCCGGGACTTGATGTAGAAGAGTTTCTGCGTGGCGAACTGGATCGAGAAAGCGGGGCACTCCTGCTGCACGGCCTGCATAGCGGCGCGGGCCTCGGCGTCGCGTCCGAGGTAAGCGAGCGCCACCGCCTTGTGGGCCATGGTCCAGTACTGGCAGTTCGGGATCTCCCGCGCGCGATCCGCCCACACGATAGCAGCGGAAAAATCGCGCTTGAATATGAGTGCGAGCGCGCCGTACGTGAGAAAGGCCCAGCGTTGCGGATCGTTCGGGCTCATGCTGATCGCGAGTTCGAAACGGTGTATGGCCTCGTCGTAGCGGCCTTCGTAGGCAAGCGTATCGGCGAGGCCGCAGTGAGCGGCAGCCAAGGTCGGGTTCAGGCTGATCGCCAGCTCATTCTCCCGTCGAGCGCTGTCGTATTCGCCACGGGCGAGTTGGACCCGGGCCTTCAGTGCGTAAAGGACCGCGTTCCGGTCGTCGATCTCGAGCGCCCGACGCGTTGCTGCCAGCGCCTCGTCCAGCGCATCCGCGCTCGGCTCCGTGTCCCAGTACACCATACCGAGCACGGTTGCATACGCCCACCAAGCGTGCGCCTCCGCGAACATGGGGTCCAGCTCGCGGCTTCGCTGCAGGAGGCGCTGCGCCTCGACGTTGTCGGCGGCGGTGAACTTGAAGAAGTGGGCCACGCCGAGATGGAACGCGTCCCAAGCCCGGAGATCGGCGCGTGCGGCCCGCACGACGCGCTGCCGCTCCGCGAAGCCGATTTCCGGCTCGAGCCTCGCTACCACGCTTGAGGTGATCTCGTCCTGGACCTCGAAGACATCCTCGATCTGGCGGTCGTAGCGCTCCGACCAGTTCTGAGTACCGGACAGCGCATCGACCAGCTCGACGGTTACGCGAATCCGGTCGCCCGCCCGACGCACGCTGCCCGTGACGACGTACTGGGCGCCGAGTTCCCGCGCCACCTGCCTCGCATCGATGCTTCGATGCCTGTAGCCGAAGGTGGTGTTGCGCGCCAGCACGTTCAGCCATCGGTACCTGGACAGCTGGGTGATGATGTCCTGACTGACGGCGTCGGAAAAATACTCCTGGTCCGGGTGACCCGACATATTCGCGAACGGCAGGACGGCGATGGTCGGGCGCAGATCCGGCCGTTCCGCAGACGGCACGTGCCGAGACAATGCCTCCGGCCGCGCGCCCGGCGGTCGTCCGTCGCCGCTGGATCGCGCATCGGCCGCCACACCTGGGCCGTCTTCGACGGCGGCGACGAAGCGGTAGCCGTGCCCATGTACGGTCCGGATGATGCCCGGCTGACTCGCATCATCGCCGAGGACGCGTCGTGCCTTGCGCACCGCCTGGGTCAGTGACGTCTCGGTCACGACCACGCCCGGCCAGATCGCGTCCTGGATCTCGGTCTTACCGACGGCACGATCACGGTGTTTCAGGAGGTACGCGATCAGGTCGAGGACCTTGGGCTGGATCGTGACCGGCTCGCCATCGCGGCGGAGTTCCCTCCGGCCAGCATCCAGTTCGCAACCCGCAAATCGATAGACGGCTCCCCTGGACCCGCTGTTCAACGTGGTCAGCCTCCCGGACGCGTCGATTCACGAAATGGTCATCGAATGATCAACGTCTGGTCAGGACCTGTCCACCTGCCAGGCAAATAATGCCCGCCAGCACAGCAGCGACGGTTCGACCGCGACGCGGCGGGGGCAACCTGATGAAAAGACTGGCGATTTTCCTGTACGTGGTCGGATTCATGGTCAACACGACGTGCCGGCGGACTGAACTGGGGAGACATGCATGAGATACGCAGGCAGCCTGGAGTCGGTCGGCCGCACACCGGTCATCCGTCCGCACCGCCTGGCAGCGAAGGGCGTCGGGCTGGACCCTGAGGCGAAGGCGTTCGTCTCAAGGGTCGTCGCAGACGAGAGCCAGCCGGTCGTGCTGTTCTTACTCGTGTGGTGCGAGTTCTGCTGGTCGGTACGGACGCTGTTCGACAGACTCTGGGTCGGTTACCGCACGGTGAACCTTGATTCGATCGAGTACCGGGCGGGCGACCGCGGCGACAAGATCCGGGCCGCGCTCATGGCGCGCGTAGGAGCACCAGCGATTCCCCAGATCTTCGTCGCCGGAGAGCACGTCGGTGGCGCAGCCGATGTGTTCGACGCGTTCAAGTCTGGACGCCTGCAGGAGCTGCTGCAGCACGCAGGAGTCGCGTTCAATCCCAACCCCGGACTCGACCCGTACTCGCTCCTGCCGAACTGGCGGCATCCCTGCATGAGGGCATGAGCGTAAACACGAACGTTGCGGCCGCCCGGCGAATCGCGAGGCAGCAGCCTGCCGCTGACATTGATGCAACCGGCCTTGGGCGACCGCGCCAGCGACTTCGGGAGACGACAGCGCAACAAGGGGATCTCATATATGAATACTTCGGTAGAAGTCACCAGACGCCTTGACACATCCGCGCTCGAGCAGAAGGTCACGGCCATGTATCGCGACGTGGCCCTCGCACCGCACGGCGAGTTCCACTTCGAAATGGGCCGCGGGCTCGCGCTACGGCTCGGCTATGCGTCCACCGACCTCGACGCAATTCCGAGCGAGTCCATCGACTCATTTGCGGGCGTGGGTTACTACTTCGATCTCGCTCACCTGCAGGCGGGCGAGACCGTGGTGGACCTCGGCAGCGGATCCGGGATGGACAGCTTTATCGCCGGCCGGAAAGTCGGCAGCACGGGCTCGGTAATCGGCATCGACATGACCGATGAACAGCTTGCCAAGGCGGAGCGGCTTCGCGCCGCGGCGGGATTCGCCAACGTCGCCTACCGTAAGGGCTACATCGAGGCGACCGGCCTGGCCGACGCGTCGAGCGACGCGGTCATCAGCAATGGCGTGATCAACCTTGCACCAGACAAGAGCGCCGTCTTTCGCGAAGCGGCGCGACTGCTCAAGATGGGAGGACGACTCGCTCTCGCCGACATCGTCACGGAGGTCCGGCTGCCGGAAGGCATCACCTGCGATGCGACGCTCTGGGCCGCCTGCATCGGTGGCGCGATGCAGGTCGGCGACTACGCGTCGGCGATCGAAGCATCCGGACTGCGCGTGACGCAGATTCGAGACAACCCGCAGTATCAGTTCATTTCAACGAATGCGCAGGGTGCAACGCGAAAGTATCGCGTAAAAAGCGTGTCCCTCGTTGCAGTGAAGTAATGATGCCGCGACCGATCAGCGTCACCATCAGCCGCGAACGGCGGCATGTCGGAGCACAGAAGGAGTGACAGCGATGTCCGTCAGCACTACGGTTCGATGTCGGCTCGAAGCGCAAGGCTTCCTGGGAATGGATGACGCGACACTTGAGGAGGTCGGGCCCTGGCTCAGGTGGTCGCCAGCTTTCTGCACGATCTTCATGACGGCCGGGGTGATGCTGGCATCTCCCCTGATCCTGTGGGCACTGGCCGGCGTGGCATTTCTGGGATCGTTGCTGCCTTTCCATCCTTTCGATCTCTTGTACAACCACGGTGCACGGCATCTTTCGGGGACCCGGGCGCTGCCAAGCCACGGGCCCCAGCGCCGGTTCGCATGCGGCATCGCGTCGGTTTGGCTGGTAGCCACCGGTTGGGCCTTCCATGTCGACGAACCGCTTGCGGGTTATCTGCTCGGGATTCCACTGATACTGGTCGCGGCGCTAGTCAGCATCACGCACTTCTGCATCCCGTCCTGGATCTACAACACGCTTCTAAAGGTGCGAGCGCCGGTGCACACGTAGGAACTCCGCAATGCTGGGCGACAGCGGCCCACCGACTCAGGAGGTCCGCCTGTGCTCCGCAATTACTCGATCACGTCAACGCGGGCGCCAGCCGATATTCGTGATGCAAGCCACCCAGCAACCATCTGGCGCGCACCCCGAGGCGCTCGCCGATCCGATGCCGGGTTAGTTGTGTCGCAGACGGCACGACCTCCGATGGAGCGTCCGGCACGCCTGGACCGAGCGCCATGTGCGGACGTCCACGGTTGTAATGGCCCACCCATGACTTCAGGATCGATCGCAGGCGCGACGGTACTGACAAGTTAACGACATCGGATGAGTAGAAGCGTTTCGCCGTCATCACGCTTCAATTGCTTCGTTCAAGCATTCAAACGCACGCGCCCGACGGAACCGGTAGAACGCCGCCCGTCGTCGAAGTGGGGGCGACCCGAGGTCCCGTCCGGCGCGCGGTTCGGAAAGAGTTCGGTCGCGATGCGCGCAAGCCGTCGACCGGCATGGGCCACCGGTCCGGTTCGGCAGGTTTTCGCGTGCCCGGCTCGGGATAGGCTCGGTCGGGCGGGACGGTTCGGTCGGCCGAGGGGAAACCCCTTCCCGGTCTTCGACTTGCTCGCGCCGAACCGCGGGCTCCGTCGTACTGAAAATCCGCGTGTCGATGGTTCGATTCCGTCCCTGGCCACCACCCCCAACTCCTTGAGTCGCATGCGGTTTACGTCGCGACCGGCGGACTATCGGGCACCGTTTTCGCCCGAAAACGCCTGACCATCGGACTGTCGGAAATCGGGTGGGTGGTTCGAGTCCGCAGCGGGGCGGGGAGCCGGGATATGAACGGGCGCCGACGGTTGACCGGATTGCGGGCCGAACCGGCGTCGCTACCTGACTAGGTTGTACGCCCGAGAGGCACGGAGAATCAGCAGGTGACATCATGTGAAAGTGCTCAACCTTGGGCGCCGGCCGCCGTTCAAAGCTGGCCGTCCGTTGACGCCTTGAGCGTGATGCGGTTTCCGGCATGACCCTCGGACTTCTGAATATCGAGTCGGTGCGGGGGCGGCGCCGGGTCCAGAAGCCTGGCCGAGGAGGACAAGCCGCGGTCTTCGGCACTCGCCCTACTGCAAGGTTCAGCGCTGCAAGGCGGCAATTTCAAACGACGCAGAAACTCGGGGAAGCGCGGGTCGGTCCGTAGCCCTTCGAACTCGGCCTCGACGCGCACCCAGGGCAGCCAGGCGTGGGGTGGCTGAAATGCGAGCCAGCGAAACGCGGCATCATTGTCTCCGAGCGCCGTGTACAGCAGGGCAAGACCGAAGGCACCCCACGGCGTGGGTGGCTGTGCCATGAACTCTGCGAGCATTTTTCGCGCCTCATCGCGCCGCCCTGCGCGGGCGTACGCGCCCGCCAGCCAGTAGCCCCACTCGCCATTGACCCGCGTTGCCTCGCGCAGCGCGTCGATGGCTTCCTTGTGCATGCCCTTGTACGAATACGCGCGTCCCAGGATCAAAAGGCCCATCGCGTATTGATCATCCATCGCCAGGCACTTCCTTGCCTCCGCGATCGCGTCATCGTTCTGCTTCCCGATCACGTACAGGCCGCCCAGCCAGGCGGTGTGCAGCGGCGTCAGCGGGTCGAGCGCCTGCGCCACCTTGTGCTCGGAGATCGCCTCGTCGAGGCGGCCCATCAGTACGAGGTACCACGCGTAATGGTAGTGGTTGATCGCAAGGCTGGGGTTGAGCTCGTTGGCCCGCTTGAACTCGCGTTCGGCACCGACCCAGTCGTTCTCGAAGTACAGCTTGACGTCGGCGAGGGCGAAATGAGCCGCGGCTAGGTTTGGGTCCAGGCCCACCGCCCTGGTTGCTGCCGCGCGGGCTTTGGTCCACGCATCCGGCGGCGCTCCTGGACCGTGGCCGATGGTTGCGTAACCCGCTGCCAATCCCGCGTACGCCTGGGGACTCGCCGGATCCTTGTCCACAGCATCCTGCAGGTAGACAAGGCCGCGCTCGAAGTCCTCGGGCGTCGACTTGTTGAGATAGTACATGCCGCGCAGGTAGGCCTCGTATGCCGCGGGGTCCACAGCCGGCGCGTGCACAAGGCGTGCGCTCTGATCCGCCGTCAGGGGAGCCTTGATCTCGGTCGCAATTGCCAGCGCGACTTGTCGCTGCAGAGCCAGCACATCGGAGAGCGCACGATCATAGGACTGGGACCACAGCAGGCGCTCGACGGGCTGCACCTGCACCAAACGCACCTGAAGGCGTAGCTCTTCACCCTTCCGCATCACGGCAGCGGTAACGACCCCGTCAACACCGAGCTGACGGCCAATCTCCGGTATCGACTTGCGGGTCCGGGCGAGGTCGCTCGACGAAATCCAGACCAGCTTCACGGATCCGAGTTCGCCCAGTGCACCGATGAGAGCGTCCCGCATGCCCGCGACGAAGTAGTCCTGTTCCGGGTCGCCCGACAGGTTGTCGAACGAAAGCACGGCGAGAGAGGACGGCCCCTGCTCGGCCATCGAGGACAGCCAACGTCGTCCGCCTGCGAGGTCGAATGCCAGGAGAAGCGTGAGGGTGATTGCAGTTGCGATGGTCCACGCCCTGATGCGCCGTGCGGGTTGGCGGGTCGCAGTCTGCGATTCACTGCCGTAGACCCACGCGAGTACGAGCGCGGGCACGAAGAAGATCGTCAGGACGACGACGATCGCCTGCATGATCCATTGCGGCGCGGCGAACGTGGACAGCAGAAACGAGGCGACCTGCGCGATGACCCACGCGGTTACGGCGTACACCGCGGCTATGCGCAAGACTCCGCGCTGCTGAAGCTCGGCGAGAAGACCCCTGAGGCTCATCTTCCTTGCGCCTCCTGTGCTGGCGATTCTGCGCCCGAAGCGAGGCGCTCGGGAATAGAACCGATTCCGTTGCGACCTATTCGCGTCTGATGTGATGCCGCCGTGAGTTCCGCGCAGGATTGGTACTGCGGTGTTGTCAGGTTAAGTCGTTCAAACCGCAATGAGAGGGGAGTGAGCAATCGCTCAGGCAGCCGCGGTCGCCGCTGCCCATGTGTGATCGGCTTCGGCTCGAAACAGCCGCAGGGTCGACCGGCGGATCAGGTGTCTTTGAACGTTGAAGTTGTTGTAGATGGCGGTGTGAGTCGCGAGAAACCTTTGCGCTGAACGTTGAGATTTGAACCTCTGTTGTTTGCGCTCCCTTCGTCGAATTGCCAGATGTGAGTTCTCCGCTCGATTGTTGTCGAGCATGCGGCCGGGTCGGTGTCGATCGTTACAGTGCAGCTCCCGGAGCGCGGCTCCGTAGGAAGCCAGTTTGTCCGTTGCGAAGCTCTCGGGATGAATGCCGTTTCGCTTCAGCAACTTGCGTAGCAATCGCAAAGCGGCACCGGTATGGCGGCGCTTCTGAACGAGCATGTCCAGAACCTCGCCCTCGTCGTCGGCCGCACGCCACAGCCAGATGCGCTCACCGCGGATCTTCAAGGCCATCTCATCCAGGTGCCAGCGACCGGTCGGCTTGGGTCTGGATCGCCGCAGGTTCCGTGCGAAGGCCTGGCCGAATTTCAGGGTCCAGCAGCGGACCGTTTCGTAGCTGGCCTCGATGCTGCGTTGCGCCAGCATTTCCTCGACATCCCGGAAGCTGAGGGTGAACCGGAAGTAGAGCCAGACGGCCAGCCGGATGACGTCCGGCGGAAACCTGTGGCGCTTGAAGGAGACTGGCTGCATAGGCATTCCTCAGTCGGGGGGGGGCAGTTCTGCCCCGAAACGGAGAATGCTCAGAGTTACGCTGACAGCACCCTCTGCCTCGAGCTCGCGCATGCGCTTCAGATCGGACACGCACACGCCGGCGTATTTCGATCGCCAGGTGTAGTACCTCGCCGAGCTGATCCCGTGCTTGCGCACCAGCTGCGCCACGGGCACCCCTGCATCGCCTTCCTTCAACACCGCAACGATCTGCGATTCCGTGAACCTCGACTTCTTCATTACCCCTCCCGGGATGACCGGGAGAGTTTAGCTTCGAGTGTCTAAAGGGAGGGGGAGCTTACGGTGCCGTGGGCGGAGCTGCGCGCGGTGATCGAGCCGCACTGCCCGAATGTGAGCCCGGAGGGTGGCCGTCCCGCACTTCCGCTGGGAGGCCAGGACTGCCCGATAGCAGCCACTCGCGACGCGCCGCCTCGCGGCCCCGCGCGGGGGTCTTTGACTCAGGGCATTTCGATGGAAGCGGCCGTGAAGATTCAGTTTATGACCTTCGCGACCTGCCGTGCTTTGAGCTGGCCAAGCTGCCGCGCGTTGTCGGTCTTGATGCGCTCGAACCAATGCTTGAAACGCGGATCATCGCGCAGATCGACAAAGGCCGGGTCGGCTTCGATCGGGTCGATGTACAGTAACGATTGCGGACGCAGATCGACCGCCCAGGTCGTGCGCAGGCCTTCGTTGTACGCACGATCGAGCGCGCGCAGCGCCGCATCGGGCTCGCCGGCGAGTGCATGAGCCCGGGCTCGCTGAAGCGCGAACATCGGCAGGCGCAGTGCGCTCGGACCATCGAGATAAGCTGCAATTCGCTCGAGCAGCGCGCGCGCGTCATTGCCAGCACCGGTGTTCAACTGTGCCGTCGCGAGATCAAGGGCGGGAAGCAGATTGCGGGCAGTGATCGGCTCGATGCCTCTGGCGAGATCCGGGAGGCGCTGCTCGAGGATCTGCAGCGCCTGTTGTGGTCTGCCGGCCATCAGCGCGAATTTCGCGGTTGGGAGGTCGAGGAGATGGCTCAGCGGGAACTCCCCGCGGTGTCGCTCAAGCACAGTGAACGCCTGTTCGTAGCGACCGTCCATGGCAAACCGAGCCGCATCGGACAGGACCTTTTCCATGGGGGTATTGCCAAAATCGAGCCACTCGCGCGCGCCGGCGGGATCCCCCATCGACATGTACACCGACCAGAGCTGGATCCGCGCCGGACCTCCGATGAAATTCTCGCTCGTTCGCCCTAGGTCGATGGCTTGCTCGAAATGCCCGAAATATGTTTCCAGCGTTGCCATCGCCATGACGCAGGCGTTTCCACTTGGGTAGCGCTCGAGTAGGTCGTCGCAACGCTTGCGTGCGGCTTCGAGTTGGCCGCGATTCCCGAGTAACGTAGTGATCAGGACGTGCGGGCCAGCGCAGAGGAGATCGACTCGTATCGCCTGTTCGAGCAGGCTGGACGCCAATTCAGGCTCGTGCCAGAGCATCGCGCGTCCGAAATCCTCAAAGGCCAGGGAATTGGCGGGATCGAGCTCGATGGCTCGCTGCATGTCGCTCTGGCCCGCAATAAAGGCCTCGTAGTCGCCGCGAAAGCGGTAACGCAGAAACTGGAAGTTGGCCCGGGCCAGCAGCGCTTCACTTGAGGCAGGATCGAGCGAGACGGCGCGTTCTGCGGCAGCAGCGCCCAGCCGAGCGCTCTCTTCGGGCTCGGTCAAGGTGCCCAGCACGCGGCGCAAGTAGTAGCGCGCGAGTCCAGCATGGGCCGCAGCGAACTCCGGATCGCGATCGATAGCCGCATCCAGCGAGCGCTTCGCCACACTCAAGTCAGTTTTCGTCCGGCCGAGGAGGTGTGCCCGCGCGATCGAGTAGAGGCGATACGCCTCAGGGTCTTTGGTGCCGCGCCTATGAATGCGAGCCTCGTCAGCATCGAGAAGCGACACCTTCAGCGCAGCGGCGACGGCGAACGCGATGTCCTCTTGAATCTGGAAGGTGTCGGTGAGTTCCCGGTCGAACGTCTGGGTCCACAGGTGGTGGCCGCTCGCGACGTCGATGAGCTGCGCAGTGATGCGTACGCGCGTTCCCGAGCGCCGGACACTGCCCTCCAGGAGATGATTCACCTTCAGTGCCTGCGCGATCACCTCCGCCGGCTCGCGCTTGCCTTTGAAGTAGAACGACGAAGTCTGACCGGCGACGTTAAGACCCCGAACGCCCGCGAGCTTGCTGATCAGCTCTTCCGACAGTCCGTCCGCGAAGTACTCGTCTTCCACGTCCGAGCTCATGTTGACGAACGGCAGGACTGCGATCGATGGTGTGGGTGAGACGACATTCCCTGGGTGTTTCTCGTCATTCTGACGATCGGTGAGGGCCAGACGCAGCAAGCCGGCCAGCAGCAGAGCTGCGCCAACACCGCCCGCGAGAACCAGCCAGCGACTTCTACCCCGGCGAAGCGACGCCGGAGGTTGCGAGGCGGCAGCCGGCGATGGCGAGGTCGGTGCCGCGACCACAGCCTCGTCCTGCACGGCCGTTACTTTGTCGAGGAATCGATAGCCCACGCGCGGAACCGTTTCGATGAATCGCGGCGACGCGGCCGCGTCGCCGAGCGCCTCGCGCAGTCGCGCGATACAGTTGTTCAGGCCGTGATCGAAATCGACGAAGGCGCTCGAAGGCCAGAGCCTCTGTCGCAGCTCGTCACGAGTCACGACCTGGCCGGCGCGCTCAAGCAACAGCAGCAGAAGCTGATAGGGCTGATCCTGGAGCCGAATACGGAGACCCTGCTTGCGCAATTGATGCGCGGGCGTGTCGACCTCGAACACACCGAAGCGGTAGCTAGGCGGGCGCCCGACCGGAGCGTTCACGAGGAATCTCCTGGCATCCAGCGTCGATTGTGTCACCTTTCCGCGGCAGCGTCCGTTGGCGGTGAGCTGGCGACCGGCCACCAGTGGCACCGATGGCGGCGTGATCGGTCGCTTGCGGCCGACGCAGGCTTC
>Ga0316603_10001878_pt1 | contig 11367 bp, 9 predicted proteins | sample OWC_soil_day10_n_FD_207649 | JGI IMG/M metagenome (GOLD analysis project Ga0316603, IMG submission 207649) | Wetland soil microbial communities from Old Woman Creek delta, Ohio, United States - OWC_soil_day10_noCT | ecosystem: Environmental > Terrestrial > Soil > Wetlands | place: USA: Ohio...
AATGGGGGGTGGGGTCTTGTTGAGCAGAGAGCGCACAAAGTCCGCGTTCTCTTCGGGGAATCCGTATTCCTCCGGATCGGTCACCTCATTTGTGTTCTCGCCGTCGAAAAGGGTAACTGTTTTCAGCCTGTTCCTGAGGTGCGCGGTTTTTCGGCCGTCGGTAACCTGAAAAGAGAACTTCGAGACGAACGGGGTCTGTCCCGAATCCCCCTGTACCACGCTTGCCACAGCTCCGTTGTCAAACCGGATGGTCGCCACAATATTATCCACGATCGCCTTTCCCCCGTGCGTGAAGTTGCCCCCTTCAGCATATATCCGGACCGGTTTCGCTCCGTTGAGGTGACAGACAAGGTCCATCGTGTGGCATCCCTGCGAAAGGACGTTCCCCCCTCCTTTCAGAGGATCGTTGGCCCAGAAGTCGTCGGGCCATCGTGCGTCCATCATCTGGCCCATCGTGACGAGCGGTGAGGAAATGAATTTTTTCACGCGGGCAACCGAGGGGTAGTAGCGCATCTTGAAGCCGGTCATCAGCGTGATGCCGTGCTTCTCGACCGCATTCCCGACCTCGTAGCATTCCTGAAGAGTCAGGGCCAGCGGCTTCTCGACCATCACGTGCTTGTGTTGTTCCGCGGCTCTGATGGAGAGGGCGCTGTGCGTGTCGTGATGCGTGCAGATATAGACCGCGTCGACCGTATCGTCGCACAGGACCTTTTCGGGATCGGTCGTGGCATACACTCCCTTGAACTTTGCACAGAGGGAATGCGCGCGCTGTTCGTCCGCATCACAGAACCCGCGCAGGGTCACATGGTCGATGCGGGACAGGCATTGGGCGTGGATTTCCCCCATGCTTCCGCACCCGATGATTGCTATCTGGAGATGTTCAGGCATTGTCGCTCATCATGTGGTCATGGGAACACATCGCATCGAGAACTACGCAGGCTTCCGGCGCTCAAGATAGTAGATGATGGTGTAGCCGATATGACAGTACCGGGATTGGAGAATCTTTGGCCATCCGTCCCAGGATTCCCAGTAGAAGACGAAGTCGTTCTCAAATGGTATCCGGTCCAATTCATGTATTCTGTAGAAGGCGTCCAGGTATCTCCCGTCGGATCGTTTGCCGAACGTGGGCGAGCCGTGAAAATCCGATGTGCGTGATCCCAGACCTGCGGCACTCTGCCAATTGTAATAGTATCCGCAGTAGTCTTCTGTTCCCGTAGAGAGATGGACGCTTCTTCCGTCAGGGACGCAGTAGAAATCTCTTTCCTCGAATGCCCGGTTGTTTTCCGTAACGCTGTCGGAGAGCATCCAGTAATACAAAGACCAGTAGATCCCTCTTCCGACATTGTTCAAGGCCAGAAGCGTGTCATTCGCGTTGGCATCGGTCGGAAGGCTGTCGCCTGTGCTTGCATAGAACTCATTGTACCGGCCTCTCTCACGCCTGCCGATCTCGTAAAAGATGTTGTAGAATGCGACCCAGGCCGTGTCACCCACAATGGTGACATTTACCGAGTCGGAAAATGGAACATCAAAGTACGCGTTGTGTCCTGCTGTGTATCCGTTCAGGAGGCCGGTATTGGTCACGGAAAAATACCTGCTGGTATACCCGTCATTCCCTGTCGCGCTCGACATGACGCTGGCCCGCGACATGAAGAGATTGCCGAACCGCCCGGCAAACCGCGTAGTTCCATCCACCCTGATTGTGCACATCGCCCGCGGGGGAGCGAGGATGAACCAGGACTTGATCGTCCCGCCGGAGGTATGGGCGATTGTGAGATTCAGTGTCTTGTCGACTGCATTGATCCCGGCCAGTGTACCGATGGGACCTGGGTCGCTCGAAGCTGGGTCGCTGGATGGTTTGCCGGTAAGTATAACTTGTCCGTGCGCAATCGAACCGGCAAGAAGGAGCGTGAGGAGGAGTGTTTTCATTGCTGCAAGCTAATGGACTTTTTGCATTGTGTCAACCTGCCATTCGACTGGATTGTTTCAACTCGATCGTTTCGGGGAGGCAACGAATCAACTACTCTTTCGGTCACCGCGGCCACCGTTTGGCGAGAGCCGGGAGCCCTGGGAACGCTGCATGAGGTTCTTTTTGGTACCAGTAGGCTACCGAGGCGATGTCGTCCGCCAGCGGCTGGTATGTGCGATTCGGCCACCATCCCAGAGCCTGAATAGTAACCCGCAGATCCATGTCGAAGGAGACCGGATCCATGATGTGCCATCGGTACAGACTCCACTTCGGCGGGCCATCCGCAGTACCATGCTTCAGCACAGTGCCGGTGTACGCCGTGCTGTATGGTTCCGGGAATCCGTAGCTCCCGCAGAAGTAGTCCTCCGTCCCGGTTCCGCAGATAGTCGGGAACTTCGTGTCTCCGTCGATGTAGAACTTTATCTCTCCTTCGCCGAACCAGCCGTTAGACAATTGCGTCCAGGCGAGGAATGTTCCTGCATACTTGCCCTTCCCCCGGATCCCATCGACAATCACATACTCGGGATTGGAGCGCTCTGTTACGGCTCTTCGCCATTGCGCGTGGAAGTAACCGGCATTCTCAGGCACTTCGGTCTCCGCATAGGTGATCTGGTACGTCAGCAGACCCAGTTCGTCCTGATCCTCATTAGTAAACGTGATCTTCACATGTTTTCGAAATGGCATCGGCCAGTAGCAGTTGAATGCAGACTTCGGGTTGACGATAACGGCCAGAGAATTGACGGGTGCGAACAGATTGTGTCCAACGGCGAAGAAATCCGACACCGGGGTCTCGATCGAGGGTGTCTCCTCGCCGTCCCAGTAGAATCGGATGATATGCGAACGTCCCTTCGCAGGATCGGCGACGAGCCAGATGTGTTGGATCACACCCGGGCCGTCCACATCCATGATGGAGAGCGTCTGTCCTGACTGCACCCTGCAAAAAGGATTGACTTTCCATCCCTGTCCCAGGTCCTTCGCCGCTGGACTGAAAGGATACTTTTCGGGATCCGGCACGGCCATGCCGCCCTTTCCTTTCTCGCCCGTCGGATTCTCCGGACACACCGATCGCGTGCGCGCATCGCCGAGCAGCGCCAATCCACCGAGTCCAAGACCGAGTCGCTCGAATTCATTCATCGCTTTTTCCCTCATGTGCCACCGAACACGGAGTACGCCGCACCATACACGTCTCACCAAGCATGCTGCGATCCTCTTCCCTTGCAGTCAGCGGAGATCTATGCGCCAAAATATTTGGAGAAGACCTTATCGCATTGCCGCGCAAGGGAGAAGTCCTTCTCGGTAAGCCCTCCTGCATCGTGCGTCGTAAGCTTCAAGGTCACTTTGTTATAGCGAATGGTGATATCCGGATGGTGCCTGCTTTTCTCAGCGTTCCTCGCAATCCGGTTGACAAAATCAATACCCTCCAGGAATCCTGTAAATGCGAATGTCCGAAGAATCGTCTGGCCACGTTTCGACCAATTCGGAACGGTTCTTAAGCGAGCACTGACTTGTTTGGCGTTCATGGCTGAACCCTTTCTCCCTACTGTCATCCGGCACGAGCCGCACTCATCTGCGTCCACCCGTTGGTGTGACTACGGTACCACTCTTGAACCTGACATCTGATCTCATGCTCGATAGAGTGTGGACAGAGAACTCGCTGTTGCTTGACAGCGCTGCGCAACCTCAGGTACGTCACTCACTCCCATTCTTCTGCAACTCGCTGCAGGAATGTGCGGCACTCCCCAGCCGTCTGCTCGTTTGCATCTTCCAGAAGAATACTGATGCCTGGTTTTTGTTGAACGGCGAATCTCATCACCAGATCGTGCCGCAGTTTTCCCAGACCTGCACGGGCAAATCTAAACTGGCCGTCCTCGACGACGAAGTCCTTCGCGTGAATAGCCACGATCCGGTCGCCGAAGAGCTCGAACGACTCGCTTATGATCCGTTCCTGATCATGGTAATTCTCGAGTGACAGGAGATTCACCGGATCGAAGACGACTTGAAGATTCTTTGACCCGACGGCATCCAGCATCCGCCTCATCTTCTGCGGCGTTGAAACGGGGTGCGATGCGACACCTTCGATGCCGACGATGACGCCACACTGTTCGGCTTCCGCAACAAGCTCTGCGATACTCGCAAGCGAATGCTGAAAAGCACGCTCGCTGTGGTTCTCAGGATGAGGAGAATAGTCCGCGTTGACCGATCCGGTCTCGAGAGCGACGAGCCCGTTACCAAAATCGCGCGCGCAGCGCAGGTGTTCCTTGAAGAGCCCGAGCAGTGATTTTCGGGTCGCGAGATCGGGGTGAATGGGATTAACGTAGCAGCCGAGCACCGCGATCTGCACGCCATGCTTGTGAAACGCCTGACCGATCTCAAACGCAAGACCGGGATTCAGGATGCCGGGTTTCAAATTGAGCCCGGCGATGGCCTTGCCAGGCGCGAGCTGAGCACAGACCATGTTCTTCGCAGCAATCTTCTCGGCGAGTTCGCCGGCAGGCAGAACACCGAAATCGTGTGCACGGACGCCGATACGCAATGGCAGAGAGGAACTCAAGTCACTGCCTCCATCGTGATACAGGTGAATATAGATGGATACATGGCTCCGGCCAACGTAGCCGCATGTACGGCCGGACCGACAACGGGGATCTGACCGATCCTACACCACCTGATTCCGCGTTCTGCGAGACTCTTCCTGAAAGATACATTCGCTAAGCATCAGCAGTGTCAAACCCTGACCGTAGAGCGTAGGATATCGGGTTAGCTTACCATACGCGTCAATCGTGGGCATGATTGGCGTACCTCCCGACACACCTTCGACCGCACCCTCAGGATTGATCTGTGCGATCACTCCCTCCATGGCTTTGAGGGCATTCGCCATCGTCCCAGGTTCGAGCATATGGAGCCGAACCGCCTTCATAATGCCCCCTGCAAAGCCCGCACTGCCTGAGGTTTCCTGATAGAAATCCGGTCTGGTCATGACGGTGTGCCACAGACCATTGGGCGCCTGGTACTTCAGAATGCCGTCTACCAGTCTTCTGTATCTTGCATAGGTTTCGTCCGGCACCTTTGTCATCTCACGGATGGACTCCAGTATCATCGGCGCACCAATCACCACCCAAGAATTCCCCCGCGTCCAGAGAGCCCCCGACATATGGTGATTTCCTTCACAATGGAAGCCATGATACAGGACTCCCGTCTTCTCATCCTGCAACAGCTGCATATGGGCGAGCAGTTGTTTATTGACTTGCTCAGCCATGTTGACATTTGCTGTCAGTTTTGCTGTGCGTGAAAGAAAGACCAGCGCCATGAACACCGTGTCCGCCCACACTTCTCCCGAAACAGACGCGCCGTGATAGAAGACACCCTCTTTGGATCTTCCTGCGTTTGTCACCACCCAATCAGCATACTCGACCGCAGTCTCCCGATAATACGGTTCGCTGGTTCTCAAATGCATGTCCGGATAGATGGCAAGCGGTGTGAGATAGTTCACATGATCTCTCTTCTCGCACTGGTGTTTGTTCCTGGCAACCCAGTTGACCATGTACTCCAGCACTTCAGGTTTCCGCGTCTTCTCGTAGTAGTCGGAAATCGCGATCATCCCGACTCCCGCGTTCCAGTCCCAATCTTCAATATCCATACCCCAGCTGGCAGGATCATGGTCGACCGCATTTGCAGTCTCCCGGGTCAACCCTGCATTCCCCCTCTTCATGTACTCATACACTTTTTGTGCCTTTTCCTGCACCAGCGACAGATCCATTTCGTTTGCTCCCATTCCGTCGATTCTACTTGCTGTGTATTTCTTTTGTTTTTCGCCGAACCGCAGACCAGTCCCTCTCGTGACTTCGCTCTTCTTTGAAGATAGCGAATTCCAAATGAAATCGGTATTCGTCCACGCGCCGGGTTTGGGCGCCCCGCAAAAAGACGAGCCCGAGCACATGCTGCTCGGGCTCCGTATCTACTGCATGGAACACGCAGGCACTTCAAGACTACCATCCGTTTTGACGCCACGAAATCCCCTGCCAGCATTCGATAGAGATACACACCGCAGAATGGATGTCCCCCCGGGGCTTTTGGAATCAACAGAGGCACTGAAGAAGACCAGGGGTGCATGGGTGGTCGTGCAGGCGGAAGTGGCGAGTCTTCAGGGAGAGCTTCTCGCCGTTGAACCGGATACACTTTTCCTGATACGCAATGACACCCTTCAGCACGACAAAGGCTATCTATTGCCGGACGAGTTCCACACGCCGGTTCTGAGCACGCCCCAGCTCGGTGTCATTGTCGGCCACAGGTTTTGATTTCCCGAAGCCTGCGGTTGTAAGCCTTCCGGCATCGATACCTCCTGACCTCAAAAATGCCGCAACTGACTCAGCCCGTTTCTGGGAAAGGGTCTGGTTGTGGGTGTCCGATCCGGTAGCGTCCGTATGGCCTTCTATGGTAAGCTTCCATCCCGGCTCGCCCTTCAGAACAAACAGGACTTCTTCCAGCACCGGCCTGGATTCGGACCTGATGACATCGGAATCCGTGTCAAAGAGAATGCCATAGACCCTGGCCCTCTTCTCGTTGAGGAGCTTCTTTTTCAGCTCACTGCCTACGGAACCGGACCAGTGGGGGCACCCTCCCACATCATTCGATATCTTCGTGCCGGTCCAAATGCCGGACGGAGCACCTTTTGCACCCGAGGAGTGCCACCAGAATCCTTTGAAGGTTTTGCCGTCTTTTGAAAAGACCATGACAGCAGGCCCGTTTCCGTCGTCCTCCCGCCATGTGAGCTTCATGACCCTGCCTTCGATTACGCCGTCCAGGAGCCCCTCCTTGTATTCATAGCATCCTGTCAGGGCGGTTCCCTGCTGCCTCAGATGAAAATTGTTGTAGTTGGTGGAGTAGGTTCCCGATATCTTTTCAGGAGTGGAAGAAGGCGGCTTTTTGCCGTACCCCCGGAAGGAAAACAATTCGGTGTAGCTCGTGCTTCCCTGGTTCGTCTTGATGGTCAGGCGCACCCAGCGCGAGGCCGGTCCCTTGGCAGACGGAAAGCTCTGGCCGTCGCGTTTGTCCGCAAGGGCAGTTTCTAAGACCTTTACAAAGCCCGTTTTTTCTGAGGTATTGGAAACTTCCACCAGAATATCTTTGGCGCCTGCGCCTTCAGTGTCCACGGATAAGTTGTCGAACTCAAAACGTGTGAGGATCGCCGGTTCCGCCATTTCAAAGACAAACACATTATTCTTTACATTTCCCTCCTCACAGGCCCATCCCGACTTTGTGCCGTTATCCAGCAAGTGCTCGGCATTCCAACCGCTGTACGACTTTGGTACCACGACCGGAAGAGCCCCTTCTTCCAGGGAAAGCAGGTTGGTGAGCTGCTCATCTGCCGCCATACACACCGAGCAAGCGGTTGCGAACAACAAGCCAAGAACGGCCAGTCCGTGATTTTTCATGGAAACCGCCTCACGATATTTGAGAAGAAATCACTTGTCATGAACACAACATCCGTGAACTTGAATTGACCAATCAGCAGGAACGCACTTTGTGATGAACGGAATCTAGAACATTTGCACTGGCATGTCAAAGGTTGTTGCCGCCGCTCCATTCCTTATGTACGATAACACGTACGACAACATCGACCAGATTTACGAGGATTGAATCGGTTCCCACGGTCTTCCACAGCCCCCCTCTTCCTGGAATAGACACGAATGTCGCGGCCCTCTCACCGGCCAAGCGGAGGAGTATGTTCTTTCACAGCCCATATGCTGGTTGCCCGAGGCCGAGGAGTGTGAACAAGGACAGGAGGAGAACCCGCATCGGCTTGCCTGCTGCGGAGGTCATTGTGCCTCTGTCCGAAGATAGGAGCAAATATCCACCATGGGTGCGATCCAGATCCTCTGTTCATTCTCTTTAAGGAACATCAGCACCTTGCGGTGTTCAGCCAACGGCTCATTAATACCATGCTCTCCTCCGACACCATGGAAGAGCAACACCAGGAGCTTGCCATTGGTCATGGCTTCTCGTACCATGTTGATGAGTTCCTCCCCCGACTGCCCGTTCACCATGAAGCAGCCGATGTTGTAACGGTCAATCCCCTTTCTCTTCTGCATAGTCGGTCCGACACTGCGAGCCCCGACAACCATCCCCTTGATCTGGTCGACATATGACGAATCACCTGCTTTCAGGTCACCGCAGGGGTATGCGAGGGTCCGTGAGGTTTTGCCATCCAACGCCTCAAGCAACGTGCTCGCTGCGCCTATTTCATCCACCATGCGCCGGACTGTATAGACAGAAAGATCGTTCGCCGGATCCACCCATTCTCTTCCCGGAGCCTTTCCTTCACAGGGATGAAAGAGGGTATGATTACCCAGTTCATGTCCAGCTTCTGCCACTGCTTTCCAGTCCCGTAATCGTCCCTTGAACCCGGGGAAAGCACCAGGGACATAGAACGTTCCCTTAAATCCGAGCGAATCGAGAAGAGGAACGACATAGTCCAGGTGGACATTCAGCCCGTCATCGTATGTAAGGGAGACCGCGCATCGTTTCCCGTTCCATACACCCTTGTCCTGGGCCTGGATGGTAAACGGTGCAATGACGGAAATGGTCAACGTAAGGATGAGTCGGGGAATTGTTGTTGACATTGTCGTGCACCCAGGAAGTTTGCAGAAGAAGTCGTCGGGAAACAGACCCGTACCTCACTTGTACCTATACAATCGCACCTTCTGAATTCCATACGCCCCACCGGGCAGATGCATCTGTCTACCCTGATGGTCCTGATCTCCGTTCATGCGACGTCCCGGCGTCCATTGACCGCCAACGAATCTTCCCTCCTCCATGCTGAGGATGCCCGCCACAACCTCGTCATCGATGGCCGGTTGGAACGTGATGACGACGCCGCTTCCTGCAATGAGGAACTCATCCCTGGCCGTCATGAGAATCAATCCGCCGACACTGGGAGTATCGTTGGCAGACCGACTGGCCCACGGCCACGTCTATTCATGCCGCACGTTGAAAAACATAGTCTCCAACGACGATTCGAGCAATCTGAGCGGCGCTGTCAAGCAGGAACCCTGCCATCTTCCCCGTCCCCAGTCGTTCGAAAATCATCGGAGTGAGCTGGTGGAGAACATCATAGCCCTGGGCTATCGGGGTTGAAGCGGGATCGTCGTGATCAACCCGAGTGCGACGTAGAACAAACGTTTCATAGAGGTCTCCTTCGTCGCTGGATGATCGTGTTCTTGCTGTTTGCTATTTCCGGATCAATCGGATGCCATACACCGCGCCAGCGCGGTTACCGGGCAGGGCCTGGAATTTCAGCGTCATGGACTGCTTTCCTTCGATCATCACATTCGGAATCGGGTATTCGACATCCTGGAACCTCGATTGATACCATCTGCCCGTATTATCCTCCGTAACGAGTCTTCCGTCATCGACGTAAATGTCGAACTTCCTCCCTCCCCACTCATTACCCCAGTATCGTACCACAAGGCGCAAGTTGGTCTCTCCCCTCGTCACGAGCCTGTAGCTGAAATAGCCGCCATTGCTCGCATCTCGCCAGAACTCGTCGAGGTATGTGCCTGATTGGGAGTCTGAACTTTGAAGTGCGTGATCAACCTCGGGCTGTTGTTCTCCCGGTGTAACAGCATCGACGGTACGGCGTAGCAGTTCCAGTCTCTTCTGTTCGACTGCTGCGATCGAGTCGAGATATGAGAGATACCCTGCGCTCGTGAGAGTCATCCAGTACATGATGTACCGTGCATCATGAAGTTGATAGAACGGCTCCAGCACGACGTTGACAGGATTGATCATCCCCACATGCCCAAGGGAAAAGCTCAGCGACTTCCCTTCCACGGCCACCAGCTTGCCTGCCATTCTCGCAAGCGAATCCTCAAGCAGCACAGGTGCCCTGTCCAGAGGGAGTCTTTTCCCACTTGCGATATGCCCCCATCGGCTATTGTCTGCCACAAGACCCGCCAGATCCTCAGTGCCGGTCTTCGCCGCCAGCAGAATGGGACCGTGCATGAACGCAATGTACCTGGGCACATGCGGGAGATATTCAATTGAATGGTGCATCGGCAAGAGGACTTCCACCGTGTCGCCTGCCGCCCATTGTCGATCGATAGCCACGTAGGATGATGGATGAGTATGACACACAACGCTCTTGCCGTTGACGGCAACCCGGAACGCACCATCGGCCACCCACGACGGATATCGCAGCATCAGGCAGAAATGGGAGCTCCCTCCCGTAACGCGAAGTTTTGTCTGCTCCTCGTTTGGGAACGCGGTCTCCTGTCTGATCGTGATCCCTTTTTCCCTCCAGTGCAGCTCCGAGGCAACGAAGAGATTGAGATACAGCGAGTCGTTTCGATGCGAATATATGAACTGATTGTATTTCCCATGATTTTCCATCCCGCTCCCCACACAACACCACATTGCTTCGTGAGGAGCGGAATAGACCCTGTAGTGGCGAGGGCGCGCGGGAGTAAAATACACGTACCCGCCATGGACCGGATGCTGGGTCGAGAGAATGTGATTGAACAGTGTGCGTTCGTAATAGTCCACATACCCGGCCGACTGCTCTGCTCTGAACAGGTCCTCCGTCAACTTAAGCATGTTGTAGGAATTACACGATTCTGGCCCTTCCACATCATTGATGAAGTCGTCGCAAGCAGATGCGCTCGGGAAGTGTTCCCTTCTGCTGTTACCCCCAAAAGCCAGACTACGGGTGCGTGTCACGGTCTCCCAGAAGAACCTGCCGGCCCGAACGTAGCCCTCTTCATGAGTCAACTCACCTATCCGCTGGAAACCGATTGCCTTGGGGACTTGCGTATTCGCATGCTTGTTGTCGAGGTTGTCGATCCCGGCGGCCAATGCATCGAGCAGCATCCTGTGCGAGAATCGCCGGGCAGCCGTCAAATACTCCGCATCACCCGTGATCTGATATGCATCCGCAAAGATCTCAACCATGCCGCCATGCTCGGTATCAAGCATCACCTGCATCTGAGAGTCCGTCAGCGCGGAGGCGATTGTCGTTCCCCAATCACAGAATTTCAAGAAGATTTCCCTGGCATCTTCGTTCCCGGTGTACACCCAGGCATCCCTGAGTCCCGCATACATCTTATGGACATTGTACCAGGGCACCCATGCGGCTTTATACGCAGTGAAGTCCCCTTCTTTCAACGCGGACCAGATATCTCTGCTGTTTGGAACTCCGCCGACATATCCGATGCCCCAATGCGGATTGTTCCTGGAATTCGCCTCCTGACATGCCTTGAGCTCTGATATCATATACTCCAGCCGTCTGCCGCAGTCCGGGTTGCGCGTGGACGCAACATTCATCGCCAGGGCTGACAGATAGTGCCCTCCAACATGCCCATCAAGTCCATCCCAGTTTGTATAGCTTGCCGCCTTAGGGATCAGTCCGG
>Ga0316603_10001879_pt1 | contig 11363 bp, 9 predicted proteins | sample OWC_soil_day10_n_FD_207649 | JGI IMG/M metagenome (GOLD analysis project Ga0316603, IMG submission 207649) | Wetland soil microbial communities from Old Woman Creek delta, Ohio, United States - OWC_soil_day10_noCT | ecosystem: Environmental > Terrestrial > Soil > Wetlands | place: USA: Ohio...
CCTGACGTACTCGTTGACGGGCCGGCGAAGCAACGCGTACAGCACCCCCACCACCACGAGGGTGACGGCGAAGTACAGCAGGGTTGTCATGGAGGCCTCTCCTCTGGCTCTATCCTAATGCAATCCGGCGCGCTCGCACCCTCGGCTGGCCCGCTTTGGTATCATCCGCTCATGTCACAGCCGCTCACCGACCAGGAGTTCGCCGCCCGGGCCGACGAGGCCCTCGAATCGCTCCAGCGCGGGCTGATGGATCTCGCCGACCGCGAGGGGTTCGAGGTGGAGCTGCAGGGCGGCGTTCTGAACGTTTTCTTCGAGGAGCCGGCCGCAGCGCGGTTCGTCGTGAGCCCGAACGCGCCCGTGCGGCAGATCTGGGTGTCGGCCCTCGTCCACAGCTACAAGCTCAGCTGGTCGCCCGGGCGGGGCGCCTTCGAGCTGGACGGCGAGACGCTGCCTGCTCTCATCGAACGCCTCATCCACGTCCACCTCGGGCGGTGATCCCCGCCGAATGGTGCCTGGCACCATTCCGGGAATAGTGCCTGGCACCATTCAGCGGCGGGTCAGAGGCGGAAGCCGGCCTGGAGGGGATCCTCGTCGTCCACGAGGAAGACGTGTTCGCCGGTGATCCAGGCGGAGCCCTCGAGCTCGGGCAGGATCGCGTCGAACTCGCCGACGCGCGTCCTGCCGGTGATCCGGCCGTTGAACAGCGTCCCGATGATGCTCTCGTGGCCGAACGGGCGGTCCTTCGGCATCAGGCCCATCGCGTCGACCACGGCCATGACGGCGCACGTGCCCGTTCCGCACGGCGAACGGTCCACCTCGGCGTCCGCGAAGATCGTGACGTTCTTCAGGTCGGCGTCGCTCCGATCGGCCGGGCCGGTGAAGATCGTCCCGTAGATGCCGTTGAGCCCCTTGTCTTCCGGGTGGACGACCGTGAGCGCGGCCTCGACGGCGTGCTTGATCTCCATGCCCACGCGCCGCAGTTCGGGCAGCTTCGCGGGCGCGACCGGGAGCCCCGCGGCTTCCGCGTCGACAATCGCGTAGAAGGCGCCGCCGAACGCGACGTCCACCCGGAGATCCCGGCCTGCGGCGCGGATCGGCAGGCCGGGCGCGAACACGAACGACGGCACGTTGTCGAACGACACGCGATCGACGCGGACGCTCCGTCCGCCTCCGCCTTCGCGTTCGCTCGTGTGCGCGCGCGCGTGCACGGGGCCGGCCGGCGAGTCGTAGGCGATCCGGTTCGGCTCCCTCGGGTGGATCAGCCCCCGCTCGACCGCCATCGTCGTCACCGCGACGATGCCGTGGCCGCACATCGTGCTGTAGCCGTCGTTGTGCATGAAGAGGACGCCGGCGTCGGCTCCGGGCGTGACGGGCTCGGTCAGCACCGCGCCGTACATGTCGGCGTGCCCCCGGGGTTCCAGCATCAGCGCCCGCCGGATGCGGTCGGCGTGCCGTTTCACCCACGCGCGCTTCTCCAGCATCGTGCGGCCTTTCGGGGCCGGATAGCCTTCGAGGACGAGCCTGAGGGGCTCCCCGGCGGCGTGGGCGTCCAGCGTCCGGTAACGGCGGATCACGTGTGGCTGCGGCACGGCACCTCGCTTGAGTCGAATGGGAGGCAATTATAAGCTGGCAGCATGACGTGGTTCGCTCGCGCGCGTGCGGCGGTGGCCGGGATGGCCGGGGCGGCCGTCTTCTCGGCGGTCCTCCTGGTGCCCGGCCACGCGGCCGGGAACGAGCGTTCCGCCGAACTGCTGCGCGCCGGGTATCAGGCCGCGTACAACCTCGATTATGAAGACGCGCTCGCGGCATTCCGCAGCGCAGTCGAGGCGGACCCGGACGATCCCGCGGCCTACCGGGCCATGGCGGCTCTCACCTGGCTGAACCTGATGTTCAGCCGGGGAGCGCTCTCCTCTGACGAATTCCTCAGCTCGATGCCGGAGTCCAATGCGGGCGTCAAGCCTCCGCCGGCCGGCATGGCGGCGGCGTTCCGCGCCAACCTCGACAAGGCCGTCCAGTTGGCGGAGGCGCAGGTCCGCAGCCGGCCGCGCGATGCCGGGGCGTACTTCAACCTCGGCTCGGCACAGGGCCTGCTCGCCGCCTACACTGTGTCGATCGAGGGGTCGCTCTTCGGCGCCGTCCGTCTGGCCCGCAGCGCGTTCAAGGCGCATGAGCGCGTGCTCGCCCTCGACCCGTCGCGCAAGGATGCGTCGTTCTTCACGGGCTCCTACCGCTACGCGGTCGCCAACCTGGGCTCCGTCAAGCGTCTGCTTGCCTACATGGCAGGCTTCGGCGGCGACCGGCAACTCGCCATCCGCATGCTCGAGGAGAGCGCGGCGTATCGGAGCGACGTGCAGGTCGACGCGATGGTGCTGCTCGCGCTCATCTACAACCGGGAGCGGCGGTACGACGACGCGTCGCGGCTGCTCCAGGATCTGCGCCTGCGGCTGCCGCGCAACCGGCTGCTGTGGCTCGAATCGGCGTCGACCGAACTGAGAGCCGGCCGGCCGATCCGTGCCCTCGAGTTCCTCGACGCCGGAATCGCGATGTTCGAGCACGACCCGAGACCGAAGGCGTTCGGGGAGGCCGCCATGTGGTACGCGAAGCGCGGCGCGGCGTACACCGCGATCGGCAGCCCGGCCAGGGCCGACGCCGACCTGCGGAGGGCGCTGGCCGCCGAAGGGCGCCGCTGGGTCCACGGGCGCGCTCACCTGGAACTCGGCAAGCTCGCCGATGTGTCAGGAAACAGGACAGCCGCCGTGGCCGAGTACCGGCGGGCGGCCGCGCTCTGCGGCGCCGATCGCGATCCCGTTGCGCGGGCCGAGGCGGAGCGCTGGATCAACGAGCCGTATCCGGGAACAAAAGCCGCGCCCGGCCGTCAGTGACGGTAGCAGGCGGCTGCCGTTCGAGCCACAATAAGGGTGCAGGGCGAACTATGGCGAAGAAGACCTCGTGGGCCGTCATCATCGTCGGCATCAGCGCGTTCGTGCTGGTGGTCGGCGTGGTGCTGGTCGGCGTGGTCGGCTTCGTCATCTACCAGCAGTTCGCATTCCAGGCGAAGACCGCCACCGAGATCAGCGCCGACGAGGAGTTCGCGCAGATTGTCGCGAAGTTCGAAGGCCAGAAGCCGTACCTGGTGATCAGGGACGGCGAACCCGTGGTCAGCGAGGAGCCCGCAGCCTCGCCCGGCAAGCCGGTCGAAGCCCTCCACATCATCGTCTGGGATCCCGACGAGCGGAAAGTGGTCAAGTTGAACATGCCGTTCTGGCTGCTTCGCATGACGAAGGGCCGGCCCATCAAGCTCTCGTCGAACGACGACCCGGGCAGCGAGGCGATGAAGCTGAAGATCACCGCCGAGGACCTCGAGCGGCGCGGCCCGGGCCTCATCCTCGATCACAAGGAAGCGACCGGCGAACGTGTCCTCGTCTGGGCGCAGTAGTTCCCGCCCACTGTCCCACCACCCGCCCCGCTCCCGGTGACGAATCAGCGCGTTTCCTGCGGATCCGGCGCAGCCGGCGCTGGCCCGAGGCTTGCAGTGGGCATGGACAGAAGCCGGTGCCTGCGGGGTGGAGCCGGCGCGGCGAATCGGTCGCCGCAATGGCTCGATGGAGGACAACATGAAACCGACGACGCTCGTCATCGCAGGCGGCGCAGTGCTGGCAAGCCTGGTGATCGGCGCGCCGGCGGATGCGCAGACCGCGCGAATCACCGTCGGCGCCGTGTTCAGCACCGGTCCGCAGTACCCGCCCCCGCCGCCCGCCACGGGAAGAGGCGGGCCGCGCGGCTACGACAGCTACCGCGGGTACGGCGGCAGGGAGTACGCCCTGAACCGCGGCTTCAACGACGGCTACGAGCAGGGCTTCGAAGCGGCGCGCGATCGCGACCGCTTCGACCCGCGGCGTGAGCGGTGGTACCGCGACGGCGGGCGCGGCTACGAGCGCGAGTACCGGATGTCGCGAGGTGAATACCGCGACATCTACCGGCGCGGATTCCTGGAAGGCTATGATGCGGGCTACCGCGACGCGCAGCGCCGCTGGCGCGGCGGGTACGGCGGCTACGGCAACCGGGGCGACGGCCGCTACGGTCGCCCGCCGCAGGGCGGATGGTGGCGGTAGGCGCCCGGGGTCAGACCGGGGTCTGACCCCGCCTCACCGCGTCACGAAACGGGGTCGGACTCGGGTCTGACCCCGCCCTTCGCATGCCCCCCGTGACTCAGGCGCGCTGGAGCGTCCGCAGGTCGCCGAATCCAATCATGCGCCGCTGCCGCTCGTCCCAGAGGGCGAGCCGGAGCATCTTCACGCTTTGCGTCAGGCCGAACGTCGGCGCCTTCTCGAAGATCGCGTTCTCGTCGTGGGCGCGCTGCAGTTCGTAGTTGGGGATGCGAGGCGCCAGGTGATGGACGTGGTGCAGCCCGATGTTGCCCGTGAACCACTGCAGCACCTTCGGGAGCTTCAGGTGCGAGCAGCCCGTGACGGCCGCGGTGACGTAGTCCCAGTTCGCGTGCCTTTCCCAGTACGCGTCGTCGAACTGGTGCTGCACGAAGAACAGGTAGACGCCCGCGCCGGCCGCGAGGTACGCCACCGGCAGGTACACCAGCAGCACCGACTGGATGCCGATGATCATCGCGAGCCCCGTGATGAGGACGGCCATCCCCAGGTTCGTGGACCAGATGCTCGACGTCTTCGGCGACCCGCTCGAGTGGACGCGGCCCGGGATCCGCTGGCCGACGAGCATGTACACCGGTCCAAAGCCCAGCATCACCAGGGGGTGCCGGTAGATCCGGTAGCGCAGCCGCCCCCACCAGCCGCGGGCGAGGTACTCCTCGACGGTGATCGTGGCGATGTCGCCGTGGCCGCGGCGGTCGAGGTCGCCGGCCGTTGCGTGGTGGATCGCGTGTTCGTGGCGCCATTCGCCGTACGGCGTGGCCGTCAGCACGCCCGTCAGCCATCCCACGAGGTTGTTCCACTTCTGCGACGGCAGGAACGAGCCATGCCCGCAATCGTGCATGATGATGAACGTGCGGACCATGAACCCCGCGGTCGGCACGGCGAGCGCGAGCGTCACCCAGTACGACCACGCGAGCGACCGGTACATCACGTAGAACATCACGGCCAGCGGCACCAGCGTGTTGGCGAACTGGAAGACCGCCCGGCGCACATCCGCTTTCTGGTAGCGCGCCACCATGGCGCGCCAGTTGCCTGCTTCGAGTCTCATCGGACTGCTCCGTCCAGCGGCGCTCCGGGTCCCCTCGCCGACGTCTTCAGAACGCGGCTTCGCACCGCGACCGGGCCGAGGCGCGCAGAGTGTGTCACCGTCCCAGGACGCCCTTCTGATGATAGCGCCGATGGCGGCCGGGCGGCGAGGGATCAGGCCCGCGCGGGGGTTCTCCCCCGGGGAGGCAGACCCATGGCCGGTTCCCGCCGTTCCTGACAACAGCACGCGCTAGGAACTGCAGGTGCCGGACCCGGAAGGCGCGAGCGTCAGGCGCCGCACCGTTCCCGTTGCGGGGTTGATGTCCACCGAGAGGTCGAGGTCGCCGCGCGAGCAGCCCAGGCGCACCCTGGCGCTGCGCTCGCCGCCCCCGGACAGCACGTCGCGCACGCGGCAGCTGCCCCAGGCCGAAGCGGCCTGCAGATGTCCTGCCGCAGCACCCGCGTCGGCGCCGGCGTCGAGCAGTCCGGTCAGGGCCGCCCGGTCCGGCGTGCCGATCATCCCCGCAATCGCGTGCACGGCCGCATCGACGGCCGGCGGAAGCTGGCCGACGGGCGAGATCTCCCAGAACTGCACCTTGGGCGGCACGGTCGGCGCGAGCGTGATCGCCACGCGAAGCGACCCTCGATCGCACGCCATCCTCCAGGTGCCGCGCAGGGCGTTCTCCACGTCGAACGCGTCGTCGGCGCGGCAGGCGCCAAGCCTGGTCCTGACGGCCGCGACTTGTCTCCGGCGCGCCTCCAGGGGCGCGTCGAGGAACAGGTTGCCGGCCGCCATCGCCCTCGCTTCGCCGTCGTCCCAGCGGCCGATGAGCCTGATGGCCGCGTTCCGCGCCGCCACCAGGGCGGCGGATGGCTGCGGCGTGCGCGGCTTCAGCCCGCCGGTGCGGTCCAGCGCGTCGAGCGCCTCCTCGGTGACGCGCCCCCAGCTCGTGTAGGTGAGGTTGCCCATGGCGACAATCCCCACCCCGTGCTCCGGCAGCCAGCGCATGTGCGAGCCGAAGCCCGGAAGACCGCCACCGTGGGCGACGACGTGCGGAAGGCCGCAGGTCTGCCACACGCGGAGCCCGAAGCCGTAGCCGCCGGCGTTGAGCTTGAGCGGCGCATCGACAGCATCCCGGGACACCACCGCGGGCGACGGCCGCCACGCCTGCTGCATTTCGCGGAGCGAAGACCGCCGCACCGGGCCCCTGTCGGGGTCGTCGCGCGCCGGCCACGCCGACGAGAGGAAGCCGACATAGGCGGCGAGGTCGCGCGTCGACGTCAGCATGCCGCCCATGGGACCGAACGCGCCATCGGGCAGCGCCGGCTCGTCGGCCAGTCCGTCCCCCTCGAGCCGGTAGCCGTGCGCCAGCCTGCCGGGCGGCACCTCGGCGGCCTCGAGGGTGCTCGAGCGCATGCCGAGCGGCTCCAGGATGTTCGCCTGCAGGTACTGGCGATACGGTACGCCAGAGACGTTCGCCACGATCCGGCCGAGGATGGCGAACCCGAAGTTCGAGTACTCGTACGCGGTGCCGGGCGCGGTCGAGAACGGGATGCCGCGCCTCATCATCGCGTTCATCTCCGCGTCCGTCGCCGCGAGCTGGCGATCGCCCCAGGGGTTGTCCTCGGGGAACCCTTCTGCGTGCGACAGCAGGTGCCGGATGGTGATGCGCGGCGAGTCGGCGGTCGGGTAGACGAGGCCGGCCAGCTCGGGGACGTAGCGCTCGGCCGGGTCGTCCAGCGAGAGCTTCCCGTCATCGCGCAGCCGCATGATGCACAGCGCCGTGAAGCTCTTCGTCATCGACGCGATGCGGAACACCGTGTCGGCGTCCACCGGCGCCTTCGTCCGGACGTCGCGGTGGCCGACGGCGCCCGCGTGGGCCAGCCGGCCGTCGATGACGATGCCATAGGCGATCCCGGGAACGCGCGATCGCTCGGCGAACGCGCGGAACAGGCGGTCGATCTCGGGGAACGCCGATTCGAGCTTTGCCACGCGCTGCGGGTCGGTGAACACGGGCGGCGGGACGCGCTCGAGTGCCGGAGGCCCCTGGGACGACACGCCCGCCCCTCGGGCCATCGCCGCACACAGAACCGTCAACGCCGCAAGCCGCCTCCCGGTCATCACGTTCTCCCGCTGCTGGGGTCACAGTCGGGGTCAGACCCGGGTCCGACCCCCAGTCAGTCGCCGAGGAGGTTGGGCAGGCGCAGGAAGTCCTGGATGCGCGTGAGCAGCGACCGGTGCGTCTCGGCGGCGGCCGGCCGCCCGGCAGCCGCGTCGGCCTTCTGCCGGTCGAGATCGGCCTGGCGTTCTGCGACCACGGCGCTGATGCGGGTCACGACGTCGGGGTTCGCGAGCGCCACTTCGCGGAGCGACGCCGCCGTGAGCTCCACGGCCTCGCAGTCCTCCACGGCTTCGACCGTGGCGGACCTCGGCTGCCCGGTCAGCATCGACATCTCCCCGACGTAGCCTCCCGCGCCGATCAGCGCCACCTCGCGCCCCAATTCGTCGACGACCCTCACCCGGCCCCGGCCGATGACGAACATCGAGCCGCCGGCGTCGCCCTGGCGCACGATCTTCTCGCCCCGGCCGTAGATGCGCTCGCCGGCCCGCGCGGCCAGCTCCCGGCGCTGCTCGCCGGTCAGCGGCGCGAACAGGTCGACGGGCTCGAGGACCCTGCCGGCGCGATCGATGCGGTCCGCCGGCCGCTCGGGCACCGGCTCGACCTGGATCTCCGTCTGAATCGGGAACGGGATCTCGTACCCGTGGCGGCGGAGCGAGTAGTAGATTGCCGACCGCGCCTCGTCGCGGGCAATCGTGTCTCTGGAGTAGTCGTTCACCCAGAACCGGACGCGGTAGATCACGGCCGAGGCGCCGAAGTCGGCAATCACCGCGTCGGGCGGCGGCACGGTCAAAGCCAGCGGCACGTTGGCCATCGCCTCCACGAGCGCCGCTTTCACCTGGTTCGGCGGCACGCCGTAGCTCACGCCCACTTCGACTTCCAGCCGCGTCGGCACGGCGGGCTCGGAGTAGTTGACGATCGCCTCTTTCGAGACGAACGCGTTGGGCAGGACGACGAGGTTGCCCTGCTTGGTCCGGAGCTTCGTCGCCCTCCACGTCACTTCGCTGACGAGGCCCTCGAACCCGCCGACGCCCACCCAGTGTCCCACGCGGAACGGCTTCTCGATCTGGATCGCCAGGCCGGCGAACATGTTCCCGAGCGTGTCCTGCAGCGCGAACCCGATGACGACAGCGCCCACGGCCGACGTCGTCAGGAACTTCTCCTGCATCACGACGGTGGCCACGACCAGGAAGAGCCCGATGATGATCGTGTCCTGGACGATGTTCGGGAACCGCTCCGGCATCCGGTCGGCGCGCAGCGGGTTGATGGCGACGACGACGATCAGGTTGATGATCGCCAGGGCCATGCACAGCTGAATCACCGACAGCACCCGCGCCGCCATGTCGGGCGAGAGCGCGAACGTGCCGAGGGCGTACGACGCGAGGATGTAGACAAGTGCCAGGAAGAACGAGACCCGGAGTTTGCGCCGGACGAGACGGTTGACGCTCGCGGCCCGGACTCCCAGCGCCAGCACCAGGACGACGGCGCCGATGGCCACGCGCAGGGCGGTGTCGCTCACGGCTTGAGGTTCCCTTCCTTCCGGAAGGCGTCCAGCTCCGCCTGGCTCACCTTCACCGCCACGATCGCCTTGACGGGGCCGCCCACCGCGCCGCGCTCGGTGTCCACTCCGCGTGACGCGGCGGAGCCGGTCACTTCGGCCGACTTCTTCCCGGTGCCTCCCGGCTTGAGGAGCGTGCCGAGCCCGAATCCCTTCTTCTTCGGTTCCGCCGCCGGCTTCGAGGCGCCGCCGGCCAGCCCCGCCGAGCCCGCTTCGACGGTCGCGATCTCCGCGACGGGCTTCGCGGTGTAGGAGATGCGGCTCCTGTAGCGGTCGCCGAGCATCACCGAGGACGCGTATCGTCTCGCCGTGATTTCCCGGTCCAGGGTGGTGATCCGCTCCTTCGTCTCGGGGTGCGAGGCGAAGAGGCCCTGCCTGCCGGTCGAGGCCTTGTTGCGCGCCGACAGGCGCTCGAGGAAGTCGCCGAGCCCCGCGGGCGAGTAGCCCGCCGCGTCAGCCATCGCGAGGCCGTCGCGGTCGGACTCCATTTCCTCGCCGCGCCCGAAACCGGCCATCACCAGGTCCGAGGTGACGTCGACGAGCTGGTTCCACAGCTCGGCGTTCTTCGTGATGCTCTCCTCGGCGGTCATCTGGATCAGCTTGTTCTTCCTGATGGCCTCGATCGTGTGTTTCTCCGTGACGTGCGAGATCTCGTGGGCCAGCACGCCCGCGAGCTCCGCCTCGGTCGACATGAGGCCGAGGGCGCCCCGCGTGACGTGAATGAACCCGCCGGGGGCCGCGAACGCGTTCACGCCGTCGGTGTCGAGGACGATGAACCTGAATGGCAGGTTCGGCCGCGTGCTCTTCTTCACGAGGAGCGTGCCCACCAGCGTGACGTAGCGGTGGACGCCGGGATCCTGCACGACCCCGTAGCGCTCGCGCACGCGCTCGCTGACGCTGGCGCCCAGCCTGATCTCCTCGTCCTCGGTGACGACGAGCTCGCGGAGCTGGCCGGCCCGCTTCATGATCTCGGTGAGTTCCTTCGACTTCGGAATCCCGGGAATCTGCGGCGCGGCGGCGGCAGGCGCCGACAGGCCGGCGGCGATCGCGGCGCCGGCAATCCACGCGGCCATCGGTCGGATCGGCACGTCGCTACTCCCGGCGGTCCCGCCGCGCGAGCACCTCGAAGATGCTCACCGGCTCGGACCTGCCTTTCACGGTCACGTCACCCAACGGCTTCATATCATATCGCCCCTTCAGCCGGACCCTCGTGGCCTCGCTGATGATGAGCCGCGTGCCGTACTCCTTGTTCAGCGACTCGAGGCGCGATCCCAGGTTCACGGCGTCGCCGATCACCGTGTAGCTCATGACCGTGTCCGACCCGATGATGCCCGCCACCATGTCGCCGCTGTTCACGCCGATGCCGATCTCGAGGGCCGGCCGTCCCTCCCCGGCCCACCGCGCGTTCTGGTCCCCGAGGGCGTCGAGCATGCCGAGGGCCGCCCGCACCGCGTGGTCCGCGTGATCCGGATCGGCCAGCGGCGCGCCGAACAGCGCCATCACCATGTCGCCGACGAACTTGTCCACCGTCCCCTGGTGCGCGAACACGACCTCCACCATGCGCGAGAAGTAGGCGTTCAGCTGCGCCACGACCTCCTCGGGCTCGCCGCGCTCGGTGAACGTGGTGAACCCCCGGATGTCGGCGAAGAGCACCGACATGTCGCGCCGCGCGCCGCCCACCCGCGCCGCCTCAGGGTCGGCCACCAGCTGCGCGTAGACGTCCTTCGAGACGAAGCGGGAGAACGTGCGCTTGACCTGCCGCTTCTCGCGGCCCTCCACCACGTACTGGTAGGCCGTGCCGCCGAAGGCGGCGATCGCCGCCGCGAGCACCGGTTGCGCGAGGTCCATCCACACACCCTGCCCGAACAGCAGCCACGACGTCCAGCCGACCGCCAGCACGGCGAGAGCCGCGATGGCCAGCGCCGGCCACACGGCGATCGAGACGCCCGCGAGCCCGACCGCGAGCGCGCATCCCAGGAGCGCCGCCAGGTTCCACGCCGTTCTGGCTGGCCGCAGGTGCCGGCGGGAGAGCAGGTTGTCGATGACGTTGGCGTGCACCTGCATGCCGGGCATGCTGCCCTCGGCGAAGGGCACCGTGAAGAGGTCGTGCAGGCCGGCCGCGGTGGTCCCGACGACCACGATCTTGCCGCGGAACACCGCGGGGTCCACCAGCGGCGTCTCCCCGGCGAGGATCTGCTGCTCCGAGTAGAAGAGATCGAAGAAGCTGTAGTCCAGGTAGGTGGCCTTCCCGTCCTTCAGCACGGGGCCGGTGTAGCGGATGAGCATTCGCCGGGCGGCGGCCGGCGGTCCGTAGAAGCTCGGGATCCGTGCGGACACGAGCGGCGCCGAGGCAGGCCCGACGTTCAGCGTGTCGCCCTCGCGCCGGATCTGCTCGCGCGGCACGGGACCCGCGAGCATCACGGCGGCGACCGCCAGCGACGGAACGCCCACGCCGCCCACCCGTACGAACGGGGCCGCTCGGCGGACAGGGCCGTC
>Ga0316603_10001880_pt1 | contig 11363 bp, 10 predicted proteins | sample OWC_soil_day10_n_FD_207649 | JGI IMG/M metagenome (GOLD analysis project Ga0316603, IMG submission 207649) | Wetland soil microbial communities from Old Woman Creek delta, Ohio, United States - OWC_soil_day10_noCT | ecosystem: Environmental > Terrestrial > Soil > Wetlands | place: USA: Ohio...
TGAGAAATCTACCCACTCGGTTGGGACTTGACCCATAAAAATTAAGGATACAATTCGCTCAGACAAAGGCTCATAAAGAAGGGTGTTTCTTATGCCATGGGTCAAAGGTCTCATAAGCATAAGCTACTTTTAGGATGGTTTTTTCGGAAAAAGGACGGCCTGCAATTTGGAGCCCGATGGGTAGATTGCCACTGGTGAATCCGCAAGGAATTGAAATAGCTGGTAATCCATTTAGGTTAAAAGGTCTGACAAAAGGAGGCAAAGCTTTGAAAACGCTCATTTTCGATCCGGCAGCGACAATTTCCTTCTCTCCAATTTTTGGAGCAGGCACGCCAAGAGTGGGGCCTGCAAGGAGGTCAACTTCCCTTAAAAGATCGTAGCTCTGACAGTTCAATTTTGCTCTTGCCGTTTGGACCTGCAGATAGCTGACTGCAGGGATAAAGAAACCGGACGCGATTCGGTTTCTGACAGATGAGTCGATTTTACGAGGATGTTTCAATATAAGCGCCCTAAGGGAGTGGGCGGCATCAACCGCCAAAATTGCGGAAGAAATTGTCTGGGCATAACTAACCATCGGCCAATTTACTTTTTTAATAATGGCCCCCAATTCAAAAAGCTTGTTCAGAGCCCTTTTCACAGCTTGTTTTACCTCGGGCTCTATTGGAAATTTATAGAATTCTTGCGGTATTCCAATTTTCAGGCCTTTTAAGCCCCCATTGATCGCTCTCAGGTAGTCTGGTATTGCATGCCTTGATGAATCAGGATCCTTCGAGTCATAGCCCGCTATTGCTCGGAGTATGATCGCACAATCCCTAACTGTCCGGGTCATGGGCCCATGATGATCCATGGAGGGTGAGATTTCCATTATTCCATGCCGGGTAAGGAGACCGAAGGTTGGCTTCAATCCTACGATTCCGCAAAGTCCGGCAGGCATCCGGATAGATCCCCCCGAATCGCTTCCCATTGCGAAAGCACATTCTCCCGAGGCTACCGCCGAGGCCGAGCCCCCGCTCTCCAGACTTCCGAGGGAATCCAAAACACCCAGGTACAGTTCTTCCATATTATAATCCCGTGTATCAAGGCCAAAGAATTCCATCAATTCACTGAACCTTCTTAAGGAGATTTCCAAGAACTCTCTTTTCTCCCATTCGGGAGGAGGAAATTTTTTTTCCGATAAAAAATGCTTTTTTTCATATTTTAGATAGCGCGCACTCCATTTTCAGTTTAAGGGGATTGTACCGAGACTCGGTTTTGTCCAACTTTTTCCCGGAACTGCATTAATCAGTTGCTGGGTATAAGAGTGCCGGGGGTTTAGAAATATTTCCATCGTTGTCCCATATTCAACAACCTCCCCATTTAGCATGACGGCTATGGTGTCGCAAACCTGGGCAGCAACTCGGAGATCATGGGTAATAAACAATAGGGAAAGCTGAAGGCGGTCGCGAATATCCGAAAGCAACTGTAGGATTTGAGCCTGCACGGAAACGTCAAGCGCAGATACGGGTTCATCCGCTATCAATATCTCTGGCTCCAGAGCCAGAGCCCGGGCAATACCGATTCGTTGCCTCTGGCCTCCCGAGAACTCATGGGGGTACCGGTCAGCGGAACGGGGATCAAGCCCCACGAGATCTAATAACTTGTAAGCTCGCTCCAATGCCGCGGTTTTGGGAAGACCATGAACCATCGGGCCCTCAGAAATGAGCTCCGCGACTTTTCGTCTCGGATTCAGGGAACCAAATGGATCCTGAAACACCATCTGAATCCGCTTCCGATAGGGACGCAACTGCCGTCGTGACTTTGTCAAAAAATCGATATCGCCAAGATGAACGCTGCCGCTGTCGGCTTCGACCAAACGAACAATGCAGCGCGCAACCGTCGACTTCCCTGATCCTGACTCCCCAACGATTCCCAGAGTTTCGCTTCTTCGGATTGAAAGGTTGACTTCTTTGGCTGCCTGGACGGCGCGCGCGGATTTTCCTCCGAAGAGTCCACCGCTTGAACGGAAAATCTTGTTTAGATTTTGAACCTTGAGCACAACGGGATAACCCTTCACGGATTTAGGTGCTCGCGGAGTCAAACTTGGAACCGCTGCAATGAGAGAGCGGGTGTACGGATGTTGGGGGGCATTTAGGACCTGTTTGGCGTCGCCAACTTCGACCAAGCGGCCGTGCTGCATCACCGCTACCCGATCAGCAATTTCGGCAACAACCCCAAAGTCATGCGTGATAAAGAGTACCCCTGTATTCCGTTCCTTCTCTAAATCTCGGATTAATGACAATATTTGTGCTTGCGTGGTCACATCTAAGGCGGTTGTGGGCTCATCGGCAATAAGGACGGCAGGCTCAAGGATTAGAGCCATAGCGATCATGGCTCTTTGGCGCTGCCCCCCGGATAATTGGTGCGGATAGGAATAAAGGATGCGTTCGGGATCAGGTAAGTGCACATTTCTGAGGAGGTTGACCATCCGCTGGAATCTCTGCTCTTTCGGCATCTCCTGATGAGTGAAAATCACTTCTTCTATCTGATCGAGAATGGTCATGACCGGATTAAGCGCGGTCATCGGTTCTTGAAAAATCATGGAGATCCTGCTTCCTCGGATCTGCCTCATTCTGCTCGGGGATGCCGACAGCAGGTCCTCTCCTTCAAAAAAGATCTTTCCAGAGCTCGCGTGAACGTGGGGCTCGGGCAAAAGCCCCATTACGGCCTTTGCCATGATCGACTTGCCGGACCCCGATTCCCCCACAACACAAAGGATTTCACTCGGCCGTAGCTGCAGATTGAATTCGGAAACGGCATGATCTCGATCTGCGCCAGCGGGCAGATTTACGGTCAGGTTTTGGATTTCGAGGACAAATGAATTCATCGAGCTATAAATGACGCAATCGCGGATTCAGGGCGTCGTTGAGCCCCTCTCCGACCAAGTTTATGGCAAGAACGGCAAGAAGGATGGCTATTCCGGGAATGGCACACAACCACCAAGCAGTGCGCAAATGCGTCCTCCCGGCGCCGACCATGAACCCCCAGCTCATAATATTCGGATCCCCAAGTCCCAGAAAAGAAAGGGCGGATTCAATCAGGATAGCGCTCGCAACCATCAACGATCCTGTAACGATGATCGGGGATATTGTGTTAGGCAGAATTTGTTGGAATATCACCCGCAAATCGCCCATGCCCATAACCAAACAAGCCTGCACGAATTCTCGATTGCGCATGCTCATGAATTCCCCGCGAACCAACCTTGCAATAGGCGGCCAACTGACTGCCCCAACGGCAATGATAATGCTTTCGATCGATGGGGTCATAATCGCAACCAGCACGATCGCGAAAATAAAGGAGGGAATGGTCTGAAAAAATTCTGTCATCCGCATTAAAAGATCATCGATGAAACCACCATAATAGCCGGAAAATCCTCCTACCAGAGTTCCGATTAAAACTGCCACCACCGTGGCTAAGATTCCAATCATCAGGGAGGTTCGGGCGCCATGGGCAATGCCGGCACAAACATCCCGCCCCAAAACGTCCGTCCCAAAAATGAATTCCCCAAAAGGGGGAAGAAAAGGCTTGCTAACGACTCGAAAAGAGCTTTGGGGATAAATCAAAGGAGCAGCGAAGGCGAGGCAGATTATGGCAAGAAGAATCATTAACCCTAAAACCGCAGCGCGGTTGCGCTTAAATCGACGCCAAAAGTCTTGCATTTAGGAACCTAAACGTAGAATATTTTTATCGAACCTCAATACGAGGATCCAGGAACGTATAAATTATGTCCACCGACAAATTAATTGCCACAACGAGGCAAGCGGAAAAAGCAAATATTCCAAGAAGAAGATTCAGATCCCGGGCAAACAAAGATTCAAAAGCCAATAATCCGAGCCCAGGCCAGCCAAACACGGATTCCACAACGACGGACCCCCCAAGCAATCCCCCTACCTGGACCCCCGCCATGGTTACGACCGGCAGAACGGCATTTCGCAAAATATGCTTAAAAGTTATCCGCCGTTCTGTGAGGCCTTTTGCCTTGGCGGTCGTCACATAGTCCATGCCAGCCTGTTCAAGCATTGACGCCCGCATGAGCCGGGTATAAACCGCAAGATAGAACAAGGAGAGGGTGATCGCCGGCAATACCAGATGATGGGCTATATCGAAAACCCGATTCCATCCTTCATGGAAGGCCGCAATATTTTCCATGCCGCTGGTGGGAAACCACCCGAAACGGATAGAGAAGACCAGAATCAGCATGAGCCCCACCCAAAAGAGCGGTGTGGCATATGAAACTAAAGATAAAATGGAGATCAAAGAATCGCGCCAGGTGTTCACCCGGGTCGCCGCCAGCATGCCTAACAGGATTCCAAAACCAATTGCGAGAGTGAAGGTAGTACCCATCAACAGCAGGGTCGGCCCGATCCGTCCCATAATAAGCTCTAAAACCGGCATGCTGTGGCGGAAAGAAAACCCTAAATTTAAAGTTAAAACATTTTTCATATAGGCGAGAAGTTGGATGTGGGTCGGCTTATCGAGTCCAAACCTCTGCCGTAATTGGGCCATGTATTCGGGTGATGCAGACCCAGCCTCCCCAGCTAAAACCTCGGCCGCATCTCCTGGGGCAAGTTTTAGAAGAAGAAAGGTGAGGATGATAATTGCAAGAAGTACCGGGACCGCTTGGGCGGCACGGCGCAAAATATAACGAAATCGTTTCCTGCCCATATTTATGTATTTAAAAGCAAAAAGAGGGGATGATGAAAAAGTCATCCCCTCCGGAGTTCACTATTTGTCAAAATAAGCCCGGTCAAAATTCGAAAATACTCCAAGCGGGCTGACGACTGCATCTTTGAGCGTTTTGTGGGTAACTGTACTGAATTTCAGTTCATGAACCCAGACAACGGGTGCGGCCTCTACAACGAGTTTTTGGAATTCATGATAGAGCGCAGCCCGCTTTGCTGGATTCGGTTCCACCGTGGCTTGGTCCATTAATCTGTCTGTCTCAGGCGATGACCAGCGGGTGCAATTGACAAACACCGTTCCGGGTCTGATTGAATTAGAGTGATATTCCCTGTGAATTCCGATGACCGGGTCCGCTAAATTCTGAATCCAGTTGTTCGAAAGATCGAAATCATAAGTGGTAAAAACGCGCCGCAACCAGGTAGCCACATCCTCATACCGCAACGTCGCCTTAATTCCTAATCTTTCAAGAACTTGTTGGACGTATTCTCCAAATCTTCGCCACTCTTCTCCATAAGGAGTTAGATCATGAACGATTTCAAATCGGATCCCATTCGCTCCCCGGGGATACCCGGCCTCATCAAGTAGTTTGTTGGCAATTTCGATTCCGTTAGGCACATTATAGTTTTTGACTTTGTCCGTATAGAAGGCCGCAAAATTGGAATTGATGGGGCCGGTTGCGGGTTTGCCAAAACCAAACCACACATTATCAATCACCACCTGTCGTTCAATGGCATAGGAAATTGCCTGCCTGACTTTTTGATTATCAAAAGGTTTCTTCTTGGTGTTGAAATATAACTCCACAATCGGCGATGACATTTCATACCCCTTGGTCGTTACCGAAATATGCGGTAGTTTTTCCAGCTGCCTCACATCGGAGTAATAGATGGCGCCCATCCCTGCAAAATGGGCTTCTCCCTTTTCGAGAGCCGCGGTTCGGGTGGCCGAATCCGGAATGAATCGAACGAGGACCCGGTCCAGATACGGCTGCCCTTTCTTCCAATAATTAGCGTTCCGATCGAGCCGAACGAATTGACCGCGATTCCATTCAACAAATTTGAAAGGGCCGGTCCCGATTGGCTTATTGGCATTGGGATGGTTCCGGATATCGGTATTCTCGAAAAGATGTTTAGGAACCATTGGAGACTCGTACCCTGATAAAGCCATCATCAGATAGGGAGCCGGGGTTTGCAGCCGGAAGATCGCCGTATGGGGATCTGGCGTATCAATTGCAGTTACATCGCGGAAAGTGGAGGCGCCCCTGGGGTGATATTTTTTTAGAACTTCAAACACCGTAAATTTCACATCGGCGCTCGTAAAAGGTTTCCCGTCATGGAATTGCACTCCTTTTCTGAGCTTGAAAGTAATTGTTTTCCCATCCGGACTTATATCCCAGGATTCTGCCAGACTGGGAACAGGCTTCAGATCAAAATTATACTCGGCCAGCCCATCGTAAACTTTTGCAGCAACCATGCCTACGGGAGCGGAAGTGGTAGTGTAAGCAGCGAGATTGGGAGGTTCCGGTTGCACCAACATCACCAGCGTTCCTCCTCGCTTTTGGGCAAAAGCGATGCTGGGAATAGCCATAATAGCCACCAACACCAAAATCCAAAAGATCTTGGAAATATTTTTAGCTTTCATTTTCGGCCCTCCTTAAAAAGATTTTTTACAGACTTTTATAAGACTTTCTCAACACTTACTGATTTGGAATCAGCATCAATTTGAGGTTGACAGGCAGGAGGTTGAAATACTTTGCTGGTTTTCTCATCAAAACAAACTTACATTTCCCTTTTTCCAGGATGCATAATTTTTGAAGGGGCGTATATTATCTCTTCTTCATAACCGATGTTGACAAATTAAACTGTTTTTTGGGACATGTCAAGGTTTTTCCTGGGCCACTGGGGAGAGTTCGAAATGGTTTTTCAAAAGGGCCAATGGGTTTAGAAAACCCCTTGTTGCATCTCCGAATTTGGCCGGTCGGCGATCTGTTGGGCAATCAGCGGGGCTTTGCCGTCGGCTCGGTTGTTTATGATGAATGACCCGGACCTTGTCGTTTACAGCCTCGTTTACTATTTTGGCCGTGTTCTCGATCATTTCCGGATAGTCAATCCCATTTTTCCGTTCCGACTGGCCGATATTTAATGGCTCTTGCCTAAGCAAACAACGTTTCATAATCCAAAAAGCGGTCAAAATCATGGACAGATATCTTCTGGATTAAACGCTCTTTCACGCCTTCCCGGATCGTTCTCCGGGTCAGCGAGGGGCTTCCAAGAACCTCATCGATCAGCCCTAACCACCAGACGTCTTCCGGGGAGATCGGGTGCTCTCCCGCGGTCAGCTCCCGGCACAGGGTAAAGGAAAAGGACCACAGCGGCTCAATTTTTATATAGGCCTGTTCGAGAACTTCCTCGCACTTCTCTCACCTTGTCAAATACGTAGAAAACGAAAGCAGGGACATCAATCGTTCCATCTCCGGTCAGGACCTCGAACGTTTTAAGCCTCTTTCCCATAGCCTTGCGCAAGAAGGGCATTTGCTCTTTAACTCCTTCGTAGTTGAGAAGAAGGCGGTTAAAAGCTGCCGTCGCCAGGTTTGTGGCCATGGATTTGTTCATGGAGGCCAGCTCATTCTGAAAATTACCCGCCTGTTCCGCCGTAATTCCATCTACGCTCGTCCGGGTCCCATGGAAATAAATGCTGGCACATGGGTAGGCGATAATGTAATCCCCGGCAGCCAATAAACCGGCGGCAGCGCTCCAGGCCCGGCCCGTTACCACCATATTGATCCAGCAGGTTCTTCCCGCTTGGTCCGGAATACGCGGGAGATTTTGAACCGCCTCGGCAATGCCAAGGGCGCCGCCGGGGCTGTCGATGAATACCGTGATGGGCCTCTCCGAGTTTTTCCTGAGGGCGATGATTTTCGGCGTCACCGCGGCGAACATGGTGTCATTCAATTCCCCCTGAACAAAAATAGCTCTATCGAACAAGGTCCCATATTTTTCCATTCTCCCCTCTCTCCACCGGTAAGAGGGGATGAAGGTTAGGATCGGAAGAGATAAATCGTTACGATAGAAGGTTCATGGTCTCATTTCAACCCTCAACATGAGTCAAGAGCAAACTTGACCCCTTGCTGACCTCCTTGCCTTTTCAAGCACTTTCCCCTTTTGCGGTCGCATCAAATCGAGCATTAACGCAGTTCAATAATTCACTAAAGTGTCTCCGGAATTGCACCAAGGGGGAAAGTCCGGCAATTTAAAGGCCAAGGTTACCTCTCACGCATATTCAAATTGCTTGAAGACTGGCAACGATGGTTCAATAGGACCCCGATGTTTGTTGAATACCTAGCCTTGCCCCATTGGGCATGAGTTTCTCTGACCAGGGTACAGAATGACTTCCACTCCTCTTCAGGATAGCCGGGATTGCCCAAATTTTGAAGAGCAAGTCGATAAGGAGTCATGGCCGCTCTGTTCAACCAGGGATCGGGAGGGCCTACAGCGGCAAAGTCCACCTGGAACATGATCTCCAGGTAAATAACATGTCGCTGCACCCGGCCGAACTGGATTGACTTGATGATCACAGGGTAGCGTTGGGCAAAAACGGCCTGAATCTTCTCATCTCTTCTCGGAGACTGGTGAAATTCAATCCACGAAGAGGAAAAATCATCCGACAACTTATCGAAGAATCGGCCGGCAAGTTTCGCAAAGTCGTCCGTGGGCAATTTTAGCGACTGCAAAACGAATTCTCCCCTGTAATTTCGCGCGGGCTTGCTTTCCCGATCATAGAGGGTGGTTTCCGCTAATGATATGTGAATATCGTAACGGCCCTCTTCAAACCCGGGAGAGAGGGATATCGTGGCCGTATCAGGGTCAATGTTCTGAGGGGCGAACGGAGGATCAAAATTCCCGGGCAAATCCCCCCAGATCGTTTTCGCTCGATCCTCCGCGCCGGATGCAGCTGGGAAAACAAGAAGCATCAAAAAGATCCCTAAGCATGCAAAAAAATGGCGCATTTGCTGCCCCTTGAAAACGGATGATGGATGCAAGGCCGCAATAACATTATTCATGGAGCGGTCAGAAAAACCGGATTTGCGGCATTTTCGAGTAAAAGATCGACCTCCCGGGCATCCAGCCTGTACCTGTATACCCGATTTTCCCTGGAGTAGATCGCACTGTGATTTGAAACCCAGGAAAGATCTTTCCCCCGGATTCTGTAGGCCTGAGCCGGATTCTCAGTTTCCAACACCAGCGTCTCTGAAAGAAAGGAGATGGCTATATGCCGCCCGTCAGGGGACCATGTCAGGTCGTTGACTCCTCCGACCTTGGGTTTTGCCGGGCCTTGGCGCAGCTTCTTGAGAAGCCCCTTTTGAGGATCGTAAACCCACAGGTTATCAATGCTCCTTTTCTCCTGTTCCTCCACCTCGAAAAAAGCAATCCGTCTCTTATCCGGAGAAATTTTGGGAGACAAAATACTTCTCTTCGATAAAAGGAGCCTTTCCGCATTGGTTTTCAAATCGACCAGATACAGATGGGTTTTAAAATCCTTCCCTACTCCCGAATCTTTAACATAGGCCTGCAGGGAACCGTCCATTGTGAAATCTGATTCCAGCAGACGACTCCCTTGCTGATATTCTATTTCGCTTTGCCGGCCTTCGCGGGCATCCAGGATAAAGAACCCGGAAACATCAAATCCCGAGGAACTGTGGGCGAGCAGTAGCTCATTTGGCATCCATTTGTCAAGGTAAGTCCACTCCCCCTCCGGGGGAGCCATTTCGTATATGGTTTTCTGATTCCGCAAATCCTGGATAGCTATGCTGCAAACCGATCTCCGCGGGGGCTTTTCCCCTTTTTCCCATATGCCCGGTTCCGCGGCGGTCCTTATCTTCCTTGAATCGGCCAAGTATTTGAGAGATGTGGAGAATAAGAAGCCTTTTACCTTTCCACCCGTATCCGTTATCCGTTTGATATCTCCGCCATTCTGATCAAAAATCCATACTTCCCCGTTCCTCAGGAACGCAATCTTGCCCCCGAACCCCCAATCCCCAGCCGGGACTGTGCTCGCCGCGAAGAAGATGAGGCTGCATAAAAAGCCTATTTGAATGGCTGCCTTCTGCATGCCTGCCTGCCGCTTCACAAAACTCAATTTTTCAGCTCCCCGAGCTGAAATTAACGAACAGGTCAGCAAGAAACCAAAAGGAACATGAAGAATGAAATCGCCAATAGCAGAAAAAGTATTCTATTCATCAGTGTTCTAATTCTTTCCCCCATTTTCCCAAAGTGTCCTATTGACCACCTCCGCCTCTAGCATGCCGCGGGTTGACTTGAGCTCAGGCAATAATTAAGACATTAGCCAACCTCCCCTTTCCCCAAAGCGCCCCTGATTTGTCAATCCTATCACGTTGACTACAGTTCTTTACTTTTTTTGCGATTTCACTTACTTGTTCCCGATTGATTTTCATGCGCGCTTCTATTTGGGGAAGTTTTGTGCAAAATGGTTCCGCGATCTCCCTGCCCATCCTTTTTTCCGGGCAACGGGTTCTTACGTTCTTCCCCCTTCACCTTGGGCATCTGGGCTGGTACGAGCATAAATCGGTTTCCTGCCTCATACTGAGCCTGGTATTGATCGAATCCTTCTGGGGAATATCCCACGAAATAGTCTGGACGACCAGCTATTATATATTTGGCCTTTCTTAACGCGTCATTGCCACGGTCGGGTTGGTTGAGCACGACTCCTGATTTTCCGATCGATTTGACTGCGGCAATGAGGTTTTGCAAATCTACCCTCCTTTCTTTCACCTCCACAAATATTTTCGGTCTCCCAGGTATTTTGATCTCAATGTCCACAGAAATCCAAACAGGGGGATGAGACTCATGGTATTCGAATTTCATCCAATCTGCAGAATATCCATACTCAAATATCAGATCACGAAACGCGGCTATTTGCACAAAGTATTCCCAATTAGGCAAAATCGTCTTGGTACTGCTAAAATAGCTAAACCGATTGTAGGGCCCACCCTTACCCTTTTTGGAATCAGCCATCCTGAAGCATGCCGGTTTGGAATCCGGAAAACAGATTTGCATTTCACATAATTGGGCAACCTTTCTTTTAACAATATCCGGTATGCGATTCTCCTGCCTGGGCTTTTCAGCCGAAAAGCCGGCAACTCGTAGGGCCTCATCCGCCCACTTATCGAAAAGGGCATCAAAAACTTGCGGCGGAGGTAAATCGGCAACTACCGGCATCACCTTTTCCTTATTTAAACCTGCGAATTTTGAATATTCTCCAAATCAAAAAAATGCCCAGTCTTCAGGCCGCGGTAGCGTTCCGGGTGACAGGTAAGGATAAGAATCTGTAAACGCTGGGCGGCTTCTTCCAGGATATTTAGAACTCTTGCGAGCCTTCCGGCATCAGTGGCCGTTAACACATCGTCCAGCACCACAAGATGTTTCTCCCCTCTGCGAAGGACATCGGCAAGCGCCAGGCGTGTTGCCAGGTATAGCTGCTCTCTTTCACCGCCCGAAAGATTTTCCAAAGAAATACTTTCTTCAACCATATCCGGTACTACCGAAGAAGGTTCAAAGTTCTCGCCGATACGGATCCGCCCAAGTCTTCGGCTGGCAATGCGCTGCAACGTGCGCGTCGCTGCCGCCTCT
>Ga0316603_10001883_pt1 | contig 11349 bp, 6 predicted proteins | sample OWC_soil_day10_n_FD_207649 | JGI IMG/M metagenome (GOLD analysis project Ga0316603, IMG submission 207649) | Wetland soil microbial communities from Old Woman Creek delta, Ohio, United States - OWC_soil_day10_noCT | ecosystem: Environmental > Terrestrial > Soil > Wetlands | place: USA: Ohio...
GGAGTTACGCCACGCCAAAGGGGCCTGCGGTGTTCCGGTTGCCGGAACATGCCGAGCGCCTGGTAAACTCCGCCAAGGTATTCGGCTTTGGCCGGCTTCCCTACTCGGTCGATGACATCGTCGAAGCAGTGAAGCTGACCGTTGCGGCAAACGGGTTTGACGAGTGTTATATCAGACCCTTGATCTACCTGAGCGGCGGGGGATGGAACCTGAATGTCGATGGCGGAAAACCGTCCATGGGCATCGCCGTGTGGGAGTGGAAGAATTATCTGGGTGCCGACGCTCTGGATCGTGGGGTGCGGGCAAATATCTCCTCGTTCACCCGTCACCATCCGAATGTGATGATGACGAAGGCAAAAATCAGCGGCAACTACGCGAACAGTTTCCTTGCGAAAACGGAGTCGGTCAGGCTGGGGTTTGAGGAAGCCATCATGCTGGATCCACAGGGATATGTCGCCGAATGCACCGGTGAGAACCTGTTTATCGTCAAGGGCGGAAAGATCTTCACACCCTCGCTTGCCCCCGTTCTGGAGGGCATAACCCGTTCGTCGCTCATTGATCTGGCCGGAGACCTCGGTTTTGATGTGTTTGAAGGCCCGATCTCGCGTGACCAACTCTACACGGCGGATGAGGTTTTTGTTTGCGGTACGGCTTCCGAGTGCATTGCCCTGAGAGAGATCGATTTCCGCGTGATCGGTTCCGGATCAACCGGGCACATAACTCGGATGATCCAACGGGGTTTCCACGCTATCATCCATGGTCAACATGCACGATCCCATGATTGGCTGACCTATGTCGAACGGGAGGAGCCTCGCGTGTTGCGGAAGACTGGTTCTGCGTGACACCCCCCCAAGCCCCCCCTATTTCCGCCTCGCTGACGCGGGATTGGAATAGTTATACAGGTACCGGATCCACTGCCCGAAGAAATCCAGGGACTCTGTTCGCCAGCGGTTCAGCGGGTTGGAAAGGTCAAGGTTGTGTGGTTCGGGAACGTCCGTCCGGCCCCGTTCTTTGTCCCTCCAGTACTCGGTGGCAATCCGTTCCGCCTCGTACTCCGGATGGCCGATATGCATGAGATAGCGGTGATCCGTGCTCTCGAAGATCACATACCCTCCCCGTTCGGCATGGGCTAGAAGGCGCACTTTCCCTTCTTCCGCAGCTTTCTCCATCACTGCATCGTCGATACCCGCATGTCGGCTCTGGGGGCAAAAGTAGGCGTCATCCGAGTCCCCCGTGATGGGATGGGATGGGTCAAGGTTACGAGTCTCAAACACCCCGAAAACCTTCATCGGATAGATGATCTTTTCAATGTCCAGCATCCTGGCAAGCGCCAGGGCACCCCAGCAGATTCCCAGTGTAGAAGGAATGTTGTTGCGGGCGAACCGGAGAATCGTCGTGAGCTCCTTCCAGTAAGTCACCTGGTCAAAGGGCAATTCCTCCACCGGTGCCCCGGTGAGGATCAGGCCATCGAGCGGGAGCTCGGCGATGGCATCATGGAAGTTGACATAGTATCTTTGCAAGTGCTCTTGATCGCTACTCTTATACTTATGTCCTTCAAGCCGGATCCACACGGGTTCAACCTGGATCACCGAGCGCCCGAGGGGGTAGAGTAGATGGAATTCGTATCTCTCAGCCTGGGGCATCAGGTTGATGATGCCAATCCTCAGTGGGCGGATATCGGCCCTGAGCGCTTGTTCGATCGAAAGAAGCGATACCCGGCGATCCAGGAGTGCCTGGCGTGCCGGATAGTGGGATGGGATTATGACGGCCATATGTCTCTCGCTATGTTAGCTCATTCCGTGAGCGATGTGGAGAATATCGGTGAGGAGTCCCGACGCAGTTCGTCCGGCCCCGGCGCCGCCTCCTCGAAGTACCAGGGGGCGCTCATACAGGCTGCTGGTGGTCAATGCAACGATGTTATCATTTCCAGTCAATGAGTAGAATGGATGGGAAGAGGGGATTTCCCTTACACCGATCCGAGCGCCCTCTGCGCTATATTGTGCCACATACATCAAGCGGGCTCCCCGCTTCGCGGCTTGCCTGGACGCTTCGGCGTAGTGCTCGTCCACGCTCTGGATCCCTTCGAGGAATTCGTCCACGCTCCCATCCCCGTCCAGGTGGGGGGGAACGAGCGATTCTATTGCCACGGCTCCGAACTCGAGCGGAATGCCGGCCTCCCGCGCCAGGATGAGCAGTTTCCTCCCGGTATCGATCCCCCGGAGATCAACGCGCGGATCGGGCTCGGTGAAGCCCTGCACCCGGGCAGAGCGGACCGCTTCGCTGAACTTTACTCCCTGGTGGACCTCATTGAAGATGAGACTGAGCGTACCGGAAAGGACCCCCTCGATTCTGTGGATGGTATCCCCATTGTTCAGGATCGAACGCAAAGAGTCGAGGATCGGGAGCGCCGCCCCGACGTTCGTGCTGTAACGGAATTGGGCGTTGAATTTCCGCATCGTGCCGCGGAGGCGATGATAGAACTCCAGCGAGCAGGTGTTGGCCAGCTTGCTCGACGTCACGATTGATATACTCGACTCAAAAAGCGCGACGTAGTGGTTGACAACCTCCTGGGCCCCGGTGCAGTCCACGACGATCGAGTTCGCAAGATTCATCTCCCGCACTCTTTGCATGAACGCCCCGAGATCCGCTTGCTCGCCGGTCTCCTGGAGTGTCTGTCTCCAGTGGGAAAGATCCATTCCATCCTGGTTCAAGAGCATACGCCTTCGGTTGGTGAGGCCGACAACCTTCATATTAATGTGCAGAAGGTCTTTGGCGTAGGCCCCCTGCTCACCAAGCAGATCGAGCAACGCGCCGGCAACCAGACCCGTACCGATGACAAAGAGGTGCACGGTCTTGAACCTGGACAGGAACAGGTTGTCGTGCAGAGCGTTCAGTGCCTTCGTTTCGGATGCGCGCTTCACGACAAAGGTCACGTTCAGCTCCGAGGCGCCTTGTGCGATCGCGCGGATGTTGATGCCATTCTTGCCGAGAGCCTGGAAGACCTTCCCAGCGATGCCGGGAATGTTCCTTGTTTCTTCTCCTACCACGGCAATGACCGAGTAATCATCCTCAAGCGTAATGTCCATGATCTCCCCCGCGAGGAGTTCCAGGCGGAACTCCAGCTCAACAGCTTCCTTCGCGTCAAGACGCTGGTGGGGGAGGACTGCGAAGCAAACGCTTTGCTCGGAAGAAGACTGGGTAATGAGGATGACATCGATCTCTCGTTCGGCCAGGGCGCTGAAGATCCTCCCCGCGATGCCGATGGAACGGATCATCCCGATCCCTCGCACGCTGATCAGGCAGACATTGTCGATGGAGGCAATGCCCTTGACCGTCCGATCCGACACCACTTTCTTTGCGGTGATGAGCGTCCCGGGAAATTCGGGTTGGAACGTGTTCAGAATGCGGAGGTTGATTCCCTTGTTCATCGCCGGGAGCATCGTCGGGGGATGGATCACCTTGGCCCCGAAATGTGAAAGCTCCATGGCCTCTTCGTAGGTGATCGTATCAAGCGAAAAGGCGTTCTTCACTTTGCGCGGATCGGCTGTCATGACGCCGCCGACGTCGGTCCAGATCTGAATCTCGTCGGCGTCGAGGGCTGCTCCCAGAATGGCGGCGGTATAATCGGAGCCTCCGCGGCCGAGCGTGGTGGTCTCTTGCTGCTTCCCGGATCCGATGAAACCCGTGACAACGGGGATGTCGGTGCGGTCACGGAAGCAGTTGAGGATGTTCCAATTCGTCAGGTCGAAGTTGACCCTCGCCGACCCATAGTTGAGGTCCGTGGTCACAAGTGTGCGGCTGTCCACATAGGTGGCCGGCAGGCCGTGCTCGCTGAGCACCTCGGCAAGAATGCGGCAGGAGAGTTGCTCGCCGAAGCTCATCGCATAGTCCAGCGTGCGCGGGGTCAGCTCGCGCAGAAGGAAGATCCCGTGAACCAGGTCACGCAGTTCGGCAAAGAGACGCGATACCCACTCGGCGACCTGCGTGCTCCTGGGGGAGGAAAGAAGGCGCGCGACGGTCTCCATGTGGCGTATCTCCAGCGTACGAAGCATGTCCTCATAGGAGGCATCATGCGCAAGCGCCCGCTTGCACACTTCAATCAGTTGATCGGTCACCCCCTGGAATGCGGATGCCACGACGCAAACAGGGCCATGCGTGCTTGCGGCGTTGCGGATGATCGAGACCACCCGCAGGATGCGGTCCGGGGCGCCTACGGAGGACCCGCCGAACTTGAGTATCATCATATTGACCTCGTCTCTCCGAAACGAAGAAACCCTGCCAAATAGCAGGGTCTCGTACTCCAACGGAGAGCTATTTAGCAATTTGTTTAATGTCGCTGCAATTTGCCGTAAATCACGACATCGAAGTATGTGGATTCAATATACGCCAACCGGACCTTATTGTCAAGCTGTCTGCAACCACCGCGCAACCGGTGCTCTCATCCGCATAATTCGGGGAATTTTCTTATCTTTCGCCCAGTTCTTTGATACAAAGAGTCGGATCAACCGTTCATGGAAAGGTCACGCCATGGATAACAAAGAGTTCAGTTTCTCCGAGTCGGCCGAGCCCCACCGCGAGCGCACAAAACGCTTGCTGAAGCAGCATCCCGAGGTCAGGACCCTCATCGGGCGCAATCCGTTTTCCTTCGCCTTGATCCTGGCAATCGTCGCAATGCAAACCGTGTTTGCCTATCTGCTGGGCAATCAACCCTGGTGGCTTGTCATCATTGTTGCCTATGCTGCAGGTGCATTCGCGAACCATGCGCTGTTCGTGCTGATCCATGAATGCGCGCACAACCTGGTCTTCAAGAGCAAGGCCGCCAACATCTTGAGCGGGATCATCGCTGATCTCCCGATCATCGTGCCCAGTTCCGTGTCCTTCCGGAGCTACCACCTTAAACACCATTCGTTCCAGGGAGACTACGACCTCGACGCGGATCTTGCAAGCAGATGGGAAGCACGGCTCATTGGATCCACGTTCGCAGGGAAGGCGCTCTGGCTTCTCTTCTTTCCGGTGTTCCAGGCGCTCCGCCCGCCGCGGCTCAAGGAGATCAAATTCGTCAATGGCTGGACCGTCGTGAATTGGGTGGTGGTTTTTGGGTATGATGCGGCGGTGATCGTCCTGTTCGGGCCGATGGCCTTCCTTTACCTAGCTCTTTCGTTCGTTTTCTCCATCGGCCTCCATCCGCTCGGGGCGCGCTGGATCCAGGAGCACTATCTGACTGCGGCGCCGCAGGAGACGTACAGCTATTATGGCCGCCTGAACATCCTCGCGCTCAACGTGGGGTACCACAACGAGCATCACGATCTGCCGTCGGTGCCCTGGAACAATTTGCCCCGGCTCAAGGCAATCGCTCCGGAGTTGTATGATCCCCTGATTTCTCACCGTTCGTGGGCCAGGCTGCTCTGGCGGTTTCTGACAGACCCGAGCCTTTCTCTTTTTTCCCGCATGTTGCGGAAGAATCGGGCAGGACTGGCTGTGCAACAGGAAGTATAGGCCGGCAACCGGAAAGGGCAGCGGGATGTTTCTGTGAAGGGGGACTGAAAGCGGCTTTCGGTTGACCCCCGATGACATTGCTGAATTGAACGCTCTCTCCCTCCAGGGAGCGTCTGATCCCTGGTATCCCGAACCACTGACGCTGAGAGTCGATGGTCGGTGGTGGTGCATGCCTCTTCGTTCCTGGGCGCGGTCGTGGGCCGGATCCTGGTTTTCCTGATTGGTATCGATCCCGCGAAATCTTGTAGGGCGTCGGATTTTTCCCTATAATGAAGCACCGGTCAAATCCATTGCAACGAGGCGACGCATGTCCAGATCTCTGCCGTTGGTCATTTTCTGTCTCATCCTCTCCATTATGACGAGCGCTTTCGGCGCCGACGTACCCACGGGTGTCCCCATAGAGAATGCCGGCTTTGAAACTTCCGTCGATGGTGCCTTTCCCGCACACTGGTCATTTGAAGGGAAGCCACTTGCCGGGCCCGCGGAGGCGCGACTTGACAGTCAGGTGCGAAGGAGCGGCACCTCCAGTTTCATGATCAAGATACCCGCTCCCGGATCCGTGACGCTTGCCTCCGCGGCCCTGAACCTCGAGGTGGGAAAACTCTACCGGCTCTCATCATGGGTTCGCAGCGATCGGGCGTATGCCGATCCCCAGGGGCGTTACCCGACTCCCGTCGCGGCAACCCTCAGCATGGGGTCTTTTCCCTTTACAAATAGTGCCTCGGCTGCAGGAGGCTCCTCGGAATGGCGGAAAATCGAAGTGCTCTTCTTTGCCACGCAAAGCAAAGACCGCGCACGACTGCATTTTGGATTCAATGGGAGCGCGACGGGGACGATCTGGTTTGACGATGTTGCGTTGGAGGAGGTCACGGACATTACGCAGTACATACCGGCGGAAAGCGTGCGATGGTACGGTCCCGCATTCCGGTATAACGACCGGGGATGGACATTTGTGCACATTGAAGGGGAACCGTATACGCGTGGCGTGCAATACGGACACCTCCTCTCCAAAGAAATTAGTGCGTACATCGAAAAGCTTGCCGTCGGAGCGAATACCGACGATCCAAAGTCAGGGTGGGCCAATATGCGGACGCTGACGGACGCATTGTTCCTCCGAAAATATGACGAGGAATACCTCGTCGAAATGCAGGGGATCTGTGACGGGGCCGCGAAAACGGGTGCCATGGTGCTCGGCCGGCCGATCGAGATGCTGGACATCGTTACGATGAATTCGTCCGTTGATCTCGGCCAGCTTGGCGGAGCACTGGCAAAGACCGCGACGCCGTTGAGCGGCAGGACGTTCCATGCAGACGAAGATGAGGTGGCCGCCTCCGAGCGGCTCCACAAGTGCTCATCGTTTCTGGCCAATGGCTCGGCGACGCGCGACGGGGGAATCGTCTTCGGGCAGCTCTTCATGTGGAACGGCTATACGGGAGTTCACTGGAGCGTGATCTGTGACGTCGTGCCATCGAAAGGACACCGGCTCGTGTACGAGACATTCCCCGGCGGTATTCATTCAGGTGCCGACTTCTACTTGAACGATGCCGGGATCATGATCGGCGAAACCACAGTGATGCAGACCCCGTTCGACGCCGACGGGACGCCGCAGTCTTCCCGCATTCGCAAAGCAGCGCAGTACGCCGGGAACATTGACGAGGTAGTGAAGATCCTAACGGAAAAGAACAACGGCCTCTATACCAATGACTGGCTGATCGGCGACGCGAAATCGAATGAAACGGCCATCCTGTTGCTGGGGACGAAGAAATGGCGCCTCTGGCGAAGCGGGAAACAGGACTTCCCAGGTGGAACCACGGACTTCTACTGGAGTGTGAACAATGCCAAAGATCCGGAGGTGCGCAAAGAGTACGTCCCGGATCTTGCGAATGCTCCGGTCGACGTGGTCTTCGGGAGTGTCAACAGGGACATCGCGTTCGTGAACTTCTACAAGGAGTTCAAAGGCAAAATCGACGCGACGGCCGCATTTAATGTCCTTGCGTCGTCGCCCATCAATCGCCCTCATGCGTGCGATGGCAAGGTCACGACAACCGAGATGGCGAAGCATCTGATGTTGTATGCGCACTTCGGCAAGGTGACTTTGCGCGAGAAATTCCCGGAGAAGAATAGCAGGTTGATTCAGGATCTCCCCAATGCAATTCCACATCTCTCGCTTGGCTATGCGGCGTTCAGCCCCGTTTTCGTCGTTGAGAAGTTGAAAGAACTGCGGAAGCGCCCCGCCGATCCCCCTTCCCGGCCCACAGATGACCTGAACGGCGCCGGAGACCTGGTGACGTTCGGCAAGTCGATGCTCTGGCATAACACCGTGTACCCTGCAACGGACGGTGACAATTGGTTTGTGAGTGGAAGCGCGGCTTACTGGAATGTGCTGAATGGCCTTCCGAAGGATGGCCGTGCCGCATTGACGACTCTCCGCGAGCACTTCTCAGATATGAACGCGCGACTGCTCTATTGTACTTCGCGTGAGGGCGGACTCGCGGCGGTGAACGCGAAACGCGATTACTCCGAATACAAAGACTATGTTATTCCACGTATACGCGGAACGTTCCTTCTGCATCAGTTGCGACTGCTGATGGGCAACAAGTCCTACTCGAACCTGATGAACGCTATCCATGACCGTTTCAAGAATTCACCTCTGACGACCGCCCAGTTCATTTCCGCTGTAGAAAAGGCGGGGATAGACGACGGGATCGTCAGGCAGTGGCTGGAGCGCGAGGGGCTTCCCGCTCCCGGTGTCTCTGCGGAAGTGCTTCGTGGGGCAGACGGCTGGGCGGTCCGACTCTCGATCGTCCAGAACGGGCAGACATATGCATTTGCGACGACGGTGGCGATCGAGACCGCGAAGAACACGTACTGGCAGGTCGTACGGGTCGACAGCGCGAAGCAGACGCTCAATATTGTATGCAAAGAAGAGCCCTTGCGTGTACGGTTCAATGCCGGGAATGACATTCCGGTGTCCCGGAACGACTACTATGTGTTTCCGAACATCTTTGACGATTTCCGGCAGGCTCTCATTGTGTATGGTACCACAATGCAGATCGAAGCCAATCATACGTTCGCATTGCGGTACCAGACGCTTCTTGCCGACCGTTTCACCGAAACCCTTGCACCTGTCCGGAAAGACTACGAGGTCGGCAGGGACCAGTTTTCAGATCACGACTTCGTCCTGCTTGGCGGAGCGGCAGACAACAATCTTGTCCGTCAGTTCGCAGACACGCTCGGACTGACGCTTGGCCGCAATACCTTTGCGTGGCAGGGGAGGACGTATGGCGATCCGGACGAAGGAGCTGTTCTGGTCTACCCAAATCCGTACAACCCCCGGAGGGTGGTCTATCTCGTCATTGCGAATAGCGCGCTGCAACTCTACCAGATGACGAAAGTGTACCAGCCTGTCCCTTCATGGGCGCTTTTCAAAGGGGAGCGTGTCGTGGAAAAAGGGTATCATCCAAAGGAGGGCTTCGAGATTGAACTGAAGGACCAGAGGGTGACCGGGCTCCAATAGGGCGTAGGAGTCCACCTCCACCGCCGGGTGGTCCAGGATTGGCGGAGTACGTCGGGCGATGGAACGCCTCATGTTGGCGTCGACTCCACAAGCGAAGCCGCGGTTGCAAATCTGCAACATTTTGATGATATTCCTAAAATTGGCAGCACAAATGACGGGAAAACGGGTGATCAGGGGCTGGGAAGCAGACACCCAACGATACTATTGGTAAATGCGTTCAGCACTGCAGGGCAAGACAGCCATCATCACAGGAGCATCAAGCGGCATTGGCAAAGCCACCGCGTTGCTGATGGCGCGAGAAAAGATGAATCTTGTTCTCGCAGCGCGCCGTGCCGGCGAGTTGAATGAGGTCCGCCGGGAAACGGAAGCAAGGGGCTCACGTGTCCTGGCGTGTCCCGCAGATGTGACAGACGCGGAGCAGGTCCAGGCGCTTGTGGAAAAAGCCGTCAGCCTTTTCGGCCGGGTGGACATTGTCGTGTGCAGCGCGGGACAGCTGTTGCGCCGTCCTGCGGTAGACCTGACGATCGGCGACTTCCGGCATATCATGGAAGTGAATTTCTATGGCTCATTGAATCTGATCTATGCCGCCTTGCCGGGAATGTTGGAGCGGAGGAGCGGACACATCATCGTGGTGTCTTCAGTCGATGGCAAGAAGGGACTTCCGCCGGACACGGCCTACGTGGCATCGAAATGCGCCGTGAATGGCTTCATGGATGTCCTTCGCCAGGAGCTTCGAGGCACCGGGGTGCATGCCAGCACGATCCTGCCGGGCCGTGTGGATACGCCGATGGTGAAGGGAATTCGATTTCCCCTTGGTTCACGAGGGATACCGGGGGATCGTGTCGCGCGGTCGATTGTCCGAGCGATCAGAAAAAGGCGCACAGAAGTGGTTGTACCGTATATCGGGCCCAAAACCCTGATCGTGGCGAACAGCTTTTCCCCGAGGCTCGGGGATTGGCTTGTTCGCCTCTTCAAACTGGAAGGGGTGGAAGAGGGGAGCGACATGTCTCACAATGATATCGGTGTATGAGCATCGACGAGTCGAACCAGCGCATCCCTGAGATCATGACCAGCGGGGCCATCCGGGCCATGCTCGGAATCGAAAAGACCGTCCCGCTGTCGCCGGACGCCATGGCGCAGAGCCTCCGGGTTACGTTCTTCCCCGGGGGAAAAATGACCCCCCGCCTTGTGGCATTCACCGAAAAACTACGAAACGCGCTTCTCCTCTCCAATGTCGAAGTGTTGCCGTATGAACAAGCGCTCTCCGACCGGCGTCGCAGCAAGGTAAAAGAAGGGATCGTGATCATCGCCCCCGGAGATCTCGAGACGGGCAATCTTCCAGTTGATCATCTTCCGAATCTTCGCACAAATACGGTGGTGGGTATCGTTGAAGGTCCATGCCCGGCGGAGACGATCGAAGGTGAGCAGTCGAGGTTGAACTCGATCGTGGAGATGCTGGCATGGAACATCTTCCAGGTGGCAATCTATGTGGAAGAGCACACCTGGACCATCTGTACGATGAACGGCGCGATCATTCATTGTCCGGATCCCTCCGCGTTTCAATCCGATGTGTTCTCCACGCTCGTACCGAAACTTGCCGCACCCGTGGTGCCTCCTCACGCGTCCGACTTCGACATGCATGAAGGATCGCTGGACCTCTATTCAAACAGGTATCGCCCGTACGTGGATGACTTTGAAATGGCTGCACCTTTGTGGGCCGAGACGGGTCTGATGCTCTTTCATACGTCACTGGAATCGCTTGCGTTCCGGAGTACGTACTACAAACGAGTGGCGGCGGCGTACCTTGACAGGCGGTCGGGGATGAGCTACGGGTTCTTGTCGCGGCAGATCGCGGTACCCGTCATGAAGGCTCAGGAGATTCATGCAAGGGACAGAATTGCCGGACTTGCTGAATTGGAGGAAAAAGGCTTTGTCCGGGTGGAAGGGCGACTTCACGTGCTTCTGCATCTGGGCTCCAGGCGCTACGTCCTGGATGTGCCCCCTGTACACGTCCTGGCGACTCGCTCGGGGTGCGACAAGGCCCATATCAAAGGGCATCGCGATCTCATGCTTCTTGGCCTGACGTCGGGAGCGATCTCCGTTCAGACTCCGCCGGCTTCGGACGGCATTGATTTTCGGCCTTCGTACGATACGCTGACTATCCTTGCGCACGCGCTGGGCAACGCTCTTATCGCCTCATTGATGCTGGCGATAGATGATCCCTCCCCATTTTCCCGCATTCTTGCGCGCAATGGAATGGCGCTCGCTCACTGGCATGGAGATGTGAACAGGGAGATCTTCCCGGACGGGATCACGGTTTTCGGAGAGGAGAATCC
>Ga0316603_10001886_pt1 | contig 11347 bp, 12 predicted proteins | sample OWC_soil_day10_n_FD_207649 | JGI IMG/M metagenome (GOLD analysis project Ga0316603, IMG submission 207649) | Wetland soil microbial communities from Old Woman Creek delta, Ohio, United States - OWC_soil_day10_noCT | ecosystem: Environmental > Terrestrial > Soil > Wetlands | place: USA: Ohio...
CATAAATGATTCGCTCCCTCTGGATCGCCAAGACCGGCCTCGATGCCCAGCAAACCAATCTGGACGTGATCTCCAATAATCTGGCCAACGTCAGCACCAATGGCTACAAGCGTCAGCGCGCGGTGTTCGAGGATTTGCTCTACCAGACCCTGCGCCAGCCAGGCGCGGCGTCGTCGCAACAGACCACGATCCCGTCCGGCCTCCAGATCGGCACCGGTGTTCGTCCCATATCCACCGAGCGCAATTTTCTTCAGGGCAGCCTACAAAAGACCGAGAACCCGCTGGACATCGCCATCAATGGTCAGGGCTTCTTCCAGATCCAGATGCCTGATGGAACGCTGGCTTACACCCGGGACGGCGCGTTCCAGAAGGATTCCACCGGTCAGGTCGTGACCTCCAGCGGCTATCCGCTGTCGCCGGCGATTACCATTCCCGCCGATGCCATCAGCCTCACCATCAGTCGTGACGGCATTGTTTCCGTAACCCAGCCGGGCAATGCCACTGCAACCCAGATTGGGACCATTCAGCTGGCGAGTTTCGTCAATGTGGGCGGCTTGCAGAGCGCTGGGGAGAACTTGTTTGTGGAGACTGGCTCCAGCGGTACGCCAACGCCCAATACTCCCGGTACGAATGGCACCGGGGTGCTTAACCAGGCCTATGTGGAAACGTCTAACGTCAATGTGGCGGAGGAACTGGTGACCATGATTCAGACCCAACGCGCCTACGAACTGAATTCCAAGGCAGTTTCGACTTCCGACGCCATGCTCGGTCGTCTGACTCAACTGTGAGATTGATGCCATGAAATCCCTCCTCCTCGCCCTGCTTGCCGGCCTCAGCCTGGTAGGCTGCGTCACCACCACCCCGCCGACGGCGGTCCATCAGCCGATGACAGTACGTCCTGAACCGCGCAATTACGCCGCTCCCACCAATGGGGCGATTTTCAACGTCGCTTCCGCCCGCCCCCTATTCGAGGATCGGCGCGCCCGTTTCATCGGCGACACCATCACCATCAATATCGCCGAAAAGACCCAAGCCTCGAAGAAGTCTGAGAACAAGACCACGCGCACTCAAGCCATTGATGCATCGGTGCCGGCCATGGCCAACCTGCCGTTCAAGGGAGCTCTCGGCACCACGCTTACCGCCAATAGCAGCAACAATTTTGACGGCAAGGGTGAGAACACCTCGTCCAACGACTTCACCGGAACCATCACCGTTACGGTGATCGAGGTTTATCCGAACGGCAATCTGCTGGTTTCGGGCGAGAAGCAGATTGGCCTCAAGGAAGGCGAAGAGTTCGTGCGTTTCTCTGGTGTTGTTAATCCGAACACCATCACCTCTTCCAATACTGTGACTTCCACCCAGGTCGCCGACGCTCGTATCGAGTTCAAGGCCAACGGTTTTGTCGACTCGGCGACGGTCATGGGCTGGCTCGGCCGCTTCTTCCTCACCTTCCTGCCCTTCTGAGGAGGCTGACATGACTCTGGTGCAGAAAACTGTAATCGCCGTGATGTGGGTGTTTGCCGCCCTCATGGTGGCCGATGCCGCCCGCGCCGAACGCATCAAGGATCTGGCCTCCGTGGCGGGGGTGCGCAACAACCAGCTCGTGGGCTACGGCATCGTGGTGGGTCTGGACGGCTCCGGCGACCAGACCACGCAGACTCCCTTTACCGTGCAGAGCATCATCAGCATGCTCTCCAATATGGGCGTCAATCTGCCGCCGGGCAGCAGCCTCCAGCTCAAGAACGTCGCCGCCGTGATGGTGACGTCGACTTTGCCGCCGTTTGCCCGCTCCGGCCAGCAGATTGACGTCACCGTGTCTTCCATCGGCAATGCCAAGTCGCTCAAGGGCGGCACCCTGATTCTCACTCCCCTCAAGGGCGCCGACGGTCAGATTTACGCCATGGCCCAAGGCAATCTGGTGGTGAATGGCGCTGGCGCCTCCGGCGGCGGTTCCAAGGTCACTGTAAATCACCTGTCGGTGGGCCGCATCTCTATGGGTGCTACGGTGGAGCGGGAGGTGGCAACACCTCTTGGTCAGGGGGAATTCGTCTATTTCGATCTCAATGGCACGGACTTTGGCACTGTGCAGCGCATGGTGGCGGCTATTAACAAGGCCATGGGCGAAGGTACGGCAACGGCCTCCGACGGCCGCCAGTTGCGCGTTCGTGCTCCACTGTCGGCCGATGAGCGGGTGGCTTTCCTGGGCCGCGTTGAAAACCTTGAAGTGATACCCGTCCAGGGCATTGCCAAGGTGATCGTCAATTCCCGTAGCGGTTCCGTGGTGATGAACCAGCGCGTGATGCTGGAAACCTGCGCCGTGGCCCATGGCAACCTTTCCGTATCGGTCAGTGCCGAGAATAGCGCGGCGGCCACCAATGCCGATGTCAGCATCAAGCAGGAGGGGGGCGGCTTGCTTGCGGTAAAGGGCGGCACGAATCTGGCGGATGTGGTCAAGGCGCTCAATGCCATTGGCGCCAATCCCCAGGACCTGATCGCCATCCTCCAGGCCATGAAGGCGGCAGGGGCGTTGCGGGCCGAATTGGAAATCATCTAGCCGGTAGGCGGAAATTGCCGTCAGTTTGCCGCTTTGTTTTATCGACTCGAAGGCTGGCACGGATGAGAAGCTTGAAATTGCCATGACCGCAAATGCCGCCACCCCCTCGGTTTTCGACGTTAACAGCCTGAGTGCCCTCAAGGGGGCGGTGCGCAAGGACGACCCCAAGGCCCTCAAGGCAGCCGCTCAGCAGTTTGAATCCCTGTTCCTGAACATGGTCCTCAAGTCGATGCGCGACGCGACGCCGAAGGAAGGTCTGTTTGATTCTGACCAGACGCGGCTTTACGAGTCATTGCTGGACCAACAATTGGCTCATGTCATGTCGGCGAAGGGGAGCACGGGTCTGGCGGCCATGATCGAGAAACAGTTGAGTCGGGGCCTGACGACCGACGCCGAGGAATTCCAGGGTCTGCCCCTGATTCCTCCCGCCAAGGCCTATCCCCTCAAGTCTTCACTCGCACCATCCTTGCCCTTGGGCGGGGCGGCGGCTGATGCCTCCCAGGCCGCCCCCGAGGCGGCGACCCCGGCGGCACGGGAGTTTGTCGCTCGGGTCTGGCCCCAGGCCCTCGATGCGGCGAAAACCACGGGTATTCCACCCCAGTTCATGGTGGCTCAAGCGGCCATGGAAACGGGCTGGGGCAAGTCAGAACCCCGTCGCGCCGACGGCAGCCCGAGCTTCAACCTGTTCGGCATCAAGGCAGGACGCAACTGGACCGGCGCCGTAGCGGAAGCCAGTACCACCGAGTACGTGGACGGGGTTCCGCAACGTCAGGTGGAGCGTTTTCGCGCTTACGGTTCCTATGCCGAGGCGTTCCGCGACTACGCCGACCTGCTGCGCTCCAATCCCCGTTACGCCGGGGTCGTGGGCGCCCAGGACCCCGCCTCTTTTGCCCAGGGCTTGGCGCGGGCCGGATACGCGACCGATCCCCAGTACGCGGATAAGCTGACGCGGATCATCGGCGGTTCTTCCATGAAGGTCGCCTTGGGCGGTTAGCCTTGCTCCTCTGCCGTGGCACGGCAGTTGCTCCATTCGATACAAACGGCTAAGTAGTCGGCAAAAGTTGCCGTTATAGCGAATATCGAACAGGAGTCATCATGGGCAGCGGAATTCTGAATGTCGGCGTTACCGGGCTGAACGCCGCGCAAATGGGGGTGTTGACGACCAGTCACAATATCTCGAACGCTTCCACGCCTGGCTACACGCGTCAATACGCCGTTCAGTCTTCCAATACGCCGCTTTACACGGGGTCTGGTTATATCGGCCAAGGCACCAATGTCCTGACGGTTCAGCGCGCCTACAGCAAGTTCTTGACGGAGCAAGTCTTATCCGCTCAGTCCGGCGCCTCCGAGATGGATAGTTACCTTCAGGAACTCAATCAGATCAGCAATATGCTGGCTGATCCCAGTGCCGGATTGACTCCCGCCCTGTCGTCCTTCTTCAAGGGTGTTCAGGACGTTGCCGCAAGCCCGTCATCGGTACCGGCCCGGCAGTCCATGCTTTCCACCGCCCAAGCTTTGGCTTCCCGTTTCCAGGGATTGGATCAGCGTATATCCGAGGTTCGCGATGGAGTGAATCAGCAGGTAATGACTGAGGCAACCACGATTAACTCGTTGGCGCAACAGCTTGCCGATGTGAATCAGCGCATTATTCTTGCCCAGTCAGCCGGAACCGGCCAGCCACCCAACGACATCCTCGACCAACGCGATACCTTGGTTGCGCAGATGAATCAGGAGGTCAAGACCCAGACCCTGCTCCAGAGCGATGGGACCTACAGCGTGTTCATCGGCAACGGTCAGCCGCTGGTGATTGGCACCTTGGCTTATGGGCTTTCCGCAGTGCAGGCGCCGGATGATCCGGAAAAGTTGTCCCTGGCACTGACGGCACCGGGCGGCGTCAAGGTTAACTTGCAAGACGACATGATTACCGGCGGCAAGTTGGGCGGCCTACTGGCCTTCCGCAGCAAGTCGTTGGACCCGGTGCAGAATGCTCTGGGCCGCGTTGCTTATGGACTGACGCAGCAATTCAATGAAATTCAGCGTCAAGGCCAGGATCTGAATGGGGTTCAGGGAACGGACTTCTTCACTACCTCGGCGCCAGACGTCAAGGGCAATACCTTGAATATTGGCACTGGCATGGTATCGGCAAGCATCATTAATAGTGATTACCGGGTTGCTTATAACGGCGTCACCAGTTCCTATGACGTGACCCGGCTTTCCGATGGCACGGCATTTACCAACCAGACGCTGCCGGCGGTACTGGACGGCATTTCGTTTTCGGTCTCCACCAGCGTTTCCGGTACCCCCAGCCCCAACGACAGCTTCATCGTCCGTCCCGGCAATCCTCCCGGTAGCCGCGTCATTCCTCAGGCGACCAACCTTTGGCAGGGTACCCTGGATTCCAGCGGTTCCAATGTGCAGGCTCTGACCACGTCGGATTACCGGCTTGACTACACCAATCCAAATGAATTCCGCCTGACGCGCCTTTCAGATAATGCAACCTGGATATCGGCTCCTGGGGCGATCAGCGTTCAGGCGGCTCTCGATGATCTTGCAAAGCAGCAACAGACAGGATTTGTCCTTGCGGCGCCGAGCAGCGGTACGTTGAACCAAGGCGACAGCTTTACTATTCGCCCCACCCGTTTTGCGGCGCGGAACATCGTCGTGGCGCTAACCACTCCCCAGGGAATCGCGGCTGGCTTGCCGTTCCGCACCTCGGCGCCATTGACCAACTCGGGCAAAGCAACTATCAGCGCCGGGACTGTGGAGTACGTGGCGAAGCCACCGGCAACGCCAAATTTCCCGCTGACGGCCGATGTGACACTCACCTTCGACAGCATAAACAAGCGGTTCGACATTACCGTGAATGGCGCCCCGCCAGCGTGGGCGGCCCCCAACACATTTGCATCCTACGATCCGACGACCCAGACCAACGCCAATATCAGCATCAATGGCATGAGTTTCACGATTTCCGGAACCCCTGCCAACGGCGACAAATTTGTCTTGTCGGCCAACGCCAACGGCGTTTCCGACAACCGCAACGCCCAACTGCTGGCGGGTCTGCAAACTAGAAACACCTTGGCGGGGAGCGCCGGCAGCACGAGTTCTGGCGCAACTGCCAGCTATGCGGCGACCTACGCGCAGATTGTCAGCGAAGTCGGCAACAAGTCGCGGGAGGTTGAAGTTACGGGCAATGCACAGCAGACCTTGGTGGACCAGGCCGAGTCAGCCCGGCAGTCGCTTTCGGGCGTCAACCTGGATGAGGAAGCGGCGAACTTGATGCGCTACCAGCAGGCCTACCAGGCCTCGGCGAAAATGATTGATATCGCTGGCAAGTTGTTCGACTCGATTCTTGCCCTCGGTTAAGCCACGGTGGTGCGCCCCATTGAAGGAGAACAGTAATGGTTATGCGAGTTAGCACCGGAATGATTTTTGACGCCGGGGTCAATACGATCAACCGGCAGACTTCCAACCTCTTGCATCTACAGCAGGAGGTTTCCCTTGGTCGCCGCATTGTGACGCCCTCGGACGATCCGGTTGGGGCAGCGCGAGCCTTGGTGGTTCAGCAGTCGATTGATATTACGGCCCAGTGGTCCACCAACCACAATAACGTCAAGTCTGCCCTCGGCAACGAGGAGGCCCAACTCACCAGCGTCAATGACCTCATGACGCGCGTTCGTCAACTGACGGTGCAGGCGGGAAATTCGACCCTGACCGCCAGCGATCGTCGCAGCATTACACAAGAGTTGAGAGCGCGCTTCGATGAACTCGTTGGCATCGCCAACGCGGATGATGGCACCGGGCAATACATCTTTTCCGGTTACATGGGCAGCACCAAGCCGTTCGGCGGCTCCGTCGACCAGTTGATAAAGAATCCGTTACAGGACGTTGTGTATCAGGGTGATGATGGCCAGCGCAAGCTACAGGCATCTGCGACCCGGTTCATTGGCGTCAGCGATTCCGGCAACGATGTGTTCATGAATATCCGCAATGGCAATGGATCATTTGTCACGGCCTACAAGTCGGGGAATTTCGGTACCGGGGTGATTGACGCTGGCAGCGTCATCAACCCCGCCGCCTGGGCCAGCGTTCCAGATGCCAACAAGGAGAACCTGGAGGTGAGGTTCTATTCCGATGCTGGCACCGTGGGCAGCGTTGATGTCTCGGTTGGCTTGCCGCTGACGGTCACGCCGGGCGCCAACGACCAGTTCATGATTTCGGTGGAAGGCAAGTCGCCGGCCCTGGTGACGCTGGCCGCCGGTTCATACACCACGACCTCGGGCCTGGCGGCGGCGGCCCAGACTGCGGTCAATACGGCGCTGGGCGCCAGTCCTCCCTCAGCCGGCGCTGCCACCGTTGCGGTCGATGGCAGCGGGCATCTGCTGGTGTCTCCCAACGGCGGCGCGTCAACCATTTCACTGACCGCTGCGGGGGCCAATAGCGGCTTTACCACCCTCTTCGGTACTCCTACCCAAAGCGTCGGCAACACCTACTACGACCTGGTGATGGTGGATGCGACGACGCCGGCCAATACCGTGTCGCTGCTGACCGGGGCGGCGCCTGCGATCCCCACCTTCCCTGGCGTTCCCGCCGGTCTGCGGCCCTACCATGCCGGACAGCCGATCAGCTTCAGTGGCTTGTCCACGGCGCCGCCAATGCCGACCGACTTTGGCGTCAGTGTCACTGTGAATGGCGCGCCGGCGAACGGCGATGTGTTCTCGGTGACGCCGAGTACCCAGCAAAGCGTGTTCCGGACCCTGGCGAATCTGATCGGCACACTGGAAAACGCCAACTCGAATTCGCCGGCGTCGCTCGCCCAATTGTCCAATGAAGTAGGGTTTGCGCTAACCAATCTCGACCAGGCTAATGAAAACTTCCTGCGCGTCCGGGCTAACATTGGCTCACGCCTCAGCGAGATTGATTCGCTCGGCAGTGTCAACGAGGATCTGACGGTGCAGTACAAGCAGTCGCTATCCGATATCCAGGATCTGGACTACGCCAAGACCTATTCCGATCTGACCCGCAAGCAGATGGACCTGGAGGCGGCGCAGAAGTCTTACGTTTCCGTCTCGAAATTGTCTCTCTTCAACTACATATAATGCGCATCAAGCTTGCTTCGTTAGGTCTTCTTGTCGCGCTTCTTGCCGGTTGCTCGCTGACCGTCCCTCGCCGACTGGACCAGACATTTCCTGGTGCAGGTCCGCTGATTCCGGATGCCAACTTTCAACTATCACCGACCATGGCTGTTTCCCTGGAAAAGTTGATTACCTGGGGCGGTACGGCGGCGGTGGCCTACTTGATTCTGGACCCCTTGGCGCCCAACTGGAGTATCGAGGAGGCTCGTTTCCCTGGCAACCATGTGCATCTGTCCCTGCATATGAAGCGCTTCTATGCCGGTGGCGCGGGTGAGGCAAGAGTCATCTTCCATCGTCGCGCCAAGGAACTCATGCGCGAGGGAGGGTTTGATGCCTATCAAGTCGTCGAATACAACGAAGGCATGGAGTCTTCGGTTCTTGGGTCGCAGCGGGTCAGTGAAGGCGTCATTCTTCTGACCAAGAACGTTGGTTAGTCAGCCGGCAAGCGCTTTCAGAACGTATTGCAGATTAGAAAACGACTGATCGAAAAGGCGAATCGTCGCCGCGACGAAGTTTGGCAGCGTTAGATGCAACATAACGAAGCCGATTCCGATAGTTATTACGAAACCTATCGAAAATAGATTCATCTGAGGGGCGACCTTGGTAAGGACTCCCAGAGAAATGTTGGCGATCAGCAGGGCGGCGACAATCGGTAGCGCCAACATCAGGCCGACAGAGAAGAGGGCTGCAGACCAACTCAGCAAGGCTTTGATCCCTTCGAGATGGAAGGGTGTCGCGGACACGGGGAGAATGCTGAAGCTTTCTGCAAGGGCTGCCAGAACCATCAAGTGACCATTGACTGCCAGGAAGGCGAGGGTCGCCACGAGTCCGAGAAACTCGGCAATCACCGGGGTCTGTCCAGCCGTTTGTGGATCATAGGCCGTGGCAAATCCCAGACTCATCTGCATGCCAATCAGTTCGCCGGCAAGATCGATTGCCGAGAAGACGATGCGCAAAGTGAGTCCCATCAGAACGCCAATCACTATTTGTTGCCCGAGAATGACGAGACTTATCCACGAACCGGAGGGTACCGCTGGCATTGGAGGCAGGGCAGGTATTAAGGCGAGGCTGATTGCCAGTCCGGTAATCAGCCGCAGGCGGGTAGGGATTGATGCGCTATTGAAGATCGGTGCGGTGGCCAACAAAGCCAGAATTCTCGCCATCGGAAACATGAAGGCGGCTAGCCAGGCGTCGAGTTGTATCGACGAGATTGCGATCATCCAATAAAGCCGGGAATGCCTTCGTACAGCCGACGAATGTAGTCGGTTAATAACGTAATCATCCAGGGGCCGGCGGCGAGCAGGGTGACGAATATCACAACCAACTTGGGCACGAATGTCAGCGTTGCTTCGTTGATGGATGTGGTTGCCTGAAAGATACTGACAAGAAGGCCTGTCACCAGTGCCGCAAGAAAAAGAGGCGCGGAAACGATCAAGGTGATCTCAATCGCCTGGCGACCGATTTCTATGACAGTGGTTGGGGTCATCGAGTGGACCTAAGTTGCAAAACTGGCGACAAGTGACCCAATTAGGAGCGGCCAGCCGTCCACCAGTACGAACAGCATGATCTTGAAGGGCAGTGCCACCATCACGGGGGACATCATCATCATGCCCATGGACATCAGCACCGATGCCACCACCATGTCGATGATGAGAAATGGTATGAAGACGATGAAGCCGATCTGGAATGCAGTCTTGAGTTCCGAGGTAACGAAGGCCGGGATCAGGACGCGCATCGGTACCTTGTCGGCGGATTCCGGCTTGGGTTGCTTGGCGATCTTGGTGAACAAGGCGAGATCGGCGTCGCGGGTCTGCTTAATCATGAAGCCGCGCACGGGAACTTCGGCCCGTGCCAGGGCCTCGTTGAAGCTGATTTTGTTTTCCGAGAGGGGCAGGTAGGCGTCGGTATAGACCTTGTCCGCCACCGGCGCCATGATGAAGAAGGTAAGGAATAAGGCGAGGGCGACCATGACCTGATTCGGCGGTGAAGTTTGCGTTCCCAGTGCATGGCGCAGCAGTGAAAAGACGATGACGATGCGGGTGAAACTCGTCATCATCAGAATCATGGCCGGCAGGAAGGTCAGGCCGGTCAGCAGCAGCAGGGTCTGGATCGAGAGGGAATACTGGGTGCCGCCGCCGGCTGCCGGCGCACTGGTGACTGCTGGCAGCACCTGGGCCAGGGCGGTCTCCGGGGCTGCCAGGATGGCCAGGGACAGGAGCGAGAAAACGATGGCGCTACGATGCATTGCGACGCTCCAGGGTCTTCTTGAGCCAGGAGGCGAAATCACCCTCGGTGGCGGGCGGTACGATGGCGCTGGCCACGCGCGGCAGCTGGTGGAGGGGGGTGACCCGTCCTGGAGCAACGCCGAGTACCAGCCAGTTGTCGCCCATTTCCACCACCACCACCCGCTCCCGTGGTCCGACTGCCGTGGCGGCGATAACTTTCAGCAAACCTGCGGCCTGGCCGCGTGGCGCCGAGAGCCGCTTGAGGAGCCAGAGGCTGGCAAAAATCAGGGCAATGACGATGGCGAAGCCGAACAGCAACTGCGCCAGGCTCTCGCCCATGCCCGGTGCTGCAACCGGCGGACTTGTGTCGGCGTGGCTGACGGTGGACGCCAGAAGAAAAACGGCAGGGGCGAGGCGCTGTGTAAACGGGATCATGGGTGGCAATCGAATGATTGCCGCCAGAATAGGCAGGGAGCGGAACCGGGATTCCGTGGAGCAGGGGAGAAAAGCCGGGGGTGTTTAGCGGTTCAGCTTCTTCATGCGCTCGGCGGGGGTGATGATGTCGGTGAGGCGGATACCGAATTTGTCATTCACCACCACCACTTCCCCCTGGGCGATGAGGGTGCCGTTAATCAGCACATCCATGGGTTCGCCGGCGAGGCCATCGAGTTCTACCACTGAGCCGTGGGCTAGTTGCAGCAGGTTGCGGATGGCGATTTTGGTGCGCCCGAGTTCAACGGTGAGATGGACCGGAATGTCCATGATGACGTCGAAGTCGTGATTGCCGCCCCCTTTCGCCGCCGGGCCGGAAAACTGCTCGAAGATGTCTGTGGCTGGCTGGACGGTGGCTGCTTCGTGGGGAGTATCGACGGCCACCTGCTCGTTCATGGCGGCGGCCCAGTCGTCATCGGAAACCTGTGATTCTTCGGTTTGGTCGTTTTCGCTCATCTGATTCTCCTACGATGCCGCTTCTTCCTGGGCGGAAAAGCGCTCGATCTTGAGCGCGTACTGCCCATGTTGTATGCCATAGCGGCATTCCATGATGGGTACGCCGTCTACCTGGGCCGTAACCATCTCATCGACGTGGATCGGCAGAATGTCGCCGACCTTCATATTGGCGATTTCACCCAGAGTGATGCTGGAGGTACCGAGCGGAACCACCAGTTCCACTTCCGCCAGTTGCAGTTGCTGGATCAGGGTCGCGGACCAGCGTTTGTCAGATGACAACTGTTCGCTGTGCATCGAACTGTAGAGCACGTCGCGGATTGGCTCCACCATGGAGTAGGGCAGGCAGACGTGCATTTCCGCCGAGGCGCCGGAAAACTCGATGGTGAAAGTGACGGCAATGACGATTTCGGAGGGCGTCGCGATATTGGCGAACTGGGTGTTCATCTCCGAGCGCTGGTACTCGAAGCTCAGCGGGTAGACGGGCTTCC
>Ga0316603_10001890_pt1 | contig 11346 bp, 11 predicted proteins | sample OWC_soil_day10_n_FD_207649 | JGI IMG/M metagenome (GOLD analysis project Ga0316603, IMG submission 207649) | Wetland soil microbial communities from Old Woman Creek delta, Ohio, United States - OWC_soil_day10_noCT | ecosystem: Environmental > Terrestrial > Soil > Wetlands | place: USA: Ohio...
TCTTTCAATTTTAAATTTAATATATTTACAATTTCATTTTTGGCTTTGACATGATTATACTTTTTATTTAACAATTGATATAATGATAATAAATCAATTTCTACAATCACTATATTAATTAACGATCGTTCATTATTGATATATAAAAACTCTAAATAGTCATCCATATTCTTTACCTTATTTTCTAATTCTCCTTGTATATAATAATTATAAGTTAACGAATCATCATCCATGCGATATTCTTTTGCTTCATAATAAGAAGTTAATTCTCCCTTTTTATAAACACCTGCAGCACAATGGAACGCATGACAATCTTTAAATGGTTCATCATCATTTCGTTTAAATTCTTCATTAGTTTGGTAAAAATCCCCCGAAGTAAAAACAATTAAAGGTGTTATTGAGTTTAAAATTAAATCATCAATGGATTTTTTATTAACAATTTTTGTTAATAATAATGGTTTTTTTACCTGTGGTATTATTACATTATCAATAATTATAATTTCGTTTTCTTCTTTTTTTTCTTTTTTTTCTTCTTTATTTTTCTTTATTTTTATCTCTTTTTCTTCTTTATTTTTCTTTATTTTTATCTCTTTTATCTCTTTTTCTTCATTATTTGTTATATTATTTTTATTATCATTATTTGCTGTATTTGTTATATTAAAATCAACACCTACTTTATTATCACCACGTTTTACTCTTGGTAATTTTAATAAATCATCCAATTCATATTGTGTTAATAACATGTTAAAAGTTTTACTAAATACTTTTACTAATTTACTAGTTTCAGGTGATACAATAAAGCCATCTCGACGTAATAATAACTGATCTTCTGTATAACCATCTGAAATTAACTTCATATATGAATTACTGCCAATATGAATAAATCGATTCGTTTTTGGCGATTTTACACGATCTTCTAAAGTAGGCATTTTTGCTAATAATTGACTCGGTTTTAAATGATATTCATTAATTAACATTTCATAAGCAACAGATGTAATAAGTACGTTTTTACCTTTTTTAACTGAAATCATCTTTTAAAATTATAATTATTTATATCTAATCATTATTTTTTATTTAATAAATGGATTATATAACATTAAAAGAGTGGTTGTTATCAAGAGTAAATCATATTTATATAAATGGTCCTGAATATGATTTATTATCTACCTTATTAAAACAACATCCATCATGTCATGATTGGAAATTAAATAAACCTTATGCATTTAAAATTATTAAAAAGAAATATATACAATTACATGTATCATTTTTCAGTGATAAAAAATATCGTATTGTATCATGGGTAAGTTGTTGTAACCAAAAGATTCGTAAAATCAACCCTTTAACATCTGCTATGAGACAGGCTATCAAAAGACAAATTACAATATATAAAAATAATCATAATAATAAACAATGTGTATTATGTCAAAGTTTAGAAAATATTGAAGTGGATCATGTTGTAAAATTTGTCACCATTAAAAATAATTTTATTATTAATCATACACCTCCTACTTTATTTGATACGCATCCTAAAAGAGGTTATTACATGTTTAAGAAATCAGATGTAAAATGGAAAAAAGAGTGGCAAAAATATCATTTAAACATGGCATCTTATCGTTATTTATGTTCAACCTGCAATAAAAAATAATATTTTAATTTAAAAATATTATTTTAAAATATGAAGAATTTAGGGGAATTAAAGTAGAGAAGCAGAGGATGGGTAATTAGAAAATCATTCAATAATAATGATAATTTAAAAACTTATTTCGTATTAAAATGAGACATCGATTTATTTCTAATTCAAAATTTAAACGAAACTACAAAGTTTTTCCTAGTAAGTATACAGTTGAAGATTATTTCAAAGGACCTCAAGAAGAGAAATTTGATTCGGATGAAATTATTGAAGCTACGATCATGAAGGAAGAAGTTAAAACAGAATGGGTTAAGTCATTAATCAGACAAGAAAATGAATTTAAAACATGGTAAATTAGGTAGTTTTAAAATATTTTTTTAAATAGTATAATTTATATAAATATATATTTATATAAATAAAAATTTATATAAATGTACACCAATTTAGTGTTTAGTGGTGGTGGTGTTAAAGGCATCGGATTTATAGGTGCATTAATTGAATTGGAAAAATTAGAAAAATTAAAAAATATTAAAAATTTAGCAGGTACTAGTGTGGGTAGTATTATAGCAATGCTAGTAGCATTAGGATTTACCCCAAAAGAAATTAAAAATTTAATGTTTGAAGATAAAAAGATTGATTTTGATAAAATTGTCGATTATCATTATTATTTAAATATTTATCATTTTATTAATAATTATGGCATGGCCTATGGTGATTATCTATATATAGTATTAGGTGATATTATTAAAAGTAAAACTGGTAATCCAGATTATACATTTCAAAATTTATACGATGATAAGGGGGTAAAATTAGTCATTACTGCGACAAATTTAAATCGAAAAAATTTAATCTATATGTATCATTTGACTTATCCTTTAATGCCAATTAGAAAAGCAATTAGAATGTCTACAAGTGTCCCTTTTCTCTACATGCCAGTGATTCATGATGATGAATATTATGTTGATGGTGGTACATTAAATGATTACATCATTGAAGCATTTGACGGTGATCGACCTGAAGATATACAGACTAGATATAATGGTATATCTAATCCTCAAACATTAGGATTTAAAATTGTTCAAGAAGAATCTGAATGTGAACAAATTAATCACTTGTATGATTATGCTTATAGTTTTATCGAAAGTTTTTTGGCTGAAAATGAACGAAAATATTTATTATCTAAAAATATAGTACGAACAGTATTAATCAACACCCCTGCCTATCCATTAAAAAAATTTGATTTGTCGATTGAAGAGAAGAAACAATTGATAACACAAGGTGAATTAGGGGTGAGAGAGTTTTTCAAATAAAATTGGTTTATATATTATTGTATAATATATAAATAAACTAATGAGTAATAAAAGTTGTAATGGATATTGGATAGGACCATATAATATAAGAGTTAAAAATTATGTGCCATATGTGCCAGCTAAAGATGGTGTAAATAGGGTTATTTCAAAAGATGGACAACTATCAAGATATACAGATATTAAAAATACATCTGAATTAACTAGAGATGAATATTTAAAAAAATTTTGTTTTTATGATAAAGAAGATGGATTTTATCATTATAATGCCTCTATATATAATGATCATAATATATATGTATTGATGGATTCAAAAAATATACCACATTTTTGTAATATTCACGAATTGATAAAATATAATAACAATTTGATAAAATATAATAACAATTTGATAAAACGTTATAAGGATGCAGTAGATGATTGTTGTATTATTTCATGAGGCTTGAACAAAATAAATTATTTTTAAAATAATTTATTAAATATTTGAACTTGATTGTAACAATACATTTACCATGTCTTTATATTTATTATCAAAAGCAATTTTTAATAATTTTTTTAATTTAGATTTTTTAATTTTAAAATTCTTTAATAATATGCGTACAGATTCAACATTATTTTTATACACGGCTGTGTCGTACCCGGGTGATGTTGGTATAGCACCTGCATCCACTAATACTTGGACAAATTTATAATTAGAGTGATACTGATTAATAATGCTAAAAAGAGCACTATCTAACACATCCTGGTCTATAGGGAACGTTAATAAATATTGTGTTAATGCTACATGATCATTATCAATTGCTATCATCAATGGATCCTCATAAACGCATTCATTGGTTGGTTCTTCGTCATATTCATATTCTTCATATCCCATACAAACTGGTTCATTAGGTTCGTATAAATGATTATCATATAACATTTTAATCATAATCACATCATCATTTTGCAGTGCAGTTAAATAATTTACATTCATATCTGGGGTCATATGTTTAGCAATATGTTTACAATTTTTATTTGCATTAATATGTTTTTTATTTAACCATAAACACCAGAAATTATTATTTAAAATCGCTTGTATATGTTTATTAATAACAAGAGATTGAATTTCTTCGTAACTTAATTCTAATAACACTAATGTATCCAAATCATTAATTTCAAGAAAACTTCTTCTTGACGTTTCCATTTAATTTATATATATTAAAATATAAATTTATTTTTTTAATTTTTCAACATCAATGATATAATCAACAATACATTCAACACCTTCATGTTCAACAAAAATCACTGTACTGTGTATATTTTGTTTTATCGTTTTTATAATATCTTGTTTCAGTTCAGCATCTAAACTTTTTAATGATTCATCAAAAATCACTAATGGACTTGATGATAATTTATTTAATCCTAATGTCAATGCTAATGATGAACGATCAGCTTCACCTCCAGATAATTCAAGGATAGAATCGAATTTACACCCCTTATAAATAATATTAAAATTAATATCTTGTTTAATTTTTGAACCCACTTTTAATTTTTTATATAAATTCATTTCAATTTTAATTGGATCTTCAAATAAATTTTGACATATATCATAAATATTAAAATTAATATGATTCACTATATTTTTTAAAATTTCACATTCAATCTTAATAGCTCGTGTTTTTAATTCCGTTAAATTATTTACTTTATTGGTTAAATAATCTAATGCTATTTTTTTAATTTTTAATTTTTCATCTTCTTCACATAATAATTTATTTTCTAGATGTAAATTTAATTGTTCATTTAATAATGATAATTTTTTATTTATTTTATCTATATTATTTTTATTATCTTTAACATTAAATTCATTCAATTGTTTATTTATCACATCAATTGAATTTAAAAGATGTTGATATTGATGATTATAAATTTCATAATTTTTTAAATATAATTCTAAAATATTAATGTTTAAATTATTATTATGATATATTATTGGTATTTTATCATATAATTCTTCACATTGTTTTGACAGGGTTTTATATTGTAATTGATGTTCTTTCATTTGTAAATTATTTTTAATCTCCTCTGAAGAGACTTTTGGTAATGGTACAATTTTTACACTTTTTAATTGACCCAATACTTTATAAATTTGATTTTTTTCTTCAGTACTTAATAATTGTACATTAGTTTTTGGCAATGTAGATAATTTATTTTCTAATTTAGTAATCTCATGATTATAATTATCTTTGATTATTTGATTTTTTTCATATTTTATTTTGTCCAATTTTAAAACATTAATTTTATTTTTTACACTAATGATATCATTTTTATTTGTATTTAATTTCAATGTAACATCATCGATATTATTATTGTTATTAAATTTTACCAGTTCACCATGTTTATATAAGACGTCATTATCACAATAGGGACATTTTATCGCATCTTTAGTTAATATTAAATGATTTAAATCATGTTGTAACGAACATTGTTCTAAATTTAGAGTATTTAATTGTTGTTCATGATGATTTAATTGATTTAAATCAATTAAATCATCATTTTTAATATCATTTAATTTAGTTTTTAATTTTTGATATTCAATTTCTAAATGTAATCTTTCCTGTCCATTTAATACTAAATTTAAATGTTCTATATAATCATCCATAGATTCAGCATCAATATCTAATTTTTTAAATAATTCATTATTATCTCGATAAATTTTCTCATCTTGTGTTGCTTTTTGTAAATCACTTAATGTATAATTACATATATTATTATTAATTGGATGATATGTTAATTCCTTTTTTAATTTTTCATATTGATTTAAATTCATGTTAATTATTTTTAATTCTTTTAAATAATCATATACTAACGGTAAATTTTCTTTATTCATATTTTTAATTTTATCATCATAATATGAATCGATTAAAACATCTTCAAAGATAGGAAGTTTTAATTCATGAATCTTTCGATTTAAATCGAAAGATTCATGTAATTTAGATTTTTTAATCCCTTCTTGAATATTAAAATTTTTTTGAATCTCTAATAAATCTAATTCTTTTAATTTATATTTATTAATTTTATCAATCAGTGCATCATATTGTGGTATATCCAGTATTTTAGAGACATCATATTGATATAATTTATATTTATATTCTTCTAATTGATATTCAAGTAAAGTTTTATGTTTATCTAGACTTGAATCAATTTTATTGATATATTCATATGGGTCTTCATCATGGAATGAAATTTTATTTAATAATTCCATTCTTACACTATTTGAAGACATTAAAAAATAATTATGTGACATTTGAGACATACACGAACTTGCTAACCATATTTCATATTCACCATATAACTGATTTATTTTAGCTTGCGCATTGTCATCTTCATAATTTAAATCATTTATTAAAGTTAATTTATTTGGATTTTTGGTTCGGACAATATGTATATTATTTATTTTTAATGAAACACTCGTTTTAGCATTTGGAGTTGATCTAGGCCCAACTTTTTTAACCTCACCATATAAAACCCATTCGATTGATTTTAATATGCTCGTTTTACCACTACCACTTTTACCTTTGAGTAAAGTAATTTTATTCAATGGTATTTCGAGTGTTAAATTGTCCCAACATTTAAATTTGTTTAATACTAAATGAATCATTTAATATCTTATATTGTAATTTATAAATCAATTTTAAATTTGATTAAATTAATTTTAAATATATAAATGGAACAGTTATTTACACCCATATATGACGTTGATGAATATCTCTTATCAAATTTAGATGTAGAAGAATTAAGACTTGCATGTCAAATAAATAAAAAAGCACAAATAATATGTAATAGTGTTTCATTTTGGAAAAATAAATTTAAACATGATAATTTACCTTTGGACGATCCATTACCAACGACTTTAAATCAATAGATATGTAAATACAGTTCAATTAAATGATATTTCATCAATATTTGATATGACAACATCACCTAAAACATTATTAAATTTTGATACGGTATTTACAGATGTTGGTGTCATTGGACGTGGTGCTTTTGGCGAAATACATCTTATTACTGATAACTATAATCATCAATATGCATTAAAAATTTTTTATGAAAAAAATGTAAATGAATATGAAAATGAAGTTAATGTACTTGTTGATTTATCCACACCTAAATGTCATCCTAATATTATTTGTTATGTAGATCATTATATGATTGATGATAAATATGCAATATTAACTGATTATATAGAAGGTAAAACACTGGAACAATATAGTCGTAGTCATCAATTAACAGTCCATGATATTAAATTAATTGGATTAAAGTTATTAGATATTGTATCATGGTTACATGAAAAAGGATATAATCATGGTGATATTCTTACAAATAATATCATGATAACGCCCGATGGACAATTAAAATTAATTGATTTTGGATTAGCTCATAAGAGTTTAGATACACGAGAAGATGTTTATAATATAGGGAGACTATTATATGTTCTACTGGGTGATAATGATATAGATTATTGTTTTAAAAATGTTTTATATCAATTAGTGGGTGGAAATTGGAAATATAGCGATTCATCAAATGTTGTTATTACTGCAAAAAATGCTTATTTATTATTACAGGAATGTTAAATTTTAATTATATTAAATTAAGGTTTAATATAAAATAAATAATCTAAAAATTATGAAAAATATACCAACTAAATATAATCATAATTTACCAAAAAAAATAACTGGTTCATATACCGATGATTATGATATTAGTTATATACATGATATTATTATTAATACATTAACATTGGAGAAAAACAATATACCAGAATTAAATAAAGAATTAGAAATTTTAAAAAAATCATCTTTAAAATTACATACATTTAATAATAAAAAAGAAATTAATGAAGCAATGGATAAGATTGAAAAAGAAATTAACATGATTAAAAGTAATAGTCGATTAATAGAGTATAAATCATTAGCTACCACACTAATTGAAAAATATATAAATTTAAAAATTAATGATGGTTCAGTCAACGAACGATTAAAAGTAATTAATCAATATTTAAAAATTGCCAAAAAATATATCAATATACAAGTAAATAGAGTGGTTGTCAATAAAAATGCATGTATGAATTGTAAAGCTTCTTTAGATAATGGCAATATATCAATTTATGGTGTATTAAAATGTCCAGAATGTAACAATGAACATCATGATATAATCTCTATTAAACATATGGAACATTTCAAGACTCATAGTAATACTGAAAATGATATGGAAAATTTTGATAAAGCATTAATGCGTTACCAAGGATTGCAAAATAATCCACCTAAAAATTTATACAGTAAATTAGATGTTTATTTTAATCAACGCGGGTTACCTTCTGCAGAATATATTAAATCGTTACCTTATAATGAACGTGGGAAAAAGGGTAATGTCAATAAAGAAATGTTATGCACTGCATTATCAGCGATAGGATATGCAAGTTATTATGAAGATGTTAATTTAATAGGTCATATTTATTGGGATTGGAAATTACCAGACTTAACTTTATTAAAAGAAACCATTATGAGACATTATATTATTACACAGAAAAATTTTTATAAAATACCAATTGACGTACGTGATCGAATAAGTTCCCTAGGGACACAATTTAGATTATTTAAACATTTACAACTCGTTGGACACATTTGTTATGTAGATGATTTTAAAATTGCAGAAAATCAAGATTCTATACAAAATCATAATCGTATATGGAAATTAATGTGTGAACTTTCAGATGATCCTGAAATTTATTACATTGAATAAAAATAATATTTAAATATTTTAATGAATATTATCGTCTAATTAAATTTACATTTTATAATTAAAAAAAATGAATATGAAATATAATTACGTTTTACAAATTAACGGAAATAAAGCTTGGAATTTGTTAAATCAGGCTATTATTAAACATAAGATTGTTGACATTGTTAAATGTAATAATGTACATCCACCAGTTGGACCATTAGTATTTCAATCTGAAGATGTATTTTTCCGATCATGCGACGGGAATCATATCTATTATTGGTTAAACAATGCAAAATTCCCTGATATAAAAAATATTTATCTTGATTGTCATTATGAACCTCAAGTATATATGAGATTTGACCCAAAGGTGAATATATATATCACTGAAAATACAATTAAATGTAATCTTAAAATTGAAAATAATCGAATTAAAGTTGGTAATCGACATATTACTGTAATTACTAAAAATTATTTAAATTATCTACTTAAAATATCAACTGATAGAAATTTGAAACGTGAATAAAAAAAATGATTGTCATAAACTAATCTAAATTATATAAATGAAATCATATAATTTAAAAACAAATACACAACCAACATTTTTGTTAAAAATAAATCCTAACACAACGTATTTAAAATATAAACAGGGTTATTTTAATAGACCCATTAAAACTAAAAAGACAATTGAAATTGTTAAACCAATTGTTAAAACATCTACTTTATATCAAGATGTTTATTTAAATACAAAAGTCATCACAACCGGGGCTAAACATGTAGAATTATTTACTACTAATGGCCACATAATGCCTGTGGGTGGTAGATGTCTTAGTTGTCTAAAAGATTTTAATCAAGAACAAATTGGTTATCCAGTTGCTTATGAATGTAAATATTTAATAGATAATCATGACACCTATAAACCAATTCATGTATTTTGGATTGAGGGATGTTTTCATTCCTATCATTGTTGTTTAAGATATATACGAAAAATAAATCAGGGTATTGTGAAGGATAATTTAATGCTGGATGCTGAAATCATGTTAAAATTAATGTATCATTTAATTTATAATACAAATGAACCGTTATATGAAGAAAATGATCCTTTATTATTAATTGAACATGGTGGTTCGTTGACACAAGAAGAATATGAAGATAAAAATGTATCTTTTGTGCGTACAAACACAGTTATAAAAATCCCTGCACAAGTAGTCTATAATCGATTAACTTAATTACATAAATAATATTATAAATATTATTTATTTTAAAAGATGTTTATAATTATCACTAAACCATGAAGGTACGACGAGATTATACTGTATCTAACATTATCAGCATGATAAAACATCGAAAGACCTTGTTCTAAAAATCTATCAAATTCTCTTTTTGTTAATTTTCCACACATATCATTAATGATTAATTTCTGATCATCGATACTTGATACACTGCTTTCATCATACTCAATAATCTTTAATAAATCTAATTGTCTAATTCGTATTTCTTTTTATAACTATTTATCATTCTGTCATAATTGTCCATTTTAAATTATATTTATAAAATGATAATCGTTTTTTTTTAAGTATAAAATTTAGTATTGGCAATCACTCGATTGCGAATTGCTTCTGGTAAATCTGATCGTGCTAATAAAGATTCACAAGCTGTCGCACCTACAGCCTGTTCATCTGGACCTAAATAATAAGCAACAATAGATATTTCATATTCAAATCCCCATTTATAAGCATTTGGTTCCACAAATAAAGTATCTGTCGTTTCTTGTATTTTTCTACCAATCAGGGCGATATCATAGGCTTTTCGATGTTCACTATGTTCTCGTAATAAACAAACTGCGGCATATAATGATTCAGCACGAGAAGGTCTATACATCCATCCATTATAATACCATTTAATAGTTTCATTAAAATAGTCTTGTTTTTTAATTTCAATTTGTTTTATTGATAATGCATTAACATATTTTTCAATGTATTGAATATCAGCATTTGTTTGTTCTTTTTTATTTAAAATGTGTATACAATGTTTATATATATTAAATAACGCTTGATAATTAAATCCAATCTGATACATTGAAAAATAAACTTCTTCAGGCCATCCACCATAATCAATACGATTTTTATAATGTACAATTGAATTTTCATATTCACCTAAACATTTATATGTTTGGGCTAAATAAAAAGTATATCTAGATTTTAAAAATGGTTCTACATTTGGCTTTTCTAAATCTTCTAATAATAATCTTTTATCTCTTACAAATTTATCACTTTTACATCCACCATCTTCCATATCATTAATTTGGATTCTTGTTAATGAATGCGTTTTAATTTCACCTTTATAACGATTTTCTTTTTTTTCTGACCAATATTCATGGGTTACACCGACACATTCCCAATCTACTTCACTACTTAACATACGTATATTAAAATAGGATAAATTCTGACTATTTTGTCGTACTAAATATTTATGTTCATGTAATAAATTTTTATTAAATTTGCCACCGATATCAATTTCCCATATAAAATCAGCATCCGATAATAAATAATAATTTGTTTGGGGGAATGTTTCTCTTGCTTTAACTATGGAATGAGTACGATTATAACCAAAATTGATAAATTTTTCATGATGTACTTTTCCTGGTATTTT
>Ga0316603_10001891_pt1 | contig 11339 bp, 12 predicted proteins | sample OWC_soil_day10_n_FD_207649 | JGI IMG/M metagenome (GOLD analysis project Ga0316603, IMG submission 207649) | Wetland soil microbial communities from Old Woman Creek delta, Ohio, United States - OWC_soil_day10_noCT | ecosystem: Environmental > Terrestrial > Soil > Wetlands | place: USA: Ohio...
TGTATGTGGTGGTACAGGCTGTGTATCAGGCGAATCTGCAAATATTTATAAAACTTTAAAAGCAGAGCTTAAAAGACATAATCTAGATCAAGAAGTTGAGGTTTTAAAAAGTGGATGCTTAGGACTTTGCGATTTAGGCCCAATGTTAATTGTTTATCCTGAGGGAGTATTTTATACCAAAGTAAAACCTGAGGATATTAAAGAATTAGTTGAATCCCACTTTATAAATAACATACCTTTAGAGCGTCTTAAATACAACTATTCCCCAAACGACGGTAGAATAAGAAATTTAGACCAGCTAAGCTTTTTTAGAAAGCAGATTAGAATTGCCCTTCGAAATTGCGGTATTATTGATCCTGAAAGTATAGATGAATACATAGCTTTTGACGGCTATAAAGCTTTGGGTAATGCTTTAACTACTATGTCTCCTTCCCAAGTGATCGACATTATTAAGCAATCAGGTCTTAGAGGTAGAGGCGGCGGTGGCTTCCCAACGGGTAAGAAATGGGAGTTCGCAGCTAATCAGCAAAATGAGGAAAAATATATAATCTGCAATGCGGACGAAGGCGACCCAGGTGCTTTTATGGATCGTTCAGTTCTTGAAGGAGACCCTCATTCTGTTTTAGAAGCCATGACCATTGGAGGATATGCTATAGGCGCTAATAAGGGGTTTATATATGTTAGAGCTGAATACCCTATAGCAGTACAAAGGTTAAAATTAGCTATTGATCAAGCAAAAAAATATGGCCTTCTTGGCGATGATATTTTTGGAACTGGATTTAAATTTGATATAGAGCTTAGACTAGGTGCAGGCGCCTTTGTATGTGGAGAAGAGACAGCATTAATGCAGTCAATAGAAGGCAAGAGAGGTATGCCAATGCCTAAACCACCATTCCCTGCTGTTAGCGGACTATGGGGAAAGCCTACAGTAATAAACAATGTTGAAACCTATGCAAATATTGTTCCAATCCTTTTAAAAGGTGCCGAATGGTTTAGAAGCATTGGAACAGAAAAAAGTCCTGGTACAAAGGTTTTTGCCTTAGGTGGTAAAATTACTAACACTGGCCTTATTGAGATACCTATGGGAACTACCTTAAAAGAGGCCATTTATGATATAGGAGGAGGAATACCAAATGCAAAAGAATTTAAAGCTGTGCAAACTGGTGGTCCTTCCGGTGGATGTATTCCTGCACAATGCCTTGATACTCCAATTGAATATGATACTTTAACCTTGCTTGGTTCCATGATGGGCTCTGGCGGTATGATTATTATGGACGAAGATAACTGCATGGTAGATGTGGCTAGATTCTATCTAGATTTTACAAAGGATGAGTCTTGTGGAAAATGTACACCTTGCAGGATAGGTACTAAGCGTATTTTAGAAAAACTTGAAAAAATAACCCAAGGTAATGGTACTTTAGAGGATTTAGAAACTTTAGAGGAATTAGCTATTAATATTAAAAAGATTGCATTATGTGGCTTGGGGCAAACAGCTCCTAATCCAGTGCTTTCTACACTTAATTATTTTAAAGATGAATATTTAGCTCATGTCAATGATAAAAAATGTCCTGCTAAGGTATGTAGATCGCTTATTAAATATGTAATTTTAGAAGATAAGTGTAAGGGCTGTGGCCTTTGTACCCGTAACTGTAATATCGGAGCCATAAGTGGAAAGCTTATGGAACCACATACCATTGATGCTGAAAAATGCGCAAAATGTGGTTTATGTATGCACATATGTAAATTTAAGGCTATTATTAAAATTTAGCTGAGAAAGGAGCGATTATTATGGAAATGATTCACTTGACCATAGATGGACATTCTGTGGAAGTTCCAAAAGGAACTACAGTACTTGAAGCTGCTAGATTGGCTGGAATTGATATTCCGACACTATGCTATTTAAAGGAAATTAATGAGGTAGCCAGCTGCAGAGTATGTGTTGTTGAGCTTGGCTCTAGATTAATTGCATCTTGCACATTGGTTGCAGAAAACGGCATGGATGTTAAAACAAATACCCCTGCGGTAAGAGAATCTAGAAAAACAGTAGTAGAGTTATTGTTATCTAATCATAAAAGAGATTGTACAACATGTATAAGAAATGAAAACTGTTCTTTGCAAAAGATATCAAAGGATTTAAACATAAGAGATATTCGATATGAAGGTGAAAAAAACTCCTATCCCATTGATTTCTCCTCTACCTCTATTACACGTGACAATGAAAAATGTATCCTTTGTGGAAGGTGTATAAATACCTGCAGCAAAATACAAAGTGTAAATGCTATAAATTTCTCAAGTAGAGGTTTTTATACAAAGGTTGCTACACAATATGATAGACCACTAGGAGAGAGCAGCTGCGTTAATTGCGGTCAATGTATCATGGCATGTCCTGTAGGTGCCCTACATGAAAAAGAACATATAAAAGAAGTGTGGAAAGCACTTGAAGATAAAGGCAAATATGTTGTTATTCAAACTGCTCCTGCTGTGAGAGTTGCTTTAGGTGAAGAATTTGGCCTTCCAATTGGCACAAGAGTAACTGGCAAAATGGCTGCTGCACTTAAAAAATTGGGCTTTGATAAAGCTTTTGACACAGATTTTGCAGCTGACTTAACAATCATGGAAGAAGGCACAGAATTTATAAAGAGGCTGGAAAGCGGAAAGAATTTACCTATTATGACCTCCTGCTGCCCTGGATGGGTAAAGTTTGTTGAGCATAACTTTCCAAAGCTTTTAAATAACTTATCAACCTGTAAGTCTCCTAGTGAAATGGAAGGAGCTTTAATAAAATCTTACTTTGCTGAAAAGATGGATTTAGATCCTGCTAAAATTGTAGTAGTTTCCGTAATGCCTTGCACTGCTAAAAAGTTTGAAGGAAATCGTGAAGAACTAGGCAGTAATGGCTTAAAAGATATCGATTATGTATTAACTACTAGAGAACTGGCACAGATGATTAAGGAAGCTGGTATTGACTTTATAAATCTTCCTGAGGAAGACTTTGATAATCCTTTTGGAGAATCTACAGGTGCCAGTGTAATTTTTGGTGCAACTGGAGGAGTTACTGAAGCAGCCTTAAGAACTATTTTTGAAGTAATCTCAGGTCAAGATTTAGATATAATTGAATTTTCTGCTGTAAGAGGTACTTTAGCAATTAAAGAAGCCTTAATCGAATTACCTGATGGAAGAACGATAACCGCTGCTGTTGTCCATGGCTTAGGTAATGCAAGGAAATTGCTAGAAATAGTTGAAAGTGGCTCAAAGCATTATGATTTTATTGAGGTAATGGCTTGCCCTGGAGGATGTGTAACTGGTGGTGGCCAACCAATAGTAAATTCCAAGCTTCAAGAAAAGGTAGATGTTAAGCTATTAAGAGCAAAGGCAATTTATGATGAAGATGAAAGTATGACTATTAGAAAATCTCATAAGAATCCTTATATTAAAAAAATATACAAGGAATTCTTAAAGGAACCAAATGGTCATTTGAGCCATAAGCTCCTTCATACCAACTATGCTAAAAGGGATAAATATTAAAAGTTAAAATACCATAAAATAGGGAGTATAAAGAAGGCAATTAATACATGCTTTCATTATACTCCCTGTTTAATATGTGTTTAATCTAAATTTATTTATGTAAATAGTATGCTCATTAAACTATTTCTTATTTTTTACTCTATTTGGTTTTGCCTTTGGCTTCATAATTACAGCATTCTTCTTAGCAAATTTCTTTTCCATCCTTTTTTCCATCCTATTACGAGCACCCCAGCCTTGCAGGTCGAAAAACCATAATAGTAAAATTACGAATACACCCGATGGTAATAAATTCCATATTGCTGGCAATGGATAAAGGCTGCCCAATATAAACACTAAAATAGCCACTGTTAAAAGAATCCACTTATTAATTTTAACCTTTGGTAAAACGTATTTGCTGGCTAAATTATAAATTATTATGACAACTATTGCAAATCCCATTAATTCTAAAAAGCTTTTCATAGAAAATTCCCCCTTACCTTTCATAAGTTCAATATTTATTATCTTACATTTTTTATAATATATCAACATAATTTATTATATCTATTATTTAAAAACTGTATACTTTAATTATATATTCAATATATTACCAAATCATCTTATTTTTGTTATAATGTAGATAATATAACTTAGAATAGGAGTTGTTACTTTGAATACAATTACTAATATGCAAATAGACGATTTAGATATTGCTATATTAAACATTCTAATTAATGATCCTCGTATCTCTTATTTAGAAATAGCTAGACTTTGTAATGTAAGTGGCTCAACTATTCATGTTAGGATGAAAAAGATTGAGGATATGGGAATAATAAAAGGAAGCAAATTAGTTCTAGATACTAGTAAATTGGGCTATGATATATGCGGTTTTATTGGAATCTCTTTAAATAGCTCCTATTACATAAATTCAGTATCAAATGAATTGAGACAGTTTAAAGAGATTACTGAGCTTCATTGTACAACAGGGCCATACCCAATATTGGCAAAGGTGTTATGCAAAAACATTCAGCATTTTCAAGATTTAATAATGAATAACATTCAAATAATTAGCGGAATACAAAAAACAGAGATTTTTATTTCCTTATCAAAAATAATCGATAGAGAAATCCAACTATAAAGAAGCAATCAATAAATGATTGCTTCTTTAATCTATTAATTTACCTGCTTTACTGAGATCTTTAAATTCTTCTCCTGCTGTATTCTTAACTACAATAGGGCCCACTACACCCTTCGTTTTAATCACTGTATATGGATAGGTAAGAGCCTGTGTCACAATAGTTGATGGTTTAGGACTTGTTTCCTCAACTACTATGCCTGTCTGTCCTTCTATATCTTCAACATGCAGCACTTTTATACCATATCCACCAGTTTTCTTTTTTCCGGAGAAAATACCAATATACCAATAATCATCTTTATCTTTATAGCTCACAAATCCTTTGTACGCTTTTTTAGAATCATAAAAGCTTTTAAGTTCAGGCTTCAAATCTTGTATTTTTACCTCTTCATATTTTATCTTATTTACAGTAATACCCTTTATAGGATTTGAACCTGCATTAGAATTATTTTCAGGAGTACTTCTACCAGATGACTTACCCTCTGATGGTGCCATAACCTTTGAACTACTGCTGCAGGCTGTAATTAAAGTAAATGATACAAGAAGCAAAAGAAGCTTGCTAATATTTTTCACGAAACGTCCCTCCCTTTATATATTATATTGTAATTATATTGAAGTATCTCCTATATTAACAATTAACATTCTTTTAATTGTAATTTTCTCTTGTATATGCTATTATGATTTCGGGTAGTATCCTCTAGGAACTGCACCGAATTGTTGTTTTAAAATATAATCTGCTCATATCCTTTGAATGAGACAGCTATAATGGGAGTAATAATAACCTCAGCATAGCCTGAGGTTTTTTTATTTGTTAATAAATGGTGGTGATATTATGAATATAGGTTTTATAGGTGCTGGTAAAGTAGGCGTATCACTGGGAAAATACTTTAAGACTAACGGCTTAGAGCTTTCAGGCTATTACAGCAGAAGCCTAAGTTCCACTAAAGAAGCCTGTGAATTTACAGCTTCAAAGCCTTATGATAACTTACTATCTTTAATTAAAGATAGTAAAATAATCTTTATTACTACTCCCGACGATTCTCTTGTTAGCTTATGGAGCATAATAAAAAAGTATGATATAAAAAATAAAATTTTCTGTCATACCAGCGGTTCTTTAAGCTCAAAAATCTTTTCTGATATTAACAATTCTGGTGCCTTCGGATACTCTATTCATCCAATTTTCGCTTTTTCAGATAAATATACTTGTTACAAAAATTTAAAAACCGCTTATTTTTCTATTGAAGGGGACAAAGAATATCTATATGACCTTAAAAATATTTTTGATTCTTTAGGTAATAAAATTTTTATTATAGATAGTGATAAAAAACCTCTTTATCATTTGGCTAGTGTATGTGCTTCTAATTTAGTATTATCTCTTATCAATATAGGGTGTAATAACTTAATAGAGTGCGGCATAGATGAAAAAAATGCCTTAAAGGCATTAATGCCTTTAATAGAAAATAATATTATGAACCTAAAAACTAAAGGCTTTCATTCTGCTTTAACTGGCCCTATTGAACGAGGTGATTTAGGCACAGTTAAATCTCATATTGATGTTATGCCTCTAGAACAAATTGAGCTTTATAAAGCTTTATCCTTAAATTTGATAAAGTTATCTTTGGAAAAGCATGAAAATCGTGATTATAGTATATTAGAGCAATATTTAGGAGGCGTGTAATATGAAAAATACTATTGTTACTTTTAAAGAAGCTAAAAAAAATGGTGATAAATTAGCTATGCTTACTGCATACGATTATTCTATGGCAAAACTTATCGATAACTCTGGGGTCAATGGTATATTAGTTGGAGATTCTCTAGGAATGGTTTGTTTAGGCTATAAGGATACCTTAAGTGTAACTATGGAAGATATGCTTCACCATACTAAAGCTGTTACTAGAGGCACTGAAAATGCGCTAGTTGTTGCAGATATGCCTTTCATGTCCTATCAAGCATCTGTATATGACGCTGTTAAGAATGCAGGCAGATTCATTCAGGAAGCTCAGGCTCAAGCTGTAAAGCTAGAAGGTGGAGCAATTGTACTTGAGCAAATAAGTGCTATTGTAAAGGCTCAGATACCTGTTATGGGGCATTTAGGATTAACACCTCAATCTGTTAATATGTTTGGCGGCTTCAAGGTTCAAGGAAAAGATACGGAAATAGCAAAGCAAATGATTGAGGATGCTAAACGTCTTGAGGCAGCTGGAGTTTTTGCAATTGTCCTTGAATGCATACCTTCAAAGCTTGCTGAAATAATAACTAAATCAATTTCTGTACCAACTATAGGTATTGGTGCTGGAAAAGGTTGTGATGGTCAGATATTAGTATATCAGGATATGTTAAATATGTTTTCTGGCCTTAAACCTAAGTTTGTAAAAACCTTTGCAAATGTAGGTGAAATGATGACAGAAGGCTTTAAAGAATATATAAAAGAAGTGCAAGAGGGAGTTTTCCCTAGTGCAGAAAATAGCTTCGCTATTGCAGAGGCTGCTCTCGATAAACTTTATTAGTAGGACGCAATGAAATTTTTTAACATGGAATTTATTAAAAACACTGAAGACACAGAATGGGTTAAATCTCTTTGTGCGTTTTTGTTTATACCTTTGAAATGAAAGGAAGTATGACAAATGAAAACTGTTAATACTATAGCGGAAGTAAAACAATTAATAAAAGAATGGAAAAAAAGTGGACTTTCTATAGGCTTTGTTCCAACTATGGGTTACTTGCATGAAGGCCATAAGAGTTTAGTAGAACAAGCAAGAAAAGAAAATGATAAGGTTGTAGTAAGCATTTTTGTAAATCCTACTCAATTTGGCCCAAATGAAGATTTTGAAAAATATCCAAGAAATCTAGAAAAGGATGAAGCACTATGCTGCTCTGCTGGAGCGGACTTAATATTTGCCCCAGAGGTTGTAGAAATGTATCCTATGGGCCCTAGCGCCTTTGTAGATGTAGAAGGTGTTACAGAAGGACTATGCGGTGAAAAACGTCCTGGTCATTTTAGAGGAGTATGTATTGTTGTTTCAAAGCTCTTTAATATAGTGACACCAGACAGAGCCTATTTTGGACAAAAGGATGCTCAACAATTAGCTGTTATTAAGACAATGGTAAGAGACCTTAATTTTGATATAGAAATTATAGGCTGCCCTATAATTAGGGAAGAGGATGGTCTTGCAAAAAGCTCTAGAAATACTTATCTTTCACAAGAGGAGAGAATTGCTGCTAGAGTACTAAATAGAAGCTTAATCAAAGGAAAAGAAGCTTTAGTTAAAGGTGAAAAGGATAGCAAAATAATTAAGGATATTATAGTTAAAGAACTTAACTCTGAGTCTTTAGCAAAAATTGATTATGTTGAGATTGTTGATAGTATAACATTAAAGCCAATAAACATTATTGAAAAACCACTTTTAACTGCAATAGCAGTTTTTGTAGGTAAAACTAGACTTATAGACAACTTTACTTTTGAACCTTAAGATAAAACTTATTAGTGGAGGGAAATGCTATGGAAATAACAATGCTTAAATCAAAAATACACAGAGCTGTAGTCACAGAGGCTAAGCTTAACTACGTAGGAAGTATAACTATAGATAGTGAACTTATGGAGAAGGCTGGAATAATTGAATATGAAAAAGTCCAAGTAGTTGATATTGATAATGGAAATAGATTAGAGACTTACGTTATTTCAGGTAAAAGAAATAGCGGTGTTTTATGTTTAAATGGAGCTGCTGCAAGATATGTTCAACCTGGTGATAAGGTTATAATAATGACCTACTGCCAAATGACAGAAGCTGAAGCCAAAGACTACAGACCTACAGTAATATTCGTAAATGAAGACAACTCTATAAATGAGATTACTCATTATGAGAGACATGGTGAAATAAAATAATATTAATAATTTTAATAAAACTGAGAATAATATGTTTGTAAAAATAATTTCAAAGGAGATGTTCTCAGTGAAAGGATTAGACATTACTGCCCTAGTATTAGTTATTATTGGTGCTATTAATTGGGGCCTGATTGGATTCTTCCAATTTGATTTAGTTGCTGCTATATTTGGCGGAACTGCTGCAATTATAAGCAGAATAATTTATGCTTTAGTTGGTATAGCTGGTCTTTATGCTATCTCCTTCTTAGGAAGAGACAGAGAAAGATATGTTGACAGATAATGAAATTTACAAAACTAGCAAACCCTCAAGTTAAACACTTGGGGGTTTGTTAGTTTTATACTTAATATAGACTTAAATTTTTCTCTTTCAAGTAAGTAGTAATTTCAAAATACTATCCTGCCTTCTCCCTGGAAAACCACTAATGGATACCACCATTGACCATCCCCCTGGACTTTAAATCAATTTACTCTGAAAAGAATTTTAATATGCTTACTGTCAACACGTATACTCACTAAACTATATCTTCCTTCCTCCCTAATAATCTCCTGTAAAATACTTGTTGTATCCTTATCTAACTCCTTTAATTTTTCCCCTCTTTTAGAATAAATGATGAAAAAGTCCCCTTCTATGCTTAGGCTTAAATTATCCCATTCCTTAACATAAAAATTGTCATTAATAATATCTATTATTAATCCCCTTTCTTTTATTACTCTTTTTAAACTATTATACCTATCTTTCAGCATCATATTTTCATACTGAAGCTTTTCAAGTATCTCTCCATTCCTTGTGAGCTCCTTCTGCTTACTTTCAGCCTCTCTTTCGTATTCCTCTTTCCTATGCTCTAACAATTCTAATTCCTTTTCCTTTTTTTTAACCAGATGATCATTTATATATTTAAAATCATTTTCATTCATAATTTTTACTCACCGACCTTCAATAATTTTATAAATATTACGAATATATAAGTAAGAGGTGATTTTAATGGACGAATTATATATTTTAATAAAAAAACCACTTATGTCTATATTAGCACTATTTACTAAATTCTATTACAGAATCAACTTATTTTTCAATAAATATAAGATAATTAATGGTCTATATGAACCTAGAATCAAAGAAAAAATAAAGATAAATAATCAACTTTATCTCAAGTTAACTAATATAAAAAGTTCTAATCTAAAAGCTCTAAAGCAAATAAAGAAAATAGATAAAGAAAATGCCGATTTGCAGAAAAAAATTAATCTTATGGAAGAACTTATTTTAAGAAAATAATTAGCTAAAACAATCTTGTAATATTAAACTTCTTTTTAGGAAATAATACTCTCGTAAAAGAGAGGTGTTAAAAATTGTTTGAGAATATATCTAATAATAAAATATATAGAAATTTGTTTGATGGAGATTGGAAGGAATGTTGCGGCGGTAAGACTATTAAAATCTTCTCCCCTTCTACAGAAGAATTAATAGGTGAAGTTCAGAGCTGTACCAAGGAAGATGTAAACACAATAATTGAAAATTCTAAGGCGAATCAAAAAGATTGGGGCGACATGCCTATAAATCATAGGGCTTCCATACTTCATAAAGCAGCATCCATATTAGATGAAAATGTAGATTATTTAGCTAAGCTCCTTCAATTAGAAATAGCTAAGGATAAGGATTCTGCAATCTCAGAGGTTAAGAGAACCGCTGATTTTATTAGATTTACTGCAGATGAAGGAAAGCACATTGGAGGAGAAGCGATTAATGCCGATAGTTTCCCTGGCTTTGATAAAAACAAATTTTCCTTAGTCACTCGTGTACCACTGGGAATTGTTTTAGCTATATCACCTTTTAATTATCCAATAAACCTTTCAGCTTCTAAAATTGCACCTGCACTAATGGCTGGAAATAGTGTTATATTAAAGCCCCCAACTCAAGGCTCTATCAGTGCACTGCACTTAGCTGAAATATTTAATTTAGCGGGGCTTCCAAAGGGAGTACTTAATACAGTAACTGGCAGCGGATCAGAAATTGGAGACTACATTGTAACTCATGAGAGTATTAACTTTATTAATTTCACTGGCAGTACAGAGGTAGGAAAGCATATAGCAAAAATTGCTGGCATGGTACCTATGCTTCTAGAGCTCGGTGGTAAGGACGCAGCAATTGTATTAGGTGATGCAGATATTGAAGACGCTGCAAATGATATCGTTATTGGCGCCTACAGCTATTCAGGGCAAAGATGTACTGCTGTTAAAAGAGTAATTGTATTAAATTCAGTAGCAGATGAGCTAGTTAATTTGATAAAGAAAAACATTGAAAAGTTAAAGGTTGGCTCACCTGAAAGTGACGCTTCTATTATTCCACTAATCGATAAGAAAAGTGCAGACTATGTTCAAGAATTAATAGACGATGCTATAGAGAAGGGTGCTAAACTAATTATCGGCAATAAAAGAGATAGGAATTTAATATATCCTACATTATTTGATTTTGTAACTCCAGATATGCGTGTAGCTTGGGAAGAACCTTTCGGACCTGTACTTCCTGTAATAAGAGTTAATAATCTAGATGAAGCAATAAGTCTAGCTAATAAATCTCAATATGGTCTCCAATCCTCCGTATTCACGAAAAACATCGATGATGCTTTCTATGTAGCAAGACGGCTAGAGGTTGGTACAGTACAAATTAATAATAAAACTGAAAGAGGTCCCGATCATTTTCCATTCCTAGGTGTTAAAGCTTCTGGAATGGGAACTCAAGGTATCAGATATAGTATTGAAGCTATGAGCAGGCCAAAAGCAATTGTACTAAATATAGATTAAAGAAATGACCTAGGGATTTCA
>Ga0316603_10001893_pt1 | contig 11336 bp, 8 predicted proteins | sample OWC_soil_day10_n_FD_207649 | JGI IMG/M metagenome (GOLD analysis project Ga0316603, IMG submission 207649) | Wetland soil microbial communities from Old Woman Creek delta, Ohio, United States - OWC_soil_day10_noCT | ecosystem: Environmental > Terrestrial > Soil > Wetlands | place: USA: Ohio...
TTTGGAATTATGAAACAAGAGATGTATTATGGGGTGGTTTATTATAGTTACGAGCAACTGAAAGAGACAATAGACAATAGACAAATACATAAGGTATTACAATGAGAAACGAATTAAAGAGAAACTAGGATGGATGAGCCCTGTAGAATATAGGCTCAGCCTCTTGGCTGCATAAAATAATTGCGTAGCAGTTAAAACTACTACGCAATAAAGTCTAACTTATTGGGGTCACATCATACTTATAAATATCAATGCTGTTTTTACTTTATTTTTCTAAATTATTATTTTATTTCTGACTTTATTGAATCAACAAATTCCTTCATATTAACAACTCTTTTTTCTACCCTAGCTTTTTCTGCTGCAAAAGCAATTAAATGACTTTGAACAGAGGTAAGAGCTGAGGTACGCCCTTGTTTCTTTCCATCATGCTGAACTAATTTAATAAAATCTTCCATGATGCCATAATCTCCACCGCCATGGCCACTGCTTGCATTGCTTAAATGGATTACATTTTTATTTCCTGTGATAAAATCAATTATCTCAATTTCATTTTTCTCCATAGTTGCTCTAATTTCACCCTTTGTACCCATAAACTTCATGGTTCTACTTTGTTTTTGCGTAAATGCACACATTGTAAAGGCAACGGTAACCTCATTTTCAAATTCCATATTCACAACCTGATGATCTACCACATTATTATCACAGTGATATACACATCTTCCATAAGGACCTTCCTTTAGTGCCTTAGTTCTAGCTTCTATACTTGTATCTGTGCTTATTACAGAAGTAGGCCATCCTACATTTTCTGTAAGATATGTTTTAGGTGCATAATATGGACAGTCTTTAGCTACTGGGCATCCATCTAAGCATCTCATTGGCGCTCCTTCTGGTGCATTTTCATCTTTAAAGTATGTTAGTGAACCAAAGGATGAAACATTTACGCACTCTGCTCCTATGAGCCATCTTAGTATATCCATATCGTGGCAGCATTTTTGTAATATCATAGGGCTGGATTCCTCTGAGTTTCTCCAGTTTCCCCTTACAAAGCTGTGAGCTTGATGCCAGTGAGCCACATTCTCATTATGCTGAACTGACACTAATCTTCCAATAGTACTTTCTTCTAATAGCTTCTTCAATGTATAGAAGAAATTCGTATATCTAAGTACATGGCATATAGAAAACACTCTTTCATGCTCCTTAGCATATTCACCCATCTTAATGCACTCGCTTGGTTCCATGGACATTGGTTTTTCAAGAAGGACATGATATCCAAGCTCTAAAGCCTTCATTGTTGGTTCAAAGTGCATTTGATCTTGTGTACAAATAAGTACTGCATCTGCCATTCTAGGCTGCTCTAATAATTCTTTCCAACCTACAAAGCAATTTTCTTCCTTTATACCATGCTCCTCTTTAAACTTATTTCTTCTTCCATCAATTGGTTCTGCTACAGCTACAAACTCAATTTCATTTGCATTTGCATTGTCTATAGCATATTTTCCGTAACCTGTCCCCCTATTTCCTGCTCCTATAAGAGCTGCTGTTATCTTTTTCATAAGTGCTCATCTCCTATCCATAATTATTATAATTTGAAGAATCTCTTAGCTCTTGCTGCCTGACATTGCAATTCCTTCAACGAAGGATTTTTGGAATATTATAAATAACAAAATCATTGGCCATATAGCTAGCAGTGACCCTGCCATAAGCACTGGGTAATTTGTTAAGTGCTGTCCCTGCATGGATGCAAGCCCAGCAGAAAGTGTCATCTTTTCTGGTGAAGTATTAACAATTAAAGGCCACATCAGGTCATTCCAGCTCCATAAGGCAGTAAATATAGCTAAAGCTGTAAGACCCGGCTTAGCAAGGGGCATCATTATATTCCAATATATTCTAAAGTGATTGCAGCCATCTAATATTGCTGCTTCTTCTAATTCCTTTGGCAGAGTCATAAAAAATTGACGTAAAAGAAAGGTTCCAAAGGCACTAAATAATCCTGGTAGAATTAAAGCCCTAATGGTGTTTAATAATCCAAGCTTTTGAATTATCATGTACTGGGGCAGTAAGAATATTTGACCGGGTACCATTAAAACAGATAAAACTATAATAAAAATAATATTTCTCCCTGGAAACTCTATTCTTGCAAAAGCATATGCTGCCATGGAACAGAGTACAACTTGTCCTACAGTCTTTGCAACTGTTGATATAATTGTATTTATATAGAATTTTATAAAAGGAAGAGTGGCAACTGCCTCTTTATAATTTTGCCAATTCAGCTTTTTTGGAAAAATTATAGGTGGAATTTGTGTTGATTCACCTAAGGTCTTCATGGAAGTCAATATCATCCATAAAAAAGGAGTAATAGTTAGAATTACTCCAAAAATAAGTAAACAGTGAATAAAAGCTTTTTTGGATTTTGCCTTGCTCATTCTTTTCCCTCCTTGCTTTCCTATTAATAATTAACCCATCTCTTTTGTAATTTTATTTGAATTACTGTAATAATCATAATTACAGCAAATAAAACCATTGCTATTGCTGATGCGTAGCCTTTTTCTTGAAGCATAAAGGCATTTTTATAGAATAAATAAACTACTGATTGAGTGCTTTCAAGTGCAACGCTATTTGTAGAAATCATCATGAAAATATAATCGAACACTTGGAAGGAACCAATTAAGGACATAACAGAAACAAAGAAAATTGTTGGAGTTAAAAGAGGTATTGTAATCTTAAAAAATTGAGCTATTGGACCTGCTCCATCAATTTCTGCTGCCTCATAATAATTTTTAGATATCCCTTGTATGCCCGCTAGGAAAATTACCATATTATAGCCTACAGTCATCCATATAGAAACTACAATTATTGAGTAAAGAGCTATCTTAGGATCTGACAACCAAGCAGGGCCCTTAATAGAAAACTTAGATAATATATAGTTTATAAGACCATAATCTGAGTTATATAACCATTTCCAAACCATTGCTACCGCTGCAGGCATTGTAACAGCAGGTAAAAAAAATAAAGTTCTATATACAGTTAACCCTTTAATTTTCGCATTTAAAAGTGCAGCTACAGTAATAGATAAAAAAATACTAATTGGCACAGAAATTATTGTGTACAATAATGTATTTCTCAGAGCCAGCCATAGGTTTGTATCAGTTAGAAGACTTTTATAGTTTTGAATTCCTGTCCAAGCATACTCACCAAAGGCTCCCATGTTAGTAAAACTATAAAAAAAGGTTTTAAAAAAAGGATATATATAAAATATTAAAAGTCCAGCCACTGTAGGAAAAATCATTAAATATCCCCAAAATGAGTCATTAAACTTTTTCGTGGAACTAGCTTTATGTTTAGGAAGACTATTAATTTTTCTATTTGCTTTCGAAATATTATTTTCTGTATTCATCATTATCCCCCTATATCTTTAATTATAGGAACCATGATTAAAATCTAAGAAGATATACAACCATAGTCCCCTAAATTATTGATTATTTATTTTCTGCAGCAAGTATTTTGTTCATATCCTCTGCAATCTTCTTGCAGGCTGCTTCTGCTGTAGTTTGTCCAGCCCAGACCTTCTTAAAGTTATCTCCTTCTACAGCATTCCATTTTCCAGTATCCTTTGAACATGGGTACATGAATGAATACTCTAGCTCATCTGCATAAGCCTTTGCGTTGAATTGTTTAGTTGAATCAAAGAAAATATTTAATGCTGGTTTGTATGCTGGAATTGCTGCACCAGCTTTTGCTTGTATTTCATTTGCTTCCTTTCCACCTAAAAACTTTACAAATTCCCAAGCTGCCTCTGGATTCTTTGTTTTTGAATAAATAACATTTCCTAAACCGTGAATTACTGCTGCTCTAGTCTTCATTTTTGGCATTACTACCACGTCAACCTTATCCTTTGTATACTCGTTCTTTGCAAATTCTGATAGCATCCAGGAACCTTGATATACCATAGCAAGCTTTCCTGACTCAAATAAGTTGGATGGTTGTGTAGCCTCCATCTGCTGAGCAGTTGGTGAAGATCCGTCCTTTATTAAATCTAACCAGCATTGAATTCCTTCAATAGCTTCTGTCTTATCATATCCGGAAACTTTTTTATCATCTGAAATAACGAAGCCACCACATTGTAATATAGTATTGTAATATCCTTGCTGATCTTCTTGTGGAGCAGCTATACCATATATTCCCTTGGATTTATCTGTAAGCTTTTTAGCAACCTCTCTAAGCTTGTTCCAATCCCATGTATCATCTGGATATGGAACCTTAGCATCATCAAATATCTTCTTGTTATACCATAATGCTGTTGTATCCCAGTCCTTTGGCATACCATACTTTTCATCTTTTATTGTATATAGTTTAATTAAGGATTCAGGGAAAACTGAGGTATCAAAATTATCCTTTTTCAATTTATCTGTAATAGGCATTAGCATTTTTCCTGATGCATACTGAGCGATATGTGGACCATTCATCCAGAATACATCTGGCAAGTTACCACCAGTAGCTTCTGTTTCTAATTTAGTCCAATACTGCTTATAAGGAGTTAATTCAACCTTCACCTTAATATTAGTATGAGTTTTTTCAAAAGCAGCTACAATTTCCTTCATAGCTGGCTCCTGGTTTTTATCCCATATTCCATAGGTAAGAGTTACTTGCTTGTCCTTTGAATTGCTGCTTGTTGATTCACTGCATCCTGTAAATATTGAAGCTATTAAAGATGCTCCAAGCAAAATTGACAATAATTTTTTGTTTTTCATTTTTTCTTTCCCCCTTATTTTTTAATTCACAAGCTGAGTATATTATGAGGGAAATAAAAATGTTAGCCATATATTTTTATATTAGTCATACAATTTATAATATTTGTAATTTTCACTTTAATTTTTACCATACAATTTTTAATTAGTCATACATTTTTTAATAAAACCTTGAAATTTCGTTACTTTTACACATATTATTTATGATTTATGTATCTTTCATATTGTTTTTGTTTGATCGATACAAGCTCCTCTAGTCCCATACTTTTTAGGGTATTTACGTATTTATCAAAATTCTCAACAGGTTCTTCTCCTGTTATAATCTTCACCATCATCTCTTCCCTATAGGAAGTAATATTAGTCTCAAGCATTATTAATCTATCCTGTTCCTCCTTATTAGCTAAAAGCATTGGAAAAGGTTCCTTAAGAACAGGCTTAATCATTTCCGGAAAATTTTTAAAGTTCTCATCTAAGGATAGGATTTGGAGATACTGCTCTCTCTGCTGTACCCAAGGAACTGTCGGCCATGCCCCGACCTTTCTTAATACATCTGACATGCCTAAGCCCTCCTTGTTATTAGTTACGTATTCTGTTAACTTGGGTTTTCCATCCTCTAAGACATATGTTTTTCCCTCTATGCCCCAAGCCATATACCTTATCCCCTCTTCACTCCATAAATAATCCAATAGCTTTATTGCTATCACTGGATCTTTACAATCTTTACTTATGCTGCTAAACCTTTTATCAATAATCCCTGGAGAATCAAGACTTCTTTCTCCTCCTTCTCCCTGTGGAGGAAGAATAGGCATGTATAAAGCATTCTTTTTGCCTTTTGCATACAATAGCTTCTGCCAGGAACTTATCCAATCAGGATAATTTACATAAGCTCCAATCCTATCATTTATTACTTTAAATTCAGTAGTTTCACAGGTATCCACTCCAAAATCATTATCCAATAAACCTTCTTCATAAAGCTTTCTAGCGAATCTCAAAAAACTTATCATCCTTTGGTCAGTCCATTGATAAATTACCCTGTTATTTTCAACTATATAATCACTGCCTGACATAAGCTGCAAACCAAAAGCTTCTGATAAATAGTATGGACTGCTGCCAAAAGGTATCTCATCTTTTTTACCATTACCATTTGGATCCTTTTCTTGAAAAGCCTTTAATACCTGATACCATTCCTCAACAGTATTTGGTTCCCTCATTCCAAGCTTTTTCAGCCAGTCCTTTCTGATGGTGAAGGTGAGTGGTAAAGTATCAGCACTGCCCTTTATTATGGGAGCTAATCCATAAATGTGACCATCTGCGCTGGTCATTAACTCTTTCACCTCTGGATATTCATTAAATATTTTTCTAATATTAGGTGCATGTTTTTCAATTAACTCTTCTAGTGGAATAAAAAGACCACTTTGTCCATATTGGGTAGGATCAAAATTCGGAACAACTAGAATATCTGGCAAGTTGCCACCACTTGATATCTTAACCTGCATTTCCGCATCATAACGACTTCGGTTAATTGGTTCCCATTTAATTTTCACATTAGTCCTTTTCTCAATTTCCTTCCATACCTCAAGGTCGTTATTTAAGCTTGCAGGAGAGTAATAGCTATCATTTGATGCCCAGGTTAATGTAACAAGCTTATTAGAAAGCAGAGCTTTAGTTGAAGCTTCTCTATTTTTCACAGCTGCAGCATTATTTGTTATGTCTGCAGCTTTAGGCATGTCCTTTTTATCGCATCCACAAAAAGCTATTATGGTTAATGCAGTTAAAGAGACTAAAAAAGTAATTTTTGCTTTAATCATAAAACACATTCTCCTTTATAAATCTACTAACCTCAAAATTTCATTAGCTATACAGCATTCTTTCCAACTATATATTCGCTAGGAGTTATTCCCTCATATTTTTTAAATACTCTTCTAAAAGCTACATCACTATTGTAACCAACTAATAAAGCAATCTGTGCGATAGTCATTTGGCCATTAAGTAATTCCTTTGCCTTTCCTATACGCTTTCTATTTAAATAGTCAAGAAAATAGCACCCTATTTGTTCCTTAAAAAATTTGCTTACATAAGGTATAGATTTATTTACTGATTCAGCAACTAAATCTAAGGATAAATTAGCATTATTAATATTCTCATCTATATAATTCAAAATATTAATCTTTAGAATATCATTATGGCTGGTCTTATTCTCCTCCAGCACATCACAAATTTTCCTGCATAAGCATTTTAAGTAATCCTGCAGCTCTGCTAAGGTTTGTATTTTTACAATATTATTTTTATCAAGTGTCACCAAATCATTTATTTTCAAGTCATTAATTGCCTTTAGGGCAGTACCAATTAAATCATAGAGGAGGCACTGGCCATTCTCTAAATACATGTTATCTGCTTCAACATTCATAGCTATAATTTCTTCTATTACCTTGAGAGTTTCATGATATTTTCCTCTTCTTAAACCATTTAGTATTTCAACCTCTTTATCAAAAGGATAGTAGTATGTATTATTAACCTTGCTTATCTCCTCATAAAATATAATTTCGCTGTTATCGTTTATTAATCTATAATCTACTGCATTGCAAGCTTCCTCATAAGAAGTTCTTATATCTGCCAGCGTATTATAAGCCTTTCCTACTCCAATGCTGCATTTTACTGAAAGCTCCTGCTCTAGTAATTCTCTAAGCATAACAGCTATATCTTTTACAGAATTTAAGTCATTTGTATTTAATATTGCTGCTTTTTTTGTCCCATTTATTTCTACTAAGTAGTCTTGCCCATTAAATGCTTGGATTTTGTCATATATTTTTGTGCTTAAAGCATTAGTTATACCTTTAATACTATCTAAAACAAAAAATAGAACTACATAATTTTCATATTTGAACCTTATATCTAAGGAACTTAATTGCTCTTCAAGAAGCACCCCTTCATTACAGCCACTATTTAAAAATTGTAAAAAAGCTGCGTTGATTATGAGCGGCTTCTGCTTTTGCGCTTGTTTTCTAAGGAAGTCTTCTTCACTGAGTAATAAAAAAATTGATTTTTTTAAGAAATCATATTCATTTACCTCTACTGTTTCCTTATAGGAAAATCTATTTTTCATTATATTTACCAGGTTTCTTAAAGGCTCATAGTTCCGAGTAGTAAATAAGTAAGATAAATATAGGCCTAGTAGAGATAATAGCATGGCCACAATCATCGTAACGATTTTCATATTATTTATATTAGTCATAACTATGTTGTAAGGAATAACTGTAACATACCTCCATTGGTTTACATCAGAGATCTTGTAAAAAACAAAATATTTTTTTCCATTGATTTTTATTAGATTATTCACCCTATTTCCGTCTTTTGAAAACTTAATACCTTTTATATCTGAAAGCAGCTCTTTCTCTTTGCTCAGTGAGGTAATTAAGTTGTTATTTTTATCTAACACATATATTGAAGAATCATTAGAAATTTGAAAACCTCTTAATTTTGCATTCAATTCTTTTTCCTTTATGAAGGTAAGAAAAAAGCCATGAGGTTTTTGGTCAATAGCTGGAAGTGACTGAATGTAGGTTAGAACCTCTTCATCATTTCCATTATAGGATAGAATATTAGGCCTCAAAATTTCTTTATTCCCATAAACACTTAATAACTCCTGCCATCTTCCGTATTCATAATCCTTTAAGTGATATATATCATTAAAAAATGTCTCTGAATCCTCCGTTCCTGATGAGGATATAATAAACTGCTGCCTAGGAAATACCAGGGCTGCGGTATCAATAAAATCATTTGTTATATCATAACCTTTTAGTTCCATAATGTGATTGTTTAACTCTATTTTATTCATACTACTATAATTAAAGCTTGTACCTTCTGTGTACATAATCTTTTTCACCCATGGAGTGTGGGATAATTGAATGGATAAACTATTTATTTGCTTTAACTGCTGATCAACAGAGTTACTTAATTCCTTTGTCATTGCAACATAGGACTGCTCAGTCTGCCTGGTTAAAATTGTACCTGCCCACCAAAAGCTTAATGTTCCCAGGCTAATAATTGGTATTAATAAAATAAATAAGTAGGATAGAAAAAATTTATTAAATAAGTTTTTCATTAGCTTATCTCCCCCTAACCACCATTTACATCTATTACCATGTATATTTATAATTATAATAATCCACCTTTATCATATAGCCATTATCCAAATACATCTTTGCATTTCTGGTCACTTTTTTTGTACATTTGGTCAGTGATAGATTCCAGCCACCTCACATGCAAAAATTAAGCCCTAGATTGTAGGCACCTGAAAGATACAAATTCAAAGGTATAGATATCTATATTTTTGTGGTATAATTTATGTAATAAATAAAACAGAAATTATTCCGGAGGTAAAAGTTCTAAATGGACTCTTACGGGTAACTTGTGAGGTTAAAGCCCTAAATGGGCTTTAACGGGTGATCTTGCGAGTGGGAACGAGCAGTCATAGAGCACCCAGTGCCCAAAGGGAAGTGTTCAATCTTAAGTTACCCCGTGATTCTACTGAAAGGAGAACTGAAATTGAGTATTGATAAAAAAAGTCCAATTCCTGCTTATTATCAATTAATGAGCGAAATTAAAAATAAAATCTCTTCAGGAATTTGGCCTGTTGGACATTGTATTGACAGTGAAAGAACCTTAGCTGAAGATAACAATGTAAGCAGGATGACTGTGCGACAAGCCATCGGTGAATTAGTACAAGAGGGCTTATTAACCCGTGAAAAAGGAAAAGGAACCTTCGTTTGCGAGCCTAAGCTTAAACAGAAAAACATTATGAGCTTTTCTGAGATTATGAAAAATTCTGATGCGGATTTTAAAACTAAGGTAACAGTATTTGAAAAGATAGCTATTGAAGAAGAGTTTTCTATAGATTTTGAATCTAAAGAGCTATATAAAATTGAAAGACTTAGAATAGTAAATAATATTATCGTTGCCATTGAAAGGATATACATACCCTGCGATTTTGTACCAACTGCTAATAAGGAAAACCTGGAAGCTTCCTTTTACGAACTACTGAAAGAGAGCCATTTGTCCGTTGAAAATTCAGAGGCCTCAGTTGTAGCAGTTTTATCTGACCACAGCTACAAAACACTGTTTACTGTTACTGAAGATATTCCTTTACTTAAAATGCAAAGTAAAAACTATGACTCTGAGGATAATTTAATTTTCATAGAAGAATCAATTTACCGTTCAGATAAATATGTGTTAGAAATAGATATCTATAAGAGAAAAGGCAAAGTAAGATAACACGCCATAGGCACCAAAGGGACGTTTCCTTTGGCACATATGCTAAATAATTATTATGACTCCTTAAAATTAAGGAGTCATAAATCTCTGAATGAACAATATTTCAAAATCAAATTTATTTTTATATTTTAGTTCCTGTTGCTATTTTATATTTATCTTGGATTGATCCGTTTTAACCGTAAGGATTTTATTCTAAGATATAAGTAAACACCAGATGCACACAATATCCCATCTATGAATCCACCTGCCGGAATAAATTGCTATTATTTTAAATGTGCCAGTGGAAACGTCCCTTTGGAACCTAGATATTACTCCTTACATTGATAGCATTCCTCATGCTAATAGCATAAGTCTACAACTTTTTTAAAATATTTTTCAAAACCGGTATAGTGGTATAGACATCTATATTATTTATGCTATAATAAGGGTATAGAAAGTAATATAGGGAAGGGGTAGATATTATGAAAGTTATAATTACAAAGAATTATGAAGCAATGAGCGAGGTTGCAGCAAAGATCATAGCAGATAAAGTGAATTCTAAACCTAACTGTGTATTAGGACTTGCTACTGGCAGCACTCCTGTAGGCATGTATAAAAAATTAGTTGAGTACAACAAGAATAATGAAGTGGATTTCTCAAAGGTAACCTCTTTTAATCTTGATGAATATAAAGGCTTAAGGGGAGATCACAATCAAAGCTATAGATATTTTATGGATAATAATCTTTTTAACCATATTAACATAGATAAAGCTAACACTTTTATACCAAATGGCAAGGCGGAAGATATTGAAGCAGAATGTAGAAGCTATGACAAAAGACTTGCTGAATACGGAGGCATTGACCTTCAGGTATTAGGTATAGGCAATAATGGACATATAGGCTTCAATGAGCCATCAGATACCCTATCAGTATGCACTCATGTTACTGAATTAACTAAGAATACTATAGAAGCTAACTCAAGATTTTTCACCAGCATAGAAGAGGTTCCAACGGAAGCTGTTACTATGGGACTTGGCGGGATAATGAGAGCTAAAACTATACTATTACTAGCAAGCGGAAGCCAAAAGGCAGAAATCATAAGTAAGCTGGTAAATGGTAAGATAAATACAAAAATACCTGCATCCTTACTTCAAATTCACAGTAATGTAATTGTGGTTGTTGATGAAGAAGCTGGTGCCTTAATTATGAATAATGATAATAAATTAGCAGTAAGTATTTCTCAGCTTTAACACAAAAACTCCTTCTTATTTTAATGTGTATAAGCGTAATAGATAGCAAAAACTCGAGGAGGCCCTCGGGTTTTTCTATAAAATAAACATA
>Ga0316603_10001896_pt1 | contig 11328 bp, 10 predicted proteins | sample OWC_soil_day10_n_FD_207649 | JGI IMG/M metagenome (GOLD analysis project Ga0316603, IMG submission 207649) | Wetland soil microbial communities from Old Woman Creek delta, Ohio, United States - OWC_soil_day10_noCT | ecosystem: Environmental > Terrestrial > Soil > Wetlands | place: USA: Ohio...
GGCGCCGAGCGCCAGCGCGATCAGCCACGCGCGGGACGGGGTCATCGTTCAGCGCCTGCCCAGTCTGTTGAGGGTGTCGCTGATCTTGCGCTCGATGACCGCGCGCTCGATGCCGGCATTGTCGCCGGCCAGGGCCCGGCGCCATGCCTCGACCGCGTCGGCGTACCGCCCGCGTTTTGCGAGCAGGTCGCCCCAGTGGTCCTGCACGACGGAGTCCGCCGGCAGCTGGTCCGCGGCGGCCCGGAGGTGGGGCTCGGCGAGGTCGAACTGGTTCAGCTTGAAGTACGCCCACCCGAGACTGTCGAGGTACGCGCCGTTGTACGGATCGAGCGCCACGGCGCGCTTGAGCAGCGCCACCGCCTCGTCGAGGCGTGTGCCGCGCTCGGCCAGCGTGTAGCCGAGCGAGTTGAGCGTCGGACCGTGCTCGGGATCGCGCGCCAGGATCCGGCGGAAGATGCGCTCGGCATCGGCGTGGAGGGACTGGCGCTCGAGCATGGCGCCGTACTGGAACAGCACGCTCAGGTCGTCCGGAACGCGCGCCGTGAGGTCTTTCAGGAGCGCGGCGGCTTCGGCGTACCTGTCGGCGGCCGCGTAGTAATCCGCCAGGTTCTGCTCCGCGCTCACGTCGCGCGGCGACGCGGCGGCAAGGCCCTTGAGCAGCGCAACGCCTTCGTCGAACCGCCCCAGCCCGCGAAGGGCGTCCGCCTCGGTCCGGGCCAGGCGGCTGTCCCGCGGTTCGGCCTGGCGCGCCGCGCGGACCGTGGCCAGTGCCCGGTCGAACTGCTTCGCGGAGACGAGCGCCTGCGCGAGGTACAGGCGCGCGTCGCTGTCCGATGCATCGAGCGTCGCCGCGCGCTCGAAGGCCGTCACGGCGTCCGCGCTCCGCCCGAGTTCGAGGTACGCGAACCCGAGGTGGGTCAGGATGAGCGCCGTGTCGCGGTCACGCCCGCGTCCCGGTTTCGCGGCGACCGGTTCGAGGGTCTCGACGATCGCACGCCAGTCGCGGCGCGCCTCGAAGACCTGTGCCAGCGCGTGGGCGCCGGAGGTGCTGCCGGGGTCGATCGCCAGGAGGCGCCGCGCGGCCGCCTCCGAGCCGCCCAGGTTCCCGTTCGCCCGCTCCGCGCGGGCGAGCAGATAGAGCGGCCACCCCTCGGTCGGGTTCGCCTTGGTCACCTCGAGCAGGAGATCGCGCGCACGGGCGGCTCCGGCGTTGCCCGGAACGCTGAGCAGGGCGAACGCCCACCGCGTCTTCAGCGAGAGGTCGCCCGGGCTCTCCGCCGAGGCGCGTTCATAGGCGCGTGCGGCCTCCGCCCACCGGCTGTCCTTCTCGTAGGCGGACGCGAGCGTCTCGTGGAACGCCGGCTCGATGGTCACCGCCTCCTGGAGCAGGGCGATCGCACGCTCGGTCTGGCCCGATTCCGTGTACGCCTGCGCCAGCATCGCGACGGCCTGCGGCAGCCAGGGCTCGTCGGCCAGCAGCTGTCGCAGCACGGGGATGGCCTTGTCGTACGCCGACGCCGACATGTGGAGCCTGCCAATCGCCAGGCGCACGGAGGCCGCCATCGCAGGGCTTGACGCCTTCAGGGCCCGTTCAAGATGCTCGAGGGCCAGCTGCCTGTAGGTCGCCTGGCCGCCTCCCGGCGGCACGCCGCCGGGGTCGCGCTCGGCGTAGTTCGCGTAGATGGATCCGAGCACGCGATTGGCTTCCGCGTGGCCGGGCGTGATGGCCAGCGCGGCGTTCGCCGCCGCGATCGACTCACGCACCCGGCTCTGGCGCGCGTACAGCCCCGCGAGCTCCGCCGGGAGATCCGCCGACTTCGGGTCCAGCTTCATGGCCCGCTGCAGCGCGCCGATGGCCCCGTCCACATCGCCCTTGTCTTCGAGCTGCCGGGATTGCACGAACTCGGCGTACGCCGCGGCGATTGGGTCGGCGCTCGCCGCGGCGCGGGCCGTCTGCCTGTTCGCGGGCGCTGCACCTGAAGAAGCTGCCGCCGCCCCGGGGGCGGGAACCGCCGCGGCCCGGGCCGGCGGGGGCAGCGCCGGCGCTGCCGCCGCGATCATCACCGCGAAGATCAGATGGGTCACGCGTCGATTGTTTCACAATCCCTGCGGCCTGTCAGCAGGCCGCGCCGCACCTCTGCTATAGTTCTTTCGAGCCGTGTCATCATCCCTTCTCGCGGCACGATCCGGCCGCCGGACCCGGGCGATGCGGCTGGTGCTGCTGACGTGAAGGAGGCCCGGAATGGCCGTCAGTCCCGAACTGCTCGAGATCCTCGTCTGCCCGGCCTGCAAGGACGTGCCGGTGACGCTGGTCCACAACGACACCGGGCTCAAGTGCAGCCGCTGCAACCGGGTCTACCCCATCAAGGACGACATCCCGGTGATGCTCATCGACGAGGCCACGATCGAGCCCGCGCCGGCCAAGGCCTGAGGCTTCGCTCCTGAAGATCCTGCTCATCCGCCTGCGCCTGATCGGCGACGTCGTGTTGACGACCCCCGTCATCCGCGCGATCAGGCGCGCCCGGCCCGCGGCGCATCTCTCCTATCTGGTCGAACCCCAGGCCGCGCCCGTCGTGCTCGGCAACCCGCACCTCGACGAGGTGATCGTCTCCCCGCTGCTGCACGGCGCCGCGCGCCTGCGCGAAGACGGCTCGGTCGCCCTCCGGCTGCGCCGCGCCCGCTACGACGCGGTCATCGACTTCCACGGCGGGCCGCGCAGCTCGCTCCTGGCGTTCGCCTCCGGCGCCCGCGAGCGGATCGGCTACACGATCGCCGGCCGGAGCTGGATGTACACGAGGCGGGTTCCCAGGCCCCGCGGCCACCGGCCGCGCCACTCCGTCGAGAACCAGTGGGACCTGGCCGAGGCCCTGCTGCCCGACCTCGGGAGGCCGGTCCCGGCGCGCGACCCGGTCGAGATGCCCGAGGATGCCGAGGCGGCACGCCGTGTGGAGCGCCGGCTTCGCGAGACGGGCATCGGCCCCTCCGACGAGATCATCGTCATCCATGTCGGCGCTGGAAACGAATTCCGCCGCTGGCCGGAGGCCTCGTTCGCCGAGCTGGTGGTCGGCCTGACCGCCGGACGGCCGAATCGTCGTATCATCCTGACGACCGGACCTGCGCAGGCCCCGCGGGCCGAGGAGGTGCGGCGCCTGGCGCGCGATCGCGGCGCGGGCGCGGTCTCGGTCGCGTGCGACCTCGGGCTCGGCGAACTCCGCGCGCTGGTCGCGCGGGCGCGGCTCTTCCTCGGCGGCGACAGCGGGCCGGCGCACGTCGCCGCGACGACGGCCACGCCGATGGTGGTGCTGTTCGGGCCCACGACGCCGGCTGTCTGGGGGCCGTGGCGCGGCGGCGAGGCGCGCTCCGAAACGGTCGAGGCCGGCGAACTCCCGTGCCGGCCCTGCGATCAGCGCGTGTGCGAGCCCGGCGATTTCCGGTGCCTCCGCGGCATCGGCCCTGAGGCGGTGCTGGCGGCCGCGGACCGGGCGATGGCGCCGGCCCCCGGCGCAGGTGCGCTATGAAGCACGTGTCCGTCGATCGAGTCGCCCTGTGGTCGCTGTTCGGCTTCGTCGCCGTGCTGCAGGTGTCGATTGTCGCCGCGCAGGCCCTGTTGACCGTCGTCGTGCTCTGCTGGGTCGTCATGCTCGCGAAGGGCCAGGCGCGCTTCGCCGCGCCGGCGTTCTTCCGCCCGCTGCTGGTGTACGCCGTGCTCACGCTGGTGGCCACCGTGTTCTCCGTGGACCCGCGGGTGAGCCTGGCCGACGGCAAGCAGTTGCTCCTCTTTCTCATCGTCCCGGCGGTGCACGAAATCGCCCGCGGCACGCGCGCACGGACGGTCGCGCACGTCGTCATCACGGTCGGCGCCGCGACGGCGGTCTACGGCATCATCCAGTACGGCATCCTCCACTACGACAACCTGGGACAGCGGCCGCAGGGCTCGATGGGCCACTACATGACCTACTCGGGCCTGCTGATGCTGGCGGCCACGGCGGCCGCGGCGCGCCTGCTCTTCGAAGCGCGCGACCGCGTGTGGCCGGCGCTGGTGATGCCGGCGCTCCTCGTGGCCCTCGCGCTCACCTTCACGCGCAGCGCCTGGGTCGGCGCCAGCGTGGGGATCGCCTCTCTGCTCCTGATGAAGGACTTCCGGCTGATCGGCGCGCTCCCCGTCCTGCTGGCCGTCGGCATTGCGGTCGCGCCGCCGCAGGTCACCCAGCGCTTCTACTCGATGTTCAACCTGAACGATCCGACCAGCCGCGACCGCGTGGCGATGCTGCGCGAGGGCGCGCGCATGATCGCCGCCGACCCGCTGACGGGAATGGGCCCGAACATGGTCGAGCGCGAGTACGTCAGGTTCCGCGATCCGGACGCGGTGGAGCGCATCAACCCGCACCTTCACAACGTGCCGCTGCAAATCGCCGCCGAGCGGGGGCTGCCCGCGCTCGGGGCGTGGCTCTGGTTCGTCGGGAGCGCGGCGGCGGGACTGTGGGGGCTGCTCCGCCACGGGCGCCACCGCTTTCTGGCCGCGTGCGGCCTCGGCGCGCTGACGGCCATGCTCGGCGCCGGGCTGTTCGAGCACAACTTCGGCGACTCCGAGTTCCTGATGCTCTTCCTCATCCTGGTCACACTGCCGTTCGCGTCGAACCGCGCCGAGGCCTCGGCTGCGGCCGGCGCCTGAGGCCGGGGGACACCGCCGTGACACTGTCTCCGATACTGTCGACCGAGCGGGCCCGCGCGCTCGTGGGGCGGTTCCACTCGATGTCCGTCCTCGTGGCCGGCGACCTGATGCTGGACCAGTTCGTCATCGGCCGCGTCAGCCGCATCTCGCCCGAGGCACCCGTGCCGGTGGTCGAGCACGATCACGACGAGTACCGCATCGGCGGCGCCGGCAACGTGGCCCACAACGTCCGCGCCCTCGGCGGGCGGGTCGAACTTGTCGGGCTCGTCGGCCGGGACGACGCCGCCGGCCGCTTGCGAGGCGAGATGCTGCTGGCCGGCATGGGCGTGGACGGCCTCGTCGCCGACCCCGCCCGGCCGACGACCACCAAGCAGCGCATCGTGACGACGCGCAACCAGCAGGTGGCGCGGGTGGACTTCGAGAGCGACGCCGAGGCCGCCGGCGAGGTCGAAGCCGCCCTCATCGAGCGCGCGCGCCGCGCGATCGCGCACGCCGACGCGGTCGTCGTCTCGGACTACCTGAAGGGCGCGGTCACGCGGGGCCTCGTCGCGGCGGTCGTCGAGGGCGCGAGGAGCCGCGGGATCCCCGTCCTCGTGGACCCGAAGATCCCGCACATCGACTACTACGCCGGCGCCACGGTCGTCACGCCCAACCACCACGAGGCCGAAACGGCCGCGCACATGCGGATCCGCAACGACGACGATGCCAGGAGGGCGGCGCGGGTCTTCATCGAACGCGCGCGCTGCCAGGGCGTGTTGATCACGCGCGGCGAACACGGGATGTCGATGGTGGACGCGTCGGGAGAGGCGCACTACGCGACCGTCGCGCGCGAGGTCGCGGATGTCACCGGCGCCGGCGACACCGTCATCGCGGCGCTCGCGCTCGGCCTCGCCGCCGGGGCCGCGCTCCCCGAGGCCGCCCAGCTCGCCAATCACGCCGCCGGCATCGTCGTCGGGCGCTTCGGCCCGTCGACGGTGTCACCAGCCGAGCTGCTGGCGGAGTTCGCCGAACAGGGCACCCGCGCCTAGGTGACAGCGTCCCTCTCCGGATGCGCGAGCGGAGACGGCACCTGTCACCGTGATCAGTGCCTGAAGTGCCGGCGGCGCGTGAAGATCATCGCGATGCCGTGTTCGTCGGCCGCCGCGACGACCTCCGCGTCGCGCACCGATCCGCCGGGCTGCACGACGGCCGTCGCACCGGCCGAGACGACCGCGTCCAGGCCGTCGCGGAACGGGAAGAACGCGTCTGACGCCGCCACCGAGCCCGCCAGCGTCACCGTGCCGGCCTCCGCCTTCATCCTCGCCACGTTGACCGCGTCGACGCGGCTCATCTGACCGGCGCCGACCGCCAGCGTGCGGTCGTGGGCGGTGAAGATCACGGTGTTCGACTTCACGTGCGCGCACACCCGCCAGGCGAACCGGAGCGCCTGCCACTCGGCCGCGGACGGCGCCCGCTTCGTGACGACCTCCGGGCCACCCTCTCGCGGCCATGCCTCCCAGGCCTCGACGACGCGATCCTGCTCCTGGGCGAGCACGCCGCCGAGGGCGGTGCGCAGGTCGATCCGCCCGGCCCCGCCGCCGCGCGCCCCGGCCGGGCCGAACATCGCCGGCGCGATCACGACGCGCAGGTTCTTCTTCGCCGCGAGCACCGCGAGCGCCGCGTCGGTGATGGCGGGCCCGATGACCGCCTCGATGAACGTGGACGCGATCGACCGGGCCGTCGCTTCGTCGATCTCCCGGTTGCAGCCGACGATGCCGCCGAACGCCGAGAGGGGGTCGGCATCCCTGGCCCGCACGTAGGCCTCGTCGAGGGACGACCCTGTCGCCACGCCGCACGGGTTGGTGTGCTTGATGACGACGGCCGCCGGTTCCGCGAACTCCGACGCGATGCGCGCCGCCGCGTCGGCGTCGAGCAGGTTCGTGAACGACAGCTCCTTCCCCTGGAGGACGGCCGGCAGGTCCGAGGCCGCGGTTTCTTCCGGCACGTACCAGCCGGCCGGCTGGTGCGGATTCTCTCCGTAGCGGAGCGTGCGGTGCTTCGCCGTCGCCACGACGAGCCGCGGCGGGAGCAGGTCGCGCTCGGCCGCGCGGACGCACTCGGCGCCATGTACCGTCACGGCCTCGAGCTCGTTCGCGATCGCGGTGTCGTAGCTCGCGGTGTGTGCGAAGGCCGCCCTGGCCAGCCCGAAACGGACCGCCATCGACGCGCCGCCCGGTTCGTCGATCGCCGCGAGGACGCGGGCATAGTCGGCGGGCGAGGTCACGACGAGCACGTCCTTGAAGTTCTTCGCCGCGGCCCGGATCATCGAGGGGCCGCCGATGTCGATGTCCTCGATGAGCGCCTCGAAGGTCGTGGACGGCTTCGCGGCGGTCTCCCGGAACGGGTAGAGATTGACCACCACCATGTCGATGGGCGTGATGCCGTGGCGCGCCAGGGCCTCGCGATCGCCCGCATGGTCCCGCCGGGCCAGGATGCCCCCGTGGATGAACGGGTGGAGCGTCTTGACGCGCCCGTCCATCATCTCGGGCGCGCCGGTGACCTGGGCCACCTGGATGACCGGCACGCCGGCCTCCGCGAGCGCGCGGGCCGTGCCCCCGGTCGACACAATCTCGAACCCCCGCTCCGCCAGGCCGCGCGCGAACTCGACGAGGCCGCTCTTGTTGGACACGCTGATCAGTGCTCGCATGATGACTCCCGCGGGATGACGCACGCGCGCGCCCCGGCCGCGCGGCCGCCAGAGAGTATAAGCCGTTCCGCGCCTTGACACTCCGCAAAGTCGGCCGGTAACATGCCGACAGGCGCTGTCGGGCCGGCGCCGTCCGCTTTCGACGAGCGGCGTGGTGGAAATTCCCCCGTCCCCGCGACGAGGGCAGGCAAGACGCGCGGCGCCACTGGCGCCGCACAGAGGCAAGGCAGGGTCAGCATGCGCATTACAGGCAAGGTGAAGTGGTTCAACAACGCGAAGGGATTCGGGTTCATCGAACGCGAGGGCGGCAGCGACGTGTTCGTCCACTACTCCGCCATCACCGGGAACGGCTTCCGTTCGCTCGAGGAGGGCCAGGCCGTCGAGTTCGAGATCGTTGACGGCCCGAAGGGACCCCAGGCCGGCAACGTCGTGAAGATCTAGCAGCCCTTCCTGGTTTCGCCCCGGGGCGGCGCGCCCGCCCCGGGTTCTTCCCCGCCAGACCCGATCGCCCGCGCCGTTCGGCCGAAGGCCCGTCAGCGCCGCGCCGTCAGGAGCCGGGCGTGCCCTTGAGGCCCCGCGCCGAGAAGGTGATCTTGCCGCCCTCCACGGTGACCCTGAACGCGACTTCCGGCGCGCCCTTCTTCTTGAAGGCGTTGACCTTCTCACGGATGAGTCCGGCGAACTTGTGGAAGGGCACCTGCGGCTCTCCCAGTTCCTGCCGCACGTCGGCGATGCGCTCGTAGAGCTCGCGCAGGCGGTCCAGCTCGTCCGTCGGTTCCGAGAACACGGTGACGTACACCACGCGATCGGCTTGCGGCTGCGGTCCGGCCTCCTCGCGGCCTCTGCGGGAGAACGGCCCGGGCCGCCCCTCCTCCCTCGCGCGCAGGCCGCGGTCCCACAGCTCGACGAACGTGGCGAATCTCGACTGCAGGCTGGCGAGCCTGAACCGCTCCGCATACGTGCCCGAGATCGAACCCGTGCGCTCGAGGCGCTTGACGGTCTGCTCCACGTGGGCGCGGGTCTCCCACGGCGGCCGCTTCAGCTGGCCGGCGAAGAACATGTTGTACTCGGCCTCGAGCTTGCGCAGATCGGCCTCGAGTTTGCGCAGGTCCCGATCGAAGTCAGATCCGCGGAGCACTAGCGTGGAAGCAGATGCCAGAGGAGGGGCAGCCAGAGCTCGCGCGCGTACGGGACGGGCCTGTCGTCGATGAGCACCTCGCTCGTGTCGGAGCGCGCCACCAGCTGCCACAGGTCCCTGAGCGCAGACACGCGGTCGGGCGTGAACCGAGCCCGGTGGCGCAGCGCCTCGCCCTTCCCCGTTTCCAGGTAGTCGGGGCCCGCCTTCGCGAGCGCCACGGCCGCCGCGTAGTCGGCGCCCTCGAACGGCGCGAAGACGAGCGTGCACGAAAACGGGCGGGCGGGCGGGTTCTCGAGGAGCGCGGCCTGCAGGTCGGGATCGAGCCTGGCCAGTTCCTCGTCCGAGGGTTCCTCCTCGAGGTCGGCATACGGCCAGAACTGATCCCGGGGCCTGAACTTCGGCTCGGGCTCCTGCTGGACGTCCGGAGGCTGGGGGCCGGCACCCGCGCGGCGAGAAACGTCGGACATGTCGATGCTGCGCCCGGCCATGACCATCACGGCTCGGAAAGTCTGCTGATGGTATCCTGAGAGCGCGACAGCGAGCAACAAGGAGTAGCCAGGAGCCAGTAAGAAGGGATTGGGCGTTGGGCGGTTTCACGAGAAGCAGCACCTGGATGCCGTTGGATGTTGACGCCGTGCGCGTGTTCCTCTGCTGATTACTGACTGGCTCCTGTTCTCATGCCTTCCATGCCCGACTACCGCGTCATTCCATCGATCGAACAGCTGCGCGTCCGCCCGCGCGTGGTGGCGCTGCAGGAGCGATACGGCCACGCGGCCGTGGTCGAGACGCTGCGGGCGCAAGCGGCAGAACTCCGTCAACTGCTCTCGTCCGCTCCTCCCGTCCGCGGCGAGGCCGGCATGGATCCGCCCGCCACGGTGGACGAGGCCGCCGCGCTGATCGAGTCGGGATTGGAGGCCAGGCTGCAGGCCGTGTTCCAGTCCAGTCTGCGCCCGGTCATCAACGCCACCGGCGTCATCGTGCACACGAACCTCGGCCGCGCCCCGCTCGCTCCGGCGGCGCTCGATCAGGTTGCGGCGGTGGGCGGCCGCTATTCCACGCTGGAGTACGACCTCGCCGCAGGTGGCCGAGGCCACCGCGACGCCCACGCTGCTCAACTGCTGTGCCGACTGACGGGCGCCGAGGCGGCCGTCGTCGTCAACAACAACGCGGCCGCGACCATGCTGATCCTGGCGGCGCTGGCGGCGCACCGCGAGGTCATTGTCTCGAGGGGCGAGTTGGTTGAGATTGGCGGCGGGTTCCGCGTGCCCGAGGTCATGGAACAGTCTCGGGCGATCCTGCGGGAGGTCGGCACCACGAACCGCACGCGGGCGGCGGACTACGAGGCGGCCGTCACGGAGAAGACGGCCCTCATCCTCAGGGTCCACCGATCGAACTTCACCATCGAGGGATTCACCGAGCAGCCGTCGCTCGAGGAGCTCGTGGAGGTCGGCACGCGCCGCGGGGTGCCGGTCGTCGAGGACCTGGGCAGCGGCAACCTGGCCGGCGGCCTTGCCGGGGCGGCGGACCTGGCTGGCCTGCGCGCAGCCGGCCTGCCGTGGCTGGAGCCGTTCCTGCGCGACGAGCCGACCATCCAGGCGAGCCTGGCGGCCGGCGTCGACGTCGTCTGCGTCAGCGGCGACAAACTCCTCGGCGGACCCCAGGCGGGCATCATTCTGGGCCGGAAAGAGCCCCTCGCCCTGATTCGGCGGCACCCGCTGATGCGGGCGTTCCGCGCCGACAAGATGACGTATGCCGCGCTCACCGGCACCCTCACGGAGTACGCCGCGGGGCGCGCGAGAGCGACGGTGCCGGTGCTGCGCATGCTGACGCGCACACCCGAGTCCATCGAGGCCAGGGCCAGGGCCGTCGCTGCCGCGCTCGGATCATCGGGCCTGTACGACTGCGAAATCATCGACGGCCGGTCGACCATCGGCGGCGGCACGACACCCGGGCTGACGCTGCCGACGAGGCTCCTGGCGGTCAGCCGGCGCGACGTCTCGGCCGCCGCGCTCGAGGCGGCGCTTCGCGGCCTCGAGCCGCCCGTCATCACGCGGATCGAGCGGGACCGCCTGGTCCTCGACCTCCGGACCGTGTTCGAAGACGAAGACGCGGCCCTCGTGCAGGGCATGCGGACGGTGGCACTGGAAGCAGTGAGAAGGACAGACTGACGGCTGTCAGTACATGGAGTTGCCCGCTGACAGTCGTCAGCAGGCGGACGGACACATGCTGCAAAGGGCCAGCCCTTCTGGCTTCTGGCTTCTGTCTTCAGTCTTCCGGCTTCTTCTTCAGAAGATGCTCGCCACCGACCGCGCGGCGAGATCGAGGACGCGCGTCGGAAGGACGCCGAGATACAGCAGCGCGGCGACCGACAGCCACAGGGCGGCGAGCGCGGTGCGCGGCGTCCTCGGCAGGGCGGGCGCCTCCCGCTTCTCCGTCATGTACATCATGACGACGATGCGGAGGTAGAAGAAGACGGAGACCACGCTGGTCAGCACGCCGATGATGGCCAGGCCGAATTGCCCGGCGCGCACGGCCGCGCTGAAGACATACCACTTCGCCACGAACCCGGCCGTGGGCGGGAACCCGCCGAGCGAGAGCAGGAAGACCGTGAGCAGCCCCGCCATGACCGGGCTCGAGTGCCACAGGCCCTTGTACTCGTCGAGGGTCTCCATCGGCTTCTCGCGCGTCCCGAGCAGCGCGACGACCGCGAAGGCGCCGAGATTGGTCACGGCGTAGACCACGAGGTAGAACAGGATCGATGCGCGCCCCACCTCGTCACCCGCGGCGAGGGCGACCAGCAGGTACCCGCCGTGCGCGATGCTCGAATACGCC
>Ga0316603_10001897_pt1 | contig 11328 bp, 5 predicted proteins | sample OWC_soil_day10_n_FD_207649 | JGI IMG/M metagenome (GOLD analysis project Ga0316603, IMG submission 207649) | Wetland soil microbial communities from Old Woman Creek delta, Ohio, United States - OWC_soil_day10_noCT | ecosystem: Environmental > Terrestrial > Soil > Wetlands | place: USA: Ohio...
AACCAATTCCATCAATTCAGGGTCATCTACCATATCCGCTTTGTTCATGAAAACAACCATCGCCGGAACCCCTACTTGGCGGGCCAACAGGATGTGCTCACGAGTTTGCGGCATCGGGCCGTCTGCTGCACTTACAACCAGGATTGCTCCGTCCATTTGCGCCGCGCCGGTGATCATGTTTTTAACATAGTCAGCGTGTCCTGGGCAGTCCACGTGAGCATAATGGCGATTTTCGGTCTCATATTCAACGTGGGCTGTGTTGATCGTAATACCACGTTCTCTTTCTTCCGGGGCCTTGTCGATCATATCATATGCCACAAAAGTTGCTCCGCCGGATTTGGAAAGAGTCAGCGTAATTGCCGCCGTCAACGTCGTTTTGCCATGGTCAACGTGACCGATTGTACCAATGTTAACATGCGGTTTGGTTCTTTCAAATTTCTTCTTTGCCATTTTTTTTGCCTCCCTTAATCTTAATTATTAGCTTTTAAGCTCCTTTGATCTTAGCAACAATTGCTTCAGCTATATTCTTAGGCACTTCCTCGTAATGATCAAACTCCATCGAGTAAACACCGCGTCCCTGAGTACGCGACCGCATGTCCGTAGAATAACCAAACATCTCAGACAACGGTACAAATGCCCTGATCACTTGTGCGCCGGCACGGGATTCCATTCCTTCAATACGGCCTCGGCGGGAGTTAAGGTCACCAATGATATCGCCCATGTACTCATCCGGAACGACCACTTCCACTTTCTCAACCGGTTCTAATAATACCGGGCCCGCCTTAAGCGCGCCGGATTTAAAGCCCATCGATCCAGCAATCTTAAACGCCATTTCCGAAGAGTCAACATCATGATAAGAGCCATCATATACGGTAACTTTTACATCAACGATCGGATATCCAGCCACAATACCGCCATCAAGAGCTTCTTTAACACCGGCTTCTATCGGATTGATATACTCTTTGGGGATCGCTCCGCCAACAACCTTGTTAACAAATACAAACCCGCCGCCTGGCTCCATCGGCTCGATTTGCAGCCAACAGTGACCATATTGTCCACGACCACCGGATTGACGTACGAATTTACCTTCGGATTTAACCATTTTGCGGATTGTTTCGCGATAAGCAACTTGTGGTTTACCAACGTTGCACTCAACTTTGAACTCCCGCAGCATCCGGTCAACAATAATCTCCAAGTGCAACTCGCCCATCCCGGAAATAATCGTCTGTCCAGTTTCTTGGTCTGTCTGCATCCGGAAGGTTGGATCTTCCTCAGCAAGCCGTCCCAATGCAACACCCATTTTTTCCTGGTCAGCTTTCGTTTTTGGTTCTACAGCTACAGAAATTACCGGATCAGGGAAAACCATTGATTCCAGTATAATAGGCTGTTTTTCATCGCACAGCGTATCGCCGGTCGTAGTGTCTTTGAGACCTACAGCAGCCGCAATATCGCCAGTGTACACCACTTCTATATCTTCTCTGTGGTTTGCATGCATTTGCAAAATCCGCCCGATACGTTCCCGCTTTCCTTTGGTCGAATTATACACGTAAGAGCCGGAAGTCAAATTCCCAGAATACACCCGGAAGAAAGCCAATTTACCCACGTACGGGTCCGCCATAATTTTGAAAGCCAGCGCCGAGAAGGCATTTTTATCATCAGCAGCCCTTTCACCGGCTTCTCCCGTTTCCGGGATTACGCCTTTGATTGCCGGAACATCCAACGGGGACGGCATGTAGTCAACAACAGCATCCAAAAGAGGCTGTACCCCTTTGTTTTTATAAGATGACCCACACAATACCGGCGTCATTTTGCAGGTGACAGTAGCAGTCCGGATGCCTTGTTTGATTTCTTCCTTCGTCAGCTCTTCGCCTTCCAGGTATTTCATCATTAACTCGTCATCGCATTCCGCTATCGCATCCAATAAATTTTGCCGGTAATAATCAGCTTGATCCCGCAATTCTTCCGGTATCTCGCTTTGTTCACTTACTTTTCCCAAATCGTCGACGTAGATCAACGCTTTCATCTCTACCAAGTCAACAATTCCTACGTATGTTTCTTCAAACCCAATCGGCAACTGAATGGGAACAGCGTTTGCCCCCAGTCTCGTTTTCATCATATCGACAACCCGATAAAAATCAGCGCCAAGAATGTCCATTTTATTTACATACGCCATTCGCGGCACACCATATTTATCTGCTTGCCGCCACACCGTTTCCGATTGAGGCTCAACTCCACCCTTGGCACAAAATACCGCTACAGACCCATCAAGCACCCTGAGAGAACGTTCTACCTCAACAGTAAAGTCCACGTGCCCTGGTGTGTCGATTATGTTGATACGATGATCTTTCCATTGGCAGGTAGTGGCCGCAGAAGTAATCGTAATACCTCTTTCTTGCTCTTGCACCATCCAGTCCATCGTCGCGGCGCCATCATGTACCTCGCCAATTTTGTGTACTCTGCCTGTATAGAAAAGAATACGTTCAGTTGTAGTGGTCTTGCCAGCGTCGATATGTGCCATGATGCCGATATTACGCGTCTTCGCAAGAGGAAACTTTCTGGCCACTATCATCACTCCTTAGTAGGACTTACCGCAAGTCCCAATTTTACCACCGATAATGTGCGAACGCCTTATTGGCTTCCGCCATTTTGTGGGTATCTTCACGTTTTTTAACTGAAGCGCCAGTGCCATTCGCTGCATCCAGCAATTCAGCCGACAGTCTTTCAAACATTGTTTTTTCGCCCCGCAAGCGTGAATAATTCACCAGCCAGCGAATAGCAAGAGACAAACGGCGATCAGCACGAACTTCCACCGGAACCTGATAATTCGCACCACCCACACGGCGTGCTCTAACTTCCAGAACCGGCATAACATTCTTCATAGCCGTTTCAAACACTTCAAGCGGGTCTTTACCGGTTTTCGAGCGAATAACATCAAACGCATCGTAAACAATGCTCTCTGCTACTCCCTTTTTGCCAGATAACATAATTTTATTAATGAACCGGGTAACCATTTTAGAATTATATACCGGATCCGGCAACACATCACGTTTAGGAACTGCACCTTTTCTTGGCATCAAAACCCCTCCTTCATTCAAAAGTTGCGCCAACACCTTGGCCATGATTTCACCCTAGACAGCGATTATTTTTTCGGGCGTTTTGCGCCGTATTTCGATCTGCCTTGACTGCGTTTTTGAACGCCGGCAGTATCAAGAGCCCCACGAATAATGTGATAGCGAACACCTGGTAAGTCTTTAACACGACCACCTCTGATCAGAACAACAGAGTGTTCCTGCAGATTGTGTCCAATACCCGGAATATAAGCGGTAACCTCGATGCTGTTCGTCAAACGCACCCTTGCGACTTTACGCAACGCGGAGTTTGGTTTTTTAGGAGTCGTTGTATAGACCCTAGTACAAACACCTCGTTTTTGCGGACACTCTTTTAAAGCCGGAGCGGTAGATTTTTGTTCTATTACCTCTCTGCCTCTGCGCACTAATTGGTTAATTGTTGGCATAAGTGCACCCCCTTCCCCTAAATCGTATTTTATAAAATATTTCGTCTTCCGTCATATGGCGGAAGGCAAAACAGATAACGAACCTCACTTCAAAACGGCCACAGCAGCCGCTCCTACTTCAATGCCGCAAGCTTTTCCCAACTCTTCCATTGTAGGAACAATTTTCACAGGAACAGATTTGCGGTTGCACAATTCGCGCAACGGGCTCACTACCCGATCATCAGCATCTGCAGCCAGCAATACCATCCCTGCCAAACCTTTGTCAATCGCCTTGGCAGCCTGCTTTGCACCAATGACCTTTTTTGCTTTTGTCAAGATTTCATGACACATATGCTTCACTTTCCTCCCGTGAAAGCCCTGAATCACATACTTGGACACTTAAATATTTTAACATTCGTCTTATTTCCTGTCAACTATTTTTATTGGCAAATTCGGTCTCAAACTTGCTATTTTACAAAGATTTTTATGCACACGCATCCTGGAGTGTCATCTTGAGTTTAATACCGAAGCAACTTCCATTTTTAAAAGTTGCTTCGGTATTTTATTCCTTTAAATCCTTGGAAAGTTTTCCGAAGGGAAATTATTCAGGCAGCGACTGTCCATTCGAGGCAGCCGGCCGAATAACAATATTTCTGTAACGGCTCATACCAGTTCCTGCAGGTATGAGTTTGCCAATAATAACATTTTCCTTAAGGCCAAGCAATGGATCTTTCTTCCCTTTAATCGCTGCCTCAGTTAACACCCTCGTCGTTTCCTGGAAGGACGCCGCCGACAAGAATGAATCCGTAGCTAAAGATGCCTTGGTAATGCCCAGCAAGACTGGACGAGCCACTGCAGGCTCATTGCCAGCTTCTATTGCCTTGGCATTTTCATCTTCAAAAGTATTAATGTCAATCAATTCTCCCGGCAGCAAATCAGTATCACCAGATTCTTCTACTTTCACTTTATGCAGCATTTGGCGGACCATCACTTCAATATGCTTATCGTTAATTTCAACGCCTTGTGATTTGTACACTTGCTGCACTTCATACACAAGATACCTCTGTGTGTCTTTAAGCCCGCGAATTCGTAAAATGTCGTGCGGATTCACAGAGCCTTCCGTCAAACGGGTGCCTGCCTCAATAAACTGACCTTCTTTTACCATGATACGGGAAGCATACGGAATCACATACTCCCGTTTTTCGCCAGTTGGCGGATCCACGGTCACTTTACGCTGGCCACTCGCTTCACGTATTTCAACTGTACCTTCAATTTCAGTGATAATGGCCGGATGCTTCGGCTTGCGCGCCTCAAACAACTCTTCGACCCGCGGCAGACCTTGTGTAATATCATCACCTGCGACGCCACCGGTATGGAAAGTACGCATGGTTAACTGAGTGCCCGGCTCGCCAATTGACTGAGCGGCAATAATTCCTACTGCTTCGCCTACGTCTACCTGGTGGCCCGAAGCCAGATTTCTTCCATAACATTTGATACAAACGCCAAATTGCGATTTGCATGTCAGTACCGAGCGGATAGAAACCTTCTTTCTTACAGCTACAACTTTTTCAACAATCTCCTCAGTAATCGTGGTATTCAACGGCACGATCACTTCGCCAGTTTCCGGGTCAACAATCTCTTCTGCCGAAACCCTGCCGACAATACGGTCGCGAAGAGGTTCTATGACGCTAGCGCCATCAGTAATGGCTTCTACTTCTATTCCTTTGATGTTATCGTTGCGGACTTTTACCTCTTTAACATCGCTGGCTAATATGGAATCAATATCTTCTTTTGTAATGCGGGTGTCAATTGGCAGCAATTGTTGGCCATTACTGTCAACAACCGTGTTCACAGTTCTCCTACCCAGCATTTCTTTAAGCATTGCTTCTCTAAGTATTTTTTTCAATTGGTCTTCCGGTGTGCCCAAATTGATTTTTTGTGGTTCCAGACCACCGTTTTCTCCCGAGTCATCCGGATGTTTTAAGGTAATTTCCGATATGTTTTTCTCACCCAGCGTCCGCAAAGCATCATCATCCAGGACTGTTCCTTCTGCAAACAAAACTGCAGCCGTTTTTGGATCGTACACATCTGCAGCCAAGCTGCGTCCCATCAGAGTATCCCTCAGAAATTCAATGGCGCCTGCACTGGATTGAGATAATCTAGCCTTTTCTTTCACCAAATTAATGCCTACGATATCGCAATCGTCTTCGCGAACAATTACATCCTGGGCGACATCTACCAGCCGTCTGGTTAAGTATCCAGAATCTGCCGTTCTCAAAGCAGTATCCGCCAAGCCCTTTCTTGCACCATGCGTTGAAATAAAGTATTCCAATACAGTAAGGCCTTCACGGAAATTGGCTTTAATCGGCAAGTCAATAATTCGACCGGACGGATCAGCCATGAGACCACGCATACCGGCAAGCTGCCGGATTTGCTGCATATTTCCGCGAGCACCTGATGTAGCCATCATATAAACAGCATTAAATTGATCCAAATTTTTCATCATCGCGTCGGTTACATCTTCAGTTGCTTTTGTCCATAGGCTGATAATTTTACGGTACCGCTCATCAGCAGTCATTAATCCTCGACGATACTGAAGATCAATCATATCAACCTGCTTATCCGCTGCCGACAAGATATCCTTTTTCGCCTCTGGTATTTTTATATCGGCTACTGCAATTGTAATACCAGCCCGGCAAGCAAAAGCGAAGCCCAGCTTCTTTACACTATCCAATACATTGGCAGTTTTTGCGTTGCCAAACAACCGGTATGAATCCGCAACCATCTTGCCGAGGGTCTTCTTATCCATTTGTTTGCCAAGATGCCACTCATTGTTTTCTTGATAATAATGGCGTAATTCAAATGGCAATGCCTCATTAAAAATTACCCGGCCAACTGTGGTATGAACTCTAGCTACCGTTCCATCCGGCACAACTAAACGAACTTGTATTGCAGCATGTAATGAGATTGCTTTATGATGATAAGCCAGTAACGCTTCATCTACAGACCCAAAAACCATAGGCTTTGTTGCGTTGACATCGCCGCCTTGCCGCACCATTGTCAGGTAATAAGCGCCCAAAACCATATCCTGTGTTGGTGTAGCGACTGGTTTACCATCTTTTGTGGACAAAATATTATGAGCTGACAACATAAGAATTCGTGCTTCCGCCTGCGCCTCAGCTGACAAAGGAACATGCACCGCCATCTGATCGCCGTCAAAATCCGCGTTATAGGCTGTACAAACTAATGGGTGGATTTTGATCGCACGGCCTTCTGACAAAACAGGTTCAAACGCTTGAATCCCCAAACGGTGTAAGGTTGGCGCCCGGTTTAAAAGAACCGGATGCTCTTTAATGACTTCTTCAAGAACATCCCATACTTCAGGGCGAACTCTTTCGACCATCCGCTTTGCGCTCTTAATGTTATGGGCGTGGCCAGCGTTGACTAATTTTTTCATAACGAAAGGTTTAAATAGTTCCAAAGCCATTTCTTTGGGCAAGCCGCATTGATGCATCTTGAGTTCCGGTCCGACAACAATAACAGAACGGCCAGAATAATCAACCCGTTTTCCCAACAAGTTTTGGCGGAATCGCCCTTGCTTTCCTTTCAGCATGTCACTCAGTGATTTTAACGGACGATTTCCCGGACCAGTCACAGGACGACCGCGCCGTCCATTATCAATCAATGCGTCTACCGCTTCTTGCAGCATCCGCTTTTCATTGCGCACGATAATATCCGGAGCGCCAAGATCCAAAAGACGTTTCAAGCGATTATTTCGATTAATAACCCTACGATACAAATCATTTAAATCTGACGTAGCAAAGCGGCCGCCATCTAATTGGACCATCGGTCGCAGTTCCGGCGGTATTACCGGCACAACATCCATAATCATCCACGAAGGCTTATTTCCAGACTTTCGAAACGATTCGACAACTTCCAATCGCCGAATTGCCCGTACCCGGCGTTGTCCGCTGACTTCTTTCAGTTCCTGTCTTAATTCTTCCCGCTGTTTTTCTAAGTCTAATTCTTCTAAAAGTTTTTTGACCGCTTCAGCACCCATGCCCACTTTGAATGCATTGCCGTATTTGTCCCGATAATCCCGGTATTCATTTTCGGTGAGCAGTTGTTTTTTCATCAACGGTGTGTCACCTGGTTCGAGAACAATATAAGATGCGAAATACAGCACCTTTTCAAGGTTACGCGGCGTAATATCGAGAATGAGACCCATTCGGCTGGGAATCCCTTTAAAATACCAAATATGTGAAACTGGAGCCGCTAGTTCGATATGCCCCATACGATCACGTCGTACTTTCGAACGCGTAACCTCTACTCCGCAGCGATCGCAAATAATGCCTTTATACCGAATTCTTTTGTATTTACCGCAGTGACATTCCCAATCTCGGGTTGGTCCGAAAATCTTCTCGCAAAACAACCCTTCCCGCTCCGGTTTTAACGTACGGTAATTAATTGTTTCCGGTTTTTTTACTTCACCATGCGACCACTCGCGCATCAAATCAGGTGAGGCCAAACCTATGCGCATGGAATCAAAATTATTAACATCTAACAAAGGTTCTTCGCTCCCTTCGCGTTTACTTTACGTCGTCTGTATCATCTATAACCTGTTTGGGTTCCTGGGCTTTCATCCGTTTGAATTTTTTCTGCTTTTGCATCTCAAAATCGTCTTCTTCCGGATTTCCCGATAGATCAAAATTCTCTTGACCCATTTCACCAATTTCCGCAATAATATCAAGATCGTCTTCCACAGGTTTGAAGTCATCGGCGCTTTCAACAATAGCATCCTCAGGAGCATAAACAGACTCCGAACGGTCATGCATAGGACGTTTCAGTGTTTCTTCGCCACCCAAATTCAAGTCCAATTCCTTAGCTTTTTCATGAACATCTTCATCCGTTTCCTGCAGCATGATTTCCTGTTCATCTTCAGCCAATATTTTGATATCAAGGCCAATACTTTGCAGTTCCTTAATAAGCACTTTAAACGATTCCGGAACGCCAGGCTCAGGAATGTTTTCTCCCTTTACAATCGCCTCATAGGTCTTGACACGTCCGACAACATCATCGGATTTTACCGTTAATAGTTCTTGTAAAGTGTATGCAGCACCATATGCCTCCAATGCCCATACTTCCATTTCACCAAACCGCTGTCCGCCAAACTGCGCCTTGCCTCCTAACGGTTGCTGCGTTACAAGCGAGTACGGGCCGGTGGACCGGGCATGAATTTTGTCATCGACTAAATGTGCCAACTTAAGCATATACACATATCCCACAGTAACGGTATTGTCAAACGGTTCACCGGTACGGCCGTCAAACAGCTGACTTTTACCATCTTCCGGAAGATTAGCCGCACGCAACGTATCAAATACTTCGTTTTCGTGTGCACCGTCAAATACAGGTGTCGCCATATGGATACCTGCTTTATCGGGAATTGGCAATCCATTTTGTTCTACATCATAAACAGTTTGTAACCGTTCTTTCAAATCCGGTGAACCATTGCGCACCTGCAATCCAATCGCTGCAGCCGCCATACCCAGATGAGTCTCCAGAACCTGACCAATATTCATACGTGACGGAACACCCAAAGGATTCAAAACGATCTGTACTGGCGTGCCGTCCGGTAAAAACGGCATATCTTCTTTCGGCATAATACGGGAAACAACCCCTTTGTTACCATGCCGCCCTGCCATTTTATCCCCTTCAGAAATCTTACGTTTCTGAGCAATATAAACACGAACCAGTTGATTGACGCCCGGAGACAATTCGTCACCGTTTTCGCGCGTAAACACTTTGACGTCTACAATTTTGCCTGCCTCGCCATGCGGTACGCGTAATGAGGTATCCCTGACTTCACGGGCTTTTTCACCAAAAATTGCCCGCAACAATCGTTCTTCGGCTGTTAATTCGGTTTCGCCTTTAGGCGTTACCTTACCAACAAGAATATCTCCAGGACGGACCTCAGCGCCGACTCGAATAATGCCCCGATCATCCAAGTCACGTAAGGCGTCTTCTGCTACATTGGGAATATCCCTGGTTATTTCTTCCGGTCCCAATTTCGTATCTCTGGCATCACATTCATATTCTTCTATGTGAATGGATGTAAATACATCTTCTTTTACCAAGTCTTCACTCAGTAATATCGCATCCTCGTAATTGTAGCCTTCCCAAGGCATGAAAGCGACAAGGACATTGAAGCCTAACGCCAATTCTCCCATATCAGTGGACGGTCCATCAGCCAAAACCTGTCCTTTGCTGATTTTTTCGCCATAATGCACAATCGGTTTTTGGTTGATACAGGTTCCTTGGTTCGAGCGAATATATTTCAACATTTTATATGTGTCCAACGCGCCCTCATCCGTGCGAATATAAATTTCACGCGCTGTTACTTTTTCTACAGTGCCAGCATGTTCCGCCAAAATGACCACGCCGGAATCCCTGGCAGCCTTGTATTCCATTCCGGTTCCAACCAAAGGCGCCTGTGTTCGCAGAAGCGGAACTGCCTGACGCTGCATGTTGGCGCCCATTAAGGCCCGGTTGGCATCGTCATTTTCCAGGAAAGGAATTAATGCCGTTGCTATGGATACAACCTGTTTAGGAGAAACATCCATGTAGTCAACATTCTCAGCCGGAACGGCAAGAATATCCGATTTATAACGTACCATCACCCTAGGTTCTTTAAACCTTCCATCTGATTCCAGCTGTTCGTTGGCCTGCGCACAAACCACTTCGTCCTCTTCGTCAGCCGTAAGATAGGATATGGTTTCTGTTACTCGTCGATTCATTTTGTCAACTTTACGGTATGGCGTCTCAATAAACCCAAATTCGTTCACTCGGGCAAACGTCGACAAGGAACCAATCAAGCCGATATTCGGACCCTCAGGGGTCTCGATCGGACACATGCGGCCATAGTGAGAATGGTGCACGTCCCGGACTTCAAATCCAGCCCGTTCCCGGCTTAATCCTCCTGGTCCCAAAGCGCTGAGCCGTCGTTTATGGGTCAACTCTGCCAATGGGTTGGTCTGATCCATAAATTGTGAAAGCTGACTGGACCCGAAGAACTCTTTGATAGCAGCAACCACTGGACGAATGTTGATGAGAGCCTGCGGGGTGATCACATCGACATCCTGAATGGTCATGCGCTCCTTAACGACTCTTTCCATACGAGCTAATCCGATACGGAATTGATTTTGCAGCAATTCTCCTACGGAACGCAAACGGCGATTTCCGAGATGGTCAATATCATCCGTATTGCCATGCCCCTCTATCAAGTTTAATAAATAGCTAATTGATGAAAGGATGTCTTGCCGGGTAATCGTTCTATGAGAGATTGGTAATGTTGGCGTGCAGAGCATCTTCACCTTGGAGCCATCTTTTTGCTTGATAAATACTTCAATGCATTCCGCGGCCGAAAAGACTTCGCTTTTTTCAAGAAGATCAATATTTTGTTCATCAATTATGGAGCCTGCCGGTAAAATGATCTCACCGGTTGCTTTATTAATAATAGCCTCAGCTAAAGTTTTTCCTGCCAAACGACGCCGCCAGCCCAATTTTTTGGTCAGTTTATAACGACCAACAGTTGCCAAATCGTATCGTTTCGGGTCAAAAAACAAAGTCTCCAATAACTGGGTTGCATTTTCAACAGTAGGCGGCTCGCCTGGTCGCAATCTTTTGTAGATCTCTACCAAAGCCTCGTCTTTTGACGTAGTATTATCCCTGTCTAACGTGGCCTGAATACGAAGGTCATCCCCAAAAAGACTTTTAATAATTTCGCTGGAGCCATATCCAAGCGCCCGGAGCAAAACAGTCGCAGGCAATTTCCTCGT
>Ga0316603_10001898_pt1 | contig 11327 bp, 8 predicted proteins | sample OWC_soil_day10_n_FD_207649 | JGI IMG/M metagenome (GOLD analysis project Ga0316603, IMG submission 207649) | Wetland soil microbial communities from Old Woman Creek delta, Ohio, United States - OWC_soil_day10_noCT | ecosystem: Environmental > Terrestrial > Soil > Wetlands | place: USA: Ohio...
TTGGGGCGACGGACGGGACTCGAACCCGCAACAACAGGCATCACAAGCCTGGACTCTACCAATTGAGCTACCGCCGCCACCGTTTGAAACCTTTAGTCTGGCCCGCCCGGCGAGACTCGAACTCACAACCCCCGGCTTAGAAGGCCGGTGCTCTATCCGGTTGAGCTACGGGCGGTCCGTGTCGAGCAATATTCCGGGAGGTCGCTCTGGTCGGGGTTGCCCCCAAAGCGAGGATTCTACCCCCCTACAACCTTCTGATTCAACAGCAAACTATTGAAAGCCTATCTTCAATACCGTCAATGCATCTGGGTAGTTGCGAAGCCGTGTCGTTGCCGAACCGAGTCCGGCATATTAACGAAAATTTTGGCCATTGTATAGCCTTTCCGGCTTATGAAAATTGCTCTCGAACCACAGCAATCCGCGATGGCTTGTTCAGCGTTTCCTTAGAACCCTAATCGCGCGTTAATACTAAGGACATTCGCTTTGTAATCACTTAGCGGCACGTTAGAAGTGCGCGATTCGTGCTGAGCGGAAAGTTGGAGAGTCAACGATCGCAAGGCTTGGTAGGAAATCATGCCCTTGGCCGTGCGGACGTGATCGACACGCCCTGCCGTTATCCCCGATGGCAACCCCGGATCACCCAGATATTCCCGAGTACTGTAATCGGCCACTGCCGACAGTTTGATTTTGCTGCTGAGCTCGTAACTCGGGCGCAGCGAAACGCCGTTAACAAGCACAAAACTTGTTTGGATATCCTCGGCGGAACTTATATCCCTCTGGGCCATTACCGCCAGGGCAAGTCGCTCGGTTGCAGCCCAATCATACGTGGCATTGTATGTCGTGCCACTGTAGTCTCGTTGCGACAACTGATCATAACTACGGCGGACGCGGTCGACACGCGCATTCAGATGGGATTTAGCGGAAACAGCCCAATCCGTAAAGACGCCCAAGCCACGCTGGGTATAGCGATTGTCATACAACAGCCCACCGAGCAACTGCTGATGAGGATAGCGGGCATCATCTTGACGGAAACCTATGCCGAGCTTGTTGCTTGCTGAAGAAATATAGCTCACGGCAACGTCAGCCGTGCGCAAATCCACATCGTTTTCCTGCCGAAGTGCATTGCCGTTTCGTTGGGTCTGCCCGGCCAATCCTATCTGCACCTGCCAACTGGGGTTTAGCAAGTAAGCAGCGTTGCCGTAGGCACGTTGAGTCTTTAGCGGATCGGCAATGCGGCCCTGGAAATTCGAGAACGAGGCCAGGGCTGTAGTTTCCGTGTAGCCCAACTGGCCGCTCAACTGGTCCCCTGCTTGCCACAACCAGAGTAACCGGCTATCCCGTCCAAGGTAATTGAGATCGGAAAAACGGTTGTAACGAACCTGATTCCAGCTCGTTCCGGCCTGAAAGCGTTGACGGCTAACGGGAACATTGACATTAAAGCCGACCACAGTACTGGTGTAGGTGTCGTCCTTCCGGGAAGAGCCCAGGAAGGTATTCGGATCCTGATCCTTCGATATCCGGAATACGTTGCTATCTGTCGCCACCGTTTCAGATACGAAGAGCTCAAGCTGGTCGTCCCACAATGCAAAAGCATTGGATGCAAACGTCAGCAAACCTGCACTGACCATCGCCAGGCGTAGACCGGGGGCGACCCGCAAAAAACCGTCTTCAAATGAACTCAAGTTCATCTCAATCCCTGTAATCGGACGTAATTGAAAATACTTCTATGACGCTGCATTCTGCGCAGGATACCCTAGCCTGAAGATTATGCACTAACTAAATATGGACAAATACTATTCTATTTCATGACCATAACGCATTATTGACGGCAATCTCAGGCCAATCTTTAACGCAGCATTCGCATTTTCCTGAATGCCTAGCACGTCAGAATGTGCAGATTAAATGCTTTGCCAACGGCCTGTGTTCGATTTTGTACATTCAACCGGCGCAGAATCTCCTGCACATGATTTTTCACGGTCAATGGGCTAATCCCCAGGATGATGCCAATTTCGATGTTGCTCTTTCCCAGATATACCCATTGCAAAACCTCTTGTTCACGACGGGTAAGGATGTCGCGATTAGCCGAATGAGAGCCATCCTCACCACGTTTTTGAATCAAACTGATTTTTGTGCGTACCCATGCCCCATATAGGAAGTGGACCAGCAATTCGATCCGACGAGCTTGTGCGGTATTGGCATCATCAGCCTTGCATGCAAACAGGAAGAAACTCGTCATCCGGGCGTTAGCATCATGGGTTCCATGGGTAATGACGTAATTTGCGCCAATCCGACTCAACTCCCGCATCAAGACACTGCCAGAGAACGAACTTTCAATATCGTACATAACCGGCAGAAATCGGTTGGCTTCCCAGTTCTTAATCAGCATGTCCGCCAGGGACGCCTCCTGGATAAATTGGCCGCTCACAGCTTTCGGCTCGGAATGTGCTGTTGAATAGCTCTCCACCAGTGAAAAGTCCGACTCACCTTTGGGCAAGGCACAAATCAGCAACTCGTGCTGGACCAGATTCTGGAGCAGGCCTTGCGTCCAACTGAAGAAGTGATGGTCCGTATATATCCGTAACGATGCCTCCATATTGATCGCCATCGACTCCATTACCATCGGATCAAGAGATACGGATGGAACCAAGAAATCATTCGTCTGCGACTTGATCTCCCCCTCACCACGAGGCACATCGCCGCGCGGAATGGCTGATTGCATTGCTATCGTCTGCATCTTCCCTCTCCAGAAGTTGTTGTCACCCAAGTAAATAGCCCCTGAATGTGAAATCGATGTGAAATGGACGCGGCGAAATTTCAGCTGCTCCATGGTCACTACGAGCGCTAAGCCAGATGCACTAGGGATCTGGCGCGTCGATTCATCACCGACACCGGCTTCGGGCAATAGATTGGATTCCATACCGGAACCGTTCCCCAAGGTTCTCCTCCAATCTGGAACCGATCCATGCTGACTACCGATCCCTCATGGCAAGGGCTGCCAACGAGTTCCCTGAACACCATGGCCCTGCTCCAAGTCGCCATCACGCCGATCTTGGCTACCGCAATTTTGCTTATCTCCTGCGTCGCACTGGATGAACACATCGGTAACGCCTACCTTATCCTGTCGTTACTGGTGTTCTCCCTCACCTTTCCAGGCAACATTCCCATCCTTGGCGCCAGCCGCAGCGCCATCGCCACCGGCGTATTTCTCAACTGGCTTGTCGTCGTAGCCCTGCTACTGCTTCTTGGGTGGCTGACAGGAACTCTTGCTCTATATGAGCAACATGTGATGCTGACCTGGATCATCAGCACCCCGGTGGTCGTCACTGGTGCGCAAATCCTGTTTCCTATCGCCTTGTCCAAAGTCATGGCGGTGAAGGCCATTCAACGTATCGCCATCGTGGCCGGAGGCGGAGAACCGGCACGGCGACTTGAGCAACGCATGCAGCAGTCGCCTCAACTAGGCATCCGGTTTGCGGGCTATTTCGATGACCGAACCCCGACCCGCCTGAATGAAGCCGGTTCAAGCGGCCTCCTTGGCGGCCTTGACCAAATTGCCGACTATGCGACGCAACATCACGTAGATCTGATTTACATCAACCTGCCCATGACATCGCAGCCTCGCATCCTCAAGCTGATTGATGATCTGCGCGACACCACCGCATCCATCTACTTTGTCCCCGACATATTCTTGTTCGACCTGATTCAGGCACGCATGGACACCCTCGGCGGCATTCCCTTGCTTGCGGTGTGCGAAACGCCCTTCTATGGCGTCAACGCATTTATCAAGCGCGCCAGCGACTTGGTTCTGGCAACCACGATCTTGCTGATGATCGCCCCCATCATGCTCATCATCGCCATTGCCATCAAACAGTCATCACCCGGCCCCATCCTCTTTAAGCAGCGCCGTTATGGCCTGGACGGCCGGGAAATCACGGTATACAAATTCCGCAGCATGACGGTTTGCGATGACGGCGCGGAAATCAAGCAGGCAACAAAGAATGATTCTCGCGTAACGAAACTCGGGGCCTTTCTTCGCTCCAGCTCTCTGGACGAACTCCCCCAATTCATCAATGTGCTGCAAGGACGCATGAGCGTCGTTGGTCCTCGCCCGCATGCGGTAGCCCATAACGAGATGTACCGGAAGCTCATCAGCGGCTACGCCATCCGCCACAAAGTTCGGCCTGGAATCACCGGCCTGGCCCAGGTCAACGGCCATCGTGGCGAGACCGACACCACCGAAAAGATGCAGGCCCGCATCGACGACGACCTCGCCTATTTGCGCAATTGGTCCTTAAGTCTCGACCTGCAAATCATCCTAAAAACCCTTCTCGTCGTCTGGAAAAAGCAAAATGCCTATTAGTCGAACCGCAACGGCGACCGACATCACCACGCCGAGAAATATCTATCCGGTGATCCTGTGCGGCGGGTCGGGAACCCGGTTGTGGCCCCTATCGCGAGAAAGCCATCCGAAGCAGTTCCTACCCTTGCTGCGAGGACGCAGTCCGTTCCAGGACACCGTGGCGCGTTTGCATCGGATCAGCGAATCCTTGCCGATATTGATCGTTGCCAGTCACGAGCATCGCTTCACCATTCAGGATCAGCTCAAAGCCAACGGGTCCCGTCCCTACCGCCTCTATCTGGAGCCCTGCCCCCGCGGCACGGCCCCGGCAATAGCCCTGGCCGCCCACGAACTCATCAAAGACGATCCGAATGCCGCCATGCTGATACTGCCGGCGGACCATGACATTCCAGACCACCTTCAGTTTCGCCAGTCCATCACCTACGGCGAAGCAGCGCTCAATACCGGACATCTGGTGGTATTTGGGGTTGAGGCATCGAGTCCTGAAACAGGTTATGGCTATATCGAGCATGGCGAAGCCTTGACGGGCGCCGCAGAATGCTTTCGCGTCGCGAGCTTTGTCGAAAAGCCGGAAATCGAGATTGCCAAGGGCTTTCTCGCATCCGGCAAGCACCATTGGAACAGCGGCATCTTTCTATTTGGCGCCGCACATTTTCTCGCCGAACTCAGCCACCTTGAGCCAAAACTCGCTGCCGCCTGTGAAGAAGCAGCGAACACCATCACGAGCGAGAATGGTTGCCGCAACGTCAGCACTGAAGCATTTTCTCGCTGCAACTCCATTTCCATTGACCGCTCCGTCCTTGAGCGTACCAAGGATGCGGCGATGGTAGCCGCGACATTCCCTTGGTCAGATATTGGATCGTGGCATGCCCTTTGGGACTGTGACTCCAAGAACGATGACGGCAACGTCAGTCAGGGCGATGTCCATCTGTACGACGTACACGGTAGCTATATTCACTCGTCCCGCCGCATGGTTGTCGGCATCGGCCTCAAGGACATGGTGATTGTGGAAACAGCCGATGCCGTATTGGTCGCCACGCGCGATCACTCGCAGCAAGTCAAGGACGCGGTTGAGCAACTACGCGTTCAGGACCGGGACGAATGCCGCACCCATCTCCGCGTCGACCGCCCCTGGGGACATTACGAGGATGTGGACGGCGGCAAGCGATTCCGCGTCAAGCGCCTAACAGTCGCCCCTGGCGCACGACTCTCGTTGCAACTCCATCACCATCGTGCCGAGCATTGGGTCGTTGTTAGCGGCGCAGCCCGAGTCACTTGTGGCGAAGAGGTCGTACTCCTCGGTGAAAACCAGTCAACCTACATCCCTGTTGGCGTCTCTCATCGACTTGAGAATCCCGGAAAAATCCCCCTGGAGGTGATTGAAATTCAATCCGGCTCCTATCTCAAAGAAGATGACATCGTGCGCCTCCAAGACATCTATGACCGGGTATGAAGAAGCCAACCCATGATTGACATCCACAATCCATCGCAGCGCATGCGATACATCGCCATAGCTCTGTTCGCGATAACCGTTATTCTGCTCTTCTATCTCGGCTCCATGCCCTTCGCGGTCGGCTTGTTCAAGGAGCCCTGGGACAAACTGGCCCACTTCGTCGCCTATGCCGCCATCGCAACCCTGCTCTGTCTTGGCATCGCACCGCGCAAGATGCCGCTGCTCATCGTCCTGATCACCAGCGCCATTGGCTTTGCTGACGAATGGCATCAGATTTCTTTACCGGGGCGATCTGTAGATCTTAGCGACCTTCTTACCGATGCGGTGGCTGCCATTTTTGCCATAACGGTCTATTCCGTAATCAGCACCTACCAAGCTAGAACGCTGGGTACTTTGGCTCACAATTGCATCAGCACCAAGGACACTCCACCATGTGCGGAATAGTTAGCGCCATCTCATCCAACAGAAATGTCGTACCCATTTTGTTACAGGGTCTGAAGCGCCTTGAGTACCGCGGTTACGATTCGGCCGGCATCGCAGTAATCAATGGCCGACTACAGCGCGTTCGTTCACTGGGGCGCGTCAAAGATCTTGAAACACGAATCGCGACAGGTCATCTTGCAGGCGGAATCGGCATTGGACATACCCGTTGGGCAACCCATGGTGCTCCCTCTGAACGAAATGCCCATCCCCACATCTCGGGTGGCGTCTCGGTAGTTCATAACGGGATTATCGAGAATCACGACATCATTCGGCGCCAGCTGCGGGACATGGGCTACAAATTCATCTCCGACACGGACACCGAGGTGATTGCCCATCTGATCCACTCAAAACTTCGTTCCGGCGCCACGCTATTTACCGCGGTACGCGAATGTATCGGCGAACTTTCCGGCGCGTATGCTATTGCCGTCATCAGCGATACCGACCCGACTCGCTTCGTCGTAGCGCGCAACGGCGCTCCGCTCCTCCTTGGACTTGGAAATGGGGAAAACTTTGCCGCCTCCGACACATCGGCACTGGCATCCGTTACCCGCGAGATTGTATTTCTCGAAGATGGAGACTGCGCGGAAATCACGCTCGAGCGCGTGACCATCCTCGACTCCGGCGGCAATCCAGTTATTCGCCCCATCACAAAATCGCAAGAATCCTTCGCCTCCATAGACCTCGGCGCCTATCGCCACTATATGCAGAAGGAAATCTACGAGCAGCCGACTGCGGTTGCGAATACGCTTGAAGGCATCACGACGGCTGACTCGATATCACCCACGCTATTCGGCGCTGAGGGTGAACGGATACTGCGCGCCACCAACGCGATTCTGATTCTCGCCTGCGGCACCAGTTACCACGCCGCGCTGGTAGCACGACAGTGGCTTGAGAGCATTGCCGGCATCGCCTGCAATGTCGAAATAGCGAGCGAATACCGATACCGAATGCCGGTATCCGACCCGGCCACGCTCGTAGTTACCATCTCCCAATCCGGCGAAACGGCCGACACTCTATCGGCGCTACGCTACGCTGCGCAGCAGGGACACCGTGCCAGTTTGTGTATCTGCAACGTTGCCGAATCGTCCCTGGTTCGCGCCTCCGATCTCCAATTCCTCACCCGGGCGGGCCCGGAGATTGGCGTAGCATCGACAAAGGCATTTACAACCCAGCTTGTTGCCCTGGCATTACTGACCATGGTCATGGCCAAGTTGCGCAAGAAGCTTCCCAGCGAACGCGAGCAGGGATTTCTCAGCGACCTCCAGTACCTACCTGCGGCACTGTCGCGCGCCCTGGAACTCGAGCCGCAAATCAAGAACTGGGCGCAGGACATTGCGAGCCGGGACCACGCAATCTTTCTCGGACGCGGTATTCATTACCCGATTGCAATGGAAGGCGCCCTTAAGCTGAAGGAAATTTCTTACATCCATGCAGAAGCCTATGCCGCCGGAGAGCTTAAACACGGCCCCCTCGCCCTGGTAAGTACCGCGATGCCCGTTGTCGCCATTGCGCCAAAGGATGGCTTGCTGGAAAAGCTACAATCAAATCTGCAAGAGGTAAGAGCTCGCGGCGGCGAACTCTACGTGATTGCTGATAGCAACACCAACATCCAGGAAGGCGAGGGAATGCACGTCGTCCATACGCCCGCCAATACGGGATTCGTATCCCCAATCGTGCATACCATTCCGTTACAGCTACTGGCTTACCACGCGGCGCTTAATCGAAACACCGATGTTGATAAACCCCGAAACCTGGCGAAATCGGTGACCGTGGAATAGCCGCCCTAGATCGCCTCTGCCCTTTCGGCGCCAGACGCCACAGGCAACTCGCGCCGAAAGCAATACCCGGATCCACGCACGGTCTCCACAAGAAGGTCATGTCCGCTCGGACGCAGCGCGTGGCGCAAGGCGCGGATGTGCGCATCGACGGTGCGATCCTGGACATAGACATGATCTCCCCATAGCTTATTGAGCAGTTGCTCGCGACTGAATATGCGGCCAGGGTGCGTGGCGAAGAAGTGAAGCATCCGGAACTCCAGGGCGCTCAGATCAATTTCACGCCCTCCGGCACTTATCCGCTTCAGCGCTGGGTCCACCCGCAGTCCGGCGATTTCCACCACATCATCCGTGGTCTGCGGTGCGCGCCGGCGTAACTGCGCCTTAACCCGCGCCAGCAGTTCCCGCGGCGAAAACGGCTTGGTTATGTAGTCATCCGCCCCGGCCTCCAGCCCGGCCACCAAATCGCCCTCCTGGGCGCGAGACGTAAGCATGATGATGGGAATGTCTCGGGTACGCTGGTCGGATCGCAGTCGACGTGCGAATCCGACCCCGGATGCATCGGGCAACACCCAGTCGAGCAAAACAAGATCCGGAAGCAGTTTGCTGATTTCCGCATCGGCCTCCGGAACATTGCCTGCACTGCGAACTTGATGACCTGCCCGTTCCAAATTCGCGACTAGCATACGTCGCGTAATCGCCTCATCTTCCACTACAAGAATTCCGCTATTCATTTTTGACTAAGCTCCATGAGAGACGCTATCGTCCCTGTGCTTCAAAAGAAATTCCGGAATGAGAACACTTGAATCCCCTCCTGGCGACTGCTGGGATTTAAGAGCACTCATATTCGCTATGCCAAAGCGAACCTTGGAAGAAAAGCTGGGGAGATCAAAATCAATGGACCACGACTCCCGATGGAGACCCGTGCTATCCCGCTCAAACGTGTGGAGACATGCAGCAATCTGCTCAAGCTCCTCATCATGACCATACCAACTGGTCATCGAAAGATATTTCGCCGCGCAGGCAACACTTTTCCTGTCAATCGCTCCCCAGGCTATCCAGTCATGGGACGAGAATGAACTGCGTTGATCGATACAGAATTGGGCCAATGAATCAGTGACGAAATTATTCATTATTGAGACGCCTCCATCAGAGCTTGTTTGTTATGTAAGTCAGCCTTCGTGGCCAACTCTTCTCCTTTGTGGCTGACGCATGAAAGAGACTTCATTTCGCCCGCCATACCGATAAGTTCTTCTGCAATGATGTCCATTTCACCTTTGAGGCGAGAGACCTCCACTTCGGCCTCACGCCACGCTTCTGCTTCAACCAGAGCCCTTACGCTATTGAGTATTTCTAGCGACGACTCTGCTGCGACGCTGCTAAACATCCCGGTCATGGTGTGGATGACATAGCCGAGACGCGACTCATCGCGATCCACCAAGGCCTTTTCCAACTCACCCATGAGAGACGCCTTGGTATCGAGAAAAATGCCCGCAATATCTCCCAGCAAGTTAATGTCACCACCAATGCGCTGAAGAAATGCCGTCCGGTTCATCCCACTGGATACGCCAGCCGGAGATGGGCTGACATGGTCGTATGACGCCATACCAGCGACAGCATTGAGCAACTCTGCGGGGTGGATTGGCTTCACCAGATAACCATCCATTCCACCCTGTAGGCAGCGCTGTCGATGCTGCGGCATCGCATGAGCCGTCAAGGCGAAGATTGGAATGTGGCCGCCTGACTCCGCCTCCATGGCGCGAATCACCGCTGTTGTTTCGAGCCCATCCATTCCGGGCATTTGCACATCCATCAGAATCAGATCGAACTGCCTATCACCCAGAGCGACAATGGCCGCTTCACCATTGCTTGCGGTAACAACGCTGTGTCCGGCTTGAGTCAGAACCTGTTGAGCGACTCGGGAGTTAATCGGATTATCCTCAACCAAAAGGATATCGAACCCGCCATGGCCTATGTCACACCGCGCATCGCTCCACGCTTCCCGTGACGGCATGTCGATACCGCCGGGAGTCGATGCTGCCATGACCAGAGCCAGCAACTCCGAATGCTTTAGCGGTTTGCTAACGCACGGGAATCGCGCCGAATCAAGCCATACCCCGTCGCTTTCCCTGCTCGTCATCGACCCGACCGCCACCAGAGCGCCCAACTCCATATCTTCACGAAGTTGAAGTTCCATTATCGTGCTGTAGATGTTCGCATCGGGAAGGTTCTCATCCAGCAACACGAGGTGATAAGGAATGCCGGCATGACTGGCCCAGGCAATTGCGGATATCGCATCTGCCATATCCTCCTCTTCATCCACATCAACGTTCCAATGTCGCAACACATCCGCGAGGATGCGGCGGCTGCCGGCATGACTGTTGGCGATCAACGCACGGAACCCAGGAAACGTCGCGCTGGCGCCAACCGAATTCCCCGCTGCTGTCACACCAAACTTGAGATGGAAGTGGAACACGCTTCCGCGACCCACTTCACTATTCACGCCAATCGAGCCGCCCATCAGCTCCACCAGCCTCTGTGCGATTGTCAGTCCCAATCCCGTACCGCCATAGACGCGCGTCGTGGACGTATCGGCTTGTGTGAAGGGAGCGAAGATTCCATGCAATTTCTCGGCGACGATTCCAACGCCGCTATCCACTACTTGAAATTGAATTGAAACGTCCCCGGACATGTTGCCATCCGGGACGTTGTCCACCTTAATCGTCACCTCGCCATGCTCGGTAAATTTGATGGCATTGCCGACCAAATTCGTTATGACCTGGCGCAGGCGCATCGGATCTCCGACGAGGATGTCCGGGACATCGACTGATATGTCGTGATTTAGCTCAAGGCCTTTACGGTGGGCATCCAGCGCCAGCGCCTTGATCGTATCGCCGATACTCTCGCGCAATGAGAAGGGAATGGATTCCAACTCCAGGCTACCGGCCTCGATTCTGGAGAAATCCAGAATATCGTTAATGATGGTCAACAACGCGCCGGCGGAAACCTTCACCAAATTCATATACTCGCGCTGCTCCGCCGAAAGCTTCGTCCGCAGGGCGAGTTCAACCATGCCGACGACGCCATTCATTGGGGTCCGAATCTCATGACTCATATTAGCCAAGAACTCCGACTTCGCCCGAGTCGCCGCCTCGGCTTCCCGCTTCGCGCTCTGCAAGCCCTCTTCGGCGCGTTGACGCCTCGCCACCTCCTGCCGCAAAAGCTCATTTGCCCGAATCAAACTCGTGGTGCGTTC
>Ga0316603_10001900_pt1 | contig 11326 bp, 8 predicted proteins | sample OWC_soil_day10_n_FD_207649 | JGI IMG/M metagenome (GOLD analysis project Ga0316603, IMG submission 207649) | Wetland soil microbial communities from Old Woman Creek delta, Ohio, United States - OWC_soil_day10_noCT | ecosystem: Environmental > Terrestrial > Soil > Wetlands | place: USA: Ohio...
AGAGACCTCGGAAGACGACTCGAAAACCCAGGACACGCTTGCCTGACTCGGCAATGCCGCCGCGGCGACGCTGGGGTGGGGGAGGGTGACGAGCCTTACCCCCGGCACTGGTCACAACGGTTGGGGCTGCTTCGTTCCCGACCTGACCCGGTTGGCCGCGCTTCCATGCGGGGAGGCCCGTCACCGCGCATTGTAGGTGACGGCCCGCGCCGGGTTCAGCGCAGTTGCAGGTCGTCGGCGGCGAAGCGCAGGCCCAGCGGTTCGATCAGCAGTTCCTTCTCGCCGGACTCGACCACGCCCGCCAAGGTGGCGGAGACACCGCTTGCCTGCGCGATCTCGACGGTGCGCTGCGCCTGCTCGGCCGGAACGAAGAGCGCAAAGCCTGCGCCCATGTTCAGCGTGCCATAGGCCTCGTGGTCGTCCTGCTGGGCATGGTGCTGGATGAAGCTCAGCACCGGCGGCACCTCGGGCAGCGTGTGCACGCGATAGCGCAAGGGTTTGGGGTGGCGCAGCAGCTTGCGCCAGCCGTGCCCGGTGATGTTGGATGCATAGTGCGTGATGATCCCGGCGCGGTACAGCGCTTCGGTCACCGGCGCATACAGCAGGGTCGGCGCGAGCAGCGCCTCGCCGTAGCTCAGCCCGGGCTGAACCGGCGTCAGGTAGCCCTGTGGCAGCCGTTCGACCAGCTTGCGTGCCAAGCTCAGCCCGTTGGCATGGATGCCGCTGGAGGCCAGCAGCACGATCGCATCGCCCGGCCCCAGCTTTTCGCCCAGCGACAACCTGTGCTTCGGATTGACCAGGCCCGTGCAAGAGGCCGCGAGGTCGATGCGACCAGCCTCGACGATGCCGGCCAGTGCGGGGGTTTCTCCGCCGCCCCAGGCCACCTGGCACAGGTCGCAGGCGCGCTTCCAGCCGGCGACCAGGGCCTGTGCGCGCGGCGCGTCGCCGAACCAGTCGGAACCGCCGGCGGCCCAGTAGGCCTGCACCACCAGCGGCGTGGCGCCGACGGTGATCAGGTCGTTGATGGCCATCGCGATGGTGTCCTGCGCAATCGCGTCGTAGTGGCTGCGTCCGGTCAGGCGCGCCATCTCGTCGGCCACCAGTGCCTTCGAGCCCAGGCATTCGACGATGCTTGCCAGGTAGAACGGCCCGACATCCACCACGTAGGCGGATTCGCCGCGCGACTCGTTCACCTCGTTGAAGCCATGCACCTGCAAGTGGGTCGCGGTGGTGGCGGCGGCGCGCTGCGCGGCCACCTTCAGCGGGTCGATCAGCTCGTAGTCGACGCCGGCTTGCCGGTAGCTGAGCGGGCTGTCCGCGGACGGACTGGCTGGGGTGTTCATGCGTTCGCATTATCCGGCAGCGCCCCAGGTCCCAGGCAGGTGCGCCCGTAGAATCGAGCTCATGTCCTATGTCGTGCTCGCCCGCAAGTACCGGCCCCGAACCTTCGATCAGATGGTGGGCCAGGAGCATGTGGTGCGGGCGCTAAGCAACGCGCTGCAGCAGCAGCGTCTGCACCATGCCTACCTGTTCACCGGCACGCGCGGCATCGGCAAGACCACGGTGTCGCGCATCCTGGCCAAGAGCCTCAACTGCACGGGGCCCGATGGCCGCGGCGGCATCACTGCAACACCCTGCGGCGTGTGCAGCGCCTGTGTCGAGATCGACGAAGACCGCTATATGGACTATGTCGAGCTCGATGCCGCCTCCAACCGCGGCATCGACGAGGCCCGCGACCTGCTCGAACGTGCCGCCTACAAGCCTGGCATCGGTCGCTTCAAGGTGTTCATGATCGACGAGGCGCACCAGCTCACCAAGGACGCGTTCAGCGCGCTGCTGAAGACGCTGGAGGAGCCGCCGGAGTACCTCAAGTTCGTGCTCGCCACCACCGACCCGGAGAAGATGCTGCCGACGGTGCTGAGCCGCTGCCTGCAGTTCAACCTGCGGCCGATGCCGCCCGAGGTGGTGCAGCAGCATCTGCAGCAGGTGCTGCAGGCCGAGGGCGTGGCCAGCGACACGGCCTCGCTGCGCCTGCTGTCGCGAGCGGCGCGTGGTTCGATGCGCGATGCGTTGTCTCTCACCGACCAGGCCATCGCCTACGGCAGCGGCCGGCTCGAGGAAGCCGGCGTGCGCGCGATGCTCGGCGCGGTGGACCAGGGCCACGCGGCCGCGCTGGTCGAGGCGTTGGCGCGGCGCGACGGGCCAGGCCTGCTCGCGCGTCTGGACAGCCTGCGCTCGCTGGGTTTGTCGGCAGACGGCACGCTGGAAAGCATGGCGGTGCTGCTGCAGCACATGGCGGTGGAGCAGGCCGTGCCTGGCACGTTGGACGGCATCGACCCAGACCTGGCCGATGCCGTGCGCCTGGCCACGTTGCTGCCCGCCGACGAGACGCAGCTGCTCTACAGCATCGTCTTGCAGGGGCGGGGCGAACTGAGCCTGATGTCCGACGAATACAGCGCGCTGACGATGGTGCTGCTGCGCATGCTGGCCTTCGCACCGCCGTCGGCCGACATGCAGCCGCCGCCGCGAGAACGCGCGGCCGCCGCGCCGCATCTGGCGACCCCGCCGCCGCCCGCGCCTGCCCAGTCTGCAGCCTCCGCAGCACCGGCCGCGCCGGCAGCTCGCCGGGCTCAGGCACAGGACCTGGAGCCACCGCCGTGGGTCGACCTTCCGCCACCGGAGGACGAGCTGCCTGCCGCCAGCGGCAGCGCGGCCTTGCGTGCACCGGCGCCGCCGGCGCTGGCCGTGCCGGCTGCACCGCCGCAGGCCGCTGTGGCTTTTGTCGCATCGCCGCTGGGCGAGCGTTGGGCCGAGCTGGTCGGCCGCCTGGTGCGCTCCGGGAGCGTGGCGGCGCTGGTGCGCGAGCTGGCCGCGCAGGCGGGCTTGGACCGCATCGACGGGACCACCCGGCCGCCGACCTGGCATTTGCTGGTGGAGCGCGATTCGCTGCGCACCGACGCGCTGCGCGACAAGCTGTGCCAGGCATTGAGCGCCGAGCTGGGCCAGCCGCTGCAACTGGTGCTGCATGCCCAGGTGCCGCAGGATTCGCCGTCGCGCCGCGACGCCGTCGAGCGCGAGCGTCGCCAGCACCTGGCCGAGTCGGCCATCCGCAATGACCCGCTCGTCGTCGAGCTGATGTCGCAGTTCAGCACCGCGCGCATCGTGCCCGGCTCGATCAAACCCATCTGACCCAAGAGGAACCCACACCATGATGAAGAACCAGCTGGCCGGCCTGATGAAGCAGGCGCAGGCGATGCAGGACAACATGAAGCGCGCCCAGGAAGAGCTGGCGTCGATCGAGGTCGAAGGCCAGTCCGGCGCCGGGCTGGTCAAGGTGGTGATGACCTGCAAGCACGACGTGCGGCGCGTGGCCATCGACCCCAGCCTGCTGGGCGACGACAAGGACATGCTCGAGGACCTGGTGGCCGCCGCCTTCAACGACGCGGTGCGCCGTGCCGAGACCGTGAGCCAGGAAAAGATGGGCGCGCTGACCGCTGGCATGCCGCTGCCGCCGGGCATGAAGTTCCCGTTCTAGAGCGCTGGCGCCGGATGGCCGAAGCCAGCCTCGATGCACTGATCGATGCCTTGCGCCGGCTTCCCGGCGTGGGCCAGAAGTCGGCACAGCGCATGGCCTACCACCTGCTGCAGAACGATCGCGGCGGTGCCGGCAGGCTGGCCACGGCGCTGCAGCAGGCACTGGCGCAGATGCAGCATTGCCAGCGCTGTCACACCTTCACCGAACACCGCGTCTGCGCCACCTGCGAGGACGCCGCGCGTGATGCGCGGCTGCTGTGCGTGGTGGAAACCCCCGCCGACCAGGCGGCGCTGGAACGCAGCGGAGGCTACCGCGGCCTGTACTTCGTGCTGATGGGTCGCCTCAGTCCGCTCGACGGCATCGGAGTCAACGACATCGGCGTGATGCCGCTGCTCGACCGCGCCACGGACGGCGTCGTCGAGGAGGTGATCCTGGCCACCGGTTTCAGCGCCGAGGGCGAGGCCACGGCCCATGCACTGGGTGAGGCCCTGCGCTCACGTGGGCTGAAGGTCACGCGGCTGGCGCGTGGCGTACCGGCAGGCAGCGAGCTGGAGTACGTGGATCTGAGCACCATCGCCCACGCGCTGGTCGACCGGCGCTGACGCCCCACCGGCGCCGCTACAGCTTGGAACTGCCGCGCGACGCGGCCACCTTGGCGTTGGGCTTGGCCGCCGGCTTGGCCGCGGCCGTGCGCTTGGCCGGGGCCTTCGCCGCAGCCGGGCGCTGCGCAGTCACCGCGGTCGAGGTCCGGCCGCTCTTCTTGGCAGCCACGGGTTTGACGACGACGATGGTCTGGCCCGGCTTGAAGCGCGCGCCGGTGTCCACGTCGTTCCACTGCGCCACCTGCGCGGCACTGACTCGGTAGCGTTTCGCCACGCCAGCCACCGTATCGCCACCCTTGCCAGCCTTGAAGGTGATGCGCTTGCCCGGTGGACGGTCCGGTGCCAGCAGCATCATCGCGTTGTCTGCCACCTGGCCGGGCACGTCGGTGTTCTTGTGCGCGCTGCGCGGCACCAGCAGCGTGGAGCCGGCCTTGACCAGCATTCGCGGCGGAATGCGGTTCACCGCTCGCAGATCCTCCTCGCTCATGCCCACCTGCCTGGCCACGTCGGCGGGCTTCAGCGTGGCAGGCGCCACCCAGGCCGTCCAGGTGGCCAGCGGTGCGCTGTGCGCGCGCAGGTTGCGCACGAACAGTGTGGCGTTGTTGTAGGGCAGCAGCACCTGCGGCGTTCCCGCCGCCAGGATCACGGGTTTGTTCATCTGCGGGTTGAGCTGCTGGAACTCATCGAGCGAGACACCGGCCAGGCGCGCCGCCACGACGACGTCGATGTCGTTGGTGATCGGCACCGTCAGGAAGTAGGGGTGGTTCTCCAGCGCCGGAAGGGTGATCGAGAAGGCCTGAGGGGACATGACAATGTTCTTCACGGCCTGCAGCTTGGGCACGTAGTTGCGTGTCTCGTCCGGCATGCGCAGGCTCTCGTAGGTCGCAGGGAGTCCGGCCTTGAGGTTGCGATCCAGCGCCCGTTGCACGTTGCCCTGGCCCCAGTTGTAGGCGGCCAGCGCCAGCTGCCAGTCGCCGAACTGGCGCTGCAGCATCTGCAGGTAGTCGAGCGCCGCGCGTGTGGACGCGAGCACGTCGCGCCGGTCATCGCGGAACAGGTTCTGCTTCAGGTCGAAGTCCTTGCCGGTGGCGGGCATGAACTGCCACATGCCCGAGGCTCGTGCCACCGACATGGCTTGCGGATTGAAAGCGCTCTCGATGAAGGGCAGCAGCGCCATCTCGGTGGGCATGCCGCGTTTTTCGATCTCCTCGACCACGTAGAACAGGTAGCGGCCGCCGCGATCGGTCATGCGCTGCACGTAGTCAGGCCGCGAGGCATACCACTGCTGCCACTTGAGCACCAGCTCGTTGTCCAGGTTGGGCATGGCGAAGCCGGCGCGCACGCGCACCCACAGATCGGTGTGCACGCTGGTGTCGCTGGCATCGATGATCACCGACGGCCGCAGTGGGTCGAGCGCAAACAGGTAGGGCTGGCCATCGGCCTGCAGCGTGTCGGGCGCAAGTGTCGGTGTGGCGATGACCTCAGGAGCCGGCGCTGCGATGGGCGCGGTGGGCGCGGGGGCCGCGTCGGGTTGCGGGGCCACCGGGGCCGGGGGTGTCGCACAGCCCGCGAGCAGTGCAGCGATCCACAAGCCCCACAGCCAGCCGCGGCCACCTGGCGGGGACTTGCCGACGAAGCTCATCTGGCTGTCGGTCGCACGCTGGCGACGGCAGCCGGGATGGACAGTTCGAGCACAGGGCGGCCCACTAGAATCGATGCAGCGGGCAGCCGGTAGGGGCGGTCCCAGGCCGAGGCGGCCTTCGCTGCACATCGCGGCGCAGCGTCCACTGCAGCCAGCAGATCGTTCCGAGCGGCAAGGCGGGCCATCCGGACCGGGTGGTGTCTGAAGGCGTGAGAGGCTGTCGTCGTCATGGTTCTCGAGGCATCGATTATAGAGTTGACAGCCTGGTTGCGGACTCCCGCGGGCCAGTGCCTGCTGCATTGGGAACAAATGCACATCGACCAGGCGGTGGCCGATGTCTTCGGCTACCACGCCTTGCAACTCGGCTTGCCCGAACTGCAGGCACTGCGTGCCAATCGCATGCCGCACCGCTGGGTGGCCAATGACTCGTTGCAGGCCATCGAGCCGCTGGCCGTGCTGCCCCCCTTCGATGGCGAGCCGATCAGCCTGCCCCTCGACGCCGACGCGGCACTGCACTGCGACTTCGACGCCTTGCCTTTTCCGAACCAGAGCCTGGACCTGGTGGTGCTGCCGCACGCGCTGGAACTTTCGCGCGACCCGCACCTGACGCTGCGCGAGGTGGAGCGCGTGCTGGTGCCCGAAGGGCGAGTGATGATCCTCGGCTTCAACCCCGCCAGCACCTGGGGCCTGCGCCAGCGGCTGGGCCGTGCGCGCGCTGCGGTCGGGTTGGGCGGGCGCGGCGCGCTGTTCCTGCCGCGCGCCGGCGAGTTTCTGGGCTACTGGCGGCTGCGTGACTGGCTCAGGCTGCTCAGCTTCGAGGTCGAAGGCGGCCGTTTCGGCTGCTTCCGCCCGCCCTCTCGCTCGGCCCGCTGGCTCGAGCGCACGGCGTGGATGGAAGGCGTGGGCGAGCGCTGGTGGCCGGTGTTCGGTGCGGTGTATTTCCTGGTCGCGGTCAAGCGCGTGCGCGGCATGCGACTGGTGGGCCTGGCGCGGCACGAAGCCCGCAGCGTGCGCGCGGCCAACGCCGTGGTGGCCAATCGGCAGCGCAGGCAACCCGAGGAGATCTGCGAGTGAAGGAGGTCGTGATCTACACCGACGGCGCCTGCAAGGGCAATCCCGGCCCGGGGGGATGGGGTGCGTTCATGACCTGCGGCGGGCACAGCAAGGAACTGTTCGGCGGCGAGCCGCTCACCACCAACAACCGCATGGAACTGTGCGCGCCGATCGAGGCGCTGTCCACGCTGAAGCGACCCTGCGCCGTCACCATCTTCACCGACAGCCAGTACCTGCGCAACGGCATCAGCACCTGGATCCATGCCTGGAAGGCGCGTGGCTGGAAGACTGCCGACCACAAGCCGGTAAAGAACATCGACCTGTGGCAGAGGCTCGACGCGCTGGTGCAGCAGCACCGCGTGACCTGGAAATGGGTCAAGGCCCACAACGGCGATCCTGGCAACGAGAAAGCCGACGCCCTGGCCAATCGCGGCGTGCCTGCCCCATGACCCGGTACTGACGAGAAAGCCCGCCAGCCGCTAAAGTGCGGCATCTCGAGAAGGGCTGCAGATTGAAGAAGGTCCATAGGTGGGTGGCCATGCTGGGCATCGCCGGTTTGGCGGGGGCGGCATGGTGGTGGCAAAACCGGGCTGCGCCGGCCGGCGCTGTCCAGCCGGCGGCGTCCGGATCGGGCGCCAACCCTGCCGCTGCGCAACGCACGGCCGCAGGGGGACCCACAGGCCCCGCCGGCGCGGTTGGGCCGGTCAGCGTGGAGGTAGGCAAGGTCGAGGCGGCGACCCTGGAGGACGACGCGACAGCCGTGGGCTCGCTGCGTTCGCGCCAAGGTGTGGTGCTGCGGCCCGAGGTCAGCGGCCGCATCGCCTCGCTGGGCTTCAGCGACGGCCAGCGCGTGCGTCGGGGCCAGCTGCTGGTGCAACTCGACGACACGCTGCAGCAAGCCCAGCTGAAACAGGCCGAGGCGCAGGCCAGCATTGCGCGCACTAACCTGCAGCGCAACCGCGAGCTGGTGGCGGAGAATTTCGTCAGCCAGAGTGCGGTCGACCAGAGTGCTGCGGCACTCGAAGTCGCCGAGGCGCAGGTGGCGCTGGCCAAGGCGCAGCTGGCACGCATGCGCATCGTCGCGCCTTTCGATGGCTTGGCTGGCATTCGCAGCGTCGACCTGGGCGACTACGTCAAGGACGGCGCCGACCTGGTGAACATCGAGGACCTGTCGCAGGTGCTGGTGGACTTTCGCCTGCCTGAGCGCTTCATCGCCCGCATCAAGACCGGCCAGGCGGTGGACGTGAGCCTGGACGCGCTGCCGGGCCAACGTTTCACCGGCCGCATCGACGCTCTCGACTCGGTGATCGATGCCGACGGTCGCTCCCTGCTGGTGCGCGCACGGCTCGACAATCCCGGCGGCGTGCTCAAGTCGGGGCTCTTCGCGCGCACGCGCATCGTTTTCGCGCAGCGCGAGAACGCGCTGGTCGTGCCCGAGCAGGCACTGGTGCCGCAGGGCGGCAAGCAGTACCTCTTCAAGGTGGTCGATGGCCCGAACGGCAAGGTCGCCGAGCGCATCGAGGCGCGTATAGGGATGCGGCTTCCCGGCAAGGTCGAGGTTCTGGAAGGCCTGGCCGCCGGTGACCTGGTGGTCACCGCAGGGCAGGCGCGTCTGGGCCGCGGCGATGCCGTGCCGCTGCGCGTGGTGGACATCTCGCAGCCTGCAGGCACTGCGGCCGGCCGTCCGCCCGGCAACGGCAACAGGCCGGCCAGTGGCGCGTCGGCGCCACGCTTGCCTTCGCCCTGAGCCCGGAGATCGGCATGCGCATCTCCGAAACCTCGATCCGCCGCCCGGTTTTCGCAACCGTGATGTCGCTGATGATCGTGCTCATCGGCGTAGTGTCCTTCGACCGGCTTTCGGTGCGCGAGTACCCGCGCATCGACGAGCCGGTGGTCACGGTCACCACCAAGCTGGTCGGCGCGTCGTCCGAAGTCATCGAATCACAGGTGACCAAGCCGCTGGAAGATTCCATCGCCGGCATCGACGGTGTCGACATCATCACCTCGATCTCGCGCTCCGAGCAGAGCCAGATCACGGTGCGCTTCAAGCTGGAGAAGAACCCCGACGATGCCGCCGCCGACGTGCGCGACCGCGTCTCGCGCGTGCGCGCGCGTCTGCCGGATGCGGTGGACGAACCGGTCATCGCCAAGGTCGAGGCCGATGCCACGCCCACCGTCTGGCTGGCCTTCACCAGCGAGACGCTCAGCCCGCTGGAAGTCACCGACGTCATCAACCGCATCGTCAAGCCGCGACTGCAGACGGTGCCCGGGGTGTCCAACGTGCAGGTCAACGGCGACCGGCTGTTCGCCATGCGCATCTGGCTCGACCCGGACAAGCTCGCCGCCTACCGGCTGACGGTGCAGGATGTCGAGGACGCGATCCGCAAGCAGAACCTGGAGGTGCCGGCCGGGCGCATCGAAAGCCAGCAGCGCGAGTTCAGCGTCACCGCGCGCACCGACCTGAATACCGTGCCGCAGTTCGCCGACATTGCACTGAAGTCAGCGAGCGGCTACACGGTACGGCTGCGCGACGTGGCGCGCATCGAACAGGGTCCGGCCAGCGAGCGCAGCAGCGTGCGCCTGAACGGCGTGCCGTCGATCTCCACCGGCATCATCCGCAATGCCACGGCCAACCCGCTGGAGATCTCGGCCGAGGTGCGCAAGATCCTGCCGCAGATCCAGGCCGAGCTGCCGCCCGGCCTGACCGTGCAGGTGGCCAACGACAACGCGGTGTTCATCGACCGCTCGGTCAAGTCGGTGTACCGCACCATCGCCGAGGCGTTGATCCTGGTGGCGCTGGTGGTGTTCGTGTTCCTGCGCACGCTGCGCGCCTCGATCATTCCGATGGTCACCATCCCGGTCAGCCTGATCGGCGCCTTCGGCATCATGGCCGCGGCCGGCTTCACCATCAACACGCTGACCCTGCTGGCGCTGGTGCTGGCCATCGGCCTGGTGGTCGACGATGCCATCGTCGTGCTCGAAAACATCTTCCGCCACATCGAGGAGGGCCTGGAGCCCTTCCAGGCCGCGCTGAAGGGCGCCAAGGAAATCAGCTTCGCGGTGGTGGCGATGACGCTGACATTGGCCGCGGTGTACGCACCGCTGGCCTTCACGCCCGGACGCACCGGGCGGCTGTTCACCGAATTCGCGCTGACGCTGGCCGGCGCGGTGATCGTCTCCGGCTTCGTCGCGCTGACGTTGACGCCGATGATGTGCAGCAAGTTGCTGCGCCACAACCCATCGCCCAACCGCTTCGACCGTGGCATGGAACGCGTGCTCGTGGCCCTGAGCATCGGCTACGGCCGCACGCTGGGCGGGGTGCTGACGCAGCGTTGGATCGTGCTGGGTATCATGGCCGCGGCCGCGAGCGGCAGCTGGTGGCTGTACAAGAGCGCGAAGAGCGAGTTGGCGCCGCTGGAAGACCGTGGCGTGATCCTGGCCACCGTCAATGCGCCGGACGGCGCGACACTGGAGTACACCGCGCGCTACCTGCGCGCCATCGAAAGCATCGGCCGCACCTACCCGGAGTTCGACCGCGTCTTCGTCGTCGCTGGCAACCCGACGGTGTCGCAGGGCATTTCCTTCATGCGCACTGTCGACTGGGACGATCGCAAGCGCAGCACGCAGGAACTGGCGCGGCTGCTGCAGCCTCAGTTCATGGGCCTGCCTGGCGTGTCCGCCTTCCCGATCACCCCACCCAGCCTGGGGCAGGGTTTCCGCGAGCGCTCGATCAACTACGTCATCGTCACCAGCGACAGCTACGAGAACCTGGCGAGGGTGTCGCAGCAGTTCATGGCCGAGATGGCGAAGAACCCGGGCTTCGTTCAGCCCGACACCGATCTGCGGCTCAACAAGCCGGAAATCTTCGTCGAGGTGGACCGGGCCCGCGCGGCCGACATGGGCGTCAGCGTCGATGCCGTGGCGCGCACGGTCGAGACCATGCTCGGCGGGCGTGCCGTCACGCGCTACAAGCGCGATGCCGACCAGTACGACGTGATCGTGCAGACCGAGATGCGCGGCCGCACCACGCCCGAGGACATCGAAAAGCTGTTCGTACGCGGCCGCGGCGAGGCGATGGTGCCGCTGAGCTCGCTGATCAAGGTGCGCGAGGCCGTCAGCCCGCGCGAGCTGAACCACTTCAACCAGCGCCGCTCGGTGTCGATCACCGCCAACCTGGCGCCAGGGTATGCGCTAGGCGAGGCGCTGCAGTTCATGGATCAGACGGCGGCCAAGGTGCTGCCCAGCGGCTATGCCACCGAGCTCAACGGCGTCAGCCGCGAGTTCCGCTCCTCGTCGGGCGCGCTGGGCCTGGTCTTCGTGCTGGCGCTGATGTTCATCTTCCTGGTGCTGGCGGCGCAGTTCGAGAGCTTCGTCGATCCCTTCGTCATCCTGCTGGCGGTGCCGCTGTCGATGGTGGGCGCGCTGCTGGCGATGCAATGGACCGGCGGCACGCTCAACGTCTATTCACAGATCGGGCTGATCACGCTGGTCGGG
>Ga0316603_10001901_pt1 | contig 11325 bp, 6 predicted proteins | sample OWC_soil_day10_n_FD_207649 | JGI IMG/M metagenome (GOLD analysis project Ga0316603, IMG submission 207649) | Wetland soil microbial communities from Old Woman Creek delta, Ohio, United States - OWC_soil_day10_noCT | ecosystem: Environmental > Terrestrial > Soil > Wetlands | place: USA: Ohio...
CCCTCATGTTGTCCGCCTTCACAGCATCCTTCTCTATCTCAGACGCAAGTTCCTGCATGTCGCAAACCACATCGGCAATATCCACCGTCATCTCCTGGGCCGAGGAAAGCAGTTTGCTCAGTCCCTTGATAATCTCCCGGCGAAGATAGAAATCTTTCAGAATCAGGCAGTGATGCTGCAGGTGGGCCGAGCTGGCCACCTGACTGCAAAGTTTGGTAATGTAGTAGGGCCCGCCCACCTTGTCGAGCTCATCACTGCGGCGCAACTCGTCGGCCACAGTAATGATGTCAATGTCTCGCCTGTTGTTGAACATGCGCGTAAGAGCTGCAAAGATAATGCGGTGATTATCATAATAAAACATCTCCGCTCGCAGAATAGGCATTGCATTGGCCATTGCTTTCTTTTCCAGTAAAAGTGCCCCCAGTACCGCTTCTTCCGTTTCCTGATCAAAGGGCTGACTTATATTCTTTTCCATGGTTTGTCTTGTTTTTTAATGATTTGTAATGTCTGTTAATAATTTACGTCCTCATCATAAAAAGACTTTGCTTTGAGATATTTACTGGCACTTTTATAGAAATCTTTGCAGACTATAGAGTCGCGGTAATTTTGAATGTTATTAATTGCCGCTTCCTTATCCTTGGCCGATAGTTTTTTCCACTCCGCACGTACCAGTCCTACGTCCACTTTGCGAAGCATCGTAATTTCGTGGTATTTTTCGTAGAACTCCATAAGCCTATCCTCTTTCTTTTCCCTCATATTTGTTATTTTTCCGGGCTTGCCCGTCCAAAGGTCATAGTCTACGACCGATATTTTTTTTAAGTCATGGCTCAGGTGAATGTAATTTATAAGATTTTCCTTTTCCATCCTGTTGAAGAACCATCGGGTTTTGCTTACCGACCAGTTGAATAGTTTTGCCCAACTTGGAATCGATAAAAAAGATTCACCTCGCTGGCATACAAATGTTTTCCTTTTTATTGTAACCTCCTTATCCTCGAAATTTACGCTGGTCACCATCATGAGGAAAGCCTCCAGGTAAGAAAAGCTTTCATCTTTTTGGCTAAATCTGTAGTTAAGCAAGTGTTTTGGAACAAGTATATATCCTTTTTTTAAAGCGTTGAATGGTAAATAATTATCTTTTTTCATAGTAATGTTGTTTTTAGTACTGATTGTTTCAAAAAGGCCCTTTTGAATTTGTTTTCGGTGCAAAAGTAGGGATGCGGACAATACGCTCAAAATAGAAAATGTAAGAATCGACAAAAAAATCACAATTGTGCAAAAAAATCACGATTGTGCAAAAATGTATATTTTGTTTAGAGTGGACGATGCTTTTATGCCGGTAAAATGTTGTAAAAGTAACGACCGCGCTTACGACCGCGCTTACGTACGTGTAAAATGTTGAAGTATAAGTGGTTATAAAAATAATATATTTCTTCGCAGCAGACGTAACAGCAACGAAGAAATATATTAAATTGTTTTATTTTTATAACTAAAAATAAAATCCGTAAGAATGGTTAGGAATTTATGTTTTAAAAGAGCGATTGTAATAACCTGAAATTACCCTACATGTTTTTCATTCCGTAGGGAGTGCCCCAGAATTCAATAAAAATCTCCATCTGTTTGGGCGTAATGTATTTGTTTGTTATAGCAAAACCAGTTTCCTTCAGTTTCTCATAAAGTAATTTATCTTCTTCAATTTTTTCGATAAAATACCTCTTACAAACATCTACTCTTTTGTAAGTGTAGAAATACATGCAGGCAACTCTCGTGAAAAGAAAACATCCCATATAAGGGCCGCTTTTTGGGGCGTTGTTTACAGACATAAATTGTTTTTAAATGTTACAAATAATTCATTAATTAAATTTGGTATTGCAATACTTTAATTTGTTGCAAATGTAAGGAAATATAGTGGATATAACCAAATGTAATTGGAATTATTTTTGCATTATTATGTAAAAATATTGTAAATTTCCAGGGCTTAAACTATGTTTAAGGGAGGGATGCTTTTTATAGCAAAATTTATTGGTGAATGGTGTGATGTTTATTGACCAATGGATTAAAATTATTGGTGAATGGATTTTTTTTAATGGGATTTGGGCTTTGTTTTTATGTGAATTGATATTTTTTTATATTTGCAGGGTAATAACAACAGTCATAATGAAGTATGAATAGACTCTATTGTTGTAAATTCCCTATATTTGAAGGGTAATAACAACATACATGCAGCTATCCATATTTCCCATTTAGTTGTAAATTCCCTATATTTGCAGGGTAATAACAATTTTATTTCTTCATACTATCCGTGAAGCTTTGTTGTAAATACCCTATATTTGAAGGGTAATAACAACTTTTTTGCTTATCACTAACTTTTTTCATAGTTGTAAATACCCTATATTTGAAGGGTAATAACAACGAGCAATCGAAAATACACCGTAATCGTAAAGTTGTAAATACCCTATATTTGAAGGGTAATAACAACAATAAGCCTGTAGTAATCTATGAACTAGATTATTACAGGCTTATTTGGTATTTAAAATTCACTTTTTGCTCATTAAATTAGCATATAAGAGTATATTTTTTTATTTTTGATAAATAAAAGAAAATCAGAAATATGCATGTTGGGAAGTAAATAGATTGTCATTAAAAAATTATGAGAACTATTACTGAAGAGTATAATGTTTACCGGTTTCATTATTTGCTATAACAAAAACACAAACTGAAATAAAAATGAATTTAATGAAAAAAACGAATGCTGAGGAGAGTAATTTCAACCATACATTAAACGATCAGAAATATTATTTTGCAGGCTATTTGAATTTGGCTGAAAACAATATAAAAACACTCGAAAAAGCTTACGGTGAACATTTCTTATGCTCTGGGAAAGAAACGATTATAAGCAATTTAAATAATACATCTTCATTAATTGACTGGGATTTAAAAGTGAAATTTCTGTCGCAATACTTACCTGTTGTTAGTTATTTGAATTTAGACACTGATCCTAATTCAACTTTTAAAATAATAAAGAAGGAATTTTCTGAAAATCTATCTTCTTTATTCGACTCTATTGGTTCGCTAAGGAATTTCTATTCTCATTATTATCACCGTCCGTTAACTGAAGAACTAAATATTGAACTTCTCTCTTTTCTTGATAGAACATTTGTTGCTGTCTGCATAAATGTGAAGAAAAAGAGAATGAAAGACGATAAAACAAAACAGTTATTAAAAGCAACTTTAAACAATGAACTTGATTTGTTGTTGAAAGCCAAGAAAGAAGAACTTTTAAAGAAAAAGAAAGAAGGAAAGAAGGTTAGTATTGATGCTATTTCCATGAAAAATAGTGTGTTGAATGATGCCTTTAATCACCTTGTTCAGCTTGATAAAAATAGCAGAGAGGAAATTCCTGGTAGGTTTTATACATCTGTATTAGGTGATAATAATAAATACACTGAGAATGAAATTAATATATCTATGAGTGGCTTATTATTCCTGCTTTCCATGTTTCTTACCAAGAAGCAAAATGAAGATATGCGTTCTCGTATTTTTGGATTTAAAGGAACAATAGATCCCGATAAAAGTATATCTAAAAGCAATAATAGCTTTAGGAATATGGCTACAAACTGGGTGTTTTCTTATCTTTCTTTTAAAGGAATGAAAAAACAGCTAGGCAACACTTTTAAAAAAGAAAGCTTGTTGGTGCAAATTGTGGACGAGCTGAGTAAAGTGCCTCACGAAGTGTACCAAACATTATCACCACACCATCAGGAGATGTTTCTTGAGGATATGAACGAATACCTTAAAGAGGGTAATAAGAAACTTTGTTTGGAGGATTCTATTGTGGTTCACCCCGTAATAAGAAAGCGGTATGAAGATAAGTTTAACTACTTTGCCATTCGATATCTGGATGAATTTGTAGAATTTCCCTCACTTCGGTTTCAGGTAAATGTGGGTAACTATGTGCACGATAGACGTATGAAGACTATTGATGGCACAAAAACTGAAACAGACAGGATGGTTAAAGAAGAAATCAGAGCTTTTGGTAAACTGTCCGTTATCTCAAAACTGAAAGCTGATTTTTTCGCTAAGGATTTACCATCGGATATTTCCTGGGAGATGTATCCTAATCCTTCTTATAATATTTCTGCAAACAATATTCCGGTATATATTGATTTGATAAAAAGCAGTGTGGCCGGAGCTGTTGATGTTGGCAAGGATCACAAGAGTTATCAGGCAAAGCTTGATTTGGATGAAGATAAAAGAAAAAGAAATAGAAAGGAAGGCAAGCCGGGTAAAACAGAGATAGCTAGAATTCTTTTAGGAAAGAAACAAATTCTATTTGAAAAACCTACTGTGCTGTTAAGCTTGAATGAGTTGCCTGCATTGCTTTATGAGGTACTTAAAGAAGGCGGCGATAAGCAAGATATAGGCAAAAGAATAGAAGATAAAATTGTAGAAAAGATTGTAGCGCAATACAAACTAATAGATCAATATGATGGAACAATAGAGCTTCCCGGTTCCGTTATTCCTAAAAAACTGAGAAAGAGCGGAAGTGAAAAGTGCACAAATATGGATAAGCTGCTCAGGGCTGTGAAGCGTGAGCTGGAAATTACCCAGGAAAAACTTGATCTTATCAAGAACAATAAAAAGAAGTTCGAAAGTAAAGAAAAGGATGAAAAAGGCAAGGCAAGGCAGCATGTGTTTTACACTAACGAGTTAGGCCAGGAAGCTACATGGATTGCAAACGATATTAAGCGATTTATGCCGAGAGACGTTAAGGAGAAGTGGAGAGGCTACCACCACAGTAACCTGCAAAAGCTACTTTCACAATATAATCAATCAAGAAATGAGGCAGTGAAATGCATTACTTGTTTCTGGAACTTTGATCAGCAAACTCCATGGGGCAAAGGTATAAAAGAAGCATTCTATAAATCAACGTTCGAAGAGTTCTACAAAGCTTATCTGGATAACAGAATGGATGTGTATAAAACACTCGAGAATAATTTGATAGCTGCTAAAGGACACTCTAAGTTATTTAACAAAGAAAAGAAAAAGGCGTTTGTTCTGTTTGATAAACATCTGTATAATATACCTGATATCAATACTCAAAAAGAACGTCTAAAGTCTACGTTGTTTATTCTTCCCCGAGGAATTTTCGATTCAAAACCTACTTTTATCAAAGGCATAAAATACGAAGAAGATCCTTCGTGCTTTGCCGACTGGTATCAGTTTGCCAATAATGCAGGCAACGAATACCAACAATTCTATAATTTGACAAGAAGCTATACATCTCTTTTTGAAGAAACCAAAAAGAATAATGAAGGGCTGAAAGAAAACAAAAAAGGATTGTCGGCAGATGAGCAATTTGATTTCTTCAAGATGCGTCAGGATTTAAAGATAAAGAAAATAAAGACACAGGATTTATTCCTGTTTCAGATTGTGAAAGATTTGTATAAGAAAGTATTTGGCCGTACTTTTCCTGAGGGTTTAGAGTTAAAGGATATGTACCAAACACCTGCTGAGCGACAAGCAAATTATGAATTGGCAGTTAAGCAAAGTCAGCGCACGGAAGGTGATAAATCTGATAATTTGTACAATACTAATTTTCTTTGGAACCTCACTGTACCATTTGAAACTGGCAAGATAAAGGAGCCACAGGTTAAACTGAAGGATATAGGTAAATTCTACAAATTTGCAGCCGACGAAAAGGTTCAGACTATATTATCTTACAGCGACAGAGAATGGAGTAAGTTGGACTTGGAAAAGGAACTGGAACTAATGCCTACGTCATACGAAGTGATAAGAAGAGAACAGCTTCTTCGAGATATTCAGCAATTTGAAAAAAGAATTCTGGAAAACTATCCTTCCGATGGAAATGCCCATCCAAGGGACTTTGAGATTGTGAGGAATGGAATACTTTCTCCAAGTTTTAATTTTTATCTTTTAAAAGGAGTTATCATAAAGAATAACTTAGCCAGCGAAGAAGAATGCCAATGGTTTGAACAAGTTCATTTAAATAAAACGCAATTTTATCCCGAAGTTGCAACAAAATCGACAATAATACAAAGCGCGTATCTATTGCTATTGATAAGAAATAAAATGCTGCATAATCAGTTACCGTCTAAACAAAACTTTGAATTTATGACCACACTTTATCCTTTCCAAGGATATGAGAACTATAGTACTTATTTACTGTCTGTAACAAAGCAAACTATTGAGTGTCTTAGTTCGGCTATGTAATTGTTTTGTTTGATTATTTTTGAAGAGTAATAACTAAGTCGCCAGCGTAGTTGTGATTCGTGTTGTTGCAAATGCTCTATATTTGAAGGGTAATAACAACATGTTTGTATACGTTCATTGCGTAATTATTGTTGTAAATACCCTATATTTGAAGGGTCATAACAACTTGCAGATATTACATAAGAATCACAATTAAGTTGTAGATACCCTATATTTGAAGGGTAATAACAACCATCAACTGGGTCGAAAGGGATGATTTGAGGTTGTAAATGCTCTATATTTGAGGGGTAATAACAACAGTTCCATTAACGCATCTTTCAAGTTCTAGTTGTAAATACTCTATATTTGAAGGGTAATAACAACAAATTGTCTGCAATACGCCAAATATCAGCGTATTGCAGACTTAAATAGAAAAATAATCCGGGCTTGTGTTATAGAAATTGTATAAAAAGTCTCTATTTATTGATTTGTAATACATAAAATAATCACCAATAAGTGGTGGGAAAAGAAAGATTATGAGTGAACTTAAATTAATTGATAAAGAGAAGTTTAAAGCAGATTGCGAAGCATTTAAATGCAAGTTTGATATAGATATAAATCAGAGAAGTTACTATATATCATATCTTGAGTTTCTGGAGCATTTCAGTCGTATTGCTAAATTTGAAAAGCATGATGTTATTATTGGCATTCACTTAATCTACGGATGGATGCCAACAATCTGTCACCTGAAATCAGATAAATTTGATAAGGCAGCTGATATACTTAATAAAGTGAAGAACGGTAAACAACAGCTGCTTGAGGAAAATGACTTGAACACCCTAAAGAATGTATTTAATAATTCCATAGTTGGCACTTCTAAGCTGCTCCACTTTATATCTCCTGAGACATATCCAATTTGGGATGGGAATGTTTGCTATTATTTAACTAATTCGAAAAGCAAAGCAAATGATGTCTCTGCTTACTTGGACTATGCTAAAGCATGCCGAGAAGTCATAGGACAGTGCAAGACCGATATTGCTAAGGTCAAAAAAGCAATGAAAGAATTTTATAAAGGTCAAGATGAAATATCGGATATGCGTGCTGTTGAACTGGTTATGTTTACCAATGGGCAAATTAGGAAGGAGCTTTCTAAAGGAAATCTATAACGAATAAATATTATGCAGTAAATAAAGAGTCTTTTTAATCAAGTTAAGATTATTGTAACTAAGAATAATCAACTCTTAGATGCTACAGGCGGACGGTTTAATATATTCAGTGTAATAGGCGTAAACCATTACGAAACTATTAACTCGTCAATTTTAGCAGAACTGCTAAATCCGAAAGGATCTCATGGATTAAAATTATTAGCCAATGGATTTTTATTGGTGGATGGGGAAGGATATGCTTTGTTTGAATAATTTTTATGTATTTATTGATTAAACTGAACCTTTGAATTGTAGATTTGATAAAAAATATTAAATTTACACAATTATTTAACACTTACAAATAGATATAACAAAAGACGATTTAGACTATGAAGATAAATGGATGGGTAAAAAGCTTGTATTATACTCTATTATGGATTTTTGCTGGAATATTTATTCTTCAGGTTTTTCAGTCGTTTGTTTATAACAAGATAATCTCAGAAACAGTTTCTATTTTAGATTTCTCGTCACTGAATGCATTAATTAGCTATTGCTTTATAATAACTATATTGTTAATAAAATTAATATATATATTATCGTATAAAAAAGAATGGCAAATAAATTATTTGAGAATATCTTTTGTTGTATGTGTTATTTATTCGCTTTATAGATATGATATAATTCATCATCCTAAATGGCAATTCTTAACTTTAAATGGTTTTGATTATTTTTCAATATTATATATTGTTTCAGTTATTCTATTAGCTCATGGTTTGTGGATTGCGAAAAAAAATGAAGCTGAATTTATTATAGGATCTGATGAACCTATTAATAGTAAACAATTTGATGAGTATGGTTATTATAAGTATGTTAAGGATTTGCTTAATGGCGTGCTTAGTAATAAAGAATTTTATAAAAATAGAGCTTTTAATATTGGCATAATAGGCAATTGGGGGTCTGGAAAGACTTCGTTTTTGAACTTAATAAATTATGCAATTAATGAAGATCGAAAATCTGGTTATTATAAAAAAGCAATCATAATAAAATTTAATCCTTGGTTTTGTAAAGATAAAGATCAAATGCAAGCAGACTTTTTAAATGTTCTTCAAAGTGCTTTATCTCCTTACAATCCTGAAATAAAGAATTCAACGTATAAATATGCCAAGATGCTGTCAACTGTTGATATCAGTTGGTTGTCTAAAATATCGAAATGTTATATCGAGAAAAAAACGACCTCTTTAGAACAGAGCTTTTGTAAGCTAAATCAATGTATAGGTGATATTCATTTGCCGGTTATGATATTCATTGATGACATGGATCGCTTAAATGGTGAAGAAATAATGGCTGTTCTTAATTTGGTTCGTAATACTGCAAATTTTGTCAACACTATATTTGTTTTACCATATGACGAAGAATATTTTTTAAATACAATTAAAACACAGACGGGAGGTAAACCTAAAGAATATCTTGAAAAGATTATAAATCTTCCATATATAATTCCGGTAATTAGAAACTCAGATAAAAAAGAAATCAATTATCGCATGTTAGTGAAGCTTTTAAATATTAACGGCAATAGATTATCTTCAGTAAAACTGTTTTTTGATAATATAAATGATGATTTTTCATTGCGTAGTATAAAAATATTTGCTCAAAATATTTTATTAGCAAATACAAAAGTTAAAGATTCATTGAACTTATTTGATTTATTATTAATTGAATATCTGAGATTAATTAGTAACAAACTTTATCTTGCTGTAGCTAATAATGCTAATAATATGCTCACTGTAGGACGCACTGATAAAAATAGATTTGTTCTTAATAAAAAAAAGAATCGTTCTATTAATCTTGTGGGTACTAGTGAAATATTGACTGATGATGAGTATCGACAAAAATATATTTCACCTTTTTTTGATTCTAAATCAGAAATACTTGAAAAAAGGTGTTTGCATATTTTAGAACTTATATTCAGTGTAGTTGAAGCTAGCAATAATCCGTACAGGTTAAAAGAGAGATCTGTTTTTAATTCGTATTTTGAGAAAGTCTTACCAGGTGATTATCTAGCTATAGAGGATGTACAATCTGTATTAAATACTGGTAATATGAACTTTTACAGTAATAAGTTACTTGAATGGTCAAAGACTAAGAATAAAAACATACTAGCAAAGCTAATTAATGATATGGAATTTGATAGTCTTGAAATTGGAATTGAATTAATGAAGGCTACATTAATTCTAGCACCACAAAATGTTTCAGAACTATTAGATGATTCATTTTTTCCGAAACCAGGTTGTAACCATTTACATAGAACTTTACACAGAGATGTTTATCGAAATTTCTTAGAGGATAATAATTATGATTATTATTTTGATAAAAAGTTTATGTTATTGTATGATATCGGAGATATATTAAAAGATTCTAATAAATATGTTGAGGATAATATAGGTGAATTTAATTTAAGTGATTTATGGTTCAATTATTTATCTGTTTATTTAGATAATAAAAATGGATTTGAGGAAATTGATCTTGCATTATTATTAGGATGTATAAATATATATGAAGTAAATAGGAGTCAAGCAAAATCTAGAATAAAAGAATATTTGCGTAATCATATATCGAATTTTATAAATAATATTGATCTAGAAAATAAAGATAAAATTCTGGCTAATTTTATAGCTTTTACTTTTTCAGATACAGATCCACAAGGATTAAATGATAATTATAAAAAGTGGAAACAAAACTTTAGAGTCTTCTTAAATGCAATACCTAATGATATAAAGAATACTGAAGAATATGAAAATATGTCTGATTGGTTTACTAACTTAAATTAAATATATGTTATTAAATGATTAACACTTTTACGCAGTCTTAAATTTATAGCTAATTCCCTCCCTGGAAGCATATTTTAGAAATATTTATAAAACAGCTATCCGCAGTGCATAAAAGCACCCGTTAGTATAACCCAGGTAAATCATTCCATTGGCAATGCAAGGAGTAGAAAGAATGGCACCCAACCCAAGTATTTGTTTCTCGGATGCAACATATTCGTTGCCATATAGTTCAAAGTCAGCTCTAAATGTTCCATCGTCATTGTACACCCGATGATAATTCAGCTTGCTACCATCCGTCTGAAATACTTCCCGGATAGTGTTCGAAGCAAGATCTACCTGATATAATTTACCGTTAAAACAGCCAAATAGAACTTGATTGCGTAACAAAATAGCTTCGGCATAAACTCTCATATTCAATGGAAAAGTTGTTTTTATTTCTCCGGTTGCAGCCGCCATAAGCTGAAAGTGGTGTGAATTGGACGTTCCGTAGCACGGCAAACCATTATATGAAAGCAGACTTTTAAAAATATAGCAAGTAGATGATGGTGCTTGAAGATGCTGGTGATAGAAAATTGTTTAAAAAAAAGTGTAATTGTCATGCAAGATTTTGACTAAATGTTCATTTACGTTATAAACGTAATCAACTATTTAAATTTTAAAAATATGAAAGACATTAGAATTAAATTTAGTCTACTTTTAGTTATTTTCTCTGTACTTGGTATTACCGGATGTTCTGATAAAGAAGACGAATCTTTGTATTCGAAATGGGAAAATTGTTTGGATAATCATACTGCTAATTATGCGTTTGACAATCAAGGCCGTTGCTTCGGAGATGGTGGCGGAATTAGTCAGGAGAACTTTGAGAAGATGGTTACAGGACATGGATGGAAAAATTATGGGACCTGGGAAATTGACGAGAGTGGGAAAAGGCTTCCTGACGATTTTTATAAGAATGTATTTGGTGTTAATCCTGCTAACTTCTATTTTGCAGAGGGAAATAAAATCACAACTTATCGAAAAGATGACTCGAAAGCAAATTCTATGCTTTCCAAGACCCAGTCATACAGCTTTGACGGTAGATATGAGGGTGTACCAAGAAGTGTGATATTACTTGAAGATGGAACGTATGCGCAAATAACAGG
>Ga0316603_10001902_pt1 | contig 11323 bp, 9 predicted proteins | sample OWC_soil_day10_n_FD_207649 | JGI IMG/M metagenome (GOLD analysis project Ga0316603, IMG submission 207649) | Wetland soil microbial communities from Old Woman Creek delta, Ohio, United States - OWC_soil_day10_noCT | ecosystem: Environmental > Terrestrial > Soil > Wetlands | place: USA: Ohio...
GTTCTTGCTCAATGGTGTACATAAGTTCAACAATGGTAGCATGGACATCTCCCGGCCTAAGCGTGCAACGACTGGCTATGTTTTCTGCCAACTCATTTGTTCCGACGGTTCCCGACGAAAGAGGAACTGCATAGTATTTTACTTGTTCTTCACCCTGACTCTTGTCTGTTTTTTTGCGCACGCAGTATTTGTATGCCATAATATTAGTTTATTTTTTCGTTTATTCATGAGACATTGTAATTTAGACCCGGGTCTAAACATTATTGAGACGGGGGTCTAAAATATTTTAGACCCGGGTGTAAATTAGCTTATGACCCGGGTCATAATTTAAAGCTATAAAGATAGATAAATAATTACAACTATACAAGTAGAAAACTTTTATACCGGAAAACTTGGGATATAGCCTTAAACTCCTTATTTTTGTATACAATCAACTAATCAGTCTAACTATAACAGATGCAATGATGAAAGAAATAAAAATTGAAATATGTGCCAATTCTGTGGCTAGTTGCGTGGAAGCACAAAAAGGAGGTGCGAAGCGTGTGGAACTGTGTGCCGGTATTCCCGAAGGTGGTACTACTCCTTCTCTGGGAACTATTGCATTAACCCGCGAATTGCTGGAAATTCCTATACACGTAATTATCCGTCCACGGGCAGGAGATTTCCTTTATTCTCTCGAAGAGATTCGTGTAATGGAGCGTGATATTGCTGTGGCTAAAGATTGCGGTGCCGATGGTGTGGTTATTGGCTGCCTTACAGCGGAAGGCGAAATTGATCAGAGAGTTACTGAACGGTTGGTAAAGTGTGCCAACGGCATGTCGGTTACTTTCCACCGGGCTTTCGATATGTGCATTGACCCGATGAAGGCTTTGGAAGAGATTATTAATTTGGGATGCAACCGTATTCTTACTTCGGGACAGATGCCAACTGCTGAAGCGGGGATTCCTCTTCTGAAGGAACTTGTAGAGAAGGCTGCGGGACGAATCATCATTCTGCCGGGCTGCGGAATCAATGAAAAGAATATTCTAAAAATTGCTCAGGAGACTGGTGCCAATGAGTTTCATCTCTCTGCGCGTGAAAACGTTGCCAGCGGCATGACTTATCGCAATCCGAAGGTTTCCATGGGTGGAACGGTGCAGGTAGATGAATATGCCGAACCGCGTACTTCTGCCGAACGTGTGCGCCAGACGCTGAAAAGTCTGAATATCCAGTAATAGTTCTCAGGAAGGATTATTAATAAATAGAATAAATCTTTTTCAGGAATAACAATTTAATAATTAAACATTATGGATTTTCTAGAACTTGCCAAAGAAAGATACTCGGTTAGAATTTATAGTGACGAACCGGTTGAAGAAGAGAAAATCAACAAAATCTTAGAAGCTGGAAGAATAGCTCCTACTGCACATAACAACCAGCCTCAACGAATTTATGTTATTCAAAGTAAAGAAGCTCGTGAGAAGGTGAAAAAGTGTACCAGATACAGTTTCAACGCTCCAATTATTTTGCTGCTATGCTATGACGAAGACGAAAGCTGGTTTGGACAGAATGATAGGTTTGGCTCCATAGACCCAACTATTGTAGGAACACACATGATGCTGGAAGCTACCGAACTAGGACTGGGAACTGTTTGGGTGGGATCTTTTAATGCAGAAATAACTAAAAGTGAGTTTGCATTACCTAGGAACATTATTCCGGTTGCTTTTCTTCCTCTGGGATATCCTTTTCACACGTCAGAGCCAAGTGTTATGCATGCCAGTCGGAAGAATCTTTTAGAAACAGTCAGATATCTATAATTGCTTTTATTTCTGATAAAACATAATAGGAAACGCCCAACTCTACATCTGTAAATGTAAAGTCGGGCGTTTTCAATTGTGTCTTAATTTATAGTTTTCTTAAACAAACTCTATTAATGAGTGCAGGATATTGGAGTACAGGCAGTGGCTTCTTTAGAATTGCCGGCCTGAATCTGACCAATAACCTTTACCAGCTGTTCTCCCAAACCAATGCGGTAACCTTGCGAAGCAAATACTACACGGTTAAAGGTGTCGCCAACAACAATCAGCGGTAATTCGCCACGGCGTATAACTTCGGTTCCCTCTTTTACCTGATGCAATACAGCACCATCTTTATCAATTCCGAAAGTGACATTCTTTGGAAGATCACCATAAGCCTTTGGATTGAACGCTTTCAGTTCATCTTCGTCAGAGAAAAGAATGATGATTTGCTTGCCCCATTCTTCCAATTGCTTTTTAACTGCAGCGATATCTCTCAACGCATGGTTAGTAGGCTCATGATTATTCTTAACCAAAGCCACAATATAGTAACCTCTGCCATTGGCATTCAGTATACTTTGTTCTTTACCTGTTTTTGCATCAATAAATGTTGCTTCAGAATTAAAGCTGCCTAAAACCTGAACCTGACTGCTGCTTTCGCGCATCTTCAGTTCAACATTGGTTGTTTTTCCTGCTTCAACATTGAAGAATGTAAGATTGCTCAGCACACTTCCATCTGCCATACGGCTACCTGTTACCATCAGATATTGACCAGCATCCAGTTTCAGCGGTTTGCTGAAAATTGTGCTCCATGAACTTTCATTTTCTTCATCAAATTCCAGCAGATGTGTTCTGCCACCTTCAATTTTAGAAATAGAGAAATGCTTGTAATAAAGCGGATCTTTCAAAGAACTGATTGGAGTATAAGATGCATTAACGAATCCATAAGGAGCATTTCCTGTTTCTGCTTTTTCAAAATTAACATCATTCCATGTGCTATTAAAGAAGTATTGCAGTTTACCGGTCATCAGCTCAATGCGTGAAGGAACACCCAGACTGCGAAGCACGGCAACGAAGAAAACTTTTCTTGAACGGCTGTCGGCCACACGAGATTTCCACACGCCAAGAGGCGACATAAACAAGCGGTTAGAGTTTAATTCCTCTTTAATTGTGATGTTGTTACGACACCAGTCAACCAATACTTTCGGATCTTTTCTTATTTCATCGGCAAGTGTAGTCGGAATCTCTTTCTGGAATTCTTTTTTATAGGTTGTAAGGAACTCGTTGGCAACACGAGGATTCAACACATTCTGGTTGTAAACATCTCCTTCTCCTGCTACAGTGTAAAGCAAATGGTCGGTAAGTACTTCGGCTGGTGTGTCACGTAAATCCTTTGCAGAAATAACTTCCAGTAATTTAAGAGCCTTTTCACGGTTTTCTGTTGTAGTAGATAGTAAGAATTTCTCTATTTCGCACCAGTTACCACGAGATGCTACAAACAGCTTCTTGGTGCGTTCAGCATCAATATTCAGTTTTGAAGCGACTTCCTTTATTCTTGATTCATCAATAAATGTACCTATGTAAGCGTTACGTATAGAATCTTCCTTAGCCAGACGAATATTGTTTGCTGCACGTTGTTCCTTGCTTACATTTACCTCAACCGGTAACTCAACCGGTGGAACAATATCCATAGCCATTTCTTTGACTGCAGCCAGATCTTCATCACCTAAATTTCCTACTTTTTTATCTAAAGTAAGTGTCAACGTGTGATCTTTACCTACAGATACTTTGCGGAAATCAAAGACTCCATCTTTAGAGGCCCAGACAATAATATCACCTTTTCCTGATGAAAGGAACGATTTTCCGTCTTTATCGCTTTGCTTTTTAGCTACAGAATAAAACTCACCGTAGTTGTACAGCTTATATTCGACGGCTGCACCTTCAACCGGTTTCTTGTTTTCATCGAGCACAGTAACATCAATACGATCTACCGGAGCATAATTATCAATCACATTAATCTCGGTAAAGTTGGGAGTTACAGTCATAATCTCCTCTTTGCCGGTATAAAGTCCAAAAACATTAGTGTGCATCAGCATTCCACGCTTGGCAGGAGCTGTAAACCAGGCAACATTAAGAACCGGTTCCGGTTCGCAGGCACCAAGGAAATACCATTTTCCATTTGCCCATGCTTCTACCCATGCATGATTATCGTCGGTATGTGCCCAACGCGGAGTGTAAACCTGACGAGCAGGAATACCCACAGAACGAAGAGCTGCAACCAGGAATGTAGATTCTTCGCCGCAACGTCCATAAGCTGTGCGAACAGAAGCTAGCGGAGAACTGGTTCGGGCATCGGAAGGAGTATAAACAACCTTTTCGTGGCACCAGTGGTTTACTTCAAGAATGGCTTCGTAAAGAGAAAGGTTCTTTACTCTGTCTTTCAGCTCACCATAAAATACTTCGCGTGAATTGTCAAGCGTTTCATTATTTACTCGCTGAGGAAGCACAAAATGACGGAACAACTCTTCGCTGATCTCTTTTCCCCAGGGCATTTCTTGCTTTGCCTTGAATGACAAACGCACATTTTTCAAAAAGAAAGTGTCGGGATAATCTGTAATATCTGCCAAAGACATATAGGCATAAAGAAACTTCATAGCCTCTTTTTCCTGCAAAGAGATTTTGTTATTGAATACATTAAACAATCCGCCATTTGGCATCGCTGATTTCTTTCCGGCAAAAGTTCTATCTACAGTTGCCCGATACTTTTCATTGCTGATAAAGTGTGTATTTGAGCATGATATACCCAAAAACGTAATTACTAAACCGGCAAATAATGTATTGATTCTACTCATAAAATGTAACGGTTAAATTTTGAAAGCAAAGATAGCATTTTATTTAAAGCGCCATCATTTTTCAAACTTCTTATTTAAGCGCAACATATAAATAATTACGATTAAAAACAAAATAGTGATGGATGACGCCCTTTTGTGAGGTTTCAGTGAGGGATAAAAACGAATCCATCACTCTTCAGAAAGCTATAAACCAACAAGTTAATAAATTTAATTAGGGAGTGATGGATGAAAATAAATTTCCCTTTATTTCTAAAAAACAGAAGATTTGATTTATCTGATAAGATAATATTCATATATTTGCAAAAACAAAAAATCTTTTTTGAAAACAACAAGTTATACTTCTTCGGATATTGCTTAATAGCAGCCTGTAACTTCTTTTTCAGGCTTAATCTTTCATAGTTCGGAATATCTTTCGAACCAGAATCATATTACTTTTTCATAAATACTAAACTTAAGGAAATATTCTGCATTTCTCATTATAATTTGAGGCTTCAGAAATATATTCCGGAATAATCATATTGAATACATATGAAAGATTTTGTTTTCAACATTAAGCAACGAATAGAATCTGAAATTAAAAATATACAGAACAGTGAAACTCATTCTACCAACCAAATAAAACAGATAATTAGTTTTATTGAGGAAAGAATCAATGAACTGAAAGAGTTTATAAGGAATTACAATTTTAGAAATCAGCAGGAAGAAATATTATTCTTCAAAGAATTGAAACCATCTGTCTGTTATTTGTTATTATACTATATACGTTTGTATCACATAGAAGAAAAGCGGTTGGATAAAACAGACTTTGCCCAAAGTGTTTATTTGAGCAGGGAATTAAAACAACTGGAAAAGAGTAGTGAACAGCCAGATAATTTCTATCAGTATTATAAATCGGGAAATACAGATTCTGATTATTTATATTTCTGCCGAGATTCATACAATATTCTATTGGATACATCATGCAATTCATTTGATAAGGAACGGTTCTTTTCAACCAATCACGACTATGATGTTGCCAATATCATGGCCAATGATTTACTTAAGAATTATCTTATTGCAGAAACGAATAAGCTAAACAGTCAGTTGTGTTATCAAACTATCGAAATTATGTATAATCACAAAATGCAATGGACAGATTCGAAAACATCATTGGTGGAATTGATATACGCTCTTTATTCTTCGGGCTGCATTAACAATGGTAATATTAGCCTAAAAGAAATGGCACAATTTACTGAGGCTATGTTTCAGATTGAAATTGGAGATCCTTATCGCACCTTCCTCGAAATAAGGGGAAGAAAGAAAAGTCGCACAGCTTTTCTGGATGAAATGAAGAATAAACTGATTGAAGCAATGGATAAATTAGATAATTTTTAACCCACCTTGGGGCATCTTGTGTTTTTAGGTGATTTTATTAATTGATCTTTGTAACAAATTAAAATATTTAGATGTTATCTCTTATTACAATCATTTATCAATTAAAACTTAATATCATGAACAATGAAAATAAATCTATTCACGAGTTTGATTTTAATTTAATCTGCGAATATTTTTCGAGCATGAAACGTCAAGGTCCTGGTAGTACTGAATCAACAGTTAAAGCACTTAGCTTTATTGACACACTTACAGAATCATCTAAAATTGCAGATCTTGGATGTGGCACTGGCGAACCATCAATGGTATTAGCTCAACACACACTCTGTCAGATTACAGGTATTGATATTTTCATGCAATTCATCGATCTGTATAATACCAATGCTGCAAAGATTAATGTTGAACAAAGAGTTAAGGGCATAACAGGTTCAATGGATAACTTGTTTTTTGAAGAAGAAGAATTAGATCTTATCTGGTCTGAAGGATCAATTTATAATATAGGTTTTCAAAACGGAATAAATTATTGGCATAAATACTTAAAAGAAGGCGGTTATGTGGCCATAAGTGAAGCCTCATGGTTCACAGAAGAAAGACCCGATGAAATAAATAATTTCTGGTATGAAGCATATCCTGAGATTGACACAATTTCCAATAAAATTATGCAACTTCAGCATGCAGGTTACATTCCAATAGCACATTTTATATTGCCCGAGAATTGTTGGATTGAGAACTTCTACCTTCTTCAGGAAAAAGCCCAGCAGTCTTTTTTAGCAAAATACCCAAACAATGAAGCCGCTTTAAAGCTAGTAGAATATCAAAGAAACGAAGCTATGCTATATAATAAGTATAAAAAATTCTATGGCTATGTATTTTATATTGCAAAAAAAGAAAGTCCTCAGGTTAATTATCTCAATATGAAATAGAAATATGAATTTACAGGATTTAGGATATAATAATATACACGAAGTATATAGACAAAGTAATAATCTGGACGATTTTACAATAGGACGTATTATTGCAGAACATAAGGAAAGGTACATTGTTAGGACTGAAAATAAGGAACTTGAAGCTGAAATAACCGGAAATTTAAGATTTTCAGCTACGAACCGTGAAGATTTCCCTGCAGTTGGCGATTGGGTAGCACTAACGGTTTATGAACCTGAATTCTGTATTATTCATAAAGTCTTTCCTCGTTTCTCTATTATTTCCAGGCAGGATATTAGTCGCTCGAGTGAAATTCAGATCATCGCAACCAATGTTGACTTTGCATTTTTAGTTCAATCTGTCGATCGCGATTTTAATATCAACCGATTAGAGCGTTATCTGACGATCTGCTATTCAGCCAAAGTAAAGCCAATTATAGTTCTCACCAAAACTGATTTGATAAATACAGAAACTCTTACAAGAATAAAAGACACTATAAATCAACGAATTCAAGACATTCCAGTGATCGCAATAAGTAATACCACTCATGAAGGAGTAAATCAATTAACACAATTAATTGAAAAGGGAAAAACCTATTGTATACTTGGCTCGTCAGGGGTTGGAAAATCTTCTTTGACCAATAATCTCAAAGGAGAAAATATTATGCAAACCAATACCATCAGCACTAGTACTAATAAAGGTAGACATGTTACTACCCATCGTGAACTGATAATACTTGAGAACGGAGGTATATTAATAGACAATCCTGGTATGCGAGAAGTTGGTGTTACAGATGTAAATGAAGGTTTGGCTATGACTTTTGATAGCATCTATGAATACGCTATAAAATGTAAGTATAAAGATTGTACGCATACTAATGAAAAAAATTGCGCTGTGATTCAAGCTGTCAAGGATGGCCTGATTGATAAAAATTCGTATGCAAACTATCTAAAAATGAACAAAGAAAAAGAGTTCTTTGAGTCTTCGGTAGCCGAACGTCGAAAGAAAGACAAAGAGTTTGGTAAAATGCTGAAGAACTATAATAAAAACAGAAATAATTACTAATACTAGACCTTACAGATTTATCAAAGATATTATAACGATAATTATTATATTTCCATAAAATAATCACTCTTAAAAGAGTTATATAGGAAAGAAGAAGTAAAGCTGAAAAGCAGTTTTCTGAGCTGCGGAAAAATAGATGCTATTTTCTGCTATTATAGGGGGTAGATATAATTTTTCCGCAGCTAATAATCAAATATTTAACTCAAAAAGTAAAACGGATTGTCAAAAAACGTCCTTATATCTTTTCAAAAAAATGGAGAGACGTGAGTTAAAAAGTGTTTCACACCTAATTATCAAACACTTATTCATACAAAAGTGCATATTTTAATTATTGTAATATTGCTATTTAGACAAAAGGAAGCATAACATAATATACTAAAATCGATTCATCTCACTTGAGCCAACTCCCGTACCTTTGTATTTACTACGCTTTCATATAAGATGCAGAATCTTTGCAAATAAGTTTAAATGTCATGAAATCAATTTTAATCAGACAAATTTCATAACTTTGCATCTATAGAAAACCGTTTTCTTCTTCAATGAAAAACATTATCGCTAATATCAGACAGACATACCCCGTTTCCGATGAGGCGCTCCAAGCCCTACTTGCAGAGATGGAAGAGAAGATATATCCCAAAGATACCTGTCTTGTACAATCGGGTATAACGGACCATTTGGTTTATTTTATTGAAGAAGGAGTTACCCGCTCTATATTTCATCATGACGGAGTGGACACCACCACTTGGTTCAGCAAGGAAGGAGATATTACTTTCGGCATGGATTCGCTATACTATAACCAACGTTCGATAGAAAGCGTTGAAACACTGACCGACTGTCGGGTGTACGTTATTCACATTGACAAACTGAATATGCTTTACGAGAAGTATATCGACATAGCCAACTGGGGAAGAATCCTGCACCAAAATGTGAATAAAGAACTGAGCCACCTCTTTGTAGAAAGGCTTCAACTAACTCCCAAAGAACGGTATGATAGCTTTTTGTTGCGTTACCCTGGGCTCATTAATCGGGTAAAACTGAAATACGTAGCCGCCTTTCTAGGTATTTCCATCTATACCTTCAGTCGCATCCGTGCTCAAAAATAGTTTTTATATACCTTTTTTGCTTTTAAGCAAAAGAAGTTCTTTCTGCAAACAATAATTTTGCGTCTAAGATAATATTAACTCTAATCAAAAACAGATGTCAAAAATTTCTTCAGCTGCATTTGCAGATACCAAGCCTCACTATAACCTCTTAGACGGATTGCGTGGAGTGGCGGCCCTTTTAGTTATTTGGTACCACGTAAATGAAGGTTTTGGTTTTGCCGAAACTGTCAATGGTGCAGGTAATGGCTTAGTCAAAAACCTCAATCACGGATACCTGGCTGTGGACTTCTTCTTTATTCTTTCCGGTTTCGTTATCGGTTATGCTTACGATGACCGTTGGAACAAAGGTTTTACCATGAAAGAATTCTTCAAACGCCGTTTGATTCGTCTTCACCCGATGGTGGTAATAGGTGCCATTTTAGGTGTTATCACATTCTTTCTTCAAGGCAGTGTGCAGTGGAACGGTACGCAGATTGCAACTTCTCTTACTATGCTCGCTTTGCTTTGTACCATGTTCTTTATCCCTGCTGTTCCAGGAGCAGGTTACGAAATACGTGGCAATGGTGAAATGTTTCCGCTGAACGGACCGTACTGGTCGCTGTTTTTCGAATATATAGGTAATATCCTTTATGCTTTGTTCATCCGCCGTTTGTCCACTAAAGCATTGGGTGCATTGGCTGCGGTGTTGGGCATTGCCTTGACGTGGTTTGCCACCTGCAATATTTCTACTTATGGAAGCATTGGCGTGGGTTGGACGTTGGATAGTGTGAATTTTCTGGGTGGTTCGTTGCGTATGCTTTTCCCTTTTACTATGGGTATGTTCTTGTCGCGCATTTTCCAGCCAGTTAAGATAAGAGGCGCTTTCTGGATTTGCTCAGCAGTATTGGTTGCTTTGTTCTCGGTACCTTTTATCGGAACTATTGAACCAGTTTGCATGAACGGTGTTTATGAATCGTTCTGTATCATCATAGCATTCCCTATCTTAGTTTGGTTGGGCGCATCGGGTGTTACTACCGATAAGATATCAACAAATATATGCAAGTTCTTGGGTGATATTTCTTTTCCACTATATGTAGTACATTATCCGTTCATGTACTTATTCTATGCATGGCTCATCAAAAACAGGCTCTATACGTTTGGCGAAACCTGGGCAATGTCTTTGGGTGTAATGGCATGGAATGTATTGCTAGCTTATACCTGCCTTAAATTGTACGATGAACCAATACGCAAGTATTTGGTTAAGCGTTTTTTAAACAAGAAAAGATAACGATAGCAATTTAATAATCCCCATATTTTAGGTTCACCTTCAAAATTATGGGGATTAAAATATAAGTTTTCAAGCATTTACATACTCAGAAATTCTTATTTCTAAGTCTACTAAAAATTAAATCTCCATCTTATATAAAGAATAACGATACACCCAGTACACTTATTATAGCTCCTATTATTTCTCTTATTGTAACTTTCTGCTTAAAAATAAGATGTGAAGGCCATAATATAAAGATTGGCGTAAGTGCCATTAAAGTAGATGCAATACCAGCTTCTGTGTACTGAACAGCCATCAAAGAAACAGAAACTCCAATAAATGGTCCGAAGATGGTAGCCCATAATGCGGCATTCATACCTTTTCCATTGCGGAATGCAATAGGCATTGTGTATAGCTCCTTTCTAAGCCACATAATAACAAAATATCCTAGCATACCGGTTATGGCACGTATAAAAGTGGAAGCAAACGGAAGCAGAGTCATAAAATGATTTATATCTGTTGCAGGTACCGACATTTTGTAATAGTTCATCCCCACTTTGCTTAGCACAAGTCCTACTCCCTGCCCTACTCCTGCACCTATTCCCAGCAGAATACCTTTTAATGGTAATTTTAATCCTATTTTGTGAGAAGTTCCTTTATTGAGAACAGACATTCCTATACCACACAGAGTAACCATCATACCAATCCATGCATTTAAAGGAAGTTTCTCACCCAGTATAATCCATCCAGATATGGCAGCTGCCGGAGGGGCAAGTGTCATAAACAACTGTCCGAAACGGGAACCAATAAGAACGTAAGAGTTGAACAAGCAATAATCTCCCAGTACATACCCCACGAATCCTGAAAGCGATAACCAGAACCAGGTTTCAGAGTTGGCATACAAAGGATAAGGTACGCCGGTAAACCACCACAGAGTGATAGCCAGAAAAAACAAAGAAAGGAACATTCGGATTAAATTCAGCTGTAAAG
>Ga0316603_10001903_pt1 | contig 11323 bp, 8 predicted proteins | sample OWC_soil_day10_n_FD_207649 | JGI IMG/M metagenome (GOLD analysis project Ga0316603, IMG submission 207649) | Wetland soil microbial communities from Old Woman Creek delta, Ohio, United States - OWC_soil_day10_noCT | ecosystem: Environmental > Terrestrial > Soil > Wetlands | place: USA: Ohio...
AGTACCGGCTGCCCACCATCGCTTTCCTGAAGGCCTATGCGCGCGCCGGCGTGCTGATGAGCTACGGGCCGATCCAGGAGGACTACTTCCCACGCTCCGTGGCCTTTGCCGACAAGATCCTGAAGGGTGCCAAAGCGGGTGAGCTGCCGATCGAAAGCCCGGACCGCTTCGAACTGGTGATCAACCTGAAGACGGCCAAGGCTATCGGATTGAACATCCCGCCATCGCTGCTGCTGCGCGCCGACGAGGTGATCCGGTGACGCCTCGGCGCCAGCTGTTGCTGGCATTGCCTTGGTTGGCGTTGGCCGCAAAAGCCCAGACCCGCCTGCCCCGCGTGGGCGTGATCGCGCCGTGGCAAGCCCCGGACACCAGGGTTCCGACCTATGGGGCCTTGGAGGCCGGGCTGGCCGAAGCCGGCTGGGTCGACGGCGGTACGGTGGCGATCGAGTGGCGCTATGGCGGCGGGCAGCGCGAGCGCCTGCGGCCGATCGCCGAGGAACTGGTGCGCCTGCAGGTGAATGCGCTGTTTGCCCCCGGGGCGCTGGAGGTGGCGGCCGCACGGCAGGCGACCACGACGATCCCGATCGTCGGCGTCGACCTGGTCAGCGACCCGGTGCGCCTGGGCCATGCCGTCAGCCTGGCCCGACCAGGAGGCAACCTCACCGGCATTTACCTCGACGGACCGGGCCTGGTGGGCAAGCAGCTCGAACTGCTGCGCAGCGCCGTGCCGGGGCTGAAGCGCGTGGCCGCGGTGGGTGTGGCGGGCATCAACGGTGCGCAACTGCTGGACGTGGTCCAGGCAGCGCGGCGCCTGGGGCTGGCGCTGGTGCCACTGGAGATCGCCCGCGCCGAGGACCTGGACGCGGTCTTCGCCAATGTCGTGCGGCAGGGGGCGCAGGCCGGGCTTCTGTTGCCCTCGCCGCTGATCAGCGCGTCCGCCGATCGCGTGGCGGCGCTGGCCTTGCGGCAGCGCTGGCCGGTGATCACCGTGTTCCCGCACCTGGCCCAGTCCGGCGCGTTGATGGCCTACGGCCCCGACATCCGCGACATGTGGCGCCGCGCTGCGCTGCAGCTCGGCCGCATTCTGAAAGGTGAGCCGGTGGCGGCGATGCCGATCGAGCGGCCCGACCGCTTCCGCTTTGTCATCAACGCGCGCACTGCGGCAGCGCTGGGCCTGACGCTGCCACCGGCCTTGCGGGTGCTGGCCGATGAGGTGCTGCAATGAAACGGCGCGTGCTCATGCTGGCCCTCGGCGGCGGCCTCGCCACGCCGCATGCCTTTGGGCAAAGCCCCAGGGCACCGCGCCGCCTGGCGGTGCTGACAGTGTCCAACGAAGCCGCGTTTGCCGGCTCCTTGCAGGGCCTGCGCGACGGCTTGCGCGAACGCGGGCACGTGGAGGGCCAGGATGTGATCATCGACCTGCGCCATGCCGGCGGCCGTTTGCAGGAGCTGCCGCGCCTGGCCGCCGAACTGGCGGGGCTGGAGCCGGCGCTGTTCATCGCCACCGGCGCGGCGGCCACGAATGCCGCGCTCGCGGCCCATGCGGAGTTGCCGGTCATCTCGCTCGGCGACCTGGTGGCTGCCGGGCATGCGGCGCAGCTCAACCGGCCGGGCGGCCGGGTCACCGGCATCAGCATGCTGCTCGGGCCGCTCAACGCCAAGCGGCTGGAGCTGCTGGCTTCGCTGTTGCCCAAGGGCAGCGCAGTGCTCAATCTCGGCGACCCGAATTCGGTAGTCGGGATTGCATCGGTCGAGGCCGCCGGGCGCTCGCTCGGGCTGGTGTTGCATGCGGCCTACGCCAGCACGCCGGCGCAGATTGACGCGGCCTTCGCCAGCGCACGCCGGCTGCGCGTGGCCGGCGTGAACGTGCTGAACTCGCCGATCCTTTCGTCGCAGCACGCGCGCATCATCGAACAGGCTGCCGCCGCGCGCCTGCCCGCCATCTACCAGTTTCCCGAGGCGGCTGCCGACGGCGGGCTGATGGGCTACGGCCCCAGCCTCACCGAAATGTTCCGGCAACTGGCCGGCTACGCGTCGCGTATCCTTGCCGGCGCTCAGGCCGCCGACCTGCCGATCGAGCAGCCGACGCGCTTCAATCTGGTCATCAACCTGAAGACGGCCAAGGTGCTGGACTTGACCATTCCGCCATCGCTGCTGCTGCGTGCCGACAGGGTCATCGAATGAAGCGGCGCGGATTCACCCTGCTGGCAGGTGCTGCCGCCATCGCCCCGGCGGCGCTGCAGGCGCAGGCGCTGCCGACCTCGCGGCGGGTGGGCGGCCTGTCGATCGCCTCGCAGGCCGCCAGCGCGCCCTTCTACGACGCCTTCAAGGCGGGCATGCGCGACCTCGGCTGGGTGGAGGGACGCAACGTGGCGTACCGGTTCCTCTTTGCCGACGGCCAGGTCGGACGCCTGGACCCGCTGGCCGGCGAGCTGCTTGCACAGGGCATGGAGGTCATCGTGGTCGGACCCCCGCAAGCAGCGCGCGCGCTGCAGAAGGCCACCACCACGGTGCCGATCGTCACGGCCAATGTGTCGAACGCGGTGGGCAACCGCTTCGTGGCCAGCCTGGCGCGGCCCGGCGGCAACATCACCGGCATCACGGCGCAGAACGAAGTCGTGCTCGGCAAGCTGATCGAACTGCTGCACCTGGCCATGCCGGCGGCGCAACGTATCGCCGTGCTGGTGAACGAAAGCAACCCGTCGCATCGTGCGTTCTGGCAGGCCGCCCAGAGTGCTTGCGCAGCGCTCGACCTGGTGGCTCTGCGGGTGGTGGCCAATGCGCCCGGTCAACTCGAAGCGGCCGTCGCGACGGCACGGCGCGAGCGGGCACAGGCCATCGTGGTGGTCGCCGACGCGATGTACCTGACCGAGAGGTCGCGCCTGGCGGCATCCATTCGTGCGGCCACACTGCCGGTGGCCTATGGACTTCGCGAGCATGTGGTCGAGCACGGACTGCTCAGTTACGCCGCCGACATCGCACGCAACTATGGCGACGCGGCGACCTATGTGGACAAGATGCTGAAGGGTGCCCAGCCTGCCGATCTGCCCGTGGCACAGCCCACGCGCTACGAACTGGTGATCAACTTGAAGACGGCCAAGTCTCTGGGCCTCACGATCCCGCCCTCGCTGCTGCTGCGCGCGGACGAGGTGATTCAATGATCGGGCGCCGCGGGCTGGCGACCGGCTTCGCCATCGCGCTGGCCGCACCGCGGCTGGCCGCGCAACCCAGTGTGCCGGTGGTGTGCTACCTGGCGCTGGCCACGCGCCAGTCCGACGCGCGCAGCGTGGCCGCCTTCCGCGACGGCATGCGCGACCTGGGCCAGGTCGAAGGGCGAACCTGGATCCTCGTCGAGCACTACGCCGAGGGCGACGTGGCGCGAGGCGAGGCGCAGCTGCGCCAGCAGCTGGCGCAGGGCGTCGACGTCTTTCTCACGCCCGGCGCGGCAGCGGCGCGGCTGATCCTGCGCCACACCCAGGCGGTGCCCATCGTCTCGGTCGGCCTGCATCCGCGCGGTGGGCAGACCGATCTGTTCGCCAGCCTGGCCCGGCCCGGCGGCATGGTCACGGGGGTGTCCAACTTCGGCGAGGAGCTGGCCGCCAAGCGCGTGCAACTGCTGAAGGAAGTGGCGCCGCGACTGGCCACCGTGGGCGTGCTGCACAACATCGCCGACCCGGTGTTCCGGCAATGGGGCGACGAGACCGAAGCCGAAATCCGCGCCCAGGGGCTGGCCGCCGTGCGCCTGGGCCTGAGCTCGGCCTCGCTGGAGGCGATGCAGCGCACCCTGCGCGACGCGCGCGCGCGCAAGGTCGAGGCCGTGGTGGTCGTGCGCGACTTCCTGACCTCGTCGCTGCACGTGGCGATCTCGCGTACCGGCCGCGACCTCGGCCTGGCGACCATCGCCGAAGAGCGCCGCTACCCCGAGGCTGGCGCACTGATGTCCTACGGCACCAGCGACCGGGATCTGTTTCGCAGTGCCGCCGGCTACGTCGACCGCATTCTCAAGGGGGCCAAGCCTGCCGACCTGCCGGTGGCGCAGCCGACGCGCTTCGAGCTGGTGCTGAACCAGTCGACCGCGAAGGCGCTGGGCCTGGCCGTGCCGCGAGCCTTGCTCTTGCGTGCCGACGAGGTGATTCAATGATGCAACGCCGTCGTCTGATCGGTACGGCCGGTCTCTGGGCCACCTGGCGCAGCGCCGGGGCGCAGCCCGCGGGCAAGCTCCATCGCATCGGCGTGGTCGTCAGCCAGTTCAAGGCGGCCGATATCACCGGGCCGCAGACCCAGTCGCCGTCGGTCAACGCGCTGCTGGCCGGCCTGCGCGAGCAGGGCTATGTCTACGGCGAGAACTTCGTCACCGTGCCCCGGTCGAGCGAGGGCAGGCCGGAGCGCTTCCCCGCGCTGGCCGCCGAGCTGGTGGCGGCACAGGTCGACGTGATCGTCGCCCCTGGGCCGGCGCTGCCGGCGTTGCAGCAGGCCACGTCGACGCTCCCGATCGTGATGACGGGCTCCGGCGATCCGGTGGGCCAGGGCTTCGTGCGCAGCCTGGCAAGACCGGGCGGCAACATCACCGGCCTGACGCTGCAGTCGCTGGACACGGTGGGCAAGCGGCTGGAGCTGCTGGGTGAACTGGTCCGGCCCACCGGGCCGATGGCGGTGCTGTGGGACCGCTACAACCTGCTGCTGTGGCAGGAAGCGCAGGCGGCGGCCCGGGCGCGTGGGTGGACCCTGCTGTCGCTGGAAGTGCGCGATGCCGGCGAGCTGGACGCGGCGTTCGCAAGGGCGCGCACAGCGCGCGCCAGCGCGCTGCTGGTGTTGAACAGCGGGCTGCTCGACCGGCAGGCGGCGCCGATCGCCAGGCTGGCCGCGACACAGCGTCTGCCGGCCATCTATGGTTTGCGGATGTATGTCGACCATGGTGGCCTGATGGCCTATGGCCCGGACCTGGACGACAACTGGCGCCGCGCGGCGGTCTTCGTCGACAAGATACTGAAGGGCGCCAGGCCGGGCGAGCTGCCGGTGGAGCAGCCGACGAAGTTCAAGCTGGTGATCAACCTGGGCGCGGCCCAGGCGCTGGGGCTGAACATTCCGCAATCCCTGCTGCTGCGTGCCGACGAGGTGCTCCCATGAAGCGACGACTGCTGAACCGATGGCTGGCCCTGGCGCCGCTGCTGGCCGGCCCCTGTGCCGTGGCGCAGCCCAAGGGGCCGTGCCGAGTGGCCTGGGTCTCGATGGACAAGGCGGACCCGAACTCGCCGGTGATCGCTGCCTTTCGTGCCGGCATGGCCGAGCTGGGCTACACCGAGGGCAGGAACCTGACGATCGACACCTGGTGGGCCGACGGCTCGGTGCCGCGGCTGGAGCAGATGCGCGACGACATCCTGCGCAGCAAGCCCGATGTCATCGTCACCCAAGGCGGCGTCGCGCTGCGCCCGATGCTGCATGCCAGCGTCGGCGTGCCGGTGGTCTTCAGCATGAGCGCCGATCCGGTCGACGCCAAGGTCGCCGCCAGCTATGCGCAACCCGGCGGCAACGTCACCGGCGTCACCTTGTTCGCCGCCGAGATGGCCGGCAAGCGCCTGGCCTTCCTGCGCGAGGCGCTGCCCGCGGCCAAGCGGGTGGCGGTCGTCGCCAACCCGCTGCATCCGGGGGCGCAGCGCGAGCTGAAGACGGCGCGCGACGCCGCTGCCACGCTGGGGCTGGACCTGAGCTACTTTCCGACCCCGACCGCGGCCGAGCTGGACGCCGCGCTGGCCGACATCGTCAAGGCCCGCGTCGAGGCGGTGCTGGTCTTCTCCGATGGCTTCGCGCTGGCGAACGCGGACCGCCTTGCCGCCTTTTCGCTGCAGCACCGGATTGCGGTGGTCGCCGGCTGGACGCCCTTCGCGCAGCGCGGCGCTCTGCTGGCCTATGGGCCGCAGTTCGCCGACGTGTATCGGCGCCTGGCCACTTACGTGGACCGGATCCACCGCGGCGCGCGGCCGGGCGATCTGCCGATCGAGCAGCCCATCAAGATCGAGCTCGTGCTCAACCTGAAGACGGCCAGGGCGCTCGGCCTGACCATGCCGCAGGCGCTGCTGCTGCGGGCCGACGAGGTCATCCAGTGAATCTGCGCCGACTGGCGGTTGGTGCCACGGCCGGGGCTTTGGCGCCGCTGTCGATCGGCTCTGCCCACCGACTGCCCAGCGAAGGCGCTGGCAGTGACATCGTGCCGCGCCGCTCGGGTGCGGTACGGGGCCGGCATGGTTCAATGGCGCCGATGCGCGAACCCGTCGCCGATCGCAGCCACTTGCCGAGGTCGCGCGCGTGAGCGCAGTGCCATCTGGCGCCGACACGCCGCCCGCGCCCCACAAGGCGCACCGCGGGCGCCTGTTCCGCAAGTACCTGCTGCTGATCCTGTCGCTGGTCAGCGTCGGGCTGCTGGCCTCGGGCGGCATCAGCGTGTACTTCGCCTACCGCGAGAACACCGCGGCGCTGGCCAGCCTGCAGCACGAGAAGGCGATCGGCGCGTCCTCGCGCATCGAGCAGTACCTGCGCCATGTGTCGCAGCAGCTGTCGTATGCGGCGCTGCCGCAGATCGACGCGGCCGACCTGGAACTGCGCCGGGTCGAGTTCCTGAAGCTGCTGCGCCAGGCGCCGGAGGTGACCGATATCTCGATGCTCGACGCCACCGGGCGCGAGCAGATCGCGGTGTCGCGGCTGGGCATGGACGTGGTCGCCTCGGGCAAGGACCGCTCGCAGGAGGCGGCCTTCGTCAACGCCAAGCCGGGCCAGCCGTGGTATGGGCCGGTGTACTTCCGCAAGGAGACCGAGCCCTACATGACGGTGGCGCTGCGCAGCGGCGGCGCCAAGGGGCCGGTGACGGTGGCCGAGCTGAACCTGAAGTTCATCTGGGACGTGGTCTCGCGCATCAAGATCGGCGACAAGGGCAAGGCCTATGTGGTCGACCAGAGCGGCCTGCTGGTGGCCGACCCCGACATCGGCCTGGTGCTGCGCAAGACCAGCATGGCCGAGCTGGCGCATGTGAAGGCCGCGGCCGGCGTGCGCAGCGCCGACGAACCGGCCATGCAGTCGCGTGACCTGGCCGGTACCACGGTGCTGACCTCGATGGCACCGATCGACCCGGTGGACTGGCAGGTCTTCGTCGAGCAGCCGGTGGCCGAGGTCTATGCGAAGCTGAACGACTCCATCCTGCTCACCCTGGGCCTGCTGCTCAGCGGCCTGGTGGTGTCGGCGCTGGCCGCCGGCGCGCTGGCGCGCAGCATGGTGCGGCCGATCCGCACGCTGGACGAAGGCGCCAAGCGCATCGGCGCCGGCGACCTGGACCAGCAGATCGTGGTGCGCACCGGCGACGAACTCGAAGGCCTGGCCGACCAGTTCAACCGCATGAGCGGGCAGCTGCGCGAGTCGTATGCGGGGCTCGAGCGCAAGGTCGAACAGCGCACGGCCGAGGTGCGCGAGGCGCTGGACTACCAGACCGCGATCAGCGAGGTGCTGCGCGTCATTGGCGGTTCACCGACCGACGTGACGCCGGTGTTCGAGGCGATCATGGACAGCGCGCAGCGCTTGTTCGGCACCACGATTGGCGGCGTGTTCCACTACGACGGCCGCATGGTTCACCTGGTCGCGACGCGCGGCTGGTCGTCCGAGGCACTGCAAGACGCGAGCAGGTTATACCCCGCACCGCCGAATCCCGCCACGCTCAACGGCCGTGTGATTCTTACCTGCCAGGCGCAGACCATCGCCGACACTCACGCCGACCCAGACTACGACCGCACCACGGTGCAGTTGAGTCAGTGGCGGCGAATGGTCGGTGCGCCGATGGTCAAGGACGGACTGCCGATCGGTGCCATCGTGGTGGCCTGGGACGAACCGGGCGAAACGCCGCAACGCCAAGCCGCCTTGCTGAAGACTTTCGCCGACCAAGCGGTGATCGCGATCGAGAACGTGCGGCTGTTCAACGAAACCAAGGAGGCGCTGGAGCGGCAGACGGCGACCTCCGAAGTGCTGCGGGTGATAAGCGGCTCGGTCACCAACACGCAGCCGGTGTTTGACATCATCGCCGAACGTGCAGTGCGATTGACGGGCGCTGACTATGGCCGCGTGTTCAGGCTCGACCGTGAGTTGATCTACGACGCCAGTACCTTCGGCGTAAACGCAAAAGGAGTGCTGGTGGCGCGACAGGCTTTCCCGACGCGCCTGGACGGCGGCTCGCTGGTGGCACGGTCCATTCGCGACGGGTTGGTAGCCAATACGCATGACCTACTGGCCGAACCCGAGGTCGCGCCTGCATTCAAGGAGGCAGCCCAGGCGGCGGGTTATCGCAGTGTGCTGATCGTGCCGATGTTTCGCGATCGGCAGGCCATCGGCGCCATTGCGGTGATGCGCGCCGCAGTGGGACGTTTCGCCGAAAAGGAGATCGATCTTCTGCAGACTTTCGCCAGCCAGGCGGTGATCGCGATCGAAAATGCGCGCTTATTCAACGAGACTCGCGACGCGCTGGAGCAGCAGACCGCGACGGCCGAGATCCTGCGTGTCATCAGCGGCTCGGTCACCGAGACGCAGCCGGTGTTCGACGCCATCGTGCAAAGCTGCCAGCGGCTGTTCGGCGGCAAGGCCGTGGCACTAGCTTTGCCCAACGCCACGATGATCGAAAGCGTGGCCTTTGCCAGCGACGGCTTGGCCCAGGACGCCGATCAGGTGCTCAAGCCATGGCCGCTCGACGCCCAAAGCGGTGCTGGTGCCTGCATCCTCGAGTCACGCGTGATTGCTGTGGCCGACACGGCTGAGGGTGCCAAGCATTTCGCCCGCATGAGGGATCTGGCGCTCGCGATGGGTTACCACTCGGCGTTGTTCGTGCCGCTGTTGCGCGAGGGCAATGCCATCGGCTGCCTGGCCATCCTGCGCGCCACTACGGGTGAATTCGACACGAAGGAGATCTCGCTCGCCCAGACCTTCGCCGACCAGGCAGTGATCGCGATCGAGAACGCGCGACTCTTCAACGAGACGAAAGAGGCGCTGGAACGCCAGCGCGCGTCGGCCGACGTGCTGAACGTTATCAGCCAGTCTGTCGCCGACACGCAGCCGGTATTCGAGCGAATTCTTTCGAGCTGTGAGCAGTTGTTTGCCGCCAATGCGCTGTGCCTGCTGCTGGTCGGCGAGGAAGGGCAACTGCTTCTTGGTGCTCAGCGCAACTTCCCGGTCGATGAACTCGGCTCGATGTTCCCGCGGTCGATTCGCGATTCGACCACTGAGTTGGCGATTGCCAAAGGCGAGGTGCTGCACTACCCTGATGCGGCATCCGCAGCCGATCTGCCTGAGGGGACGCGACGCATCGTCGATCGAATGGGCACACGAGCGATGGTGATTGCGCCACTGATGTGGCAGCGACGGGGTATCGGATCAATCATCGTCAGTCGCAATCGCCCGGCACCATTCACCGACAAGGAAATCGGCCTGCTGCGCACCTTTGCCGATCAGGCGGTGATTGCGATCCAGAACGCTCGGCTCTTCAACGAGACGAAGGAGGCGCTGGAGCAGCAGACCGCCACGGCCGAGGTGCTGAAGGCGATCAGCCGCACGACCTTCGAGCTCGACCCGGTGCTCGATGCGCTGATCGAGAACGCGACAAGGTTGTGCAAATCCGACCGCGGCTTCGTCTTCATCCGCGAGGGTGGCGAGTACCGGCCTACCGCAAGCTACGGCGCCACACCCGAACAACTGGAGTTCATGAGCCATCGCCATCTGACCTCGACCAGCGGCACGCTGGTCGGCCGCGCCGTGCAGCAGCGCCAGGTGGTGCAGATCGAGGACGCCCGCCACGACCCCGAATACGCCTGGGAGCCGGCGTTCGAGCTGCTGGGCTTTCGCACCATGCTTGGCGTGCCTATGCTGCGCGAGGGCGAGCCGATCGGCGTGGTGGCGATCTGGCGCGACCAGGTGCGGCCGTTTTCCGAACGCGACACGCAGCTGGTGACGAGCTTCGCCGACCAGGCGGTGATCGCCATCGAGAACGTGCGCCTGTTCCGCGAGATCCAGGACAAGAGCCGCCAGCTGGAGATCGCCAACCAGCACAAGAGCGAGTTCCTGGCGAACATGTCGCACGAGCTGCGCACGCCGCTGAACGCCATCATCGGCTTCTCCGAGGTGCTGATCGAACGCATGTTCGGCGAGTTGAACGAGAAGCAGGACGACTATTTGAAGGACATCTTCACCTCGGGCAAGCATCTGCTGTCGCTGATCAACGACATCCTCGATCTGTCGAAGATCGAGGCCGGACGGATGGAGTTGGATGTCGAGAACTTCGACGTGCCGTCGGCGCTGTCGAACGCCATGACGCTGGTGCGCGAGCGCGCGCAGCGCCACGGCATCACGCTCGGCCTGGAGGTGGAGCCCTCGATTGGCGAGATGCGCGCCGACGAACGCAAGTTCAAGCAGATCCTGCTCAACCTGCTGACCAACGCGGTCAAGTTCACCCCCGACGGCGGCCGGGTCGATGTTCGCGCCAAGCTCGTCAGCGGCGTGCTGGCTGTGGCGGTCACCGACACCGGCATCGGTATCGCCAAGGACGACCAGGCGGCGGTGTTCGAGGAGTTCAAGCAGGTCGGCCGCCACTACACCAACAAGCAGGAAGGCACCGGCCTCGGGCTGGCGCTGACCAAACGATTTGTCGAGCTGCATGGCGGCACACTCACGCTTGACAGCGAGCCCGGCAAGGGTTCGACTTTCACCTTCACGCTGCCGTCACAACCATGAAGACCATCCTGATCGTCGAGGACAACGAGAAGAACATGAAGCTGGCGCGCGACATCCTGCGCGCCAAGGGCTATGTCACGCTCGAGGCGGTGAACGGCCTGGACGGCGTGAGGCTGGCCCTGGAGCACAAGCCCGACCTGGTGCTGATGGACATCCAGCTGCCCGACATCAACGGCATCGAGGCCTTCGAGCGCATCCGCGCGAATGCCGAAACCGCGAAAGTGCCGGTGATCGCTTTCACCGCCTCGGTGACCACCGGCGACCGCAGCCGCATCGGCGACGCCGGTTTCGATGGCTTTCTGGGCAAGCCGATCAACCTGAAGGAGTTTCTCGAGACGGTGCGGCGCACGCTGGGCGAGGCTGCGCCGTGAGCGGAACGGCACGCATCCTGGTCGTCGACGACACGCCGGCCAACGTCAAGCTGCTGGTCGATGTGCTCAGCGCAAAGGGCTACGCCGTCAGCTCGGCGGTGAACGGCGAGGAGGCGCTGGTGCGCATCGGCGTGAGCCCGCCCGACCTGGTGCTGCTGGACATCATGATGCCGGGACTGTCGGGCTACGACGTGTGCCGC
>Ga0316603_10001906_pt1 | contig 11318 bp, 7 predicted proteins | sample OWC_soil_day10_n_FD_207649 | JGI IMG/M metagenome (GOLD analysis project Ga0316603, IMG submission 207649) | Wetland soil microbial communities from Old Woman Creek delta, Ohio, United States - OWC_soil_day10_noCT | ecosystem: Environmental > Terrestrial > Soil > Wetlands | place: USA: Ohio...
TGCCGCTGCGCCGCTATCTCGCGAACAAGGTGCCCGACGAGGTGCTGGCGCGACGCAAGCAGGGGTTCAGCATGGGCGGGGGACGCTGGCTCGCGGAACGACCGGCGCTGACCCGACGGATGGCGCAGCGGCTCACGGACATGGGCATCCTGCGTTCACCGCGTCTGCACAGCTTCCACGGCACGCAGCTCTGGGCGTTGCACGTGCTCGACCGCTGGATCGAGTCGGCGCAGCCCACCCTGTGAGCAGACTGCACCGACTCGCGCGGTCGACTGCAGCGGTCAGTCCGCCTCTTCCTGCGGCTTGAACGCGGCCACCAGTTCCTGCTGCTTGCGCGGCGGCACCGGATCGTAGTGGCTGAGGTCCATCGTGTAGGTGCCTTCGCCGCCCGTCAGGGCCTTGAGGCGCGACAGGTAGTCCTGCAGCTCGGCGAGCGGCACCAGCGCCTGGATCTCGGCGCGCCCACCCGGCAACGTGTCCTGGCCGCTGATCCGCGCACGTCGCGTGGCGAGGTCGCTGGTCACGTCGCCGATCGAGGACGCGGGGGTGCTGATCGCGATCCGCACGATCGGCTCGAGCACGATCGGGCCCGCTTCCTTGATCGCCGCGATGAATGCCTTCTTGCCGGCCGCGACGAACGCGACTTCCTTCGAGTCGACCGCGTGGTGCTTGCCGTCGTACACGCTCACCCGCACGTCCTGCAGCTCGAAGCCGGCGATCGCGCCGCCCGACAGCACGGCCCGCACACCCTTCTCCACCGCGGGTATGAACTGGCCCGGGATCGCGCCGCCGACCACGTCGTCGACGAATTCGAAGCCCGCGCCGCGCTCGCGCGGCTCGATGCGCAGGTACACCTCGCCGAACTGGCCAGCGCCGCCGGTCTGTTTCTTGTGGCGGTGGTGTCCCTCGGCCGGGCGCGTGATCGTCTCGCGATACGGGATGCTCGGCGGGCTGGTCTTGACCGGAACGCCGTAGCGCTCGGTGAGCCGCTGCAGCATCACGCGCAGGTGCAGGTCGCCGAGGCCGTACAGCACCGTCTCGTTCTGCGCGGTGTGGTGCGCCACGCGCACGCACGGGTCCTCGGCCGTCAGGCGATGCAGGCCCTCGGAGAGCTTCTGCTCGTCGCCGCGCTTCTCGGCGCGGATCGCCACGCCCAGCATCGGCGGCGGGAACGCGACCGACTTCAGGTGGTGGTTGTCCTCGTCGTGCGAGTCGTGCAGGACGGCGTCGAAGTGCAGCTCGTCGATCTTGGCCACGGCGCAGATGTCACCCGGGATCGCCTGCACGATCTCGACGTGCTCCTTGCCCTGCAGCTGGAACAGGTGGGCAAGCTTCACCGGCTTGCGCCCGTCACCCACGAACAGCTGCGCGCCCGCCTTCACCGTGCCCTGGTGGACGCGGAACACGCCAAGCTTGCCGACGAACGGGTCGATGGTGACCTTGAACACGTGCGCGATGACGTGCTTCGCCGGGTCGGGCGACACCTCGACCCGCACGGCGTCGGCGCCTTCGCCCTTCAGGAATGGCGGCGGGTTGCCCTCGGCCGGGTTGGGCGCCAGCTTCGCGAGCACGTCGAGCAGCTCGGGAATGCCCGCGCCCGTCTCGGCGGAGCAGAAGCAGATCGGCACGAGGTGATCCTCGCGCAATGCCTTTTCGAACGGGTCGTGCAGTTGCTCGGGCGAGATCTCTTCGCCCTGCTCGAGGTACACGGCCATCAGATCCTCGTCCACCTCGACCACCTGGTCGATGATCTCGGTGTGCGCGGTCTCCACCGAGGAGAAATCGGCCGGCTTGCCGTGCGGCTGGAAGAAGCAGTCGACGACCGACGTGCCGCCCTCGGCCGGCAGGTTGAGCGGCAGGCAGGCCTTGCCGAACTGCTCGCGGATGTCGGCGAGCACCTGCTCGGTGCGCGCTTCCTTGCTGTCGATCTTGTTGACGACGATCAGCCGGCACAGGCCCCGCGCCTTGGCGAAATCCATCATGCGCTGGGTCATCTGCTCGACGCCGTTCACCGCGCTCACGACGATCACCGCCGTCTCGACCGCCTCGAGGGCGACCAGGCTGCGGCCGAGGAAGTCGGGATACCCCGGGGTGTCGATGACGTTGACGCGCCTGCCCTGGGTCTCGAATCCGCAGATGGCGGCGTCCAGGGAGTGCAGCAGGTCCTTTTCCTGGGGATCGAAGTCGCACACCGTCGTGCCACGGGCCAGCGACCCCTTGGACCGAATCGCACCGGACTGCGCGAGCAAGGCCTCGGCCAGCAGTGTCTTGCCCGCGCCGGCCTGGCCCACGAGGGCGATGTTGCGGATATCCGCGGTGGTGTAGGGCATTGGATGCCTCCGTTCTCTTTTAGTACGTCTGCCAGAGGATACGCCGGCACCCCGGGGGGGCTAGAAGCGTTTGCCGGGATTGGCTTGCAGGCCGGATCAGGGTAGAAAGCCGGTTACTCGTGGCGGTTCTGCGCCGCCCTCCTTGGGGGTTACAGGGAATGACGACGGGCAAGCGTGCCCTGATCGTGGACGACTCACGCTCGGCGCGGGTAATCCTGAGCCGCATGCTGGAGCAGCATGGGCTGGCGGTGGATACCGCCGAGTCGGCCGAGCAGGCGCTCGAGTACCTGCAGCAGCAGCGGCCGGACGTGATCTTCATGGATCACCTGATGCCCGGCATGGACGGATTCCAGGCCGTGCAGACCATCAAGGCCGACGCCCAGACGGCCACCATCCCGCTCATGATGTACACGTCGCAGGAAGGCGAGCTGTACGTCAGCCAGGCCCGTGCCCTCGGCGCGGTGGGCGTGTTGCCCAAGACCGTCCGCCCGGTGGACGTGTCCCGGGTGCTGTACCAGCTGCGCTTGTTGCCGGATCGCCGGCAGGGCCGTTCGGCGCTGTTCGACGAGCGTGCCGCGCGGATGGCCGCCGCGGCCGCGACGGACGGCGACGGAGCGGTCGCCGCGCCCGCCGGGAGGCCGCCGACTGCCGAGGGCGGCGGATCCGTCGACCTGGCCGCGACCGGCACCGGCGAGTGGGCCGTCCCCACGGCGGCGCTTTCCGAGATGCAGGGGCGGATGCAACAGTCGGTCAACCAGCTGTTGCGCGACCAGTTGTCCGAGCAGCGCCGCTTCATGCTGGCGACCTTCGAGGCTTTTGCCCGCCGCATGAGCAGCGAGATCAAGGATGGCATCGCCAAGGCGACGCCGGCGCCGGCGGAGCCCAGGCTGCCGCCGCCGCCACCGACGCCCTGGTGGCCGATGGTCCTGACCGGCCTGCTCGCCGTGGTGCCGGCGGCGATCCTCGGGTTCCTGTACTGGCAGTCGCAGCAGGCCGGTGCGGCACTCGCCCGGGAGCTGGCCGATGCGAAGAGCAAGGTGGCCGCGGCCGAGGCGACCGCGCGCGCGGCGCTCGCGCCGTCGCCGACCAGCAGCCCAGCGGGCCTGAGCGGCCTCGGGGCGCCGCGCTCCGGGCCGCCCGGTGGCGGACCCGTCGGCGTCGAGTACGTGCCCTACGGCGAGACTCCGCTCGCCTACGCGCGGCTCGAGCGCCTGCGCATGCTGGCCGCGACGCTCGAGGAGCAGCAGTTCCGCGGTCGCATCGTGGTCGAGTCGTTCATCGGCGATTTCTGCCTGTCGGGCAACGCCACCGAGGGATTCACAGTCGCCGAGACCGGGTTGCCCACGCAGAAGTGCGACATCGTCGGCAACCCGTACGAGGACTCGCTGTCGCCCGCTCAGCGCCAGTCGGTGGCCTTTGCGAACTTCGCGAAGATCCTTGCCCAGCGGACCGCCGGCGCCATCACCGTCGAGACGGTGACGGCCGGGCGTCGCAATCCGATCGAGTACCCCGAGCAGAGCGAGGGCAGCACGGCGGGTGAGTGGAATGCCGTGGCCGCGCAGAACAACCGCGTCGAGTTCCACGTGGTCCCGGCCGGGTGAGGCTGGCCAGGGCGCATACGGCAGGTTGGCCGTGACTGACGGCGGCATCCCGACCGGGGCGGGCGACTTTCGCCCGCCCGCGTGGCTGGCCCATCCCCACGTCCAGTCCATCTTCCCGAGCCTGCCGTTTCGTCGGCCCGGCGTCGAGCGCCGCTGCGCCGCGCTGCTGAGCGCCTCGGTGGACGAGGTGCTCGATTGCGGCGAGGGCGTGCGGCTGCTGTCCCACCACGCGACACACGTGCGCATCGGCCGCGAGCCCGCGCAGCGCCTGGTCGTGCTGCTGCACGGCTGGGAGGGCAGCGCCAACTCGCTCTACGTCCTGTCGCTCGGCCAGTACCTGTTCGATCGCGGGTTCGACGTGGTGCGGCTCAACCTGCGCGACCACGGCGACAGCCATCACCTGAATCCCGGCTTGTTCCACTCCTGCCGCATCGCCGAGGTGGTCGGGGCCGTGCAGCGGCTGCAGGCGCTCTATCCCGGGCAGTCGTTGAACCTGGTGGGCTTTTCGCTGGGTGGCAACTTCTGCCTGCGCGTCGCAGCGCGCGCCGAGGCCGCCGGCATCCGCCTCGCGCGAGTGGTCGCGGTCTGCCCGGTGCTCGATCCCGCACACACGATGGCGCGGCTCGAGGCCGGCTGGGTGCTGTACCGGCGCTACTTCCTGTGGAAGTGGCGGCGCTCGCTGCGCAAGAAGCAGGCGGCCTGGCCGGGGGTCTACGACCTCACCGAGGCGCTCGAGCTCGGCACGCTGACCGAGATGACGGCGCACCTCGTGAGGTGGTTCGGCGACTATCCGACGGTGTCGGATTACCTGCGTGGCTATGCGGTCGTCGACGGCGCGCTGTCGGGCATCGTGCACCCGACGCGCATCATCTCGGCGGCGGACGATCCGATCATTCCGGCCGCCGACCTCGGGCGGCTCGCGCAACCGAAGGCGCTCGAGGTCACCTGCACGCGGCTCGGCGGGCACTGCGGTTACTACGAGGGCGGCCGCGACGGCACGTGGATCGAGCGCGAGGTGCACGCGACGCTGATGCGGTCGTAGGACCGTATGTTGCTGCCCCCCGGGGCGGCCACGGGGTGATCCTTCGCCGCTCCTGGTCTACGGCGCATCGAAAACGCACCCGGAGGAACCGGGCGCGTTTTCGGCGAGCCTTGCTCGGGCGGGATCGAGGCGAGGTTTGAGCATCGAGCCGTCAAGAGCAAGGCCGCCTCGATCCAACGCCCTTGCTGCGGCCTCCGACATGGAGCGGCGAAGGATCACCCCGTGCCCGCCGACGAAGCGGCAGCAGGCCCGCTACGACGCAGCTCCGCGCGCAGCCATCTCGTCGCGCCACCGCGCGTAGCGGGACGCGAGCGGCGGTGCATCGCACGGCATGAACCTCCGCTCGATCGGCACCTTGTGCCACGAAGCAGGCTTGCCGGCCGCGAGGTAGGCGACGCCGCGGGCAGTGGCTTCGACGGCGGCGGGGCGCTCCACCGGCAAGCCGCTCAGCGAGGCGAGGCAACGGCACAGGTAGTCATTGCGGGCGAGGCCGCCCGAGATGCGGATGCGACGCAGTGCCGCGCCGCGCTGCAGGCGCTCGAGGTTGGCGCACAGCAGGAAGACGATGCTCTCGACGACGGCGACGAGCCGGGCCGCGTCGTCGCCGTCCCCGACGAACTCGCACGGGAAGTCCGGCCGCCAGTACGGCGCGCCAAGCCCGCCGACGCCGTTCATGAACAACGGCACTCCGTACCCGAGCGGGGCACGAGCGGCGAGTGCCGCGAGGCCGCGGTCGACGTCGATCGCCACCCGTTCGCGCAGCCAGTCGAGCGCGCTGCCGGCGCCGTTGACAGTACCTTCGTGACCGGCCAGCACTCCGTCGGCGTCGGCATACACCACGCTGCGCAGGATGCCGGCCGGGAGCGGCGCCCCCGGCGGCGCAATGCGCTGGATGAACGCGCCGGTGCCTGCGTTCACGAGCGCGCAGTCGAGGTCGGGCTCGCCCAGGGCAAACGCGGCGGCCGACTGGTCGCCGGTGCACGCCGTCAGCGGCACGCGCCGGCCGGCGCAATCCACGTGACCGAAGTCGTGCCGCGTGGGCACGCAGGCGGGCAGCTGTGACGCAGCGAGGTCGAACAGGCGCAGCAGGTCCGGCGACCACTGCAGCGTCGCGACGTCGAACAGCAAGGTCCGCGAGGCGTTCGCGGGGTCGACCACGCAGGCCCGCTCGGCGGTGAGCCGCGCCACGAGGTGGCTCGACAACGGGCCGAACACGAGGTCATGGGCGGCCGCTGCGCGCTGCACGGCAGGCACGTGGTCGAGGTACCAGCGCAGCTTGCTCGCGCCGTAGTGCGGCGACAGCGGCAGGCCGGTGATGTCGCGGACGCGTCCTGCCACGGGCGCCAGCCGCTGCAGCCAGGCCGCGTTGCGCCGGTCCTGCCAGGAGATCGCGTCGGCCAGCGCCCGACCGGTGCTGCGGCTCCAGGCGACGACGGTCGAGCGCTGCGTCGCGAGTCCGGCGGCCACGATCGGCACGCCCGCGTCACGAGCGCACACGTCCTGCAGGACCGTGTGCAGCGACCGCAGGATTTCAGCGGGATCCTGCTCGACGCGGTCCTCACCCTCGCGCCGCGTGGCGACCGGCACGTGGGCCTGCGCGACCTCGTGGCCCGCGGCGTCGAACAGCACGGCGCGGCTGGCGTGGCTGCCCTGGTCCAGGGCGAGCACCCGGCCGGCGCCGTGCATCAGCACGGGCGGCGCACCTCGTCGTATGCGTGCAGCAGTCCGCGCACGGCCATCGTCTCGACGAACCTCGCACCGCGGGCATGGCAGGCCCTCGCCGTCTGCAGGTCGCGCACCTCGTACAGCGCCCAGTCCCAGGGGCCGGCCCAGAGCGGCTCGGGATCCGCCGGCAGTTGCTCGACATCGGCGAACAGGAACTGCGGGGCGAGCTGCTCCGCGTGGCGGCGGGCGTCCGCGTCGTACTGCGTCAGCACCCAGCCGATGCGCGCGCCGGTCATCAGGCGCAGGGCCTTCACGCTCGGCAGGTCGAACGAGATCAGCACGCAGCGATCGAGCACCGGTTGCAGCACCTCGGCGACGCGCTGCAGCACCGTCTCGTGGCCGAAGCGCCGCAGGCTCGCGCGCTTCACCTCGACGAAGGCCGTCACGCCATTCCAGCGCGCGAGCGCGTCGGCGACCTGCGCGAGCGACGGCGGGTACGTCAGGGCATGTGCGCGGCCCAGGCGCTGCACCTCGCCGACCGGGAGTCCGGCGAGCGCGGACCACGTGAGGTCGTGCACGCAGTCGGGCCGGCCGCCGACCCGCGCGAGATCGGCATCGTGCATCAGCACGGGCACGAGGTCGGCGGTGAGCTGGACGTCGAACTCGACGTGGCGCAGCCCGAGGCTGACGGCGGATTCGAGCCCCGGCAGCGTGTTCTCGGGGAACTCGGCGGCGTTGCCGCGGTGGGCGATGATCTCCGGCAGGTCGTGACGGGCGGTGTGCATGCGGGGCCGGGCGTCGGGGCGGGGCGACCATCTTACTGAAGCCGGCGCCCGCCAGCCGCCGTGGCCGGCTAAATGGGATAGGCGGCGGCCAGCTCGATCGAGAACGCGACGATCATCAGTACCACCAGCGGCCCGCCGACCCGCACGAAGTCGCGGAACACGTAGCCGCCCGGCTGCATGATCAGCACGTTGGTCTGGTAACCCATCGGCGTGGCGAACGACAGGTTGCAGCCGACGATCGCTGCGAGCACGAACGGCTCGGGCGGGGCGCCGAGCTGCTGCGCAATGGCGAGCGCGACGGGAGTGCCGACCGCGGCGGCCGCGTTGTTCGATACGAAATTCGTCAGGATGCCGAGGAAGACCATCACCGCCGCGAGCACGGCCTGCGTCGAGAGTCCGCTCGCGACGCTCATGAAGCCCGTGGCGAGGATGTCGGCCCCGCCGGTCGCAGTGAGCGCGCGGCCGAGCGACAGGCTCGCGACCACGATCAGCACCACCTCGGCGCTGATGCCGCGGCCGAGGCCCTCGAACTTGAGGCACCCGGTGAGGAGCAGCGCGACCACGCCGATCAGCGAGGCCATCGAGATCGGCAGCACGCGGAAGGCGCCCAGCAGCACCACCGACGCCATGATCAGCACGGCGACCGGCGCCTTGCGCGTACGCGGCAGGTCGAGCGTGCCGTCGAGCACCAGCAGGCCGCCCTCGCGCTTGAGTGCGGAGGTGCGCTCGGGCGAGCCCTGTACCAGCAGCACGTCGCCGGAGCGCAGCTCGCGGTCCGGGATCTCGCCGGTAAGCGATTCCTCGTCCGAGGGGCGGTACATGGCCAGGATCACGACGCCGAAACGCTCGGCGAAGCGCAGGTCGCGCAGGTTGCGCTTGTGCAGCGGCGACTCCTCGGTGATCACCACCTCGACCATGCGCTGGTCCTGGCCGCGCAGCGGGTGCTGCTCGGGCGGCAGGTTGTCCACGCTGTTGGCGTCGTAGAGGGTCGCGCCGAGCGCCTGCTCGTATTCCTTCAGGTAGGCCGAGGAATCGTTGACCAGCAGCCGGTCGCCTTCGAGGAGCACGAGCGCGTCGGTCGGCGTCAGCACCTCCGGGCCGCGCTGCACGCGCTGCACGGCCATCTTGTTGCCGGTCCAGCGGCGCGCGAGCGCAAGGGTCTTGCCCCGGGCGCGGCTGCGCGGCCCGACGTACAGGATGGCGTCGAAGCGGCGCGGCGCGATGTCGGCGAGCGGGTTGGCGCCGTGGGCCAGCAGCCGGGGCGCGACCAGCCACAGGTAGGCAAGCGCCAGCAGTGCCGGCCCGACGACGAGCGGCGTGAACTCGAACATGTCGATGGGAGGCACGCCGAGGTCGGCCGCCAGCGACACGATCAGCAGGTTGGTCGACGTGCCGATGGTGGTGGCCATGCCGCCGATGATCACGGCGAAGTTCATCGGCATGAGCATCCGTGACGGGGACTCGCCGGCGCGCATGGCGAGCCCGATCACCACCGGCATCAGCACGACCACGACCGGGGTGTCGTTGATGAAGGCGCTGAGGCCCATGGCGCTCGCCAGCAGCACCAGCAGCGCGACGTGACGATTGAAGGCCCACAGGCGCGCGAGCAGTCGAGCCAGCGGCTCGAGGGCGCCGGTCACCATCAGGGCGCGGCCCAGGATCATCAGGCAGCAGATCGCGACCAGCGCCTCGTGGCCGAACCCCGAGAAGATCTGCTGCGGGCCGAGCAGCGCGCCGTCCCGCTCGTACGGGAACAGGTGAAAGCCGAGAGCCAGTATGGCGATCACCATCAGGCCCGTCACCGGGATCGGAATGCGCTCGACCGTGAACAGGACGAACGCAACCACGGTCAGGGCAAGGACCGCGATGGCATGGGCATTGAGGACGAGCTCGCTCACCGGGGAAGGTTACCGAAAAAAAAACCCCGCTTGCGCGGGGTCGTCGTCCGTTCCGGGGCACCCTTTTCTTTTCTTGTGCTCTTCTGCTTCTCGGTGCCCCTTGGATGGGGTTCTATTCGCTCGGCGCTTTCCTGTGCTCCGCTTTGTTGTTCCGGTCATCCCCTGTGGCTCGTCCACAACCCGTCTGGTGGTTGAGTCGCCCCGGACACCACTTCGCGGCGACTGCTGGTATGAGAAGCAATGACCGTGCCATCAATCGCTATATTCAATGAAAACATAGTCTTGCATCGTAGGAGCCCCTCGGGGTCCAGTGTCGCGCGTTCATTTGCGTAAAGTTGGTCGACACCCGCGGGCAGGCGGGGACTTCCCCCCTGACGGGAACGCGGCATTCGGAGAAAATGCGACCCATGCATACCGCCAGCCACCGCGCCCGTCGCCAGTCGGGCAGTTCCACCCTGGGATTCCTGCTGCTCGGGCTGTCGCTCGCCGCCGGCCTGGTGATTGCCGCCGCGGTCGTGAGCAGCAGCCTCGAGCGCATCAAGCTCGCCGGCGACAAGATCACCGTGAAGGGCTACGCCGAGGAGAAGGTCGTTTCCGACGCCGGCACGTGGCGCGCAACCGTGACGGTGCGCGCCGCCGACCTGCAGTCGGGCTATCGCAAGCTCGAGGCCGACACCGCGCGCGTGCTGGCGTTGCTCAAGGGTGTCGCGGGTGAATCGGCGGCCGTTGCGGTGTCGCCGGTCAATGCCCGCCCGCAGTACGAGGTCGGGCCCGGCGGCGTGCAGACCGGCCGGATCGCGGGCTATGAACTCGACCGGAATTTCGAGTTGAGTTCCGGCGACGTCGCGCTGATCGGCAAGGTTGCCGCGCAGGCCTCGTCGCTGATCAGCGAGGGCGTGAACATCAATTCCTGGCCGCCGCAGTATTTCTACAACGACCTCAATGCCGTGAAGGTGCGGCTGATCGGCGCTGCAACGCGCGACGCGCAGCAGCGCGCCGAGCAGTTCGCGTCGGGCAGCGGCGTGACCGTGGGCGCGCTGCGTTCGGCCTCGCAGGGCGTGTTCCAGATCACGCGGCCCAACTCGACCGAGACGGCCGACTACGGCAGCTACGACACCGGCACGGTGGAGAAGGTCGTGAAGGCCGTGGTGACGGTGGAGTACGCCGTCGCCCGCGAGTGACACGGCTGGGCCGGGCACAGCGCATTCAGGAGGCGGTTGACGGCGCGTCGTCCGGGGTCTGCCCCGGCTCGCGAAGAAGACATGCTCGCCGGAACAGATCCCGGACGCCACGCTCGACACGCGGCGCCTGAGCGAGTGCCCGGCAGAGCCGGCCACTCGCACGGCGCAAGTAGCGTCACCCGCTCCTCGCCGACGTTCCGGACGTGCACCCCGACGCGGAGCAGCATCGGTCCGGTCGCGCTGCCTGCGACATTTCGCTAGAACGCGTTGATGCCGGTGAGCTCGCGGCCGATCGTGAGCTGGTGGATGGTCTCGGTGCCTTCGTAGGTGATCACGCTCTCGAGGTTGAGGGCGTGGCGGATCGGCACGTACTCGGCGCTGATGCCGGCGCCGCCGAGAATGTCGCGCGCGTCGCGCGCCACGTCGAGCGCCATGCGGCAGTTGTTCCACTTGGCGAGCGACACGTGCGACGGCGACATCGTCCCCGCGTCCTTGAGCCGGCCGAGCTGCAGCGAGAGCAGCTGCGCGGTGGTGATCCTTCGAGCCATCTCGGCGAGACGGATCTGCACCGTCTGCGTGGCCGCGATCGGGCGGCCGAACAGCACGCGTGACTGCGAATAGTCGAGCGCCTGCGCGAGGCAGGCCTGTGCGGCGCCGATGACGCCCCAGGTGATGCCGTAGCGCGCCTGCGTGAGGCACGACAGCGGCGCCTTGATGCCCACCACGCTGCCCGGGAGCATGTTCTCCTCGGGCACGACCACGTCCTGGAGGAAGATCGCGCCGGTGATCGAGGCGCGCAGTGAGAATTTCTTCTCG
>Ga0316603_10001908_pt1 | contig 11312 bp, 9 predicted proteins | sample OWC_soil_day10_n_FD_207649 | JGI IMG/M metagenome (GOLD analysis project Ga0316603, IMG submission 207649) | Wetland soil microbial communities from Old Woman Creek delta, Ohio, United States - OWC_soil_day10_noCT | ecosystem: Environmental > Terrestrial > Soil > Wetlands | place: USA: Ohio...
GTATAGGCGGCATCATAAAGTCTTTTCCCGATCCCTGATGCAAAAGCAAAGGATCCCATCAGCACAAACATCGGGATCGCGCTGATAGGGAAGCTGGAGAATTGCTCGAAAAAGTCCCTGGCCAGAACTTTGAGACCAGCATCCAAAGAACTCAGGTAGGAAAAGCCGATGAATCCGACAAAAGCCATGGAAAAGGCGACCGGCACACTGATGAGAAAGCACAAAACGAGCAGGAAGGTCCCGATGACACCTACACTAATGGGATCCATGGGTGAATACCTCGTTCAGGGATCTAAACACTTCAATCAGCAACACCAGACAGACCGGAATGCAACAGAAGGCGATGAGGTAAGCGAAAGGGTAAAAAGGCAAAAAGGAAGTCGAGCCGATTTCTCCTGACTTTTGAAGGGACACACCATAGAGGTAACTCTGCCAAAGGAGCAGCACGAAAAGAATCAATGACAGGAGAGAAGCGATACTGCTGATCGCCGCCTGGATGCGCGTGGGAAATTGAGCGATGATAAAATCTACCTGGATATGCCGGCCTAGGATGAGGGTGAAGGCTATGGCAGGAGCGATCGCGAGGATCTGGGAAAAACTAATGAGTTCAACAGACCCGGGAAGAGGTATTGAAAAAAGCTTCGCTCCCAGCACGTCAAGGAGGTTGACGAGAAACATCAGTAGAAACCCAATGACGCCGACCCACTCGATGGAAAGACTGAATCCCCTCGCAAACCTATCCAGTCGATTCAACCAATTCTCCGATTTCATCCCCTTTTTTCCCCTTGTACAAAATCCTCCCCCTTGAAGAGTGTGTCATAATGTAAAGGTGATAGAAAACCTCAAATCCGACACAGTCCCTTGCGGGGGGAGGAATGTCAAAAAACAGTAACGCTTATTTAACTCGAACTTCTGCAGGACCCGTGGAGGATTTGACTCCCGATTCCTTCTGTTTCTTTGTCCAATACTCAATTCGCTCTTGGGCGTATTTAATCAGTTCTCTCGTCTCTTTCTCGTTGAATCCCGAGGCAACCATCTTTTTCACATAATCTTCCAAAACCGGCTCTACGGCCTTCTTCCATTTGGAAATCTCCTCGGACTGCAGTTCAATAAACTGCAGTCCTTTCTCCTCGCCGTACTTTTTTCCGTCGATATCTATTTCATTCCACATGGTGGCGAATTTTTCTTCGAACGGATACTCGTTGAAGATTTTCTGAATGTCTGCCGGCAGCTTGTTCCAGACATTCTTGTTCATCACCAGATAGAACGTATAGACCTGACCGATGGCCCAGCATTCAGTTACATGCTTCGCCACTTCGGCGTATCGGAAGGCTCTCATGGTCTCCATCGGAATCATCAGGCCGTCGATCACGTTCTTCTGCATCGCCTCGTAGGCTTCCGGCGTGGGAATGGGCCGCGGTGTTGCGCCCAATGCAGAGACGACCCCGGCAATAAAGCCGAGACCTCTCAAGGTCATCCCTTTCAGGTCCTCCAGCTTATAGACCGGCTTGGTCGCGGAGAGAACGACATTGACCGGGCTGGTATGCATGGAAATCATGTGGATGTTGTCCCACTCTTTTGGCTTGAATTTCTTGATGAAGTCGTTGGCCACATGATTTGCCACCCATGCGTTGGGAAAACCAAGAGGAAGGTCGAGGACCTCGCTCACTCGAAAGCGGCCGAACGTGTAGCCGATGTTGGAAAGGCCTATGTCTGCAATTCCTTGCTCAATTCCATCATACATCTTTGGAGCCGTGAGCAGGGTCCCGGCAGGAAAATAAGTGATCTTCAATTGGCCCTTGGATTGAGCTTCAAGATCTTTGATGAATGCATCGCCGATTTTGGACTGTGCGGCAGGGACGGGGAAGTAGTTGCAGAATTTCAATTGAGTTTGTCCCAATGCAATGGAAGGTACCAACAGGGTTATCAAGACCAAAAAGATTAAGATCTCTATCCTTTTCATAACATTCTCCCTTCCTAATTAAGAATTTTCGACACGATGGCTCCTGAGATTTCCTCTGCCATCCGGCCCCAAAAAGACAACCACCTCCTTTCGGACCAAGCTATTTTATTGATATTCAATGATGAGCACGCAGGCGCCTTGCCGGGAGCCAGCCATCCAGCCCGCCTTACTGACTTGCGGGTCCACTGTGGGAAAAAGAGAAATAGAGGATCTGCGATGTTTCTGCCGATTGGGGTCCTTATGCGCGAGTTCAGCCACGCCCCCCTCCGATGTGGTTCAGAGCGGCAATCACCTTGAAGAGAATGCTAAGAACTCCTGCCCTTTCTCTCATGTGCGTCAAACACCTCGTAAGGCTTTTCCGTGCAGCTCTAAAGGACAGTGCCGAAGAATCTCACCGTAGCTTTTCAAATCGATTCCCTGCGAGAAACCTTTTTAGCACCCTTTTTCAATTCTGTCTACCGTTTTGAGGGAAAGACCGAGGCTGACCCAGGAAGCTGATATCTCTTTAGTTACCCCGGGTTCGAGGAAATCTCATCGCACGCATTCCGTACCAGGGTGACCAACCCCTCCAAGGCGCCCTTTTTTCGTTCGAAAACGAAGCGCATTTTCATATGTGATGATTTTCATGGTGAGACCAAAGCCTGCTACTCACAAGGCTAACGGTGATGCTTCTCTCGATGGTCATCTTTCAGCACGAGCTCTGCAAGGCCGCCTCTCCCAAATTTGTTTAATTTGATGCCCCCTGACAGTCTCGGGAATTCCTCCATGAGACTAAGCTCATCCGGGAGTTTGTGGGGTGCGATCTTTCCCTGAAGAAAATCCCGGAGATCTTTGAGTGTCAAGGATTGCCCTAGCTTGGGGATCACGCAGGCACAGATGCTTTCTCCCAAGATGGGATTGGGTGTAGCCACGACGCATACGTCTTGAACCTTGGGATGGTCGATGATAAGGGATTCGAGTTCATAAGGATAGACCTTGTACCCGCCGCGGTTGATCAGATCTTTGGTCCGGCCGTAGATCTTCAAGTAGCCGTCTTTTTCCCTGGAGACCAGGTCTCCCGTGTGGAGCCATCCATCGATGATCTGCTTCCGAGTCTCTTCAGGGTTATTCCAATATCCCTTGAGGACATGCCACCCTTGGAGGGTCAGTTCACCCATCTGGCCGTCGGGCACTTCCTTGCGAGTCTCGGGATCGACTATTCGAACCACTGTGCCTAAGATAGGTTTTCCTATGTAAGCTTCTCTGATTTCCAAAGGGGAAGGATACGGGCATAGGGTACCTAACCCGGGGCCCACTTCAGAAGCCCCCCAGAAAGAGGTGAGATAAACGCCCATCTCATTTTGCACCCTGGTGATCAAGCCCTCCGGTGCAACCTGCCCTGCAATAAGCCCGGCCCTCAGAGAGCTCAAGTCATAGTGGGAACGCCTTGGGTGATTCAACTCTAGAATGTAATGAGCAGGGGAGGCCAACTGGAGCGTTATGCGCTCCTTCTCAATGAGCTGGAAGGCCTTTTCCGCATCGAATTTTTCCATCAGAATGAGGGTCGATCGCAGGAGGATGGGCTGGATCAAGGTCGAGCCGCAGCCGTAGGAATGGCTCATTGGTAGAATCCCGATGAACACATCCTCGGAAGTCGCCTGTACACCCAAGGAATACTGCACCGCTGCATTGACCGCCTGAAAATGGGTAATCATGGCTCCCTTGGGCCGTCCCGTCGTTCCAGACGTGTAGATGAGCATGGCCAGGTCGTTCTCAGGCTGGATTGAAGGAGCAGAAAACGAACGGCCATATCCTTTTTTCAGGAGATCATCGAAAGACCACACGTTCTCGCCTTCTTCTTCGCCGGCAACAACTGCGAACTTCAGGTGAGGCAAGTTGTCCTTCATCTCTGAAAGGGCATCGAGATAGTTATACCCGTCCCAGTCCCTGAAAATAACGACCCCTTTGGCTTCTGAATTCCGAAGAATGAATTCCGCTTCGGTCTTTCGGTAATTGGGATTCACCCAGGCCACGATGACCCCCAGTTTCTGGAGGGCATAGAAAGCCACCATGAATTCCAGGGAATTCTTCATGTAGATGCCAACCCGGTCCCCTTTTCTGAACCCCAGCTCGGAAAGGGCCATGGCAAGGCTGGTAGCCATTTCGTTCAATTCCCGGTATGTTTTCCTTCGGTCCCCATCCACCACTGCGGTTTCCTCAGGGGCCAGAGCTGCGCCTCGTTCCAGGACCTGAGAAACAGAAAGAGTCAATAATTCCATGACTTCTCCATTCATGTTGTTTCACCATGTGAAAATCAGGTTCTTTTTTGCCCTGTACTGTAGAAAAATGCTATAAACATATCAACAAAAAGAAGAGCTAGATCCCTAAGGTGTTGCACCGTATACTGTATTTCCTGTCGACAGGGGTCAGGCAAATAAAGTGCGGCCAGCACGAAAGCGGCTTTCACAATATGGAGCGATTTGTCTACTTTTTTGAGAAAGAGGTTGAGGATGGAAACCTCTCGCCTTGAGGCGAACAAAAGCTTATGATATGTGTTAACGGGATTTAAAAGCCTGTAGCCCATGCAAGGACGGGCTTGAGAGTCTACCTGATTTCTGGATTCCCAAAGCCTTAAATCGCGTGTTGGTGATACCAGCGGCGAACTAGGCTCGGGTTGTTTGTGCATGGGCATTTAATCACGGTCAGTTTGAAAGGAGGAGAAGTCATGGCCCGGGAAGTTATCAAATCGGACTGCATAATGTGCATCAACAGCTGCGGTATCGAAGCAACTGTCGAAGACGGCAAGTTGGTCAAAGTCCAAGGAATGAAGGAACACCCCATCAGCGAGGGGGTTCTTTGCCCGAGAGGTGAAGCGCTGGTTGAATGGGTCTATTCACCCGACAGACTTCAATACCCGATGAAGAAGTCTGATACCGGGTGGAAAAAAATCTCCTGGGATGAAGCCCTGGACACCACCGCGGAAAAAATTACGGAGATCAAGAATAAATATGGGGCCAGGGCTCTTGCCGTTTACACAGGCTCAATGGGTACGGAGAATATTGAGCTGGCGGCCTTTGCTCAGCGTTTTCGAGGCGTCTATGGAACCCCGAACCTCCTGTCGGTTGAAGGCAATTGTTTTCGTTCCCGCATTATGGCACGTCAGATGACTTTCGGCGGTTACCCGATTGAAGAACCATGGAATGCCAAATGCATTCTTGTCATCGGTACAAACGTGGACAACTCCAAGGTCACCGTGGGGGCCAAGATTTACAAGGCGATCGAAGAAGGCAGGATGACGCAGGTGATTGTGGTCGATCCCAAGCGCATCCCATTGGCGGACAAAGGAATTCACATCAAGATACGGCCGGGAACGGACACTGCTCTGTGTCTTGGGATGCTGAACGTGATCATTTCCGAAGGGCTTGAGGACAAGGAGTTTGTTGAGAAATATTGCATGGGGTTTGACAGGCTTGCGGAGCATGTCAAACGGTATTCGCCGCAGAAGGTGTCTGAGGTTACATGGGTTGCTGCCGAGGATATAAGAAAGATCGCCCGCATCTTTGCCACCACGAAACCGGCATGCATCGTTCCAGGAACATGCTCCATTGACCAGCATATCAACGGCTTCCAGGGAAATCGAATCCATGCCATCATGATGGCGGTGACAGGCAACGTGGATGTCCCCGGTGGGTGGGTTTCGATCCCCTTTATACGTTTGGGAGATCTCAGGCTGACGGAGATCAGCGACCCCATCGGGACCAATGAGCATCCCCTGTTCAGACGTTTCTGGGGCCGGACCTCTCCCTATGGGCAGCAGATGCTCTTTGCTGATGCTGTACTGAAGGGCGAGCCCTACCCCATAAAGGGCCTAATCTGCACCGGCGGCAACCCTGCCGTGACCCTTCCCGACTCGGCCCGGATCAGGGAGGCGATGAAGGCTTTGGATTTCATGATGGTAGCCGAGCTGTTCATGACCGACACGGCCAAATTGGCGGACATTGTGGTTCCAGCCTGTTCATTCCTTGAGAAGGCCGGTGTCGGATATGTCTATGGGGTTACGAACTGCATCCCCTACGCCATGGTTCGAAAGCAGGTGATCAAGCCCATCGGCGAGAGCTGGCCGGATTGGAAGATCTGGACGGAGTTGGGGAAGCGGATGGGCTATGATGAGTTCTTCCCGTGGAAGACGGAAGAGGAGGTCATCGACTTCTTCCTCAAGCCCAGCGGCTTAACACGGGAACAGCTGACCAAGGAACATCCCGAGGGCGCCTACTATGCCCAGAAGAAGTATATCCAGGGCAGATATGCCACCCCCTCGAGGAAGATCGAGCTCTACTCGGAGACGCTCGCTGAAAACGGATACGATCCCATTCCCCATCACGTGGAGCCAAGCAAGAGCCCGGTCAGCACGCCGGAACTTTTCGAGAAGTATCCCGTCATCCTGACAACCGGCAGCCGGGTTCCCGAATTCACCCACACCCAACTCAGGGTCGGCGGCGTCAAGAGTCTTAGGAAGACCGCACCGGAGCCCCTTGGCGAGATGAATCCGGAGACCGCCAAGAAGTATGGCATCTCAGACGGCGATATGATGACGGTTGAAACAATCAAGGGAAGAATTCGGATCAAGGCCAAGACCACGAGCGACTTGATCCCGGGAATACTCAGCATTCCTCACGGATGGTCCAATGCCAATTCGAATGAGCTCACCGAGCTCGAGCCCCGAGATCCGGTCACAGGTTACACGGAAATGAAGGCCCTGCTTTGCAGGATCAGTAAGGCGGAAGGTGTCAGCAAGGCTGCCTAAAACTTGCCCCTTTTGAACTAAAAAAACCCGCCAGGCTTGCAGGGCTCGGCGGGTTTTTATGTTCAAAAAATTTTGGGGCTAGAACTTGACATTCATAGTAAAATCTTAACTTAAAAAGCATCGTACCATCCGTTCTGCCGGCGGTCGCTGATCATTTCTGTTCGCCGGCATCTGAGGATTTCGAGAGGAGCTATGTCACAGGGCATCACACTGGCGAAGGGACCCTTTTCAGAGGATTTCGCAAAGCGTCTGATCGACTACTACCGATTTGCGGATCCTGATGGCCGCTATGCAGAGCGCAAATTGCGGCAGTGGGAAAGCGACGGCCGTGTCATCCTCTATGAGGCGAAAAAGAAATCCAGATCGGTCGGATGGGTCGTGTACAGGCCCGACAGCAGCGCTATTGAAGAGATCATCGTTCGAAGAGATGAGACAGATCGGGGGGGGCTGGAAGGGGCCATAGTGGATGCCCTCATCGACAGGGAGAGCCTCGTCTCCGCCGAAATCCTCACAGAAGATGCGGAGAAATACCGGTGGATGCTCGAGTACGGGTTTCGACCTACAAGTCGTTTCAAAAAAGATGGCTCGGCCCTCGTTAAGATGGACTTGAGCATCGCCGTGTATCTCCGAAAGATCAAGGGCAAGCCGCCCGCAAAAAGCTACCCACATGTGGAGAAGGTGGTCGTCGAAAAGGTCCCGTCGACAAGAAGCGGCGAAGAACTCAAGGCCTCCCTCATGACTATTTTTCACTCCCTCGGTGGAATGGACAAGTTTGTGAAAAAAGGCCAGAACGTGGTCATCAAGCCCAATGTGGTGGCGGATCATGGCCTCAGGGAAGGCATCTACTATGGTGGCGTTGTGACGGACGTGAGGCTTGTCAGGGCCCTGATAGAGCTCCTGCTTCCGGTGGCAGGGAAGGTGACGGTGGCCGAGGGCGCGTCCATCAACCGGGCCGAGACGGAAAAGCTCTTTGCCCATTACGGGTACGACCGTTTGACGGACATCGATCCCAAAAGGGTTAGGCTCGTGGACCTCAACACGGACCGTCTGATTAGAAAGACGGTTCCGAACGGGAAAAGGATGCTCTCGCGAGAGATCCCCCTCACCCTGGAGCAGGCGGATGTGATCATCAACCTTCCGGTCATGAAAACCCATTTTGCTGCTCATGTGTCTTTGAGCATCAAGAATTTACAGGGCGCCATCCCTCCTCTTGAGAAATACATGAGCCATTTCTTCGGGCTCTGGCAGAATCTGGTCAATATCCACCATCTCATAAAACCGAAACTCGCGATCGTGGACGGCCTCACGGCCCTGGAAGAGTTCGGACCGGTCTACGGGAAGCCGAAGCCCATGAACCTGCTGATCGGCGGAACCAATCCCGTGGCTGTCGATGCTGCAACGATGAGGATCATGGGATTGGATCCTGTGCTTTCGCCTCCGGTCATGCTCGCCTATATGCAAGGACTGGGGCCCATCGAGTCGGACAAGATTCACGTCGTCGGCGCCTCTGTGGAGGAGGCGAGGGACGTTTTCAAAGAGGCGGAAATCGATGTGAAGGGCGGGCAAGAGTTTGTGGTCCATGACGGCCGCGCCTGTGATGGTTGCAGAGGCTATCTGCACTATGTCCTCCATAAACTCAGACGGCCGGATCCGAAAAACCCGGGGAGCCTCCTGATCGATCGACCCTTCGAGAAAAAGGTGAACGTCTTTTTGGGGCCTGATACGGAGGCGAAACCCCACCCGGAGGAAACGAATGTCTTCATGGGCGTCTGCCAGCAGCATCACGCAGAGATGGGAAAACACCTGCCTGGCTGTCCTCCCCACGCTGAGGCGATCATGAAAGGCCTCTTCGGTCTTTACCCTGACGTCGAAAGACCCCGGTATGCAGACGAGCACGCCGAGGACAAACTCGAAAAAATGCTGATGGAGGTCCTGAAAGAGGATTAGCAGCCGTTGGCACGCCTAGACAACGTGACTGGTTTTGCTTTCGAGTTTACCTTGGTCAGAGCGCTCTCATCCATTCAGGCCTGAGACCGATTTCTCCTCTGAGGGCCCGGTCGATCAGGTTGAGAGCCTCCTGCTTTCCGTTGGGAAGCCTGGCCTTGACCGGCAGGTAATTGGAGGCGTGGTTTGAATAGAAAAGCCCGCGGCTCAGGTTGGTGTGGCGGATCATCTCCCTCAACTCGATGAGCAGTTCCCTTTCGTCCGGGAGTTCAAATTTCTTGTTGACGAAGTCCTCGTAAAGAGGGGTACCGGGAATGAGCATGACGGTCAGGGCCCCTACAAAGTTAGGGTCCATGGCGCTCAAGAGTTCGCCTGTCGCCTTGGCGTGTTTCATGGAACCCGCTCTGCCCGCAATTCCGAGGAGCACCGTCACAGAGAGTTTGATCCCCGCTTCAATGACTTTCCGTCCCATTTCAATGCAGGTTTTGGAATCCGACCCCTTGGTGATCTTCTTCCGGAGTTCGTCATCGCCGGTTTCAACGCCGTAGTAAAGAATCCCAAGCCCGTTCTTGCGCAGTGCAATCAGTTCCTCCAGGGTCTTCATCTTGATGCTCTTCGCATTCGCGTAGGCGCCCACTCGTTTGACCCAAGGGAGATGCTCCTTGATCCTGTCCAGAATCCACATGAACCTTTTTTGGGGAATGATCAAAGCGTCGCCGTCCATTAGGAAAACCTGATCCTGCCGTTTCATGTACTTAGAAGCGAAAAGGATATCGCTCAGAATGGTCTTGTCATCCTTGATGGTGAAACGCTTGTCCTTGTAAGTCCCGCAAAAAGCGCACTTGTTGTGGGAGCACCCCAAAGTCACCTGCAGCAAGATGCTGTAAGCCTCGCTGGGGGGCCGGATGCACATGCCTTCATAATGCATGCCTTCGCTTTCAACTTCAGATTCCATAATTCGCGCATCTCCTTGGCGGTTCATCCGCCGAGAAATTTTCTGGACGGAAAAACGGTCTTATAGCAAGAAACTATATCTTCTCGCACCGTGAATCACGCGGCGGATTTGAACGGTCTTCGGCTTCAGGACGTAGAAGACAAGGTATTTGTCAACAACCAAGACCCGGTATCCAAGTCTCTTCAGCCGTTCGTCTTTGGGAATGATCCCGAGCTCCGGACTCGCGGCGAGGTTTCCAATAGATTTGTCGAACTTGTCCATCACACCCGAGGCTGCCCCAGGGCGGTCTTTTTTGATGTACTCCAAGATCTCGAACAAGTCACGCTGTGCTGTGCTCAGGTACCGGATCGTGAAGACAGGGCTCACTTCGCTTTTTCCCTCAGGCGTCTCATCATGGCTTGATGCGTGATTCCAATCTCACCCGAGGCGTCCAGGGCTTCTGCTTCCCCAAGCTTCTGATAGAGTTCAACCAGACTCTGGAGCCGCTCATAGTGAATCTGGCTCATCACGACCAAGTCTCCTTTGCCGTTTTTGGTGATGAACACCGGCTCATCCTGGCTGTGGCACAGGTCGGAAATCTCGTTCGCCCGATTTCGAAGATCGGAAATCGGTCTGATTTGCGGCATGATCCCCTCCCCATAAATTTTGACATAAAGTTATCATAATGTTGATATTTGTCAATGGCCCATCTTAAGATCGAGGTTCGGCGCGCATCTCGACAATCACGCGGCCCCATCCCCCGCACGCCGGACCCACATCATAGCACCCGGTCCGGTTGAACATCACTTCGTTGGGGTCACGGCCGTTCATGATGTTTTCAAAAAAGGCGTTGATCATGACGGTCAGGTGAGGCATTAAGAACGCGCATACCCGTTCCGGGGCTTCACGGGTAAGGAGATTCGCGGCTGAATCAAAGAAGATCTTCTGGCCTTTCACATGGCCCGAGTGGCAGCCTTTGGATTCCACGATTTCCGCCACCAGCTTGTAACGGGAGCCTTTATGGATGTTGTCGAAGAGCCGCTGGAATTTGGGGCTATCTTTGATAGCCTGGAACTCCTTGTCTTCGAGCCCCAGTCTCTTCTGAATCATCTTGGCGATCTGCTCTTTTTCCATGGTGAATCCTCCTTTCCAGAGGTTACGCTTGAGCGCAAACCCGAAAAACTTATTCCCTGATCAGCATCGGCTGGTTAAGGGGAGCACAAAAAACACGGAAAATCAAAGAAATTGGTTAACAGGGCCAAGACTCTTGAATAAGAGGAATGAATCGTCTATGTTCGTATACCTGTGGCTTGAAAATTGGTGAAAGGAAAATGCTATGCCGGAGATTACAAAAGGGGTTTACTTCATACCAGGTCAGGACGAGTTCATTCCGGACTCTCACGTCTATGTGATTGGGGTGCCTTCCTCTCAGGATCTCTCGATCGTGGATGCCGGCTTGATGGGCAAGGGCGGATACAAGATTCAGAGCATCCAGAAACTGGGGATCAAGCTTTCGGACATCAAGAGGGTCATCATGACCCACACCCATCTCGATCACATTGGGTGCCTCAAGGAGATAAGGGAACAGATCCCTCATGCGGAGCTGTGGATTCATGAGGAGGAGGCTCATCCCATAGAAAGAGGGGATGAGAGAGGCGTCTACGGCATGGAGATGTTTCGCAGTATGT
>Ga0316603_10001910_pt1 | contig 11309 bp, 8 predicted proteins | sample OWC_soil_day10_n_FD_207649 | JGI IMG/M metagenome (GOLD analysis project Ga0316603, IMG submission 207649) | Wetland soil microbial communities from Old Woman Creek delta, Ohio, United States - OWC_soil_day10_noCT | ecosystem: Environmental > Terrestrial > Soil > Wetlands | place: USA: Ohio...
GCAGTTCCGCGCGCCGCGTGCGCGCAACGCTTTGACATGCTGCCGGCTGTGCACCAGGAAGGTAGTCGATTCGTCCCGCAGATGCCGCTGCCAGCGCGGATCCTCGAGGGGCATGCTGTGGAGGGTGACGACCTTCGGGATGCGCACCTCGCGAATCAAGGCATCAAAATTCGCAGACGGCGCGTCGTTCACACAAAAGAAGCCGTGCTCGTATTGCAGATGCGCCACGTCGGCTCGACTCAGCCGCCGTCCCAACTCGGGATAGCTGTCGCCCGCGTGCGCCAACTCGGTCGGGATTTCCTCCACCTCCACCAGTTCTCGCAGGTGCATCAGCAGGTACCGCGAGTAGTCGGCGATGCCGCACCGCTCAATGGTCGGTGTTAGGAACGCCACTCTCATGCGTGCGCCGCCTTCTTACGCATCTCCGGCTCGTGCCGGACGTTGTCCACTTCCACGAAGCGACCACGCCAGATGTGCCGGACGCGCACCGACGGATTGAGCGCCAGCCACGTGCTGAACAGCCGCTCGCACACGAACGGGTGCAGGCAGACGTACGGCTTGTCAAACAGCGTGTGCAGTTGCGCCGAGGAGAGGCGCGGATCGTGGTATTGCGCATCCCGCTGCAGCAGACGCTGCAAGGGGGCATCGGATGCGTCTGCCATGGCGCGCAACGCGGGACGCAGCAGCTCGATCCCGAACTGCTCGTAGACCGCCGGGCGAGCGAGGAAATGGTTTTGGTAGACGATCGGTGCCTCGAGCCCGGCCACGTCGACGTGCAAACCGATGCGTTGCAGTAGCGCCTCCGCAGCGGCGAGGATGCCCGGATGCTTGCGCTCGGCCAAGCGCCACACCGGACCGTGCCGGACCAGGCCAAAGAAGGTGTAGACGTCGGACGCGAAGTGATCGCGCTGCATCCGCGCCAAGATCTCCGCGGGCCGCAGCGGAATTTTCGCGGCGAATTTCCACGACAGCACGCCAAAATAATCCGCCCCGCAATGAGCGCCGTCGGCGAGCAGCGTCGAAATCACCGAGGTCTCGAAGAAGCGGCTCGGGCGCGCGTTGCGGTACGGGGTGTACAAGGGATCGAGGTGCAGGGCGGACGCGGCGTCATAGAAGATCTGGTAGACCAGGAAGGTGCGCCCGGCGAAGCGGATCCATCGGCGACCCTGCTCGTCCTCGCGCACGCACGGTGGTTCCGGACTGCGGTCAGAGTCGCGATCGGGACGGTTGATTGAGTGCGCTGGCTGCCGCATTGGCGTTGATGAGGGGTTCACGAGTAGAGGTCGATCAGCCGATTGGGATTGCACGCGCGGTAGAAGGCGCCGACGGCGTCTCGGCTGCGGACCGCGAGGTTGCGGCGTGCGCCGGGATCCGCCATCAGCTCAGAAATGCGGCGAGCCGCAGCGGTGGTGTCATTCGAATCAACGAGGCCCTCGGCTGGGAAACCGCTCTCGAGCAGGGAAGGTGTAGGCGTCGACAGCACGCAGGCGCCTTGCGCCAACGCCTCCAAGACGGGCAGCCCGAAGCCCTCGTACAGCGACAGGTTAAGGAACAGCTGACAGTGTCGAAAGAGTGCACGCAGGGTCGCGTCGTTAGCGTTGCGCACCAGGTAGACATCGTCCCCGATGGGGCTGTGCCGCAACGTTTCGAAGAAGGACTCCATCGACCAACCATGCCACCCCGCGAAGACCAGACGGGAGCGTTCCCTGCTACTCTGCCGGAAGTGCGTGAAGGCTTCCAGCGCTGCACCGTGATTCTTGCGCGGTTCGAGCGACCCCACGCAGAGGATGTACGGGTGCCGGTCGAGGCGATCGAGCAGCGTGCGATCGACGAGCTTTGGGTCCTGCGCGTCCCGCCCCGCATACCCGTCCTCAAACGGGGTCGTCGGATAACAAGCACGAATCTTTTCCCTGGGGACCCCTGCCTCAGCTAGCTCCACGGCGACGCGGTTCGAAGGCGTCACGATCCTGTCCGCTTGCCCCGCCTGGCGCAGCGCTTCGCGGTAAAAGGGCAGGTACTGCGGCTCAATGAAGTGGGGGAACCGCAGGCAGGTCAGGTCGTGCACGGTGAGGATCACCCGGGGGGCGGCGCGGCAGGGAAACAACGAGAGGGGGAAATGGATCATGTCGAGTTGCAGGGGATTCAGCTCCGCGCGCAATCGCGGGCCTTCGGCGGCGTCAAACACGGGGGTTTTCACGGCGACCTCGCGAAGGTGCGAGCCCGGAAGCGCATGCCCGCAGTCCTCAGGATGGCGCAGGAGCAGCACCTCGCGGTCGCGCGTGGCGGCACCTTCCAAGGCCGTCAGCAACCCCTGAGCATACCGATAAAACCCGGTTTTCGCATAGTGGATGATGCGCAGGTCGATCCCCAGCCGCGTCATGAGAGCAACCGGAGCGGTTTGACGTTCACGCCATCCCCGCGAACGGTTGGCCGGTGGTGGCGACCGTCCATTGGATCAGCGGTTGGATGGCTGTCAGTGGTGCGTGATGCGCGACGACGAGTGCGCGCAGTGCGGGGCCGAGGCTCGGGTCGTACTTCCTGATCTCGGCAATGAGCCCGTCGACGGTCGGAAGCTGTCGCCGGACATTGCCGGTGAGATTGGTGGTGCGGAACTCCGCGTAGGTTGCCGGGGTGACGAAGCCGTCGAGGCCGTAGTCGAAATCGGGATCCCAGCCGGAGCAAACGATGGCGTTGCGTTCGCACGCCATGGCTTCGAGCACGCAGCGGGTCTGGCCGAGCACGAGATCGGCATCGTTGAGGGCGCGCTCGACATCCCAGCGCCGGCCTTCGTCATCTTTCGGGCCTCCGCACACCGAAAACGGCGCACCGATTTGCCGGCAGGCTTCCGCTGCTAGCGGGACCCAGCGTTGGTAGTTCCCGAAGTACAGCACGCGCGGTGGCCACGGGCGCGGCGGCTCGAGCCGGCGAAAGCGTTCGGTGTCGATGGGCTGTCGGATGACGCCGGCGCACGGGAACCCCTGGTGTCGAAGAAAGTCGGCGACCTCCTCCGACACGGCGAAGTACGCGTCGAGACCGGGCACCGGAGCCTCCTGGTCTTGATTCTGCGTGGCATGCACGATCTGGCAGCGCGGGGTCCGTGCCGGCACGCGGCCCACCAGCTGGTGGCTGCCCCAGACGACATCCCAGGGTTCGAGATCCGACAGTTTGGTCGAACAGCGTGCGAACGGGGCCGATTTGTCTGCGAGAATCCCCAGCCCATCCGACCACACCAGCGGTACATGCCCTAGCGCCGCCAATGCCTGGGCCGCGGTATACACCCACGTCTGTGCCCCGCCCATCATGCTGTAATGCCAGTTGGTGAACAGCACCCGCATATTAAATCCCCGAGTATTCGTCACGCGGTGTCTAAGCCACTAAGCCGAATCGATCGATCATCGCAACCGGTCCCAAACAGCGCGGGACGAAGCGGAAGCGCTGAGCCTGGTCCGCTGCCGGTCCGGATTCGCGTGACGGGGCTACCGAACCAGCGCCGAAACTGGCCCATTCGCCCGTTGCACGTCGATCTGGCCCAAATCGGCGACCGATTCGGTTCCCTGCAATTGAACGAGGTGGGCGGGCTCGACGATCACATATGTGTGCGTCGGGTGCCCCGGCGTGTTGGGGGCGTAAAACTCCGATGTATCAATGAAGTGGTGGTTCGTCGCTTTCGTGTCTGGGTTCACCACGAGCATCCGTACTTCATGCGGGTGCGTCGCCGCATTTGAAAGTAAGTAGTTGTAGGGCTTGTTGTTGCTCCAGTCCCAGCTCACCAAGAGCAGATCGTATCCACGCTCACCGGCGTCGCGCAGGACCGCAGCGACGGCGCGTCGCTTGACGTCCAGAGGCCCGGCCAGGAAGTAGTCATATTGTGGGCGTGCCAGCCACATCGCGTAACGCCGGTACATTGCCAGATTCGTCACGACAAGGAGCACCAACGTCAATCCCGCCCACCAACGCCGGCCCTTTTGTTGCGTCCACCTGCTCAACAGCCCCGCGACCAGAAGGACCGGGAGCGGAAACCATGGCAACATGTAGTAGTGCGATCTCTGGCCCGCGAAGGTCAGTAACGACAGCGGTGGGAGGATGGCCCATGCCGCGAGAATCACGCACCTCGTAGCACGGTCCCAATGGCTCACGACGAGGTGTTGGAGGCTCATGATGACCAAACCGACGTTCAGCCAATACATCGCGCCCCATCCCGGGAGCAGGATCTCTCTACTCCCATAGGGCCAGAACGCCTGATCCGCGACCACCTGAGCGATATCGGTCCAGAAGGGGACAATCGATCGCGTTTCGCCGGTCAATACGACCCGCCCGAGGCGCAGCATCGTGCGTGTGTTGTGGAACCCCGTGCGCAACTCGTGCATGAGGAGTGGGCCCAAAACCACGAAGAACACAAGGGCAGATGCGGCGATGCTCCACCGCCCCAGCGAACGCCGCGATTGCCACAGGGCGAGCGCGACAGGTACCAAGAGCACCCCGGTGGAAAGATGCAGCTGTAGCAACAACCCTTGACTGAGCGCAACGACGGGCAAGAAAGCTACCCGGCCCTTCAGAATTTGGATCAGGCTGTAGAAGAGTAACATCGTGAACAGCGGTACCAAGCTTGGATGCCAACACCAGCGCGCGTAGAACACCATCGTAAACGAAACGGCGTACAAGCCAGCACCGATGAGGCCCGCCAAATTTCCGAAGAGCTCACGGCCAAGGAAGTACATCAAGACGATGGCTACCACATCCAGGAAGAGCACCAGCTCAACTGCGCCTGCCGGATCATAGGCAGAGAGCCATAGCGGGATTGCCACGAGATAGGCGTACGCCGGCCCGAGATGGCCGTGCCCGCGGTAAATCTTCGGACCGAGGCTGGGGAAGATTCCCTGCTCGATGATATTCTTCGCCTGCAGGAGATCGCGTGCCTCGTCGCCCGTGAAACGCATCATGGCGCGCGCGCCCGTCTGTCGCAGGGCGAATCCCACCAACACGATCACGACGAGCGCGAGGAATAGGAACGGCGTGGAGCTGGTGTTGGTCTCTCGATCGGTCGCCGGCGGCAGGCGTATGCCCGAAAGAAAATTCCGAGGTGCGCCGACCAGCCCCGCGGATGTCATCCCAGGCGCTCGATCACCTGTTGCAGATCGCGCTGTCTGACCTCGCGATAGCGGTCCGGGTCGATCAGGTCGAGGGCCGCGCGACCGAGGCGGGTTTCGAGGATGGCGAGCGCGTCTGCTGGAGTAGCGCCGTAGGCGAGTTTCTGCTTGCCGTTGCGCATCTCGAAGAGAAAGAAGCGGTGGCTGCGGCGTGCCGCTTCGGGCGGCAGCGACGTGTGCCCGCGGTCGCACGACCCGCGGGCGATCTCGTCATCGAAGCGACCCGCCAGCAGGTCCCGATAGAAGCCGTAGTCGATCCCCTTCACCTTCTCGTCGCTCGGATAGCGGTGGTAGGTGTCCTTGTTCAGCAGGCTGCTGCCCTCGGCGATGAGCTGGTAGCCGAGGGCGGAGCCGGGATACGGCGCGTAGAATGCCGGCGAGAGCAGGCAGTAGCGCATGGCGCGCACCATGCGCATGGTGGCGAAGGCGTCCTCGCGGCTTTCTCCCGGTATGGCCAAGATGATGTTCGCCCAGAATTTCGGCGGCGCCTGGCCCCGGCGGACGTAATCGTCACCGATCCGGTTGAGCAGTTCGATGGCGAACTCGTTGTCCGCGGCCGTGCACTCCTTGTTCAGTACCCGCAGCATACGATCGCTGCCGGACTCGAACCCGATCGAGATGGTGTGCCAGTTGGTTTCGCGGACCAGTGCCTCGAACAACGCGGGCCAGCGGCGCACAGTGTCGGCCCGTGCCGCCGCCCAGTAGGGCCAGCGACGCCGCGCCAACCGTGGGTAGGCGTCGAGCCACGCCTCCAGCCACGAGGCTTGCTGAAAGAACATCGAGTCGTGGATCACCACCGAGCCGATCGGCCCGTAACGGGCGTCGAGAAAGTTCAACTCGTCAATCACGTCCTCCGGTGGCCGGCGGCCCATGTTGGCGATGTACGAGGCCTCGTTGCAGAAGGCGCACTGCCACGGGCACACCCGGTTGGTCAGAATCGTCGCCACCGGTCCCGGTCCCCACCCGCATTCCGGCTCCAGCGGCCACGGGTAATCAGGCAGATCGGGGCGCGGCCAGAGTTCGCGATCGATCATTGGCCAATCGCTCATCGACCGCGCACCGGCGCCGGTCACCCGGCGCGGGAAGGCGGCGGGATCGCGTGTCAATTCGACGATGATCTGTTCGCCCGGACCGCTACAGATGCGGTCGAACTCGGCGACGGCCTCCATCTCATCCGGAGCGACCGTGGCATGCATGCCGCCGGTGACAACCAGCCCGTTGGGGTTGTCCCGCTTAAAGATCTTGGCGGCCTCGTGCGCCAGCGGGAAGGTGTAACTCCGGACGTTCATCAGCAGGACGTCGTAGCCGGAGACGTGCGCCGGCAACTCGTCCCAGCTGTGCAGGGCGCGGAGGGAGCAAAGATCGGTGCGCACCTCATGTTGGTGCAAAATCGTGCGCAGCAGGCCGAGGCCGTGGTCCTGCCAGCGCTCGAAGGGGCCCGCGGGTCCGACGAACGCCCCCAGGTCTCCCAGGTCCAACCAGATGCGCTTCATCGTCCCAGTCAATCCGTCCGCAGGCCGAGCGCCCGCAGCAGGTACTCCCGTTCCCGTTCGAGGGTGTAGTAGCGGGCAAAAGCCGCGCCGCGGGCCCGCAGCGCGGCGCGGTATGCCGGCGCAGCCCGGACGTGAAGCACGGCCTCAATCAGCCGTGCCACGTCTCCGTTGGGAACGAGATGCGCGGTCTCCATATGACGCAGAAACTCGAAGCCCCCGATGCCGGGAAAGCCAACGACGCAGCAGCCGGCGCTCATCGCCTCGAGCGGGGGCAGCCCAAACGCTTCGCCCGCGGAGATGGCGACGAACAGATCGGCCCGCTTCAGTTGCTCCGCAACCTCATGTTCCGGCAGGCCGTCGATCGTGATCACCTCGGCGGTCGGCGGGAGGGCGGCGCACACGGCGTTCGCGATCTCCGCTCCCTTCCTGGGCATGAACGCAACGCTGCCTGCCACTCTCGGCTCGCCGTTCCAGCGAAACACTTCGGGGATGCCGATCGGTACGTAGGGGGCGATCCGTGCACGCAGCTGCAGTTCGTAGGTCATGTGCAGACCGTGGGAAATCAGTTCGTAGCCCCGCGCGGGATCGAAAAGCGCGTGATCCGCGGCGGTGTTGGCGCCTTGCATGTGGAGGATCTTTCGCCGTGCCGGGAGGGCATCAACGAACGCGGCGTCCGCCGGACACGAGAACAGGATCGTGTCCTCGGGAGCGCAGATGCGCGTGAGCGCGTCCCAGGTGAGGGTGCCGCTCGGTGTTGGGAACCACGTCGCTCTGTCTCCTTGCGGCGTTGCCACCGCGCAGGGACAGCCGCTGGCAGAGAGGGTATCGGCGCAATGGAAACCCTTCTTCACGCCACCGAAGATTCCCGTCCCCGGCAAGACATAATACCACACGATGCACCTCCGGCTCTTTGAGCTTGTTCTATGATTCGCCCGTGACGTCAACAGCCTCGGCGTACGCGGTCGTGAGGTTGGCGGCGGCGACGGCGTAGGCTATGGAGGTCGAGGCGCTATGCCTACAGACTTACGGACACCATCCGAGTTGCAGTTTGCCTTTTACGGCGTACGGGTCGCCGTCGTGTGTGCCGACCGCGAGGTCTGCAAACGCGTCGCCGATGATTTCACGTACTTTCGCGTGGACCCGCCGGACGCGCGCGGCGCCGAGGCCTGTCAACTGCGCATCACGGCATACCGGCAGGCGCCCGCGTACGACGACTTGCCGCCGTTAATGGCGACAATCTACTCGCCGCGCAACGTGAGTTACTCCGATGGCGATGTGACCTACATCGACTACTTTGGGCGCGCCTTGAGCATCTATCAGCGGCGACTGCAGCAGCTGCAAGTCTACGCGGCCGACGTCCACCTCCTGCACGAGATTATCTATGGCACGATCCTGTCGCGGGTCGCGGAGCAACTCGAACGCCGAGGGCTGCACCGGGTGCACGCGCTGGCGGTCGAGGCGAACGCCGAGTCGGCGCTGTTTCTCATGCCGTCGGGCGGCGGCAAGACGACGCTGGCGCTCGAGTTCTTGCGGCGCAAAGACCGCTACAAGCTGGTGTCCGAAGACAGCCCGCTGATCGACGCGGCGGGACGGACGGTCCCTTTCCCCCTGCGGATCGGTGTGGTTGCGCAGTCGGCGGACGCACCTCCACCGTTCCCCACCGAGCACGTCACCTACATCGAGCGGATGGAGTTCGAACCGAAATTCCTGATCTCGCTGGCCGCGTTTGATGGCGCTTTGGCGGCGGGGCCGTCAGCCCCGCGGTGGTTGTTCATCGGCAAACGCTCCCTCGGACAGGGTTGTTCCATTCGGCGGGCGAGCAAGGTGGTCGGGTTCCGGGCGTTGGTGGAGGGGATGGTTGTCGGGGTGGGACTCTACCAAGGCGTGGAGTTTCTGCTGCGGACGTCCGTCTTCGATCTGTGGCGGCTGGGTGGCATCATTCTGTCCCGCTTTCGGCGCGCCTGTGCCCTGCTCCGGCGCTGCCAGATTTTCGTGGTAACGCTGGGCCGCACACCGCAGCAGAACGCCAACACCTTGATCGCGTTCCTCGAAGAGCAGCGCTTCGGATGCGGACCGGCGCCGGCACCCCACTGAAGGCCACGAGCGCGGGCCTCCCCCTCCGACGGCGGCAATACTGTCTGGTCGAGGATGGTTGGGCGAACGAGGAGCAGGAGCAGCGCCGTAACATGAAGCGCCACGTTGCCCAGGAAAAAGTCCCGTCGGGGAATGTCTCGAAAGGCCAAACCATTTCGAGGGCCACGGTGGGGGTCGTTCTGGCCCTGGTTGTGGCCATACTCATCGCCCGACCTTCCGCCGGTGCGGCCATCGCCCTGCGCGCAGCGACCCCCGACCAGCGCAGCGTACCGCGGTATGGGAAATTAGAACTGACGCTGGATCTGGAGGCGAATTACACCAACCCGTTCGATCCGGCACAGATCGATGTGTACGCGGTGTTCGTGTCGCCAGAGCAACAGCCGGTGCGTGTGTACGGATTCCTCTTCCAACCGTTCCGACGCCGGATACAGGGCGGGGCGGAGCAATTCGATCCCGCGGGGCCGACCGTGTGGAAAATTCGGTTCGCACCCGACACGGTCGGCACATGGCATTACCAAGTGTTTGCGCAGGATCGCACCGGCCGCGCGACGCTGCCACCTGCCGCCATCGACGTGACTCCCTCCGCGTTCGCGGGGTTCATTCGTCGCAGCGACCGTAACCCGCGCGCGTTCGCCTACGAAGACGGCCACCCCTTCTTCCCGGTCGGCGAGAACATGGCCTGGGCCGGCAGACGTGGCACGCTGGACTACGATGACTGGCTCGCCGCCCTGAGCGCGGCGGGCGGCAACTGGATTCGCATCTGGATGGCGAGCTGGAACTGCGCGTTGGAATGGTCCCGGCAGGGCGAGAGCGGTTGGCAATCCGGCGACTATTCCGGAGCGGGCTTCTACAGTCTTCGCAACGCTTGGAAGCTCGATACGATCCTTGATCTCGTCGAGCGCTATGACATGAAGGCGATGGTGACATTCGGGACCTACGGGGAGTTCACCGAGGGCGGCTACTTCAATGAGGGGCAGTGGAAGGCGAATCCCTACCGCGCCGCGAACGGCGGACCGTGTGCCCAGCCGGAGGATTTCTGGACGAACGCGCAGGCGCGCAGCCTCTATCGGCAGCGCTTGCGCTACCTCATGGCACGGTATGCCTACCGCACGAGTATCCACGCCTGGGAGTTTTGGAACGAGGCCAAGGCGCCGGCGTCGTGGGTGGTTGAGATGGCAAGCTATCTGAAAGGAACGCGTGGGTTTGCGGGACAACCGGCCGATCCCTACCAGCATCTGTTGACGACCACGTATGGAACGCCGGACATCTGGAGGATCCCCGAAATCGACCTCACCCAAACACACCGCTACGGCGAGGGGAGTATCCCGGACCATGCGCCCCTCGTCTACGACGACGCCCAACGCCACCGCGTGTATGGTACGCCCCACCTGATGAGCGAATTCGGCATCGACTTCAGGGCGCCCGATGGCCGCTATGATCCCGACGGCAAGGGAGTCAATCTGCACAATGCCCTCTGGGCCTCAGCGCTCTCAGGTAATGCCGGCAGTGCAATGGTTTGGTGGTGGGACAACTATGTCCATCCAAGCCGCGTGTACGCGCACTTCTCAGCACTCCGGCAGTTCGTTGAGTCCATTCCGTGGACCGCCGGCGCGTGGGAGCCGCTGGAAGTAACGGCGCCGTCCGCCGCGGTGTATGGCTTGATCCTTGACAGCTCCGCCATGCTCTGGGCGCATAATCCGCAGCATCACTGGAGAAACGTACTCTCAAAGAAACCGGTTGCCGCCATGCCCAGCCAGGAGGTGCGAGTGCGTGGGCTGCCTTCCGGGCGCTATACGATCGAGTGGTGGGACACGTGGAAAGGCGGAATCAGCAGACGGGAATCCGTGACGTGTCGTGAGGGGCGATTGACGCTGCGGCTGCCCGAGTTGGAGACCGATGTGGCGGCGAGAATTGTTCCCGCGGATTCCGAGGACGGGACGAAGGGAAAATAGCGGTTCTGCCGCTCCGTCGTGGGCCGAAAGAGCGAGAAATTGGTGTGGCCTGTCATGACGCAGAGCCCCGTGGATTCGGCACGGCGGTACGGAATTTTCCGCGTTGGTCTTCTCTGGTCAGTGTCCCTCGTCGTGATCCTACAGCTGGGGACCACGGTCGGATCTGCCGCATCTTTGCCGCAGCATGCGCGGGAGTTCCGCGTGCAGCTGTCCGAGAAGGTCTTGCCGTACTGGTATGACACTGCGCAGGATACGGAACACGGCGGGTATCTGCTCGCTGACGACGGTAAGCGGCGGGGACAGGCCAGCGACAAGCTGCTGGTGACCCAGAGCCGGATGCTGTGGGGCTTTTCGCATGCGCATGCCCGGGGGTTCAGCAACGCGCGGCGCAGCTACCTCGAGGCAGCCAGGCAGGGCTACCGCTTCCTGCTTGCCCATTTCCTCGACCGGGAGAACGGCGGATATTTCTGGAAGACGGATCTCGCCGGTGTGCCCCTGGCCGATGGCAAGTTTCTCTACGGCCAGTGCTTCGTGGTCTATGCCTTCGTCGAATACTATCGGGCCAGCGGCGATCGGGAGGCGTTGCGGCACGCGATGGATCTCTACCACGCGATCCAGCAAAA
>Ga0316603_10001912_pt1 | contig 11304 bp, 8 predicted proteins | sample OWC_soil_day10_n_FD_207649 | JGI IMG/M metagenome (GOLD analysis project Ga0316603, IMG submission 207649) | Wetland soil microbial communities from Old Woman Creek delta, Ohio, United States - OWC_soil_day10_noCT | ecosystem: Environmental > Terrestrial > Soil > Wetlands | place: USA: Ohio...
GTCCTTGAGCTCGTCGATCGGCCGCGGCGTGCGGACGCCGGCCACGACGTCCTCGCCCTGGGCGTTCACGAGGAACTCGCCGAAGAACCTGTTCTCGCCCGTCGCCGGGTTGCGCGTGAAGCCCACGCCCGTCGCGGACCGCTCACCCGAGTTGCCGAACACCATCTTCTGGACGTTGACGGCGGTCCCGATGTGGTCCGGGATGTCGTACATGCGGCGGTACTTGATCGCGCGATCGTTGTTCCAGGAACGGAACACGGCGTCGCGGGCGGCCTTCAGCTGCTGCACCGGGTCCTGCGGGAACGGCTTGCCCGTCTCCTTCCTGACCAGCGCCTGGTACCGGGCCACGGTCTCCTTGAGGCCGTCCTCGCCGAGGTCGGTGTCGATCTTCGCGCGGTGCGCATGCTTCACCGCCTCGAACTCGTGCTCGAACTTCTCCTTGGGGATCTCGAGCACGACGTTGCCGAACATCTGGATGAAGCGGCGGTAGCTGTCGTAGGCGAACCGGCCGTTGCTCGTCCGCGCCTTCAGGCCCTCGACGGCCGCGTCGTTCAGGCCGAGGTTCAGGATGGTGTCCATCATCCCGGGCATCGAGAACTTCGCGCCCGACCGCACCGAGACGAGCAGCGGATTGCTGGTCGACCCGAACTGCGAGCCGGCGACCTGCTCCAGCTTGCGCACGTGCGCGGTCATCTCGTCCTCGATGGCCTGGGGCAGCCTGCGCCCCTCGGCGTACCAGAGGTTGCACGCCGCCGTGGAGATTGTGAACCCGGGGGGCACCGGGAGCCCGGCGTTCGTCATCTCGGCCAGGCCCGAGCCTTTGCCGCCGAGGATGTCCTTCATCGTCCGGTCGCCCTCGGCCTTGCCATCCGCGAACGAGTAGATGTACTTCTTCGCCGCCTTCGCGGCCTTCACCGCGACGGGCTTCTTCGCGGGCCTGGGGGCAGGCTTGGCCGCCTTCACGGGATTCACGCGCTTCACGGGCTTCGCTGTCTTCTTGGCCATCGCTGCTTTGACTCCGTCTGTGGTTATGACTCTGCCTTGGGGACAATCTCGGAAATGTCGGCCAGCGCGAGCAGCAGCTCGTGCAGCCGGCGCAACAGGGACAGGCGCTGCGTGCGCAGCTCGGTGTCCTCGACCATCACGAACACGTCCGTGAAGAACTGATCGACCGACGGCCGGAACCCGGACGCGATCCGGAACGCCTGGTCGTAACGCCGCGCGGCCGCGGCTTCCCGGATCGACGCCGATCGGCGGTCGAACTCCGCCAGCAGCTCCAGCTCGGCCGGTTCGGTCAACCGGTCGACGGCGTCGACGGCCGGCCCCTGCAGCTCGCGGGACAGGTTCTTGACGCGCCGGAAGGCCACGGCCAGCGCCTCGAAGTCGGCCGACGTGCGCACGCCGCGCAACGCCTCGAGGCGGCGGCGGGCGTCGAGCGGGTCCGGCACGCCGGCGGCGTGGCCGAGCACCGCGTTGAGCTCGTCGTACGCGAAACCGCGCTGCTCGAACAGATACCGCAGGCGATCGAGCAGGAACGCACTCACCGCGCCGCGCCACGCCTCCGGCGCCTCGGCCGCGCCCGGCACGTCGCCGACGCCCTCCCGGGCCTCCGCGAGCAGGCGATCGACGGCGACCGGCATCTCGAGCCCCGTCAGTTCCGGCAGGTCGACGATGATCCGCAGCAGTCCCTGGGCCTGGCGCCTGAGGCCGAACGGGTCGCGCGTGCCCGTCGGACGCTCGCCCGCCGCGAACAGGCCCACGACCGTGTCGACCTTGTCGGCGATCGACACCGCCGCCCACGTCACCGCGGCGCGCCCGAGATCGGCCCTCGACGGCGGCGCCGAGGGCTCGATGCCGATCGGGAGGTAGTGATGGTAGATCGCGCGCCACACTTCCTCGGGCTGGCCCTGCACGCGCGCGTAGATCCCCCCCATCGTGCCCTGCAGCTCCGTCAGCTCCCTCACCATGTCGGTGGCGAGGTCGGCCTTCGCCAGCCGGCCGGCCCGGCGGGCGAGCGGCGCCGCGCCGGGCGCGCCCAGCACCTCGGACGCCACCCATCCGGCGAGCGCCTCGATCCGCAGGGCCTTGGCGCGGTAGCTCCCGAGGCGCTTGTGGAAGAGCACCGTGTCGAGGCGCGGCAGGCGGTCGTCGAGGGTCGTCTTGCAGTCGTCGTCCCAGAAGAACCGCGCGTCGCGCAGCCGGGCCACCAGGGTGCGTTCGAGGTTCCTCGCGATGATCTTGGAATCGTCGGGCTCGGTGTTGACGACGGCCAGGAAGGCGGGCAGCAGCTGCCCGTGATCGTTCACCACCGGGAAGAAGTGCTGGTGGTGGATCATCGTCGTCGTCAGGATCTCTTCCGGGAGCTGCAGGAACTCGGCCCCGAACGTCCCGGCGACGACGGCCGGGTACTCGACTAGGTCCGGCACTTCCTGCAGGAGCTTCGACTGGCTCGCCGCGGCGCTGCTCACGCGGCCGCCGAGGCGGCGCGCGTGCGCGTCCAGTTCGCGGGCGATCTTCGCGTGCCGGTCTTCGCGATCGAGGACGACGAAATGCTCGAGCAATCGCGCGCGGTACTCGTCGAAGCTGCGCACCTTGATCGCCCGCCCGGCCCGGCCGCTGGTCGCGAGGAAGCGGTGGCCGTACGTGACCGCGCCCGAGCGCACGTCCTGGACGACGCCGCTCTGCGCGGCCTCGAGCCGGCCGATGACGAACGGCACGACGCGGCCGCCGTAGAGGAACAGGATCCACCGGATGGGCCGGCCGAACAGAAGCTCGCCCCGCCCGTCGTCGAGCTGGGCGTCCCAGTGCATCTGCTTGGGGAACGAGAGGTCGCGGAGCACGCCCGCGAGGACCTCGGGCAGCACGTCGATCGCGGGCCTGCCGCGGACCTTCTTCCGGAACGCCAGGTAGACGCCCTTCGCGTTCTCGACGCGCTCGAGGCCGGCCACCTCGACGCCGTGCTTCCGGGCGAAGCCGGCGGCGGCCGGCGTGGGCTCGCCGTCGGGTCTGACTGCGGCGGCGACCGGCGGCCCCATCAGCACTTCCTCGAGGTCGGCCTGGCGCTCGGCGATGTGGGCGATCCGCACGGTCAGGCGGCGCGGCGTGCTGTAGGTCTCGACCGGCGCCTCGGCCTCGAGGCGCAGGTCCTTCATCCGCGCGGCCGTCGCCTCGCCGATCTGGGCCGTCAGGGGAGGCAGCCAGCTGGCGGGAATCTCCTCGCAGCCGAGTTCGATGAGCAGCTCGCGGTCCATACGTGTCCTACGCCCCCGCCGGCTCGGCCGGCCGCAACGCCTGTTCCTCGGACTCCGCGTAGAGCCGCGCGATGGCCACGGCCAGCTGGCGCACGCGCAGGATGTACGCCGTGCGCTCGGTGACGCCGATGCCGCCGCTCGAGTCGAGGATGTTGAACAGGTGCGAGCACTTCAGGCAGTGCTCGAGGGCCGGCAGGACCAGGCCGCTCTTCACCAGCACCTCGGTGAACGCGTAGTACTTGTCGAACAGGTCGCGGTGCAGGGCGACGAACGCGTCGCGCGGCATGTCGACCTGGCCGAACGCGTATTTCGACTGCTCGACCTCGTCGCGCAGGCGCACCTCGCGGTACGACACGCCCGGGGCCCACTGCAGGTCGTAGACGTTGTCGACGCGCTGCAGGAACATCGCGATGCGCTCGAGGCCGTAGGTGATCTCGACCGACACCGGCCGCAGGTCGATGCCGCCCACCTGCTGGAAGTAGGTGAACTGCGTGATCTCCAGGCCGTCGAGCATCACCTGCCAGCCGATGCCCCACGCGCCGAGCGTCGGCGACTCCCAGTTGTCCTCCTCGAACCGGATGTCGTGCTGGCGGGGCTCGATCCCGCACGCTTCGAGGCTCTGGAGGTAGAGCGCCTGGATCTCGTCCGGCGCCGGCTTCATGATCACCTGGAACTGGTGGTGCTTGAAGAGCCGGTTCGGGTTGTCGCCGAACCGCCCGTCGTCCGGCCGGCGCGACGGCTGGACATAGGCGACGTTCCAGTGGCGGGGACCGAGCACGCGCAGCGTGGTCTCGGGGTGCGAGGTGCCCGCGCCGACCTCGAGGTCGAGGGGCTGGTGGATCAGGCACCCCTGAGAGGCCCAGAACCGCGAGAGGGTCGAGATGAGATCTTGAAGCGTCACACCGGTCCTATGCCGTCCCGCGCAGTTCCCTGAGCACGCGGGCCGATTTCAGGTCCTTCTCGAGGTGCGCCGCGATCAGCGTGCGGTGCACCGCCTCCAGTTCGCGCAGGGCCCTCGGCGACGGGGCCAGGCGCGCGATCCGATCGGGGCCGATCCGCGCCGACGCGCGCAGGAACGCCACGGCTTCTCCCGAGAGCGACACGGCCCGGCCGCCGGCGGCCCCGGCGCACCCGGCGCACCGGTACGCGCGCTCGCCCGGCATCAGGACGGCGGAGCCGGACGCCTCCCGCCCGAGCTGCCGGCCGCACGCGTGACAGGCCATCTGGGTCGGGTACACGCCCTGCAGCCGCAGCAGCCAGTACTCGAAGTAACGGGCCAGCGGCTCGATCGGCACCCCGGCGCCCAGGGCGTCGAGCACCGAGATGCCCAGACGGTACAGGCGGTCGTCGGCATCGCCTTCGAGGGCGCACTCGTCGATGAGCTCCGCGAAGTACCCGGTGTGCCCCAGCGCCTCGCCGCGGACCGACCACAACGGAGAACTGAGCGGCTCGGCGTAGTTCAGCGACACGAGTTCCCGGTTTTCCTTCTCGAAGTACGTCACCTCGACGCGCGTGAGCGGCTCGAGGGCGCCGCCGAACCTCGACCGCAGCCGCCGCGCTCCCTGCGCCACGCCGCGCCGCTTGCCGCGATCGCGAGTCAGGAAGACCACGATGCGATCCGCCTCGCCGAGCTTGTAGGTGCGGAGGATGATCGCTTCGGTGGTGTACAGCGGCATGTCGAGGACCAGCTTCACAACCAGCATGCGGCGGCTGACTCCGGCCGCACGAACGGGTCGCGAAACCGCGTCTGGCGCGCGCCGCCGCCGGCAAGGCGTCCTTCATTCTATCCTGCTTTTCCGGCAGGTCCACCGAACCGGCGTCACCGCCCTATTCATCGTCGCGGATGCCGATTTCGTCGAGCATCCGCGGGTCCTCGCGCCAGCCGGCCCGGGTCTTCACCCGCAGATCGAGGAACACCTTCGCCTCGAAGAACCGCTCCAGCTCCTCTCGCGCCTCGGTGCCGATCCGCTTGATCATGCTCCCGCCCCGCCCGATGACGATGGGCTTCTGCGACTCGCGCTCCACGAGGATCGTGCAGAAGAGCCGCATCAGGCCCCGCTCGTCCGCGTCCTCGAAACGGTCCACGAGCACGGCCGACGAGAACGGCAGCTCGTCGCGCGTGTGGCGCAGCACCTTCTCGCGGATGATCTCGGCGACGTAGGCCCGCTCGGGCTGATCGGTCAGGTAGTCGGCCGGATAGAGCGCGTCGCCCTCGGGGAGGTGGCGCAGCAGGGCCTGCAGCAGCGCGGCTTCGTTTTCGCCGGTCAGCGCCGACACCGGCACGATCTCGTCGAACCGGGCGAGGCGGCTCCACCGGTCGATGAGCGGCAGCAGCGCGGGCTTGGTCACGCGGTCGATCTTGTTCAGCGCCAGCACCACCGGCCCCGAGCCCCGGCCGAGCAACGTGCCGAGATACTGGTCGCCCCCGCCGACGGCCTCCGCGGCGTCCGCCACCGCGCAGACGACGTCGGCCTGGCTGATGCTCTGCACGGCGACGTCGACCATGCGGACGTTCAGGCGGTGCAGCGGACGGTGGATGCCAGGCGTGTCGATGAACACCATCTGGCCGCCCTCGCCGTTCCGGACGCCCAGGATGCGCGTGCGGGTCGTCTGCGGCTTGTCGGAGACAATGGCCACCTTCTGGCCCACCAGCCGGTTCAGCAGGGTCGACTTGCCCGCGTTCGGCCGGCCGACAAGGGCGACGAACCCCGCCTTCACGAGGACCGCCCCTCGTCGTGCCCGTTCCGCGCGCCCGACGCCGGCGCCGGGTCCCCGCCGTGCGCCCGCTTCGAGACGCGCACGCGGTGCACCCGCCGGCGCTCCGCGTCGAGCACTTCCACGGTGAGGTCGTCGATGGCATGGACCTCCCCGGAGGCGGGCACCCGGCCGAGTCGGGCCATGACATAGCCGCCAACCGTCTCGAAGCCGTCCGCCTCGATCTCCACGCCCAGGCGCTCGCCGAGCGCCTCGATGTCGGCCTTGCCCGACACCACGAACCGGCCCTGGCCCTCGTCGACGAACGGCTCCGTCTCGACGTCGTACTCGTCGCGGATCTCGCCGACGATTTCCTCGAGCAGGTCCTCCAGCGTCACGAGGCCGGCCGTGCCGCCGTACTCGTCGACGACGATGGCGATCTGCCACTGCTGGCGCTGGAACTCGCGCAAGAGCTCGGAGACGCGCTTGGTCTCGGGCACGACGTACGCCGGCCGCGCGAGCGTCGACACCGCCCGGTCGGGCGGCTCGGTCTCGGGCAGCCGGATAAGATCCTTGATGAACACGAAACCCAGGACGTTGTCGAGCGAACCGGCGAACACCGGGATGCGCGAGTATTCCTGCTCCCTGAAGAACGCCCGGAGTTCCGCGAGCGTCGCGTCAGCCCGGATGGCCACGATGTCGGGGCGCGGCGTCATCACCTCGTGCACCAGCGTGTCGCCGAAGTCGACAATCGACTGGAGCAGCTGCCGCTCGTCCCGCTCGATGAGGCCCTCCTGTTCGCCGGCGTCCAGATAGGCGGTCGTCGCCTCCGACTGCTCCTCCTCGGACACCGCCGGCTGGACCGGCGCGGGCCGCTCGCGCCGCGAGGCCAGCAGGACGCGGAACGGAACGAGCACGGGCCGCACGAGACCCGCCACGAGGCCGAACGACGGCAGGAGCGCGTCCAGCACGCCCTCGGGATTGCGCCGGACGATGAGATACGGCAGCAGATGCTCGAAGAGCAGGATGAACCCGAACGAGCAGAGCACGATCCGCGTGAGGTCCCAGGCGTTGTCGAGCCAGAAGACCGTGGCGAACAGCAGCGTGACGGCGACGTGGACCGCGCCGAGCATCGCGCGCACGGGCAGGAACAGCTGAACGGGATCGTCCAGGTAGGCGCCGAGCCGGCTCGACCGGCTGCCGCGCTCCGCCAGCAGGCGCAGCGACAGGCGCATGAGCGTCGCGAACGCCGCGCCGACCGAGCCGAGGTAGACCGTGAGGGCGGCCATCGGGAGCAGGAGCCCCGCGAGCATCATCGGCGCCCCCGTTCCCGCTCGATCAGCCCCGCGCGCAGGCCTCCCCTGCGGCGCAGGCGCGCCTCGAGTGCCCGCATGCGCCCGCCGTCCGCGTCGTGCTCGTGGTCGTGACCCAGCAGGTGGAGGAGGCCGTGGAGCGCCAGCACGCGGGCTTCGGCACCGAAGCTGTGCCCGGCGCGCCGCGCCTGGCGCCGCGCGACGCCCTCCGCGATGACGATGTCGCCGAGCAAGCCGCGCTCCCCGGCGGGGAACGAGAGCACGTCGGTGGGCGCGTCCGTGCGCCGGTGCCGCCGGTTGAGGGCGCGAATGGCGGCATCGCTCACGAACGCGAGCGACACCTCGCCGCGCGCGCGGGCCGGCGCCACGCCGGCCAGCCAGGCGGCCAGCCCGGGCACGCGCACGGTCCGGCGCGTGTGGCTGGTCACCACGACCGTGAGCCCCCTCCGCTCGGGCGACGGCGCCCGCCCGATCACGAGCCGCTCCCCTGGCCGGCCGCGCCCCGCCCCCCGGCCGCCGTGTAGGCGTCGTACGCCTTCACGATCTGCTGCACGACCCGGTGGCGCACCACGTCCCGCTCGTCGAAATAGACGAACTCGATCCCGTCGACCTGGCCGACGACCTTGGTCGCCTCGATGAGGCCCGACACCTTGCCCCACGGCAGATCGATCTGCGTGATGTCGCCCGTGATGACGGCCTTCGACCCGAACCCGAGGCGGGTCAGGAACATCTTCATCTGCTCGGAGCTGGTGTTCTGCGCTTCGTCGAGGATGACGAACGCGTCGTTCAGCGTGCGGCCGCGCATGAACGCCAGCGGCGCGATCTCGATGGTGCCGCGATCCACCAGCCGCTCCGCGCGCTCGGTCTCCATCATGTCGTACAGCGCGTCGTAGAGCGGCCGCAGATACGGGTTGACCTTCTCCTGCAGATCGCCAGGCAGGAACCCGAGCTTCTCGCCGGCCTCGACCGCCGGGCGCGCCAGGATGATGCGCGTGACCCGCTTCGCCAGCAGGTAGGACACGGCCTGGGCCATCGCGAGATACGTCTTCCCCGTGCCCGCCGGTCCGATGCCGAACACGACGTCGTTGCGCTCGATGGCCTCGATGTAGCGCTTCTGGTTCAGACTCCGCGCCGCGACGGTCCGGCGGCCGCCGCCGGGCCGGAGCGTCGCCTTCAGGAAGAAGTCGCGCAGGTCCGCCGACGGGTCCTGCATCAGCAGTTCGGCGGCCGTCTTGACGTCGCCGTTCGACAGCTGGTAGCCGTCCTTCTGGAGCCCCAGCAGGCGCGACACGAGCTGCTCCACCCGGGCGACGGACGCCTCCTCGCCCGTCACCTGCAGGTCGTGGCCCTGGGTGGACACGCGGACGCCGGTGACCGACTCGATGAACCGCAGGTTCTCGTCGAACGGGCCGAAAAGCGCCTCGACGCCCTCGTCGGGAAGGGCGATGGTGCGGGTCGCCGCGGCCGTCTTCGGGTCCATCCGTCAGTCCTCGATTCTGAGCCGCAGGTCCCGCAGCTGCCTGGCGTCGACCGGCGTCGGCGCCGTCGACATGAGGTCCACGGCCTGCGCGGTCTTCGGGAACGCGATGACGTCGCGGATCGACGGCTCGCCGGCCAGGATCGCGACGATGCGGTCGAGGCCCAGGGCGATGCCGCCGTGCGGCGGCGTGCCGTACTCCAGCGACTCGAGGAAGAAGCCGAACCGGAGCTTCGCGTCCTCGTCGCTGATGCCGAGCAGCGCGAACATCCGGCGCTGAAGCGCGGTGTCGTGAATGCGGATGCTGCCGCCGCCAATCTCGCTGCCGTTCAGCACGAGGTCGTAGGCCTGCGCGAGCACGCCGCCGGGGTTCTCCTCGAGCCGGTCCATGTCGGCCTCGACGGGTGACGTGAACGGGTGGTGCATGGCCGCCCACCGGTGCTCGTCCGTGTCCCACTCGAGCAGCGGGAAGTCGGTGACCCAGGTGAAGGCGAACTCGTCGGCCTTCAGCCATCCGCGGCTCTTCGCCACCGACAGCCGGACCTGGCCGAGCACCCTGGACGTCGCGTCCGGCGCGCCGCAGGCGAGCAGCAGGAGGTCGGCCGGCCCGGCACCGGCCGCGTCCAGCGCGGCGCGCACGGCGGCCTCGCCGGCCGCCTTGAGCGCCGAACTCTGGACCGCGTCGCCGCTCTGCCGCGCCCAGACCAGGCCGCCCGCGCCCAGCGCCTTCGCCTCCTCAGCCAGGGTGTCAAGCTCCTTGCGCGACGCGCCGGCACCGCCCGGCACCACGATGCCCCGGACCACGCCGCCGGCGGCGACGGCGTCGCGGAACACGCTGAAGGTCGACTCCGCGAAGACCGCGGACACGTCGGTGATGGCCATGCCGACGCGGAGGTCCGGCTTGTCCGACCCGTAGCGGGCGATCGCCTCCGCGTACGACATCCGGGGGAACGGCGCCGTGATGGAGCGCCCGATCACCGCGAACACCGCCGTGATGAGCGGCTCGATCGTGGCGAACACCAGTTCGCTCGTCGCGAACGACATCTCGACGTCGATCTGCGTGAACTCGGGCTGGCGGTCGGCGCGCAGGTCCTCGTCGCGGAAGCACTTCACGATCTGGAAGTACCGGTCGGTGCCGGCGATCATCAGGATCTGCTTGAAGATCTGCGGCGACTGCGGCAGCGCGTAGAACTCCCCTGGATGCACGCGGCTCGGCACCAGGTAGTCGCGCGCGCCCTCGGGCGTGGACTTGGTCAGCACCGGCGTCTCGATCTCCCAGAACCCCTGGCTGTCGAAGTACTGCCGCACCGCCATCGTGACCCGGTGGCGGAGGCCGAGGTTCGCCTGCAGCGCCGGCCGCCGCAGGTCGAGATACCGGTACCGGAGCCGGAGCTCGTCCGTCGCGGCGACATCGTCGGCCACCACGAACGGCGGGACCTTTGCCTCGCTCAGCACCTTCAGCTCGCCGGCCTCGACCTCCACGTCGCCCGTCGGCATCTTCGCGTTCATCGCGTCGGGCGCACGCCGGCGCACCCGGCCCTTGACGCCGACGACGAACTCGGCGCGCAGGTGCTTGGCGCGTTCGCGCAGGCCCTCCGACTCGACGACGACCTGCGTCAGCCCGTGCCGGTCGCGCACGTCGAGGAAGACCAGGTGGCCGAGGTCGCGCACCTTGTGCACCCAGCCGAGCAGCAGCGCCTCGCGCCCGACGTCCTCCGCTCGCAACTGGCCGCACGTGTGCGTGCGCGCCCAGTCGCCCAGCTTGTCCACCACGGCTGCCTACTCCTGCCCGCCGGCCGCGAGGGCCCGGCAATGGTCGATGACGGCGTCGCGCGGCACGCGCGCCTGCTCGCCCGTCGACATGTCCTTCACGCTCACCGCGGACGCGGCCAGCTCGTCCTCGCCGAGGATGAGGGCGAACGCGGCCTTCAGGCGGTCGGCCCGCTTCATCTGCGACTTGATGCCGCGGCCCTCGTACTCCATGTGGGCCTCGAGGCCCGCCCGCCTCAGGTCGCGCAGCAGGGCCAGCGCCGACTCCCGCGCCGCCTCGCCCATGGCGGCGACGAACAGCGGCCGCCTGCCGCGGTCGCGTGCGTCGTCGGGCATCGCGAGCACCAGGCGCTCGAGGCCCGCGGCGAACCCGATGCCGACGCGATCGGGCCCGCCCAGGTGCTTCACCAGGCCGTCGTACCGCCCGCCGCCCAGAATCGCATTCTGCGCGCCGATGTTGCCCGCCAGAACCTCGAACGTCGTCCGCGTGTAGTAGTCGAGGCCGCGGACGAGGCGGTGCGACACGCGGTACGGGATGCCGTACATCGCCAGGTGGCGCTCGACGGCGGCGAAGTGCTGGCGGCACGCGTCGCACAGGTAGTCCACCGAGTGCGGCAGCCCGTCGATGACGGGCTGATCCTGCGGCACCTTGCAGTCGAAGATCCGGAGCGGGTTCGTCGCGGCCCGCCGCTGGCAGTCGCCGCAGAGCTTCCCGACGTCGTCCCCGAGCGCCTGCACGAGCGCCTCGCTGAACGCGGGGCGGCACGCCGGGCAGCCCACCGAGTTCACGACCAGCTCG
>Ga0316603_10001913_pt1 | contig 11303 bp, 10 predicted proteins | sample OWC_soil_day10_n_FD_207649 | JGI IMG/M metagenome (GOLD analysis project Ga0316603, IMG submission 207649) | Wetland soil microbial communities from Old Woman Creek delta, Ohio, United States - OWC_soil_day10_noCT | ecosystem: Environmental > Terrestrial > Soil > Wetlands | place: USA: Ohio...
GGGCGGGTTACCGTTCCGGCTCCCGGCCCTCCGGCAGGGCGCCGGGGACGATCCCCTTCGGCCCGTACTTCTCCCGGATCCGGTCCACGGCCCGGTTGAGCTTTTCCCTCTTCTCCGGGTCCGCGGGCTTCGGCGCATCCGGCATTCCGGCGCGCGGGCGGCCGAACAGGGGGAGCTGCTCCATCCGGGACGGTCTCGCCTCCCCCGCCCCCGGGGCCAGCCTCGACACCGAGATCCCCAGCAGCCGCACGGGGCGCGCCCCCGCCGCCGTGTTCCCGAGGAGGTCCAGGGCCACCCGGTAGAGGGCCCCGCCGTCGTCGGCGGGTTCGGACAGGGTCGCCGCCCGCGTCACCTGGACGAAGTCGGAGTACTTCACCTTGAGCGTCACCGTTCTCCCTTTCAACCCGTGGCGGCGCAGCCGCGCGGAGACGCGGTCCGCCAGGGAGAGCAGCTCCCGCCGCAGCGCCCCCCGCTCCCGCAGGTCGTGGTCGTAGGTGTCCTCGTGGCCGATCGACTTCGCCTCGTGCTCCGTCTCCACGGGACGGTCGTCGATCCCGTGGGCGAGCCGGTGCAGCTGCTCCCCGTGAGCGCCGAACGCCCCCGTCAGGGTCCCCGCCGGAACGCGCCGCAGGTCGCCGATCGTCCGCACCCCTCTGCGATGCAGCTCCCGCTCCGTCACCTTCCCGACACCCCACAGCTTCGCCACCGGGAGCGGCTCCAGGAATCCGATCTCGTTCCCATCGGGGACGACGGTCAGGCCGTCCGGTTTCCCGAGGTCGGAGGCGATCTTCGCGAGGAACTTGTTCGGCGCGACGCCGGCGGAGACGGTCAGGCCGGTTTCCTCCCGCACCGCCGACCGGATCTTTCGCGCCACCTCCTCCGCGGAGCCGAAGAGGCGTTCGCAGCCGGTGACGTCGAGGAACGCCTCGTCGATGGACAGCGGCTCCACCAGCGGCGTGAAGCGCCGGAAGATGGAAAAAACCTTCTCCGACACCTCCCGGTACCGATCCATCCGGACCGGGAGGAAGATCCCCTGCGGGCACAACCGCTTCGCCGTCGCCGTGGGCATCGCCGAGTGGACGCCGTATTTCCTGGACTCGTACGACGCGGCGGAGACGACGCCGCGGCGCTCGCTCCCGCCGACGATCACCGGCTTCCCCCGGAGGGCGGGATCGTCCTGGACCTCGACGGAGGCGTAGAACGCGTCCAGGTCGAGATGGATGATGGTGCGGCCCATCCGGGGGTTACGCGGGCTTGTAGGAACTGCGGACGAGGGGGCCGGACAGGACCTTCGCGTACCCGATCGCCCGGGCCGCGCCCGCCAGCGCTTCGAAACGGTCCGGGGGCACGTACTCCGCCGCGGGAAGGTGGGCCCGGGAGGGAGGCAGGTATTGCCCGACGGTGAGGGACCGGCAACCGGCGTCGAACAGGTCGCGGACTAGCGCGGCGGCGCGGCGGAACAGCGCGAGGGACCGCCCGTACCCCGCGCCGGGACGCACCGCCGGGTAGAGGCGGGGCACCGTCTCCACGTTGTGGGCAAGGATGTCCGGGGCGGAATCCACCACGGCCCGCAACGCTTCCGCGCTGCCGCCGAAGTCCGGCACGAGCAGCTCCACCGCGGCGCGGGGAGCCCCCCGCCGCAGGGAGGCGACGGTCCGCGCGAAATGGCCCGCCCCCCCGTCGGGGAGGTCGTCGCGCGTCACGGAGGTGACGACGACGTGCCGCCACCCCAGCTCGGCGGCAGCTCCGGCGACCCGCACCGGCTCGGTCGGGTCCGGCGGGGCAGGCGTGCCGGCGTCGACGCTGCAGAAGGCGCACCCGCGGGTGCACACCCCGCCCAGGAGGATCACGGTGGCGGTCCCTTCCCCCCAGCACTCCCCCACGTTCGGGCAACGCGCTTCCCGGCACACCGTCCGGAGGCCGTGCCGGGCGAGCGCCCCGGAAACCGCCTCCACCCGCTCCCCGGACGGGGCGCGGACGGTGAGCCAGGCGGGCCGACCCGTTCTTACCGTCACCCCCTACCCTCCCTCCGCGAGCCTCTTCCCATTGTAATCCCGCGGGAGTCAGAAACCTTCCAGGCGGCGGACGCAGGCCGCGGCCACTTCCCCGCGCACCACCCCCATCGGCGGCGCTTCCCCCAGCACCTCGGCGATCGAGGTGGCCTCCCTCCCCCGGAGCCCGCACAGGTGGATGCGGCGGAAGTAGGACAGGTCGGTCGTCACGTTCAGGGCGAAGCCGTGGTAGGTGACCCACTTCCGGATCCCGACGCCGATGGAGGCGATCTTCTTCTCCCCCGCCCAGACGCCGGTCAACCCTTCGAGGCGCCGCCCCTCGACCCCGAGGCCCCCCAGGGCGTCGATCAGCGCGGCCTCGATGGAGCGGACGAACCGGTGCACGTCCGGCCGCTCCATGAGGCAGACAGGGTACCCGACCAGCTGCCCGGGGCCATGGTAGGTCACGTCGCCCCCCCGCCCCACGCGTTCCACGGATATCCCCTCCCCGGCGAGCGACTCCATCGGAACGAGGAGGTTGGCGGCGTCCCCGGCGCGGCCAAAGGTGTAGACGTGCGGGTGGGTCAGGAGAAGGAGGGTGTCGGGGATCTTCCGGTCCGCGCGGCGGTCGACGTACGCGAGCTGGAGGTCGAGCGCCTCCCGGTACCCGACCTCCCCGAGCCAGACCGTTTCCACGGGCGCTCCCCGCCTACGAGAAATCCCCCGCCTCGAGGATCTCCCGCACGCGGTGGAGGAACCCGTTCCCGGCGACGCCGTCGATGACGCGGTGGTCGTAGGCGGCGCAGAGATACATCATCGGCCGGATGACGATCGCGTCCTCCCCCCCCGTGCCGATCACCACCGGGCGCTTCACGATCTGCCCCATCCGCAAGATCCCCACCTGGGGCTGGTTGATGATCGGCGTGCCGAACAGGTTCCCCTTCGTACCGGGGTTGGAGATGCTGTATGTGCCCCCCGTCAGTTCGTCCGGGGAGATCTTCCCCGCCTTCGCCCGTGCGCCGAAGTCGTCGGTCGCGGCCGCGATCTCCCCCAGGGACATCCGGTCCGCGTGGCGGAGCACCGGCACCATGAGGCCCTTCTCCGTGTCGACGGCGACGGCGATGTGGATGTCTTTTCTCAGGACCGTGCTCTCCCCGACCACGGTGGCGTTCATGACCGGGTTCTCCCGGAGCGCTTTCGCCGCCGCCTGGATCACGAACGGGAGGTACGTGAGGTTGACCCCCTCCCCCTTCGCCTTCGCCCGCCAGGCCGCCACCCGGTGCATGTCCACTTCCGCGAAGATGTGGACGTGGGGCGAGGTCTGCTTGCTGGACACCATATGCTGGGCGATTTTCTTGCGGATGGGGGTCCACGGGACCACCTGGTCCCCTTCCGCGGGTGCGGTCTTCGGGGCCGGGGCGGCCGGTACCGAAGGTGGCCCGGGCGGCACGGAGGGCGCGGCGGCGGGTAGCGGTGCCGCCATCTCCGGGATCGGGGCCAGGGGCTTCACCGCGCCGCCGGACGCCAGGTACTCTTCCACGTCCTTCCGCGTCACCCGCCCGTCGATCCCGGTGCCCGCAATCCGCGAGAGGTCGACGCCGTGCTCCGCGGCCATGCGCGCCACGACCGGCGTGATCCGCATCCGCCCGGGGAGCGGGGGGGACGGGGGCGCCGCGGTCGGCTCGACGCGCGGGGGGGCCGGGATCGGAGGGCCCGTCTTGCGGGCCAGGTCCCCCGGGACCCCTTCCGTCTCCTCGTCCCATCGGGGTTCGGCCTGCGGCTCGGACGGAAGGGCAACGCCCTGGTCCGTCTCGATCTTCGCCAGCACCGTCTGGATGGGGACCGTCTCCCCGGCCTTGACCAGCATCTGCGCCACCCGGCCCGCCGCGGGGGACGGGATCTCCGCGTCCACCTTGTCGGTGGAGATCTCGAGGAGGGGCTGGTCCTTGGCGACCAGGTCCCCCACCGCCACGAGCCACTTCACCACGACGCCTTCCACCACGCTTTCCCCGAGCTGGGGCATCACGACGTCGACCAGCATCGCTTCGCGCTCCTTTGTTTAATACGCTGCGAGCTTCCGGATCGCCTCGGTGATCTTCTCCTGGTTGGGGAGCACGTACTCCTCCATCGCCGGGGCGAAGGGGGTGTGCGTGTCCCGCGCCGCGAGGCGCATGACCGGGCCGTCCAGGTCCTCGAAGCACTCCTGCGCGATCCGCGCGGCGATCTCCGCACCGATCCCCCCGGTCAGCCGCGCCTCGTGGACGATCAGGACCTTCCCCGTCTTCCGGACGGACGCCTTGACCGTCCCCCAGTCGATCGGCAGGAGAGTCCGCAGGTCGATCACCTCGATGTCCACCTCCTTCGCCATATCCCGGGCCGCCTTCATCACCGCGTGGACGGGCGAGCTGTAGGTGATCACCGTGACGTCCCGCCCCTCCTTGCGCAGCGCCGCCTTCCCGATGGGCACCAGGTAATCCTCCTGCTGGATGTCCTCCTTGATGCGCCGATAGAGGAACTTGTGCTCGAAGTAGAGCACCGGGTCGTCGTCCCGGATCGCGGACTTCATCAGCCCCTTCGCGTCGTAGGCGGTGGCGGGCGCCACGATCTTCAGCCCCGGCACGTGGAAGAACCACGCCTCCGGGTTCTGGGAGTGGTACAGGCCGCCGTGGACGCCGCCCCCCGACGGGCCGCGGATCACGATCGGGCAGGCGGTCTGACCGCCATGGCGGTACCGCAGGGTCGCCGCGGTGTTCACGATCTGGTCGAAGCCGCAGGAGATGAAGTCGATGAACTGCATCTCCAGGATCGGCCGCATCCCCTGGACCGCCAGCCCCACGCCGGCACCGATGATCAGCGATTCGGAGATCGGCATGTCCACCACCCGGTCCGCGCCGTACTTCTCCTGGAGTCCCTGGGACGCCTTGAAGGCGCCACCCATGACCCCCACGTCCTCCCCAAGGAGCATGACGTTCCTGTCCCGGGCCATCTCCTCGTCCATGGCCTGGCGGATCGCCTCGATGTAGGTGACCAGCATGGCTTACCGGGCCTCCGTGTCGATCGGCATGGCGTACAGGTCCTCCATCGCCTCCGGGCCCCCGGGGGCGGGGCTCGCCTCCGCGAAGGCGACCGCTTCCTCGACGATCCGCTTCACCTTCTCGGTCGTCTCTGCCTGGATGGCGGCGAAGTCGTACTTCTTCTTCTGCAGGTACACCTCCCACAGCTGGATCGGGTCCCGGCTCTCCCAGGTGATGACCTCCTCCTCCTCCCGGTAATCCGCCCGGTCGTGCTCGGAGTGGCCGTGGTACCGGTACGTCTTGCACTCCACCAGCGTCGGGCCGTCCCCCCTCCGTGCCCGGTCGATCGCCTTCTTTGCCGTCTTCAGCACCGCGTGGAGGTCGTTCCCGCTGACGATCTCCCCCTTGAAGCCGTACCCCGCCGCGCGGTCCGCGACGTTGTCCACACCGAACTGCAGTTCGTTGGGAGTCGAGTAGGCGTAGAAGTTGTTCTCGCAGACGAAGACCATGGGGAGCTTGTGGATTCCGGCGAAGTTCATCGCCTCGTGCACGTCCCCCCGGCTGCTCGCACCCTCGCCGAAGAAGGCGATCGCGATGCGGTCCTCTTTCCGGATCTTGAACTTGTACGCCATCCCCGCCGCCACCGGCAGGGTCGCGCCGAGGCAGGAGGTGGCGCCGAAGATCCCGTTGGCCAGGTCGCCGCCGTGGAGGTAGGAGTCCTTCCCCTTCGCGAACCCGTCCCGCTTCCCGAAGATTTGGGCCATCAGGCGCTTGGGGTCCGCCCCCTTGACGAGGTAGGCGCCCATGTCCCGATGCAGCGGGAAGATCCAGTCGTCCCACCGCAGGTCGTGGCAGAACCCCACCACCACCGCCTCCTGCCCCTTCCCGGAGTAGACCCCGCCCATGAGCTTCCCCTGCTTGTCCAGGGTGGAGATCCGGTCCTCGTACTCCCGGATCAGGCGGAGCCAGTGGTACAGTTCCCGGTCTTTCTGTTCGTTCATGGTCGCCTCGCGGAGTTTGTCGTCATTGTCATATGTCGATCGCCTCGCCGCCCAGCATCAGCGCCGCTTCCCGGATCGCCTCCGGGAGGGTGGGGTGCGCGTGGACCGTCCGGCCGATCTCGTGGAAGGTGGCCTCGACGGAACGGGCCAGCGAAAGCTCCGCGATCATGTCCGGCGCCCCGATCCCCAGGATGTGGCAGCCGATCACCTCGCCGTACTTCGCCTCCGCGATCATCTTGACGAACCCTTCCGTGTGCCCCGCTGCGACCGCCTTCCCGAGCGCGGTGAAAGGGAACTTCGACACCTTGCAGTCGATCCCCCGCCGCTTTGCCTCCTCCTCCGACAGCCCGATGGTGGCAACCTCGGGACGGCAGTATACCGCGGCGGGGATCCGGTCCGGGTCGGGGCGCCTCGACTCCATGCCGGCGATCGCTTCCGCCGCCGCCACTCCCTCGGCGGACGCCTTGTGGGCGAGCATCATCCCCCCCGTCACGTCCCCGATGGCCCAGATGGTGGGGCAGGCGGTGCGGCACCGGTCGTCCACCTTCACGAAGCCCCGGTCGATCGCAACCCCGCACGCCTCGAGTCCGAGCCCCGTGGACAGCACCTTCCTGCCCACGGCCACCAGCAGCTTCTCGGCCGTGAGGGTCTCCTCCTTCCCGTCCCGGGAGACGGTCAGCGTCCTCGTGACCTTGTTGTACCCTTTCGCCGGGGAGGAGGTGAGGATCCGGATCCCCTGCTTCTCCAGGGATCTGGCCAGCCCGACCGCCACCTCGCGGTCCGTGCGAGGGAGAAGCTGGTCCTCCATCTCCACCAGCGCCACCTCGGCCCCGAAGGCCCGGTAGATGTAGGCAAATTCCACCCCCACCGCGCCGCCCCCCAGGACGATCACGGAACGCGGGAGCTCCTCCTTCGCCAGGGCGTCGTCGCTGGTCAGGATGACGCTGCCGTCCGGCTCGATCCCCGGCAACCCGCGGACCGCCGTCCCGGACGCCACGAGGATGTTGCGCGCCGACAGCTCCGTATCCCCCGCCCGTACCGTCGTGGGGGATGTAACCGTCGCGTTCGCGGCGAACAGCTCGATCCCGTTCTTCTTGAAGAGGAACGCGGTGCCGCGGGACATCCGGTCCGCCACCCTCCGGCTGCGGCGGATCACCTCCCCGTAGTCCGCTTCGACGCCTTTGCAGCGGATCCCGAAGGAGGCGGCGTTCCTCATATCCTCGAACAGTCCCGCGGAGGTCAGGATCGCCTTCGAGGGGATGCACCCCCAGTTTACGCACACTCCCCCGGGACGGTCGCGCTCCGCCACCGCGACGCGCATCCCCAGCTGGGCCGCACGGATCGCCGCGACGTAGCCGCCGGGCCCCGCCCCGATCACCACCAGGTCGAAATGCTTCATCCGGTGCCCCCGTCGGACCGCCGGCGTTCCGAAGCACCGGACGATCCCGATTTCGATGCGGATTTCGCGCACCCGTTGCGCATCCTACCGCCCCGCCCCATGGGAAATGATATTCCGAAATCCCGAAAGGCGGGGCGAAAAACGTGCATCCCCGCCCGTGGAGCCGGACGTCGCAACGGCGATTGCGCGAAGTCGGACTACCTGTCCCCTTTCCGGTAGAACAGCCTACGGTCCCACACGACGGGCTCGGGCGGGGTGTGCGTGATCCTGCGAAAATCCGGATGCGCCGGGTGGATGAGCACGTTGCGTTCCGCCCGTGCGACCACCGAGGGGACGACGAGAACCGCCGCCCGTTTTTCCCGAAGCCATCCGTCGCCATACGCGCGGCTGGCCGACATGTCCGGGAGATCCCAGCCGGGGACATCCGAGGCCGTTATCTCCTCGATGTCGATCGCCGGGATGTCGATGGTGATCGCGTGCTGGTGTTTCGGGATGCTGCCGATGCCGGCATGCGCCAGCCGCTCCAGCATGGCGCACGCGTAAGAGGCCGAGGCGTAAATTACGGGGTGGCCGGGGGAATTCCAGCGGGCGCCCCAGACCATCGCACCGGTCCCATCGTACATCGGGTGACGGTTGTCGGCGATGCGCCAGGCTCGGAGCGGCCCCTTACGCCGGAAGGCCATAGAAGAGCTTCCACAGAAGTTCTTCTACCCGGCGCGCTCCCAACTCGGTGTAGGAAGCCTCCAGCGCGGTCTTTCCGTTCAGCTCGGGGTGCGGAGCCGTCAGGAACCGCCGGGCTTCCGCGGGATCGCCCCAGACGTGCTCCGCCGTGGCGATGACGCGCGCAAGGCGCTCGGTCCGCTCGCTCTCTTCCGGCCGGAGATGCTGTTTGCGGCGCTTGTAGGTGGCCGCCGGAACGATGCGGCACATGACTTCCCGCCGCTCCCTCGGGGTGCTCACGACACGCACCACGCAATGGCGCAGGGCGGACTTGGGAAGCCCGCGGGAAACGATCTCGGTCAACTCGCCCAGCGAGCGGACCGCCCTCTTCAGCCCCAGGACCTCGGCGATTTTCCTGGCGGTGATCATGCCTCCACCTCTCGTGCTGGTATCACTTGATACCAATTATAAGATCATTTGAAATGACGTTCAAGTCCCGGCTATCTGTTCCATCCGGAACCTGATCGCCTCGATGGGATCCGGCAGCTCCACTGGATGGTTCCTTCATCAAATGGTTGCTTGAGGGGGTCCTTCCTGCGGATTGTTGGCAAATTGCCAACAATTCTTCGGAATACCCCCCTCGACGAGCCGGATAGATACGCGGGTCACGGCTTGATCATCACCATCTTGATGTTCGTCATCTCCTCGCAGGTGAAGCGGACGCCCTCGCGGCCCAGGCCGGAGAGCTTGTTCCCGCCGTACGGCATGTGGTCGACGCGGAAGATGGAGGTGTCGTTGATCATCACCCCGCCGACATTGATCCGGTCCACGGCGTACATCGCCTTCTTTATGTCGTTGGTGTAGACACCGGCCTGCAGCCCGAACGGGGAGTCCTCCACCATCGCCACCGCATCCTCGAAAGTTTCGTACTCGTAGATCGACACCAGCGGGGCGAACGCCTCCTGGCACATCACCTTCATCTCCGGCCGGACGTGGGTCAGGACGGTCGGGTACATCACCCGCCCGTCGCGCCTCCCTCCGACGAGCACCTTCGCCCCCTCGGCCACCGCCTCCTTCACCCATTCCTCCGCCCGCTTCGCCTCCGGAAGGTCGATCATCGGGCCCACGTCGCAATCCTTCTCCACCGGGTTGCCCACCTTCAGCTTCTTCGTCTCCTCGACGAACCGTTCCGTGAACCGGTGGGCGATGGACCTGTGCACGTAGAGGCGCTGGAGGGAGATGCACACCTGGCCGGAGTTCGCGAAGGCGCTCACCACGCACCGGGGAATGGCGGCGTTGAGGTCCGCGTCTGGCTCGATGATCGTCCCCGAGTTGTTCCCCAGTTCCATCGTCACCTTCTTCAGGCCCGCCTTCCGGATGATCTGCTCGCCCACGGGCGGCGAGCCGGTGAAGGAGATCTTCCCGACGCGCGGATCCACCGTCACCCACTCTCCGACCGTGCCGCCGGAGCCGACCACGAGGTTGAATACGCCGGGCGGAAGGCCGGCCTCCTCGAGGATCTCCGCGAGCCGGACGGCGGTCAGCGGGGTGGTGGATGCGGGCTTCAGGACCATCGTGTTTCCCACCGCCAGCGCCGGCCCCACTTTGTGTGCCACGAGGTTCAGCGGGAAGTTGAACGGGGAGATCGCGGCGACCACCCCGATCGGGCACCGCAGCCAGAATCCCATCCGTCCCTCCCCGGCGGTGCTGGCGTCCATCGGGACCGTCTCCCCGTGGATCCTCTTGGCCTCCTCGGCGGAGAACTGGAACGTCTCCACCGCCCGGAGCACCTCGCCCAGGGAGTATTTCCACGCCTTCCCGGCCTCGCGGCAGATGGTCGTCGCGATCTCCTCCTTGTGCCGGTCCAGCAGGTTCGCCGCCTTCTCGAGGATCCGGAACCGCCTGTGCGCAGGGAGCCGGGAGTACGCCGGAAACGCCGTGTGGGCCGCGCCGATCGCCTGGCTCACCATCTCCCGGGACGCCACCGGCACGGTCCCGAACGGTTCCCCGGTGTATTTGTCGATGACCGCGAGGATCTCCTTCCCCGCCACCCACTTCCCGTCGATGTACAGCCGGTGCGCCTTCGCCGCCGCTTCCGCCATCGTTTTCCCTCCTCCCGTTCGAATTTACCAGAGCCGCATGGACTCCTCGACGATGCGGGTCAGATCGGCCTTCGTCACCGGCCGGGGGCTTCCCACGAGGAGCCGCTGCTGCTTCAAACCCCCTTCGACCAGCGCGGGGATGTCCGCGTCCGAATAGCCGATCGCGGAAAGCCCGTTCGGGGCGTCGATGTCCCTCATCAACCCGATGAACGCATCCGGCAGTCGTTTCGCTGCCTCCATCTCCGTAAGCCCCGCCGTGTTCACACCCAGCAGCGAGGCGATGCGCGCATGCCTCCCGGGGTTGCTGGGCGCCGTGAACCGGAAATTCGCCGCCGCGGTGAGGGCGACCGACAGCCCGTGCGGCACCATCGGCTCCTTCGTGTCGTATCCCGGGGGGATCCACTTCTTCACCATCCCCGCGATCGGGTACGCCAGCGCGTGGGGGATGTGCACCCCGGCGTTGCCGAACCCGATGCCGGCGAAGGTGGCCGCCATTGCCATATGGCTCTTCGCCTCCACGTCCGTGCCGTTGTAGTACGCCCGCCGCAGATATTTCCCCACCCACTCGATCGCCTTCTCGCTCCAGAGGTCGGCGATCGGGTTGGCTCCGATGTACGGGGGCCGCAGGGACGGGTCTTTCGGTTTCGGCCGCACGTCGAACGGCTTGATGGTGAACGACTCCGCCGCGTGCGTGAGGACGTCCAGGCCGGTCCCCGCGGTAACCGTCGGCGGGGCCGACAGGGAGTTCAGCGGGTCCACGAGGGCCACCGTCGGCCGGATGTGCTGGTGCGAGATGCCGGTCTTCAGGTGGAGGTCCAGGAAGTCCATGACGATGACGGTGGTCGTCTCGCTGCCGGACCCGGAGGTCGTCGGCAGGGCGACCAGCGGCTTCAATGGCCCCGGGACGGGCTTCCCCTTTCCGATCGGAGCATTGACGTACTCCAGCAGGTCGGCGGGCCAGGTGCTGTAGAGGTTCACGGCCTTCGCGGTATCGAGGGTGCTGCCTCCGCCCAGGGCGACGATGGCGTCGAACTCCATCCCCGCCACCTTCCGGATCGCCTGGAGCATCGACCGGTCCGTGGGCTCGCAGCGCACCGCGTCGAAGATCGCGAGGGCGATCTTCTCCCGCTCGATGA
>Ga0316603_10001914_pt1 | contig 11303 bp, 6 predicted proteins | sample OWC_soil_day10_n_FD_207649 | JGI IMG/M metagenome (GOLD analysis project Ga0316603, IMG submission 207649) | Wetland soil microbial communities from Old Woman Creek delta, Ohio, United States - OWC_soil_day10_noCT | ecosystem: Environmental > Terrestrial > Soil > Wetlands | place: USA: Ohio...
TCGACCGGCTCGCCGGGCGCATTGCGACCCGGCGTCAGAATCGCCAGCCAGTGGTGCGGGAGCTGGCGGAATTCGAACGGCGCCTGCGGGAGGCGCTCGAGCGGGCCGAGTCGCGGCGCCGCTCGATCCCGCAGCTGGCCTACCCGGAGGAACTGCCGGTCACGGCCAGGATCGGGGAGATCGTCGCGGCCATCGCCGCCCATCCCGTGGTCGTGGTCTGTGGCGAGACCGGCTCCGGAAAGACCACGCAGCTGCCGAAGGCTTGCCTCGCGGCCGGCCGCGGGGTCCGCGGCCTCATCGGCCATACGCAGCCGCGCAGGATCGCGGCGCGTAGCGTCGCTGCGCGGCTTGCCGAGGAACTCGGCGTCGCCGTCGGCGAGCAGGTCGCATTCAAGGTCCGGTTCGCCGAAGCAGGCTCCGGGCGGGCGCTCGTGCGGGTGATGACCGACGGCATCCTGCTGGCCGAGGTGCAGGGCGACCCGGACCTGCTGCGCTATGACACGCTGATCATCGACGAGGCGCACGAGCGCAGCCTGAACATCGACTTCCTCCTCGGCTACGTCAGGCAGCTGCTGCCGCGCCGCCCGGACCTGCGCGTCGTCGTCACCTCGGCGACCATCGATCCGGCGAGCTTCTCGGAATTCTTCGGCGGCGCACCCGTCATCGAGGTGTCCGGGCGCGGGTACCCGATCGAGACGCGCTACCGGCCGCTTGGGGCGGACGAGGACGACGACCTCGACCCCGGCCTGGTGCCCGGCATCGTCGCGGCCGTGGGCGAACTCCTGGACGACCGCCAGCCCGGCGGCACCCTGGTGTTCCTGCCCGGCGAACGCGAAATCCGTGAGGCCGACGAGGCGCTGTCGCGCGCCTTCGGGACCTCGCTCGAGATCCTGCCGCTGTTCGCGAGGTTGAGCTGGGCCGAGCAGCAGCGCATCTTCCAGCCCGGCGCCCGCCGGCGCGTCGTGCTCGCGACCAATGTCGCGGAGACGTCGATCACCGTGCCGGGCATCCGCGCGGTCGTCGACTCCGGACTCGCGCGCATCGGCCGCTACAGCGCGCGCAGCAAGATCCTGAGGCTGCCGATCGAGCCGATTTCCCAGGCGAGCGCCAGCCAGCGGCAGGGTCGCTGCGGCCGCGTCGGTCCCGGGGTCTGCATCCGGCTCTACGGCGAGGAGGACTTCGCTGCGCGCGAGCCGTTCACGCCTCCCGAGATCCTGCGGACCAATCTCGCCAGCGTCATCCTGCAGATGGAGACGCTGGGCCTCGGCAGCGTGGATGCCTTCCCGTTCCCGGATCCGCCGGACACCCGCCTCATCAACGACGGCTACCGGCTGCTGCAGGAGATCGAGGCCGTGGACGGCGAACGCCGGGTCACGGACCTGGGGCGGCAGATAGCGCGGGTTCCGGTGGATCCGCAACTGGGTCGGATGCTGGCGGAGGCACGTCGCTTCGGCGCGCTCGACGAGGTCCTGACCCTGGTGGCGGTGCTCTCGATCCAGGACCCGCGCGAGCGTCCGGCGGACCTGCGCGCCGAAGCCGATGCACGCCACGCCGCGTTCGCCGACGCTAAGTCGGACTTCATCGCCCTGCTCAACCTCTGGCGCGCCTGGCAGGGTGTGCGTTCCGAGCGGTCAGGATCGCAGGCCCGTCGCTGGTGCCGGGACAACTTCCTGTCGGCCGCCCGGATGCGCGAGTGGGACGAACTCCGGTCCCAGCTCGCGGAGGCGGTGGCCGAGTTCGGGTGGCGGCCGGGGGGTGCGCCCGCCACGGCGGAGGCCGTGCACCGCTCGCTGCTGCCAGGCCTGCTCGGCAACCTCGGTGAGCGGACCGAGAAGGGCGACTTCCTCGGCGCGCGCGGCCTGCGATTCATCATCGCGCCAGGCTCGCCGCTGAGGCAAAGGCCTCCCAGGTGGGTGATGGCCGCGACGCTGGCGGAGACCCAGCGCGTGTACGCGCGGACGGTGGCCAGCATCGAGCCGGAGTGGATCGAGACCGCGGCGCATCACCTCGTGCGCCGCAGCTACGGCGACCCGGAGTGGGTGCCGGAGCGGGGCTACGTCTCCGCGCGCGAGACGGTGACCCTCTACGGGTTGACGATCGCAGCCGGGCGGCGGGTCAACTTCGGCAGCATCGAGCCGGCCGAGGCCCGGAGGATCTTTGCGCGTGAGGCGCTGACCCATGGCCGCTGCCGGCTGCGCGCGCGGTTCCTCGCGCACAATGCCCGGGTCAGGGCCGGACTCGAAGCGGAGGAGGCCAGGCTGCGACGCCGCGGCGCGGTGCTCGACGAGGACCGGATCACCGGCTTCTACCTGGCCCGCATCCCCGAGACGGTGCACACCCTGTCTGGTTTCGAGCGCTGGCGGAAGCAGGCGGAGTCCGTCGACGGCCGCGTGCTGTGCTTCGAGGCGGCCGACATCCGCGCGCCGGATGCGCCGACGGTCGATCCGGAGTCACTGCCCGACCGCCTGCGGGTCGCCGGCCACGACCTGCCGGTCGTCTATCGCTTCGAGCCGGGCGCGGACGACGACGGCGCGACACTCGAGGTGCCGCTAGAGATCCTGCCGCAGGTCTCGGCGGCGGATGCCGACTGGGGCGTTCCGGGCTGGCGCCACGAGAGGCTGACGGAGGCGATCCGCGGGCTGCCGAAGGCGCTGCGACGGTTGCTGGTCCCGGCGCCCGATGTCGCCGCGCGGTGCCTCGAAGCGCTGGGCGACCCTTCGGGCGAGTCGCTGCTCGACGCCGCGGCGGCGTGGCTGTCGCGTCACGCCGCTGCGCCAGTCACCGCCGCCGAGTTGCGCGGGGCGCGTATCGCCGATCACCTGCGCCTTAACCTGCGCGTCCGGGACCGCGACGGCCGGGTCGTCGGCGAGGGACGCGAACTCGAGGACCTCAGGCGACGGCTGCGCAAGGCGCAGGACCGGGCGCTTGCCGCCTCGGCCGAGGACTTCGTCCGCGACGGGCTGCGCGACTGGGACTTCGGCACGTTGCCACCGTCGCTCGAGGTCATCCGCGGCGGCCTGCGCATCATGCTCTACCCGGCCGTCGAGGACCGGGGCGATTCGGTCGCGCTGGTCTGCCACGACACGGCCGGCCGGGCTGCGGCGGCCACGCACGGCGGAGTACTCCGGCTGCTGTCGATCCGCCTCGAGCCGCAACTCCGGTACGTGCGCAAGGCGCTCGCTGCGGACGCGGAACTCGCACTCCTGCACCAGCCGCTCGGCCCGTTGCGCGGCCTCGCGGACGACGTCTGCGACCGGGCCGTCGAGCGATGCTGCCTTCCGCCGGACGCGGCGCTGCCGCGCACGCGCCCTGACTTCGAAGCGGCGGCCGAGCGGGGCAGGGCGGAGCTCTACGACGAGGCACTGAGGATCCTGGGCGTCGCGAAACAGGCCCTGAACCTGCGGCGGGACGCTGTCGCGGCGCTGCAGGTCCTTCCCGAGGGCGTCGATCCCGCGCTCGTCGACGACTGCCGGCAGCAGCTGGCCGAGCTGGCGGAAGGACGTTTTGTGCGCGCGGCGCCCGACCCGTGGCTGGACTCGCTGCCGCGCTTCCTGCGCGCGCTCGGGCGGCGCATCGCCAAGCTGCGCGGCGCGCGCGGGCCGGCGATGGACACGCAGTACGAAATGCGGACCTGGCGGGAGACCGTAAGCAGGCTGGCCGGGCAGGCGCAGGAGCGGTCGGTCCCGCTGCCCGCGGAGTCGGTGCTGCTGCGCTGGATGGTCGAGGAGTACGGCGTCTCGCTGTTCGCCCAGGAACTGCGCACCTCGCTGCCGGTCTCGCCGAGGCGACTCGACCAGCAGCTCGCGGCGGCCCGCTCGGCGCTGTCAGCCTGAGGCCTGCCCGCCGGGCGGTGGGTTCTTCAGCAGCGGCGTTATCAGGTCCATCGGCAGCGGAAAGACGATCGTGGTGGTCCCGGAGGCGCCGAGGCCCGCCAGGGTCTGCAGGTAGCGGAGCTGGATCGCGCGCGGGTCGGCGCCGAGCTCGCGCGCCGCGTCCACCAGGGCCGCCGCGGCCTGCTTCTCGCCGTCGGCATGGATGACCTTGGCGCGCCGGCTGCGCTCGGCCTCGGCCTGCTGGGCCATCGCGCGGATCATGCTCTCGTCGAGATCCACGTGCTTGATCTCGACGTGCGAGACCTTGATGCCCCAGATGTCGGTCGAGTCGTCGAGGATCTTCTGGATGTCGGCATTGAGCCGCTCCCGCTGCGACAGCATCTCGTCGAGCTCGTGCTGGCCGAGGACGGACCTAAGCGTGGTCTGGGCCAGCTGGCTGGTCGCCTCGAAGGGGTTGGCGACCTGGATGATGGCCTTGCCGGGATCAACGATGCGGAAATAAACCACCGCGTTCACCTTGACCGACACGTTGTCGCGGGAGATGACATCCTGCTTGGGCACGTCGAGCACGATGGTGCGCAGGTCGACCCGGGACATCTGCTGGATGACCGGGATAACGATGACGAGGCCCGGTCCCTTGGTTCCAGTGAAGCGGCCGAGCGTGAAGACCACCCCGCGTTCGTACTCCTTGAGGATCTTGATGGCGTTGACCAGCAGGGCAACGATGAAGACTGCGATCACGATCAATGGAATCTGCAACACGTTCATGCTCCTTCCCCTGGTCGATGCGGGCGGACGTGCAGGACGAGTCCTTCGACACGCTCGATCGTCACCCGTTGGCCGGTCGATACCGGCGCCGCGCTGGTGGCCGCCCATTCCTCGCCGAAGATGCGGACCCGCCCGCGCCCCGTGAAGTCCTCCAGTGCCTCGGCGGAGGCGCCGACCAGCTGTTCGGCGCCGGTCGTGACCGGCTTGCGGCGGGCCCTCGCGGCCATCCAGACCGTGCCGAACATGACCATCCCGGCGACCGCGGCAATGCCGCCGACGAGCCCCATGTGGACCCGGAAGCCGGGCGCGTCGGTGTCCATCAGGATGATCGAGCCGATGATGAAGGCCGCCAGGCCGCCGATGCCGAGCGCGCCGAAGCTCGGTACGAAGACCTCGGCGATCATCATGGCAATGCCCAGTCCGACCAGCGCGAGTCCCGCGTAGTTCACGGACAGCACCTGCAGCGCGTACAGGCCGAGCAGCAGGCAGATGGCGCCGATGACGCCGGGCAGGATCGCGCCGGGGTTGTAACCCTCGAACATCAGGCCGTAGAGACCGATGATCAGCAGTCCGTAGGCCACCAGCGGGTTGGTGATGACCGCGAGCAGGCCGGTCCGCCAGGTGGGCTCGAAGCGCTCGATCACCATGCCGCGCGTCGCGAGCGTGAACTCCGTGCCGCCGGCCCTGACACGCCGCCCGTCGAGCTGGGCGAGCAGCCCGGCGACGTCGTCGGCCACCAGGTCGATGACGCCGCGCTCGAGTGCCTCCTGCGCCGGCAGGCTCTCGGCGCCGCGGACGGCCGCCTCGGCCCACTCGACGTTTCGGCCGCGCAGTTCGGCCAGGCTGCGGATGTAGGCGACGGCGTCGTTGACCGCCTTGCGATCCATCGCGGTCCCGGGCTTCGGTGTCGTGTCGCCGTCCTTGCCGGGCGGCGCATCCGGCGACGGGGCGCCACCGATCGCCACCGGCGTGGCGGCGCCCAGGTTCGTGCCGGGCGCCATCGCCGCGACGTGGCTGGCATAGAGGATGTAGGTCCCGGCGCTGGCGGCGCGCGCGCCCGAGGGCCCGACATAGGTCGCGACCGGCACCTGTGCGTTGAGGATGCCCTGGATCATGTCGCGCATCGCAGCGTCGAGGCCGCCCGGCGTGTCCAGGACGAGCACGACGAGCTGCATCCGCTCGTCTTCGGCCCGCTCGAGCCCGCTCAGGAAGTGTTCCTTGGTGGCCGGGCCGATCGCATCCTTGATCTCGACCAGCAGCGCCCGGGACGCCGGCAACGCAGCTTCCTGCGCGACCAGGCCGCCGGCCGCCAGGGACAGCAGCAGGACGCAGCAGGCGGTCGCGAGCAAGGCTCTCATCGCGGGCTCTCCATGCCAGGCGTTGATCATAGCAGCATGACCTGTTACAAGCCGGCGGGGCGCCGCCGAAGGCGCCGGAGGGGGAACCGTGACGCGCATCCTGCTTGGTGCCATGGCCCTGGCCCTGGCGTTTGGAATCCCGGCTGCGCAGGCGCAGCAGCAGCCCGAGGCGGCGATCAGGACCGAGAAAGTCGCGGAGGGGATCTACGTGCTCTTCGGCAACGGCGGTAATGTCGGCGTATCGGTCGGCCACGACGGCGTCTTCATGATCGACGACCAGTACGCACCGATGACGCCGGCGATCTCCGCCGCCGTGGCCGGACTGGGCGGCGGTGCGCCGCGATTCGTCCTGAACACGCACTGGCATGGCGACCACACCGGCGGCAATGAAGGCCTCGGCAAGGCCGGCGCGTTGATCATCGCCCACGACAACGTACGGGCGCGGATGAGCGTTCCCCAGGCCATGGAGTTCCTCAGGCAGGCGGTCCCGGCTTCGCCGCCCGGCGCGCTGCCCGTCGTCACCTTCAGCGACACGGTCACGCTACACCTGAACGGCGATGAGATCCGCGCGATGCACGTGGCGCACGCCCACACCGATGGCGACACCATCGTCCGCTTCCAGGCCTCCAACGTGGTCCATGCCGGCGACACGTTCTTCAACGGCCTGTACCCGTTCATCGACGTGGACTCCGGCGGCAGCATCGCCGGCCTGATGGCGGCCGTGGACGCGCTGCTCTCGATGTCCGACGGCGACACCCGGATCATTCCCGGGCACGGCCCGGTGGCCGGGCGGGCTGCGCTCGAGGAGTACCGCCACATGCTGGTGGAGACGGTGGGCCGCGTCCGCGCGCTCAGGGCCGAGGGCAAGTCGGCGGATGAGATCGTGGCCGCCGCCCCCAACGCCGACTACGACGCGACCTGGGGCGCCAACTGGTTCGTCAGCCCTGAGCGGTATGTCCGGATGCTGTGTGCGTTGATGGAGCGGGAGTGAACGGCGCGCGCTGCGTCGTCAGCCGTGAGCCTGAGGAGACTCGTGCCGGTGCTTCCGGACGGCCCACGACTCCTCCTCAGACGTTGAACCTGATGCCCTGCGCCAGCGGCAGCTCCGCCGAGTAGTTGATCGTGTTCGTCTGCCGCCGCATGTAGGCCTTCCAGGCGTCCGAGCCGGACTCGCGCCCACCGCCGGTGTCCTTCTCGCCACCGAAAGCGCCGCCGATCTCGGCGCCCGAGGTCCCGATGTTGACGTTGGCGATGCCGCAGTCGCTGCCTGCCGCCGACAGGAACCGCTCGGCGTGCTGCAGGCGGTCCGTGAAGATCGCCGAGGACAGGCCATAGGCCGTGTCGTTCTGCAGGGCGATCGCCTCGTCCAGGGAGCCGAAGGGAATCATGTAGAGGATCGGCGCGAACGTTTCGTGCTGCACCACCGGCAGGTCGTTGCTGGCCTCGACGATGGCCGGCTCGACGTAGAACCCGGGACCGGACAGGACCTTTCCTCCGCAGACGACCCGGCCGCCCTGTTCGACGGCCGCTGCGAGCGTCTCGCTGTACCTTTCCACCGCCGCGCCGTCCACCAGCGGCCCGACCAGCGTCCCCGGGTCGAGCGGGTCGCCGATCCTGAGCTGCGCATAGGCGCCGGCCAGGCGCCGCTGCAGTTCGTCGAAGCGCGACTCGTGCACCAGCAGGCGGCGCGTCGTGGTGCAGCGCTGGCCGGCAGTGCCGACCGCGCCGAACACGACGGCCGGCACCACCAGGTCGAGGTTGGCGTACTGGTCGACGATGATGGCGTTGTTGCCCCCGAGTTCCAGCAGGCTGCGCCCGAGCCGCGCGGCCACGCGCTCGGCGACCTTACGGCCGACGGGCGTCGATCCGGTGAAGCTCACCAGCGCGATGCGCCGGTCCTCGACGAAGTGCCCGGCCAGCTTGTTGTCGGCGGTGATGAACAGCTGGAATACCGGCGGCAGGCCCATCTCCCCGAGCACGCCGTTGCAGATCCTCTGGACGGCAATGGCGCAGAGCGGCGCCTTGGGCGAGGGCTTCCATACGCAGGTGTCGCCGCAGGTCGCGGCGATGAAGGCGTTCCACGCCCAGACCGCGACCGGGAAGTTGAAGGCGGAGATGATCCCCACGACCCCGAGCGGGTGCCACTGCTCGTACATGCGGTGCTCGGGGCGCTCCGAGTGCATGGTCAGGCCATAGAGCATGCGCGACTGGCCGACGGCGAAGTCGGCGATGTCGATCATCTCCTGCACCTCGCCGTCGCCCTCGGCCTTGATCTTGCCCATTTCGAGGGTCACGAGGCTGCCGAGGAGGTCCTTCTTCGCGCGCAGCGCCTCGCCGATCCGGCGAACGGCCTCGCCGCGGCGCGGCGCCGGGACGGCCCGCCACGCCCGGAAGGCCGACACGGCCGTAGACACGACCTTCTCGTAATCGGCCGCCGTAGCCGCGCGGACGCGGGCGATGACCTCGCCGGTTGCCGGGTTGACCGAGTCGATCAGCGGCGCGGACGGGTCGTCCAGCCAGCCATCGCCGCACCAGGTTCCCGCGTTCACGCCGGAGAGGCCGAGCCCCGCCAGGATCTCCTGCGCATTCATGCCGGGCTCCCCTGTCCGCTGCGCTGGTGACCGGCCTTGCCCTCGACCACCACGCGCGAGGAGACCGACTTGTCGCCGCCCCACGCATACCAGCGGCCGAAACGATTGGCGAGGATCTCGGGCAGCCGGAATTCTTCCTGGCGCACGAAGCCCTTGAAGGCGCCCGGGCGCGACATCACGAGGTCCAGCACCGCCGTGATACCCGCTGCCGTGGTCACCTGGATGGCCGACCAGAGGCGGCCGGCGATCTCCTGCGGGTAGACCTTGTTGACGTAGTTCTCCTCGCGCAGCTCGCCGTCCTGGCGGCCCGTGACCGCGACGTAGATGACGACCACGTCCTGCAGCGTCTGCGGCACCGCGTTCTCGAGGATCCGCTTCAGCGTGTCGCGGTCGTGGTTCAGCTTGAGGTCGTTCATCAGCAGGCGCACCTGGGCGCAGTGGCCGGGATAGCGCATGGTCTTGTAGTTCATCTGCTCGCAGCGGTCGCCATAGGTCTCGCCGAGCGAGCCGAGGCCGCCGGAGGTGTTGAACGCCTCGTAGGAGGTGCCGTCGATCTCGATCTCCTCGAGCCCCTCGAGCGGCGCAGCCTCGACGAGACGGCCGTCCGAGATGGCAAGGCAGGGATTGCCGTATTCGTTGATGAGGCCCTCGGTGGACCAGGTCAGCGAGTACTTGAGCACGTTGTTCGGGTGCTGGGGCAGCGCGCCGACGCGCAGCTTGATCGCGCGCAGCTCGTCGAAGTGCGTGATCAGCTCGTTCGCGGCGATCGAGACGAAGCCAGGCGCCAGCCCGCACTGCGGCACGAAGGCCCTGGCGGAGCCCTCGGCGATGGCGCGCACCTGGCGGGTGACTTCCACGTCCTCGGTCAGGTCGAAGTAGTGGATCCCGGCGGCCCGCGCCGCTCGTGCGACCCCGGGGTTGCAGTAGTAAGGCAGCGACGACACGACTGCGTCCACCGGGTGCTTCTTCAGGTGGGCGGCAAGCGCGGGCTCGTCGGCGGCATCCATCTCGAAGGCGGCCAGGCGCTCGTGCCCGTGGGCCTTCACCACGGCGCGTGCCGTCTCCCCGCGGACATCCGCGAGACCGACGTCGTAGTCGCCGGACTCGGCGAGCAGGCCGGAAATGAGCGCGCCGATCTTGCCGGCGCCGAGGACGAGTACCCGATGCATGTGTGACTCCCGGAAGAAGCAAGGGCCCTGCGGCGGCGCCGCGGCGCCGGACCCGGGGCCCGTCTGGAAGGCGCAATTCTGCCAACTCCGCCGGGGTTACACCAGCGCTGCCGGCGGCGATTTTGCGGTGCAACGAGCGCCTGTGTACGATGCTGGAAATCATGGACAGTCTCCCTGAGGACAACGGCTGGTCGCCCACGAGCTGGCGCGCCAGGACGGCGCGACAGATGCCGGTGTATCCGGATGCGGCGAAACTCGAGCGCAGCCTCGCGGAACTGGCCCGGCTGCCGCCGATCGTCGTGTCCTGGGAGGTGGAGCAACTGAAGCAGCAGCTGGCGGATGCCCAGCGTGGCCGGCGCTTCCTGTTGCAGGGGGGCGATTGCGCCGAGAGCTTCGCGGACTGTGCATCGGACCAGATTGCCAAGAAGCTGAAGATCCTGCTGCAGATGAGCCTCGTGCTGCTGCACGGGCTCAAGAAGCCCGTCATCCGGGTGGGCCGCTTCGCCGGCCAGTACGCCAAGCCGCGCTCGGCGGACCACGAGACGCACGACGGGATCACCCTGCCGAGCTACCGCGGGGACGTCGTCAATCGGCCCGGTTTCACGGCGGAGGAACGCGAGCCGGACCCGGAACTGCTGCTGCGCGGCTACGAGCGCGCGGCCCTGACGCTCAACTTCGTTCGTGCCCTGGTGGACGGTGGCTTCGCCGACCTGCATCACCCTGAATACTGGGACCTCGACTTCATGCAGCATTCGCCGCTGCACGAAGCCTACAAGCGGATCGCCGAGTCGATCGCCGACTCGCTCGACTTCTTCGAGGCGCTCTCCGGGTCCCCCATCCACGAAGCTTCCCAGGTCCGCTTCTACGCGAGCCACGAGGCCCTGCTGTTGCCCTACGAGCAGGCCCAGACGCGCTACATCCCGCGGCAGGGACGCTGGTACAACCTGACGACGCACCTCCCCTGGATCGGCCTGCGCACGGCACAGCCGGACGGCGCGCACGTCGAGTACTTCCGCGGGATTTCCAACCCGGTGGCCGTGAAGGTCGGGCCGCCGATGGATGAAGCCTGGCTCGGCGAGCTGGTGAACATCCTCAACCCGCAGGACGAGCCGGGCCGCCTGACCTTCATCCATCGTTTCGGCGCGCGCGACGTCGAGGCGCGGCTGCCGCCGATGATCGAGGCGGTGCGCAGGACCGGCAAGTCGGTGCTGTGGGTCTGCGACCCGATGCACGGCAACACCGAGGCGACGGCCAGCGGCGTCAAGACGCGCCGCTTCGACAACATCCTCGCGGAGGTCGAGGCCGCCTTCCGGGTCCACGACGCGATGGGCTCGGTGCTCGGCGGCGTCCACTTCGAGCTGACCGGCGACGACGTCACGGAGTGCACGGGGGGCGCCCGGGGCCTGGCCGACGTGGACCTGGCCCGCGCGTACCGCTCGACCGTCGATCCGCGGCTCAACTACGAGCAGGCCCTGGAGCTCGCCATGATCATCGCCGGGCAGCGCCGGTTGTAGCCCTTGGCCGCCGTGCAACGAGGAGCCGCGATGGGACCGCTCGCCGGCTACCGCGTCGTCGAGATCGCCG
>Ga0316603_10001916_pt1 | contig 11295 bp, 8 predicted proteins | sample OWC_soil_day10_n_FD_207649 | JGI IMG/M metagenome (GOLD analysis project Ga0316603, IMG submission 207649) | Wetland soil microbial communities from Old Woman Creek delta, Ohio, United States - OWC_soil_day10_noCT | ecosystem: Environmental > Terrestrial > Soil > Wetlands | place: USA: Ohio...
ACCGCTGTCGGAGTCACCACCACCGCCGCAACTGCTGATGGTTGCCCAAACCGCCAGGAGAAGGACGGCGCGCATGATCAGCGAAGATTTGCAGCGCTGGATACATGGGGATTTTGCCGGAGCTTCAAAAAGACGGGAATGTCGGAAGGGTGCCGCAGAATACCTGATAGGCATGGACTCAGCCTCCGGAATCGAATTTGGGGAGGAAAGACCTCCGCTCGATTCCGAAGGTTTTCCTCATCGACGCCTGCGAGGTTAGCTGAAGGGCTAGGGCCGATAAGGTTACCCTTCGCCACGCGGCGATTCGCCCCAAAAAACGTGGGTCCCCCGCTCCCGGTGGATCTCGAGATTAGGCTGAAAAAAATCTAACCTGCACATTTTTTTTTGTCAAGCGATTTTGAAAATCTGGCTGCTCTTTCCGGGCTCACTGCATTTCGCATGCAACGGATAGAGGCCACGACCGAGCCTGCCGTCGCTGCCGGTCATGATCTTTGTAGAAGGCGAGGGGGCGTTGACGCAGCCGGGGTGTCTTTTGCGGCGGCCCCTGCGAGCGCATACCCCTCCGGGCCTTTCCGCAAATTATCCAAATAAGAACCGCTCAACTTAGGTCTTTGTCATCCGCTCTGCGCGGACTTTAATGCTAAAGTTTTCCGAAAAGATTCCGATTAATAATCTGGATTAGGATTCGTCTGCCTACGGGTTCCTATATAAAATGCACCATGACAGGCGCGCAGAAATATGAGTGGATTGACCAGCCGGCTTTTTACGAAATCATCACAAGGCCTTACCCTTGTTGAACTCATGACGGCGATTGCCCTGATGGCGATGCTGTCCACCATCGCCATCCCCAATATTGTTGCCGTGTTGCCTAAATACCGGCTCGGCGAATCAGCCCGAGGGATTCTATCCATTCTGCATTATGCCAAAATATCCGCGATCAAAGAAAATGCAAATGTCGCCGTGAATTTCAACCCGGGCAGCAGCGAGTGCATGGTTTTTGTGGATGACGGTGAGGGGGGAGGTACTTCCGAGGATCGCCTGAGGAATGGACAAGAAAGAATCCTGAAGCGCTATTCCATGCCGAGCGGGGTCAATTTGCTATCGCCCGAATTTGGCAATGTGCTTTCTTTCAACAACCGGGGCTTATGCGATTCCACGGGCGACGTCAGCGTCCAGAACTCAAGGGGAACTCGGAAAATACGGGTCCTGCCGTCCGGACACTGCAAAATTTTTTAGTGCCGGAGGTGCCATGACAGTAAATCTGGGGGGAAAACAAGGCTTCAGTTTGATCGAAGCCATTGTGGCCTTGGCGATGGCTTCAACGGCGATCGGGCTGGTCGTGGTGGCCCTGGTTTCTCAGCAAAAGAGCCACATCACCCAAGAAGGCCTAGTGGATATGCAGCAGGGGCTGCGCGCCGCCATGGAAGTGATCGCATTCGATCTGAAAATGGCCGGCTACGACCCGGCCGGCACTGCCGGTGCTTCCATTCTGATCGCTGACACCGCCGAGTTGCAGTTTCAAATCGACCGAAACGGAGACGGCGATTTGGATGTCGGTGAGAACATCCGGCTGGCCCTTACACATGATGCCAACCGCGACGGCATCGCCGACGGCACCCCATGCGACCTTGGCCGAGACATTGACGACGGGAGTGGCTTGCAGGTTCTGGCCGAGAATATTGACGCGCTCAACTTCGTCTTTTTTGATGCGGGTGGCAACGTGCTGCCCCCTCCGGTTGAGAATCCCCTCGCCATCGGTTCGATCCAGATCACACTGGTCGCGCGTTCCGGAAGCGCATTACCGGGTTTTTTCATCCGTCATCGAGACGGCAAGGCTTACTACAACCGGCAGGGAGCAATCATATTGCCGGCCCCAAACGACGATTTTCGCAGAATGGAGATCGTGCATGAATTTAAGTGCCGAAACCTGCTTCTCAATTAATGCGCGCTGCTGGACGGGGGGGGGAGAGGCAGGGGCTGCCGATGAGAAAGGCTACACGATCATCGAGGTCATGATCGCCATCGCCATTTTCTCGATCGGGATCTTATCCGCCTGGGCCCTGCAGCATTCTTCCATTCGAGGCAACACCAGTGCGAGGAACCTGACCCTTGCAGCTGCATCCGCTTCGGATCGGCTGGAACAATTAATTCAGCTTTCCTACGCCCATACGGATCTTGAGGCCAGGCTGCACACCATGGCTCAGGATTCGGACGGCATCGACAACAATTTTAACGGAGAGATCGATGAAGCGGGAGAGTCCGGGCCTTTAAGTATCAGCTGGCTGGTTACCGACAATGTGCCGATTCAGCAATCGAAAAGGATCCGAGTGAACGTTACGGTAGGCCAGCGAACCATTAGCATGACGTCCTATAAAGCCAACCTATGAATCCGTTAAGGTCATGAGAAATCCCTCTTCATCAATCTCAAATCAGAACGGTGCGGCCATTGTCTTGGTCCTGCTGATGCTTGCTGCGGCGATCATCATCGGGGTGACCTCCATTTCCACCAGCAACACCGAACTTCAAATATCCACCCAGGATGCGCGTCATAAAATAGCCTTCTATGCCGCGGACGGCGGAACGGAGTTCGGTGCGGAGCTTCTGGAGCAAAATATAGCCTGCCCCGGAGGATTTCCGATTTCAACCGTGGGGGAAATCGAAGTCGGTACCCCCAACCTCTGGATGAATGCCTCCGCCGCCAAGCCGAGCGACACCAACCGCGATTTCTACTTTCCAACCGGATACTCGGCGGGAGAGCCGCACACCAACCTGACCGTCGGCGGTGTGACCACTCTTGCTGCGGGAGGAGCCATTCAAATGGCTGCGGGGTACGAGGGCAAGGGCAAGGGGGCACCCTCGGGCGGTGCCCATATCGTCTATGATATCTATTCGGAGCACTTCGGCCGTTTCAACAGCAAATCGCTGGTGCTGTTGCAGTGGAGGCACGTCATTGGCCAGGAGGGGGCCTGCCTTTATTGAACCCCACTTTCAGCGCGAGTTCAATCCAGGGGGAGTTTGTTATGAAACCGACGAGGAAACAGAATACCACTGGGGTGATGCTTTGCTTGGTTGCAATCGTAACCTTCGCACCCTTCACGTGCTGGGCAAACTGCACTAACGGCGTAAAGATACCCGCCTTTCTGGCAAGCGGGGTCGACCCCAATCTCCTGCTGATCATCGACAACTCAGCCAGCATGAACGATCTGGCCTATATCGGGGCCCAAGGCACCTGTTATGACGACGGCTATAGCCCCTCGCAGATATACGCCGGATATTTCGACAGCAACAGCTGGTACGCCTACAGCTCGGCCAGCGGGACCTTTTCGGAGATATCCGATGCGGTCACCCAGTGCAGCTCCTCATCGTACAAGTCGGAGGGGCAGCTCTGCGTATCGGTCGGCACAAACAGCATTTCGAAGTTCATCGCCACGGGCAACCTGTTGAACTGGGCGGCCGCCTCGAAGCTGGACATCCAGAAAAAGATCCTGACCGGCGGAAAATACGAATCGAATTCTCTGGTCATGGAGTCCCGGGGCTGCCTCGGCCGGCGTTACGCAAAGAAAATCCCGGTCAGGAACAGCAGTGGAGCAATCTTTTACTTGACGTTGGGCGTCCGGCCTCCCGAGGCTACTGAAAAGCTTAACCCGGCGGATGACACCACCCGCATCGAGGTCTACGAAATCACCGCCACCGGCTTTGACAACAGCGCCTGCCAGCGGGTGATTGACGAGCTTCAAAAATCCTCTCCCAACCAGGGGCAGATCAAATCGGATACCGAATTATGCATGTCCTACAACAGCAAGGACAAAAAGCTGGCTGACTCCATGAGTTCCTTCAACCACTCGCTGCACGCCTGCTGGTGGGCTTCCAAAAAAAATGAATGGCCTGAGAATAACAATGGAACTATTACCAGCATAAAAAACGACTGCAAGAGGGTTTACGACAACATATCTCCGGCGACTCCAGATAGCATCGTTCCAGCGGACCGTGCGTATGTGTGCTCCGGGACCCATCCTCCAGATTCAGAAGTTGATTACGTGGGAAGCTGCTGGAATAACAACAACTGGATTTCGGATGGATGTGTTGACGAAGCCTTGAGGCGATATTGCGGTTACCTCGAAATTCCGGAGGTCGTCGACCCGAGCGACCAGGCCGGGACGACGGGCGAGTTCTGGAACATCCCCGCCGTGCTGATCGATTCGGGCGTGATCGCCCAGCTGGCCCAGCCCTGGCTGGTGATGAAAGCCAGAATCGCGGTCAGCGCGGTTCCGACCGGGCTCATCCAGGAAGTGAAGGACGACATCCGCATCGGCGCGATGGTCTTCAACGACGACGGCAGCGCGAGCGAATGCGCTCAACCCGACCCTTACATCCTTTACAAGTGCACGGACCCCGGCAACAAGGACGGCGGCAAAGTCATCTACGACATCGGGCAGGGAGAGTCGCACACCCAGGGCCTGGTGTCGGTGATAAACCAGATCAAGGCCACGTCCTGGACCCCCCTGGCCGAAGCCCTCTACAACGCGATCGGGTACTATACCCAGAACAGCTTGCTACAGCTGAACAGCAATGATTTCCGCCTTGGTGCTGACTGCGACCCGGTGAACGCCTGGTGCCAGAGCAACAACATCCTGCTGATCACCGACGGCGGGTCGACGGCGGATTTGAACTCCGGCGTTTTCTCGTTTGCAAGCCCCAAGCATCCCGACACCGATCCGAGCGCCGGCTGCGGGCAGCTTTCCGGCAGCACCTTGTTGAACGACCTCACCTATTACGCCAAATCGGGCACAGCGATCTACCCGGTGGAACCGTGGCGCGAGATCGTCGACGGCCAAGCCACCAAGACCAAGCAGAACATCACCACGCACATCGTCGTCGGCGGCGAGATGCGGACGATCGGAACGGGGGACTGCAGCCCCGATGCCCTGCTCACCTCCGCCGCGGTAAACGGCGGCACGACGCTCTACAGCGCGACCAACCCTGCCGAGCTCGAAGCGAAGATCCGCCAGGCGTTTGCCGCCATCCGCAGCGGCGCCGCCTCCGGTTCGGCCGCCTCCGTCATTTCCTCGTCGCGCGGCGGCGAGGGCGCCCTCTACCAGGCCACCTTCTGGCCGTCGCTGGACGGGTTGAACGGCACCAAAATCAACTGGACCGGAGAAGTGCATGCGCTGTTCGTAAACGACAATTCCGAAATGCTGGAGGATACGAATCAAAACGGCGTCATGGACAGCTCGGACGCCCACGTCTTGATCTACTACGACAAATCGATACGCGACAGCAAGGCGTGCTATGGAACCCTGAACCCGGACGGCTCTTGCAGCGGGACATCGAAGAAAATCCAGGATGTCAAATACCTATGGTCCGCCAGCGGGTGGCTCAACGCCGTCAGCGATGCCGATATCCTGAGCAACCGGAGTTCCTACATATCGAATGAAAAGAAGCGCTACATCTTCACCTGGAACGACCTGAACAACGACGGCGTTGTCGATCCGGGCACCGAAATAAAGCCTTTTGTCGACACCAACAACTGGGCTTCCATGGTAACCAGCTTCACCACCCGCGGGCCGGTCCCCCTGGACTTCGGGCTGAGGACCAATGACGAGGTCAACCAGATCGTCCGGTGGGTTCGCGGCCAGGATCAAACCGGGATGCGCAGCCGGCAGGTGGCGGTCGATGCCAACAACGACGGCGTATACGACAGCGCCAAGACCTGGCGGCTGGGCGACGTCATCCACTCCACTCCCCTACCGGTATCGCGGCCCTCGGAGGCTTACCATACGGTCTATCGGGACAGCACCTACGCCTATTTTGTAAACCAGTACAAAAACCGCCGTCACGTCATCTATTTCGGCGGCAACGACGGCATGGTGCATGCCGTCAACGGCGGATTCTACGATGGAACCAATAAGCGTTTTTGCCGTTCGTCAGGCTGCGGCGCATCGGAGAGCGCGCAACCCGAATTGGGCGCCGAGCTCTGGGCCTATGTCCCGTACAACCTGACGCCGCATCTGAAATGCCTGACCGAGCCGAGTTACAGCCACAAGTACTATGTGGACCTGCAGCCGCGGATTTTCGACGTGCAGATCTTCACGCCCGACTCCGACCACCCCTACGGCTGGGGAACGATCATGGTCATCGGCATGGGCTTCGGCGGTGCCAAAGTCGTTCCCGGCGAGCTGGATCTGGATCAAGCCGGGGGACCGGATTTTTCAAGCGACGATCGCATCTTCACTTCCGCCTACATGATCTTCGACATCACCAACCCGGAGTCCCCGCCGGCCCTGCTAGGTGAGTTCACCCGCAAGAAAACGGGAAGTTATGTCGATCTCGGCTTTACGACTTCCGTGCCGGCCCTTGTGCCGATGAAATCGGGCTCGAACACGGAGTGGTACCTGATCCTCGGAAATGGCCCCGACCGGATCGAGGGCGAAAGCACGCAAACGGCCAAGATCGGGGTGCTGCCCTTGAAATCGTTGACCGGCGCGACGAAAAGGCCTTTCCAGATCCCGGATTCCGCCCCATCCACTGCAAATTCAGAAGGCGGCAGGTACGAGCTGACCGCCAACAGTTTTGTGGGAGACATCGTTTCGGTGGACTTCGACCTGTCCGCGGAGTACAAATCGGACGCGGTCTACTTCGGGACCGTTCAGGGTTCTTTCAATTCGGGTTGGTCCGGAAAACTCTACCGTCTGATCACCCAGAAAAAAGTGTCGGATGGGAATGGCCATTACACCCGGGTGGCGACTGCTCCGCACGAATGGTCGGCCTTGGCCTCGACCAATCCGGCGATCTTGATCGATGCCAATCAGCCCGTGACGGCCGCTCCCGCCATCGGCTGGGACGGAAAAAACTACTGGGTGTATTTCGGCACCGGACGGTTTCTCGATGAGCGCGAAAAGTCCGACACCAGCCAGCAGTCCTTTTACGGGATCAAGGAGCCGCTGGATTGTGATCGGAATTTCACATGGGGTGCCGTTGAGAAAACCGGCACCCATAATGGGATCCCCGGCGACCAGGGGTTGTTGCGGGTGGACGAGATTCAGGTTCACCAGGCGTACACGGGCTTAAACGCCACCCTTTCCTGCAAGGGCGGCTCAAGCTGCCTGCCGGACACCGTGTCAACCTTCAGCGGCCTGATCAATTACATTGTCGGCAGCGGCTGCGCGGCTTCGGACCCGACCGGCACGGACGGCTGGTACATCCAATTCGCGCAAGCGCGGGAGCGCAACCTGGGCCAAGGTGTGCTTCTGGGCGGCTTGTTGACGTTCACGACCTACCAGCCTTACAACGACGCGTGTCTGTCCGAGGGGCTTTCGAACCTGTACGGGGTGTATTACCAGACAGGCACGGGATGGTACAAATCGGTTTTCGGAACCAACGGAGTGATGACGGACGGCAACACCGTGTCCATGCTGCCGCTGGGGCACGGCCTTTCAAAGCAGCCGAACCTGCATGTAGGAACGAGGGATGGCTCGACGGTATTTCTGCAATCCAGCACGGGTGCGATCTTTGAAATCCAACAACCGAATCTTCCTCTTAAGAACACCAAAACGGGGAAGGCCAGCTGGAACCAGACTATGAAATAAGCGGCGCGTCAGCCTCGTTAGGATGTGCAGACCATTGTTGCATGAAGCAAAATGACCGTGGCATGCGCGCATAAGAGCCGCCGGCGTGGCAAACGCCGGCGGCTCTTGGGTTTCATGCGGAGAAAAACTGCAAGAGAGAAGATCAGGCCGTGGTTTTGGCGCGCGATTTGATTTCCCACTCCTCGACGGCTTCCCTTTCCTCGACTTCCTCCCAGCCGCAAATCATGGCCCGCGTGTGGGCGCCGAGGCTGTGGCCGGTGGTGATCATGTAGATATGCACAATGAGGAACGAGAGGATGGCGAACCCGCCGGCCAAGTGCACCGCGGCCACCACTTTCAGCGACAGCCAGCCGAGACCCCAGGCGTTCCAGGAGTTGTAGCTCCAGTAGAGAAACCCGGTCGCCATCTGAACCGGCAGCAGAAAGGCCGCCAGGCTCAAGTAAACCAGCCGCTGTAGAGGGTTGTGTTTGGCGTCCTTGCGCTTGGGGACCGGGTGCGGCTCGCCGCGGAAAATCCCGTACAGGTAATAGCGGACCACTTCCAGCATCTTCCGGGTGGTCGGGATGTACTGCCGCCACTCGCCGGTGGTGAACACCCAGAAGACAAAAAAGGCGAACGCGATCAACCAGGTGATGCCCACGAAGTTGTGGATCTCCACGGCCGCCTTGAAGCCGAAGAGCGTATAGAGGCCGTTGGCCTCAAAGCCGGTCACGAGCAGGACCACGATCAGCGCGCTCTGCAGCCAGTGCCAGAAGCGCTCGTAGCGGCTGTAGAGGTAGATGTTCACCATTTTGCAGGCAGTATTGTTCATATCCATGGATCAAACCTCCTTCCTGCGGCTGCTGACCGCACGGCCCAACGCATGCAGCAGAACGCCGGCGAGCGAGCCCAGCACCGCCGCCCAGCCCAGGATCTCGATCACCTTGTTGCCGTCGCGGCCCGGCAGGTAGACGCCCTTGATGTTCGCCATGCGGCCGTTGTCCCGGAGGTGGCATTCGCTGCAGCTCACGGATTTCTCCTTCGGCGCCACCATGTGGGTCGTCGGGAACACATAGCTCGTCTCGACGAAATCAAACTGGCCGCTGAAGGGCAGCCCCGCCTTCTTCATGCCGCTTTCAAAGGCGAGCTTCCAGTCGTACTTCGCCCAGTAAGCATCGGAGTCCGGAGGCCCGAAAAGATGCGGCACGAGCATGGTCTTGTTGACCGTGTCGTAGGGCTGCTTGCCGGTGTGCACCTTGAACGGCGCGATCCGGGCGTGCGGTTCATCCGAGCGGCCCACCGGCCAGTTGAGAGCCACGGACTGGGTCGGGTCGATCCGATCCTTGAGCGACACCGCGTCGATGGTGCCGTTGTACCAGAAGTACTGGGGTTTGACGTTTTTCTCCCATGTGAAATTGCCCTTCTGGGTATCGTAGACCGGGGTGCCCAGAGGCCCCTTCTCTTTGAAAGGTTTGCCGTCTTTCTTCTGGCCGGCCGTGGACCAGTCCCAGCGCATCTTGGTGGGCAGCGCGCGGGCGAACTCCGGGATATGGCAGGTCTGGCAGGCCACCTTGTCGGTGTGGTCGTTGGCCTTTACCCCCGGCTTGTGCGGCGTGGCCGTGTGGCAGGACTCGCAGGTGATCCGGGGCGTCAGGTCGTCCTGTGCCAGGGTCTTGCGTTCCCTGGCGGCCGGAGTGGAGTAGATGCGGCCGGCCACCTGGTGGGCGGCCGTGGTGTGGCAGCGCGTGCAATCGAAGTTCTTGCCGTCGACGCCCATGTGCACATCCAGGGCCTTGTTCGGCTTGGTCATGGAGGAGTCCAGGTCGCCGTGCTTCACCATGTCGCCGCCGCCGCCGTAGAAATGGCAAACGCCGCAGTTCTCGCGGGTGGGCCGGCCCACGCTCTGGGCCACCTTGTTCCATTCGGGCGGCAGGTATTGTTGGCCGTCGCCAGGGAACACGACGGGCTCCTTTGCAGGGTTGCCCGCACCGGCAGGGTGTTTCTTGTATGTGCCGGTCTGCTCATGGCAGACGAGGCAGTCCACCTTGCTGACATCGGTGAAATCAAAGCTCTTGTCCTTCCAGCCGTAACCGATGTGGCAGGAGGTGCAGCGCGGCTCGTTGCCGTGGATGCTGACGCAGTAATTGTTGACCGTCAGCGCCCCCTTGCCCATGGGCTTGTCCTTGGGGGAGGCGGGGTCGACCCAGGTCCAGTGGATGGTCTTATGGATTTGCGCGGCGGCCTCCGAATGGCAGCTCAGGCAGGCCTTGGTCACTTCCGGTCCGGAAGCGAATGGCTGCTTGAGGGCCTCGTGCTTGGAATGGTCCGCCGTGATCCACCGCTTGGCACCCTTGGTCGCCTGCTGCGCCATTTCCCGTCCATGAGCCTGCTCACCCTCGGCGGAGCCGGCGCTGGCCGATACGGGGTGGTCCGCAAAAACAAGCAACCCCAGGGCCAGAAGAATGGAAAATACCGATTTCGCCCTCTTCATGCTACCCTCCGATTATGGTTTTATATGATCAACCGAAATGCGGTTGCTGAAGAATTAAAAGAAGTGAATCCAGCAAGGTTGAACTGCGGATCCGTGCGTCCAGTGCTAAAAAGCAAGGATTATACCAAATGTGGAAAATCAGCTCGCAGGAACGAATATCAAGACCAGCTGATCAAAAAAATGTTGTTTAATCATCTTAAAATATTATTAAAAAAGTCCAAGACAGACGCCGGGTGAGTTCGCGGCAGCGGAAAAATTTTTTAGCCCTCGGTACGGATAAAATGCTAATTTATTAATCAATCGTTAACAGATGTAAATTAACAGTACCGGATGCATAAACAGATCTATGGTACATTTATTTCTTGAATTTCATGAAAGGCAGGGAGGTCTGTCCGTCGACCCCCGGCCGGTTTTCCTGCCAATCGAGAATCCGGCATCCGTCGCCATCGCCGGAGGGCGCCTGACAGCTGATGACCGGCATGATGGGATCACCCGCAACCGATTGGAAATTGAACATGCGGGCACGATCCGCGGGAATCTCCTCCATTTCCAGGATGTGTACCAGGTAGATGTAGGAATCCCCCTCGAAGAAGCCGGTCGTTTTCCGGGCATCGTCAATGCGCTTCTTGAAATTTTCAACGGCGGCGTCCTTGTCGTCCGCAGAAACGAGCAGATTGAACTCCCCATGGCGGCGCTGGGACTCATCCTGCGCCTGCTGGTTGGTGGTGTAAAGGAATTTTCCGATGTAGATCATCATGCACCCTCTCTCGTTTGAATCGATAGCAGCCCTAAGCCCACTCTTTGAGTATCTGGTTGACCAGTTTTCCGTCCGCGGTTTTGCCGAAGTGCTTCATAATCGCGCCCATGGCCTGCATCTTGTTCGGGTACTGGCCGAAATCCACGTTGGCCTTGATCCAGGCGGCGATCTCCTCGCGCGAGGCCTGTCGCGGCAGATAGGCCTCCAGAATCTGAAGGTAGGCGGAGGTCGTCTCCTTTTTGGCCTCGAGCACGATGCGCTCGGACTTGATCAGACCCTGGATGATCCCGATGATGTCGTCGTTGCTGATCTCCTCGGGTTTCTTGGGACGCGAGGATTTCTTGCCGCCTTCCAGCGTGACCGGCACGGTGAGCTTGAAGAACTCCGACATGATCTGGCGGATCGTGTTCTTCAGCGAGTCGTGTTTTGAGCGCAGCGCCAGCTTCAGGTCCTCTTTAAGCTTGTCCTGCAGGGACAGGGAC